>Ga0224508_10000841_pt1 | contig 28525 bp, 8 predicted proteins | sample SF_Jan12_sed_USG_4_FD_170157 | JGI IMG/M metagenome (GOLD analysis project Ga0224508, IMG submission 170157) | Sediment microbial communities from San Francisco Bay, California, United States - SF_Jan12_sed_USGS_21 | ecosystem: Environmental > Aquatic > Marine > Sediment | place: USA: California...
TGCCCAACGTGGACAGCGTGTCATTTTCGAACCAGGTGCCATACGAGCAGAACAACTCGCGCAGAGAACTATCGATGCAGCCAGGCGATGAGTCAGCAACATTTCATCTGCAGCTGCTGCAAATGTCGCCCGATTTCCTGAAGACGTATGACATTCCGCTTTTGGCCGGTAGAAATCTGAATCGCGATATCGCCAATGACATCAATACCGAAGACACGACAACACTGAACGTGCTGATCAACGAAATGGCGTTACCGTTAGTTGGCGCGGATCGAGCTGTGGATGCCGTCAACAAGCGCTTCTACGACCTGGACGATGACGAAGTTGACACCGAGTTCATCGTCGTCGGCGTGGTGCCAACCCAGAATATCGTCGGGCTCTTCAATAAGGAAAAGCCCTGGATGTACATTTACAATCCGGACGCACTTCGCATCGGCTCGATTCGCATCACGGGCGGCAGCATCATGGACTCGGTGGAGAACATCGAGTCGGTCTGGGACCGGGTCATTATTGACTACCCGATGCAGGGCAGATTCCTGGACGACGTATTCAACGACGTCTACAACGTACTCAAATACATGAATGCGGCGTTGGCTGGCTTTGCCTTTATCGCGCTTGCACTTGCGTTAATCGGCCTGTTTGGGCTCGCGGCGTTTATGGCGGCGCAGCGCACCAAGGAAATCGGTGTTCGCAAAGTGCTCGGCGCCAACTCCCTGCAGATCACCCGGCTGCTGGTCTGGCAGTTCTCCCGGCCGGTCATGTGGGCGTTGGTGGTAGCGCTGCCGGCGGCCTTCTTCGCGTCGCGCCTTTACCTGGACTTCTTTGCGGACCGCATCGAAGCACCGTTTCTGATTCTGCTGGCAGCCGGCTTGATAGCGGTTCTGATGGCCTGGGCCACCGTTGCGGCGCACGCATTCCGCATCGCGCGCTCCAACCCGGTGGTAGCACTGCGCTACGAGTAGGTGGAATCCATAACTGCTAGGCTCTCGCAAATACCTTACAACGGGTAAACGGGAGAGTGGTTTTGGCCAGTGAGATCGATATCAGGCAACTCGGAGAGCAGTTGGCGTCGATCTCGGCGCGGGCCAGGGATCTGGAGGCGCGTTACTCCGAGGATCTCGCCCGGGTCCATCCCGAGTTTCGCGACAGTGCCCGCAACCTGCTGCATTACGTCGCGCTTCGTCAAACCGACATCAGCGAACTGCAAGAGGGACTGGCGACGCTCGGGCTATCCTCTCTCGAGAGAGCCGAACGTAACGTCATGGGGTCCGTCGTCGCCGTGTCGGATGCGTTGCAGTCGCTGATTGACGAACCTCTGACCGCCGGTTGGCGGCCACCGCACGCATTAGCGCACGATCACAAAACAGCAGCGGCACACAAACAGGCCATTCTTGGCTCGCGCCCCGGGGGGCGCGACGTCAGCATCATGGTGACGTTACCCACCGAAGCGGCTGAAAACCCCACGCTGGTAAAAGAAATGATCGCCGCGGGCATGAACGTCGCCCGCATCAACTGCGCGCACGACGATGCCTCGATCTGGGATGTAATGATCGCCAACGTCAAAGCTGCGGCTGCCGAGACCGGCCTCGATTGCAGAATCCTGATGGACCTGGCCGGCCCTAAACTGCGAACCGGTGCACTACCAGCGGGACCCCGCGTGCTGCATATTCGGCCACGCCGAGACGCTCTCGGCCAGGTCGTCGCGCCGAGGCGCGTACGCTTCATGCCGGACAGCCTGTTACAGCGCGGCACCAAGGCAGCGGTGATACCGGTGCCGGAGGAGTGCATCGTTGCAGCGGAACCCGGTGACGATTTTCAGTTCAAGGATACCCGGGGCAAGAAACGACGCCTCAAAGTCGTTGAGAAAGACCCGAAAGGATTGATCCTCGAAGCGTACAAGGGCGCCTATATCGCCACCGGGACGCGGCTGCGATTGATTCGAAGGAATTCACGACAAATACTCAAGTATCGTGTCGCCGAACTACCGGCTATCGAGCAGCCGCTGGTGTTGCGGGTCGGGGACACGCTGGTTCTGCGCCGCAGCGCCGAGCCAGGCGCGCCGGCAGAACTGGATGACGATGGCCAGGTCACGAGGCCGGCACATATCGCCTGCCAGCAACCTGAGGTCTTCCAGTTCGTCCACCCCGGTGACCCGATATCGCTAAACGACGGCAAGATTTCCGGCACCGTAAAATCGGTCGACAACGACGAGATGATCATCGATATCACCAAAGCAAAGCCGACCGGCAACAACTTGCGCGCCAACCGCGGCATCAACTTTCCCGGCAGCGACATTCGACTCCCCGGCCTGACGGAGATCGACAGGACCAATCTCGCATTTGTCGTCGACAACGCGGACGCGGTCAGCCTGTCCTTCGTCCGGGAACCGAAGGACATCACGTCACTGCAAGAGGCGTTGCTGCAGTATCCTGATAGCAATCTCGGCGTGGTTATCAAAGTAGAAACGAAACGCGGATTCAAGAACTTGCCGAGTTTGCTGCTGACTGCAATGCGGAGCTACCCAGCCGCCGTCATGATCGCCCGCGGTGATCTGGCGGTTGAGTGCGGATGGGAGCGCCTTGCCGAGATTCAGGAAGAAATCCTGTGGTTCTGCGAAGCGGCGCAGGTGCCGGTCATGTGGGCGACACAGGTCCTCGAAGGGACAACCAAAAAGGGGCAGCCCTCGCGTGCCGAGATCAGCGACGCGGCTCTCGCACAGCGTGCCGACTGCGTGATGCTGAACAAGGGACCCTATGTTCTGGCAGCGATACGTATGCTTGATAACATTCTGCGCCGCATGCAGAAACATCAGTACAAAAAGACAGCCCGCATGCGCAAGCTCGGTGTTGCTGACGCTGGCAGGTAGCAAAGAAAAAGACCCTTATATTCGTACTCCGCTTACGCAGGAATACCAATCTAATGAGTGGCGTCCTTGCGTTTCTCGTTCCAGCCCTGCGCCGCGGCAAACTCCTCTGCTGTCAGCTTGGCATTGGCGGCCGCCAGCCTGGCGATTGGGACCCTGGGCCCCGAACACGACACGTAATCGAGTCCCGCATAGTGGCAGAAACGTATCGACGCAGGATGGCCGCCCTGCTCTCCGCAAATGCCGATCTTCAGGTCTTTCCTCGTTGAGCGGCCACGATCGACAGCCATCTTGATCAGCTGGCCGACGCCCTGAATATCGAGCACCTCGAACGGGTTGTCCTGCAAAATCCCGTACTCGTTATACATCGGCAGGAACTTGTTTTCCGCGTCCTCTCGTGAGAACGAGAACGCAGCCTGCGTCAGGTCATTGGTACCGAACGAGAAGAACTCGACGTTCGCTGCCAGCTGGCTCGCCCTCGTGCATGCGCGCACGGTCTCGATCATCGTGCCGAACTTGAAGCGCAGCTCTATATCAAATCCCTTCTCTAGCTCGGACGTCAGCTGATCGACCGTGCGCCTGACATGCGCGAGTTCCTGTGAGGTGATGACCTGCGGCACCATGATTTCAGGCCGTACCGAGATACCGCGTTTGGCGCAGTCGACGGTCGCCTCGAGAATCGCGTCGATCTGCATCGCGTAGATTTCCGGATAGGCGATACCGAGACGTACGCCGCGATGGCCAAGCATCGGATTGACCTCCTGCAGCTCGCGGACCTTCTTCAACATGCGCTCTTTCTTTGTCAGCGCATCATTGACCAGCTCTTCACTGAGCTCATCGAACGGTTTCGGCAAGTCCGGCGGGGCCGTGAACGTATCCAGCGCCGTTTGCCGGCCGCGCACGACATTCCGATACAGCCGCAGAGTCTCAATCTGCTCGAGCAGATCGTGCTCGGTCGGCAGAAACTCATGCATCGGCGGGTCGAGCAGCCGCACGGTCACAGGGTTCGGCGACATGACGGTAAACAGTTCGATGAAATCGGCCCGCTGGATCGGCAGCAACCGGTCGAGCGCTGCTTTGCGATCCTGCTCGTTATTGGCCAGGATCATGTCGATCACGATTGGCAGCCTGTCACTGGCGTTGAACATGCGCTCCGTACGACACAGCCCGATGCCCATCGCCCCGTATTCGCGTGCGTTCTTTGCCGCCTCGGGCGTGTCCGCGTTGGCCATGACCCTGAGATCGGCCGCCTCGTCGGCCCAGCCCAGCAGCATCTGCATATCGTCGGAGAAATGGGCGGGTATCGTCGGGATCGCGCCGAGGTAGACCATGCCGGTGCCGCCGTCGAGCGTAATGACATCGCCTTCACGGAGAATGTAATCGCCGACATGAGCTTGACGCAGATCAACGTCAACGACGATGCCCTCGGCGCCCGCCACACACGGCTTACCCATACCACGAGCGACCACGGCGGCGTGCGATGTCTTGCCCCCGCGGCTGGTCAGAATGCCTTGTGCCGCAAAGAAGCCATGTATGTCTTCGGGGCGCGTCTCCTCGCGCACCAGGATGACCTGCTCTCCGGCCTTGCCGAGCTTCTCTGCCAGGTCGGCATCGAAGACACACTTGCCCGATGCGGCACCAGGTGATGCGGGGAGACCTGTGGCAACGGCGTCGACGTCGCTTTCAGGATCCAGGCTCGGGTGCAGCAGCTGCTCGAGCAGTTCCGGATCGATACGGAGCAACGCCTGGTCCTTGCTGATCAGCCCTTCATCGAACATATCGACGGAGGTCTTGACCATTGCCGCCGCGTTCATCTTGCCGTTACGCGTCTGCAGGCAGTACAGGGTCCCTTTCTCGATCGTGAATTCGTAGTCCTGCACTTCCTTGTAGTGTGTCTCGAGCGTGTTCCGGAGTGCGACGAGCTGCGCATACTGCTCGGGCATTTCCTGCTCCATTTCCTGCAGCGGTTTCGGCGTACGAATACCAGCTACGACGTCTTCGCCCTGTGCATTCGTCAGGTACTCGCCGAACATCTCGTTGTCGCCCGTGCCCGGGTTGCGCGTGAAGCCGACACCCGTTGCACAGTCGTCGCCCTTGTTGCCGAAAACCATCGTGCAGATATTGACGGCTGTACCATTCGCCATGTCCGGCGTGATATGAAATTCGCGTCGATAGTCGACGGCGCGTTTGCCCATCCACGACCGGAATACGGCTTCGACGGAAAGCTGCAGCTGTACCATGACGTCCGTTGGAAAGATGGTGCCGGTCTCGCTCTTCACGACCTCGAGAAACTTCTCGCTGATTTCCTTCAGATGGTCCGCGTCCAGCCCGACGTCGGCCTTGACGCCGACGCGTTTCTTGACCGCTTCAAAGTGCTCGTCGAATGGCTCGTCGTCAATTCCCAACGCGACCTTGCCGAACAGCTGGATGAATCGCCGGTAGGCGTCATAGGCAAAACGTTTATCGCCGGTCTGCTTGATCAGACCCTCGAGCGTCTCTTCGTTGAGACCCAGGTTCAGAATCGTGTCCATCATGCCGGGCATCGACAATGCCGAGCCTGAACGGACCGACACAAGAAGCGGATCCGGGCCACGGCCATAAGTCTTGCCAGTGGCCTCCTCCAATTTCTTGATCTCGGCCCGGACCTCGTCCATCAGGCCCGCAGGTAACTTGTCCTCCTTCAGATAGTCCAGGCAGGCCTCCGTCGTGATGACGAATCCCGGAGGTACGTTGAGTCCGATCTGCGTCATCTCGCACAGATTGGCACCCTTGCCGCCGAGCAGCTTCTTGTTGTGGCCGTCGCCTTCATTGAAGGAGTAAACGTGCTTGTTTTTCATCGTGTTTTTGGCCCTGGATTTGATAAATTTCGGGTCGAATGGTCTCTTAACGGGCTGCGCCATGCTATAGCGGCAAACCCCTAAATCCGGGACAAAACCACGATCCGCGTTCGCTTCCTCAGATGTCGGGACACGTGCCGGCCAGAAAAGGGTACCGGGGCGCAGGTAATCCCTCAGTCGTACGGGCGCAATCTTGCGAGGCTGTGGACAAAAAAGGACGCGGTCCTCGATCGTCAGAATACCGTCCCTGACCATGGAGCGAAGCGATCGCGACAGCGTCCCGGGTTGGATGGACGACCTGCCGCCTCAGCGCGCTTCGATGGGCAACGCTGATTAATGGTTGCATGCTATGAGTGTTATCCACAATAGCCGCAGATTGCCTCAGACTGTCAACATTATCGGCGACGGGTTTGTCCGTATCTTCCCTCTCAGGCGCGAATCATAGCCATGCACAGGTTGACCACAGCTTTACTTTGTGTGTTTGTCGCGATCCCGGCAGGCGCCGACGAAGCTGACAGCAAGGCCTCTGCCAGGGGTGCCTTGTTCGATGAGGTCATCGTCGTTGCCACCAAACGCGAAACCAGCATTCGCGACGTGGCCGCCGACGTTACATTGCTTGACGGTGCTGAACTCGAGGCGACGCTGAGTACGTCGCTCGCCGATACGCTCCGATTCGTCCCCGGGGTCTCGCACGAATCATCGGGCTCTCGCTTTGGCACCGAAGGCATTACAATCCGCGGTATCGGCGGTAACCGGATTGCCATTGAACTCGACGGAGTGCCTATGTCGGACCAGTTCGACATAGGCAATTTCTCCAACGCCACCCGCGATTTCGCCGATACCGGTCTGATCGGACAGGTCGAGGTTTTGCGCGGGCCGGCCTCGGCACTCTACGGCAGCTCGGCCCTTGGCGGCGTTGTTGCACTGAGTACACTCGACCCACGCTCCTTTAAAGCGGATGGTCCGCATGGCGGCAAGGCCAGCGCGTTCTACCGGGGTCTGGACGACAGCAGCAACCTGCAGGCCAGCCTCGCGTTGAACGGCAACGCGGCCTCGTTGCTGCTTTCCGGCAGCTATCGCGACGGCGCAGAACGGGAGTCGGCTGCGCTCGACGAACCGGAAGACTCGCAAAGCTTTCGGCGCGAGGCTTCGATGATAAAGCTGGTCGGCGAAAACCGCCTCGGGCATGACTGGTATGTCAGCGCCATCAGGCAGTCATACGATGTGCAGACTCAGGTCACATCGGTCCTCGGCGCCGGACGTTTCAGGTCGACAACGAAGCTCGAAGGCGATGACAGCCATCGCATGAATATTCTTAGTGGTGAGTACCGTTTCGACACAGCGTGGACCACCGACAGCCTGCTGCGCGTGTTTCTTGCCGACGCGAAGATTCAACAGGACACGCTTGATGAGCGCGCCGCAGCCCGAACCCCAGCCCTTATTAATCGCAGTTTTAGTTACGAGCAGCGCATGCGCGGCGCCGAGCTTAATTTGTGGCGCGACGAGGAACTGTTTGGATGGAACCATCGGCTGGGCGTCGGGCTCGAATACACGGAGAAAGAAACCGAGGAACTGCGCGACGGTCTATCGACCAACCTGGCCGACGGTAGTGTCTCAAACGAAGTCCTTGGCGAGAGTCTCCCGGTCCGCGACTTTCCGGTCACGGAGACCCGGGAGTTCGGCGCATATATTTCTGACCAGCTGTCGCGCGGTCCATTGTCCCTGATACTGGCGCTGCGCTTCGATGACAACCGGCTTACACCGAATATCGATCCCGTTTACGCCGCGGACAATCCGGCGACCCCGGTTGTATCGCTGTCGGACTCCGACGTATCGCCGAAACTGGGCGCGATCTACCACGTGGGCGATGATCTCGATCTATACCTGCAATACGCACGCGGTTTTCGAGCGCCACCGTTCGAAGACGCCAACATCGGACTCGATATTCCGTTGTTCAACATTCGTGCAATTCCCAACCCGGGCCTCAAGTCAGAGACATCGAATGGCTGGGAATTCGGCATGCGCTGGCAAGGCGATCGCTCGAGGTTGCAGTTTGGCGCCTTTCGCACCGCCTACACAGACTTCATTGAAACCAAGGTACGCCTCGGCATCGACCCGATCAGCGGACGCTTGTTGTTTCAGTCGATCAACATCGGCGACGCGTACATTCGTGGCGTCGAGGCTCGCTGGGCACATGAGTTGACCGGCCGGTTGGCGGGACTGACCGTGCACGCGTCGGCCTACTGGGCTGAAGGCGAGAATCGGGACAACGACCAGCCGTTGAACTCTGTCGGCCCGGCTGAGGCGGTCATTGGTGCCACGTGGCGCTCGGTTGACGACCGGTCGGAATTACGTGCGTTGTTGACCGCGACCGACCGCTGGTCGCGACGTGATGAGACCGCGGGTGAATTGTTCGAGCCGGCGGGACACGCCGTGCTGGACGTTTTTTTCGCACACACATTCGGGGATCGCCTGACATTCAGGGCTGGTGTCGGCAATGCAACCGATCGTGTCTACTGGCGGTGGTCGGAGGTGCGAGGGCTCGCACCGGACGATGCACTGCTACCAACGTTGGCGGAAGCCGGCAGGAATATTTCAATAGGTCTGCAATGGGACTGGTGATCAGTTTCATTCGGGCATACAGGGAGATACAAAGATGATCACGCTACGTACCAGGAAATCAGGATCACGCTGGCATGCACTGATGTTGGCCGCCGGCCTCATTTTTCCGGGCCAGTTACTCGCTCAGGCGGCAGCCGTACATGCGGCTGAAACAGCCGCCGGCGGAATGCCGGAGTTGATGGCGGCGGGCGAAGGCCTGTATGCGACGCACTGCGGCGCTTGCCATCAGCCGGCCGGCCAGGGCCTTGCGGGCGCCTTCCCGCCCCTCGCAAAGGCCGACTACCTGATGGCGGATCGGTCCCGAGCTATCGAGACCATCCTGAAGGGCCGCTCCGGTGAGATCACGGTCAATGGCGTGAAATACAACGCGCTGATGCCCGGCATGGGCCACCTGAGCGACGATGAGATCGCCGCCATACTGACCTATGTCACGAATTCCTGGGGCAACGAAGCGTCCGCCTTCAGTGCATCGGAAATCGTTAAGGCTCGCAGCGAGACTGGCCTGGAAGACCGTGCCGTCGGTGAACGCCACCCGGGCGCCACCGAAGGTGAGATGCGTTACCAGGGTACGCCATCGCCGATTAGCCCGGAGGATGCCCGAGCTATGCAGAGCGTCGACGGCCCGACGTTAAGCGCTGAAGAATACGCGACATCAACGCGCCTGTACTTCGAGCGCTGCGCTGGTTGCCACGGTGTACTGCGCAAGGGCGCGACAGGCAAACCACTGACGCCCGATATCACACGGCCGAAAGGTACCGACTATCTCAAAGCACTGATTACCTACGGCTCACCAGCCGGCATGCCGAACTGGGGCACTTCCGGTGAATTGAACGAGTACGAGATCGACATGATGGCCCGCTTCCTGCAACAGGAACCGCCGGCACCGCCTGAATTCAGTCTTGAAGACATGAAGGCGACATGGAACGTACTGGTCGCGCCGAAAGACCGGCCGAAGAAGCAACAGCACAAACGCAATATCGAAAACTTCTTCTCGGTAACGCTGCGTGACAGCGGCCAGGTCGCGATCATCGATGGCGATACCAAGGAAATCGTCAGCATCCTGAAGACCGGTTACGCGGTACACATCTCACGCCTGTCGGCATCAAGTCGCTACGTCTTTACGATCGGCCGCGATGCCAAAGTGGACATGATCGACTTGTGGATGGATCCGCCAGAGATCGTCGCCGAAATTAAGGTCGGCCTGGAGGCCCGCTCGGTTGAAACATCGAAGTACAAGGGCTACGAGGACAAGTACGCGATTGCCGGCGCCTACTGGCCACCGCAATACGTCATTATGGATGGCGACACGCTGGAGCCGATCAAAGTTGTCTCGACTCGCGGCATGACCGTCGACACACAGGAATATCACCCGGAACCACGCGTCGCAGCGATCGTTGCTTCGCACGAGCACCCTGAGTTCATCGTCAATATCAAGGAGACCGGGCATATCCTGCTGGTTAACTACAGCGACATCGATAACCTCACTGTGACCGACATCGGCGCCGCACGCTTCCTGCACGACGGTGGCTGGGACCGCAGCAAACGTTACTTCCTCACGGCCGCAAACCAGTCCGATAAGATCGCAGTTGTCGATTCGCGGGACCGCGACCTTGAAGCGCTGATCGATGTAGAGAAGATCCCGCACCCGGGCCGCGGCGCGAACCTGATGGATCCGGACTACGGACCTGTCTGGGTCACCAGCGCACTGGGTAACGCCAACATCACGTTCATAGGCACGGATCCGGAGGGGCACCCGAAACATGCCTGGAAAGCGGTACGTGTCCTCGACGGCCAGGGCGGCGGTTCGCTGTTCGTAAAATCGCATCCCAAATCCACAAACCTGTGGGTCGATGCGCCGCTGAATCCTGACGAAGCCATCAGCCAGAGTATTGCCGTCTTCGACGTCAATAACCTGGAAGCCGGTTACGATGTATTGCCGATTGGCGAATGGGCCGAACTCGGCGCTGGTCCGAAACGCGTTGTGCAACCGGAGTACAACCAGGCCGGCGATGAAGTCTGGTTCTCGGTCTGGAGCGGCAAGGAAGAAGAGTCGGCCATCGTCATAGTGGATGACAAGACTCGCAAACTGAAGCACGTGATCAAGGGACCGGAAGTGATAACACCAACCGGCAAGTTCAACGTCTTCAACACGGTAGAGGATGTTTATTGACAATGAACTTTTCACACACAAGGAAAGTGTCCGCAATCGGCCTGCTGGCGACGATAATTCTGTCGCCGGCAGCGTCGGTCCTTGCAGCAGACGAATCCAGCGACCTCGGGTCGGCAATCGCCTCCGGCGATGCCGGCTTCGATCTGCGCTATCGCCACGAGCTTGTTGACCAGGACGGGATCTCCAAGGACGCCAGTGCGTCCACGGTTCGCGCGCGGCTCAACTTCAAGACCGGCAGCTGGCGCAACTGGTCCGGTTTCGTCGAGTTCGATCACGTTTTCCACATCATCGATAATTTCAATTCAGGGGCTGGCACCAGCTCCGACAGGGGACAGTACCCCGTTGTCGCTGACCCGGAAGGCTCCGATCTCAATCAGCTATACGTGGACTACAGCTCTTCCGACGACTGGAAGGTTCGGGTCGGTCGGCAGCGTATCCTGCTGGACAATCAGCGATTCGTCGGTGGTGTGGGCTGGCGGCAGAACGAACAAACCTATGATGGACTGACATTCACGACAAGCGCAATCGCCAACACCTCGTTGCAGTACAGCTACGTCGCGAACGTTCGCAGAATCTTCGGCGAGCGTGTCGATGCCGGCAGTGACAAGAGCAATCATCATCTGGTGAACGCCAAGATAAAACTTAACGACAGTTGGTCCGTCGTACCGTACGTCTATCTGCTCGACTACGATTTTACGGCGCCTGTTCCCGACCTTCCCCTGTCAGAGTGGGATGCGAATGAGCGGCGCCGTGCTTTGAGTTCGACTGCGACAGCAGGAATAAGGATAGCCGGTAACCTGGCGGCAGGCGACGGTAAGATCGCGTTGCTCGGCGAATTCGCGACGCAATCCGATGGGGGCGATAACCCGGTCAATTACGACGCTCAATACAAGCATTTGAGCGCGATGTGGGCATTGGCCGATGGCTTATCGCTTGGCGTGGCATTCGAGTCCCTGGGGACCGACAGTACCAGCCTGCGTCCGTTGGCTACGCCACTTGCGACCGCACATGCGTTTCAGGGCTGGGCCGATAAGTTCCTGTCGACCCCGTCGGGCGGAATCGACGATCTTTATTTGACCGTCAAGTACAAAGCAGGCAAATGGAGTCTCACCGGCGTCTATCACGACTTTTCCGCCGAGACGGGCAGCGCGGATTACGGTACGGAAATCGACTTCGCGGCGGGGCGCGGTCTTGGCGATCGCTACAAGCTGTTGTTGAAGCTCGCGGTATTTGACGCCGACAACCCGAGCTACGTCGACACCACGAAAGCGTGGCTGATGTTGTCCGCAGGGTTCTGACGTAACGGCGCGCCGGTCGCTCGGCGCGCCGTCTCCTGACGCTGTCCCCGCGCGTCCACGGCACGCCAGCGGCATCAGGCGCTTGTCGCCCTTAGGAGGAAGAATGATACTTTGCCTTGCATGTTCGCAAAGTGACCCGGCTGCTATCATCCTGGTTTCATCGTCTAATCGTATTGCCAGGGGAACGACATGAACGATAAGACCAGGCAACAGCCGCTACCACCGAAATTGGCAGAATTACTCGATGTCGGTTTTGCTATCTGGGCCGATGCGTCGGTGGACACCGCGCTGCGCAGCAAGTTCGATGCCGAGAGGATCCCTGTGATCGGCGTACGGCAAGTGCGCGTGTGGGGATTGCAGGTCGATGATGAACGTGAGTTGCCCGGCCTTGAGCGCACGCAAATTCCGGACGAAGAAGTCTGGGAGGTTAACCTCGAAGCTAGAGATGGTTCGAAATACGAGTTTGATTCGTCGTTGCTGAAACCCGCGCCCACCAGCTGACACCTCCTGCCATGGCGCAGCCTGACACTGATCGCGCTTTTGTCCTGATTCTGGTCAGCAGCTTTCTGACGAAGTTAGGCGATGCGATCGCGAGCCCCAAGACCACGCTGGCCTGGCTGGCCACAACAGTTGGTGCGCCGCCTTTCGTCCTGGGCTTCCTGGTGCCGGTTCGCGAGTCCGGCTCGATGATTCCGCAGCTATTTGTCGGCGGGATAGTTCGACAGCTGCCGATTAGAAAATGGGTCTGGGTGTTCGGTAGCTGTGGTCAGTTCCTTTGCATCGCGGGTATCGGGCTGACCGCCTGGTTCCTCGAGGGCGTTGCCGCCGGCTGGGCTATTCTCTTGTTGATAGCCTTGTTCAGCCTGGCGCGGTGCTTCAATTCGGTGGCTTCGAAAGACGTTCTCGGTAAAGCCGTTCCAAAGAAAAGACGTGGTCGGTTGACCGGCTGGGCGACGGGTGCCGCGGGTCTTTTGAGCGTCATTGTTGGTCTCGTGCTGATGCTGCCGATGACCGGTCAACTCGATGAGTCGTTGCTCGGTAGCTTGCTGGTCGGTGCGGGGTTGCTGTGGCTGATTGCGGCCGGCATCTACGCGCAAGTCCCCGAGCAGCCCGGCGAGGTCGGCGATCGCCGCAATCCTCTGGAAGCATTGCAACGCCTTAGTATCCTTGTGAGCGACAAACCGTTTCGCCGCTTCGTTATTACGCGGGCATTACTCATGTGTTCGGCACTCAGCGCGCCATTTTACGTCGCGCTCGCACAGCGCAATTACGGCTCACCGGCGTATTTACTTGGCGCTTTCGTTGTGTCTGCCGGAGTGGCCGGTTTGGTTAGTGGTCCGATCTGGGGCCGCTTCGCCGATGTGTCCAGCAAGCGTGTCATGGTTGCGGCGGCGCTGGTGACTTCGGGCACTGGCATTGCGACTTTCGTGGTCGACAGGTTTTTGCCGGAACTCAGCGCCACCGTCTGGTTCTTGCCGATTGCCTATTTCGTATTGTCAGTCGCGCACAGTGGCGTACGAGTGGGCCGCAAGACGTATGTCGTTAACCTCGCAACCGGCAACCAACGGACAGACTATGTCGCCATCAGCAATACGACGATCGGCGTGTTGTTGCTTGTGGTTGGTTCGGTCGGCTTGTTGACACCGATTATTACCAGTGCCGGCGTCATTGGTTTGCTCGCGTTGATGGGTCTCGGTGGTGCGGCGCTCGGAACGACGATGGCTGACGCATAAAAAAGCCGGGCAAAAACCCGGCTTCTTTATTGTCGCTGAATGAGATGGCGTGTCTAATTCGCGACCTTTTCGTGAACGACATTCCAGATGTAGTCGACGTGTGGTCCGCAGATATCCACGAACTCCTCGCCCGCTTCGTCGTCCTCGCCGTAGATCGCTTCGATCGACGCTGTACGCGCGGCCAGCAACGACGACATATCCTTAGCGGTCATGGTCTGCAATTTGCGGATGCCGCCACCGATAACGTGCGACTGCCAGCCCCATGATGTCAGCTTGCCTTCCTCGACCATTTTGTTCATCGCCGGCGCAACGTGCTCAGCAACGAGTTCATCGGCACGCTCTTCGCGAGCGATATCGCACTTGTGATAAACCGAGAAGCCGACTTCGCCGCGATCAACGCCGGTCATGCCCTCGGTCACCTGCCATACATAGTCGTCATGCTGTGGACAGGCGGCCGAAAAAGCATCGCCCGCTTCATCTTCCTCACCGAATTTCTCCGTAACAGCAGCGCCCATGGCATTCGTTGCGGTAACTACGGCTTCGAGCGAGTCGGCCTGATGCCATTGTATTCTGCGCCACTTGCCGCCCGTGTGATGGCTCAACCAGCCCCACCCGAGCATCTTGCCGTCTTCGACCATCTGGTCATAGACCTCGGCGTTACGCTTCGCGTAGTCATCAGCCGCATCTTCCATGCCGTTGTTGCAGTAGAAATACGTGGCATACGTAAATCTGTCAGGCTGTTCGTCGTCCTGTGCCATCGATACAGGCGCGCACATCAGTAGAGCCAGGCCGGTTACGGCCGTCATAATATTTTTCATTGTTGTATCCCCAGTATCTTAGTGTGATTGGCGGGGACACTGTACCGCCTCGGCGCTGAATAGCCAATGCGAATGCGAATGATTTAGATCGAATCCAGACTAGTGCTGGCCGACGATATTGAGGAACCAGCCCTGTTTGTCGTAGTCGAGGTAGGTCAAATCGTCTGCAAAATCAGTGAAGTTATAGCCGATACCGAGCCTCAGGCGATCGCTTAGCTGCCGATCGATACCGAACAGGAAGCCCTTGCGATCGGTCGCCGCTTCATCGACGCTGAGCCATCGGTATTCGAGCAGCGCATCCCATTCTTTCGGCAGATGGTAGCGGGCGCGCATTGCCGTCAGGCTTGCAGTGCTCTGATACCACGCGCCGATACCGCGACCCTCGCGCAGCTCGCCCGTGCGTCGCGCGAACTTGCCGCCAAGACTGAGCCGTTTGCTGAGATCGTAAATACCTTCGAGGGATAAGACGTTCGACTTCTGATCGACGCCGACCGTGCGCTCCTGACCGAGGCTCGACAGGTCGAAGAGATACGTGTATTTGCCCAGCACATTAAGGCGATCGTTCGAGATCGGTCGATAGCCGAAACCGACGCTGCTCTCGATGAAGCGCGCGTTCTGGTTCGCGTCAATATCGTCCGATGTATCAGAATAATTCAGGCCACCGAGCAATCGCAGATCTTCGTTGACCTTGTAATCGAGTCGATTGGTCGAGACCCACTGCTCCCTGACCTCGGCGCCGTCGTCTTCGCGATACTCGATCTTGCTGAGCCACCTGAGCGTCTCGCCGTTGAAGCCGCCACTGACACTGGTTGCGTCGCGATCGACGAGTCCGTTGCTGGTTTCAAGCTCGCCGCGCTGCAGCGATACGCCCAATGTCCATCCTGGTGCCGGCGCAAGATCCAGACCGAATACCTTGGCAACCGACGACTGTTCGGCGTTCTCGGCAAACTGGTTCTCAGCCCACAGTGTCGTGTGATTACTGATGCGTGCCCGTGACCCGATCGTAAGCTGTTCGGTCGACGTCGCTGTCGGCTTGTCAGTCGAGTGCGTGAAAGACCCGTAGATGTTGTAAGCGTCGAGCCACTTGTGATCGAACGACACCGTTGCGCCGTCGGAGCGATCACCACTCGTCAGGTCGGCTACCAGCGACGTGCGGTCTGTGATCAGCCATCGAGAGCCAAGGGCCAGGAGATCGTTACTGGCGTAGTCCCCGCCATCGTCGTCGACAGTCAGCTGCGCCGTCGCCGACACCTCCAGCCCCGGTTTCAGAGTATGGGTATAGCGAAGCGCCGCAAGCAATGCTTCAGTTGCGACCAGTTGACCGGTTTGTTTCGTGTTGACCTGCTGCAGTTCGCCCGCCAGCGTGCCCGTCTGAGAGATTCGGTAGTCTGCGAGCAATCCATAGTGCTCTTCGGTGTGCTCGCCTTCGCGCTCCACGACCGACGCGCGTCCGGTAAGGCGCAACCTGTCCGAGATCTGACCGTTGATCTCGGCCCCGTACTCGACCGTATCCACGCCGAAGTCGCGTCGGGCGGATGAGAAATTCGCATCCGTCGAACGCCACCAGGCGGCGCCCGTCAATTCGTTTTCGGACCAGCCCTGCTCGCGCAGGTTGACGCGCGCCTCGACGCCGAACGCCTCACCTTGCCGTGGCGCGTTACCGGCCGGACTGCGTGCCGTGAACGTCAGGCCGCCGTCGTCCGAGTAGAAGCTGCCGGCCTGGGTCGCTTCGGTGCGAGCGAACTCGGCTTTCAGGAAAGTGCCACGCCCGGCCTGTAAAGTAATATCCGCGCCGCTCATCGTGTAGTCATCACCGGCACGACCTTCATCGACGTGCGTAACTCCGAAGGCGACCGTATCGCCGAACCACTGCTTCGCGCGGCCACCGATGGTCATGTTGCTCGCGTCGAAGGCCGCCGGCACGTACTCGTAGTCGACCAGCAAGAGCATCTCGCTGCCGTCGAGGTTGTCGTCGCGAATAATCGACGACGTATATTCGCGCGTGATCTGCAGCAGCGGCCTTGCCAGCAGGATGCGACCCTGCAGCTCGTCGACCTCGTAGTCCACGCCACGTTTGAGAATGATCGTCTCCAATACGCGGGCCGAATCGCTGTCGCGAACTTCAATCCATGCCTTGTCGGAGCCCGGCAGGATGTCGGCGTGACGCAGGTAATAGAGACTGCCGCCGGTGCCGAGGAACTCAGAGTGGCCGAGGCTCGATTGTGCTTCCGACAGGAACGCCTGTGCGTAAGTTTTGGCTTCACCGAGTTCGTTGGTGTCCAGACTACGGTACTGCGCGCGGGCGCCGTACAGGCTGCGATTGTACTGTGCGAGCTCCGTTCCGGTCAGGCCCGTGTTGTAGTTACCCCAGAGGAGCTGCGACTTATCCCAGTCCACGCGCACGTACATGCGGCCTTGCGTGTCCGTATCGCTGATCGTCGTCGAATCGTCGCCGTAGACCGGGTAGTAACGGTCGGGGTCCAGGCGTCGGAAGACACTCTTTGGATCTTCGCGACGAATATTCTTGAAGATCTCGTCCAGCTGCTCTTCCTGGGTGTCCAGCTGCGCGGTGACCAGGTAACGACCCTTGATCTTGCCCTTGAGGTACATCGCCAGGCGCCCCTCGGTGACGATGTCCTTGTCAAAAGAATCGTCGCCGGACAGTGGCTCGACACTGCCAGAGATGCTGTTACCGGATATTGTGACGTCCGCAAGCGCCGCGAGGAACATGTAGCGGCCCGAAACATCGATCTTCAACTCGTGCGTGCTGACGTCACCATCGGCATTCGTAAGTTCGACGGAAAATGCGTGCACGCCGACCGGCAGGAAGTACTCGACCGCGAATTTGTCGCGCGTATCGACAGGCAGCTGCTCACCGTTGATCGCCAGGCGGTTGCCGCCACCGACCGCCTGCCCGAAAATCCGCACGCGGCTGCCGGAAATCGGAATATTCTGAATTGCGAGGTTGGTCTGGCCGTAGACGCCGCTCGAAGAGGCAACTCGCGGTGTCTCGTCGTCAGTCTCTTCGGCATCGTCATCGACGTTACGAGCCGGTATCGGGCGTGCACCGCCTTCCTGCAATGTCAGCGTTTGCGGCTTGGTCTCGTCGCGTTGCCCATCCTTGCCGACCGCATACAGCACATAGGTCAGCTCGCGATCGGTACCCGGGAAGTTCGGGTTCTCCCAGACAAAGGTCGCAAGACTCGTCGGGTCCGATTTCAGGATAGCAAGCGGATCAACCCGATCGACATCGGATTCACGGTAAACGTGCAACTCCATCGAACGCATGTAGGCTGAGTAGTTCGTGTAGGCGGAGAATACGACCCGCTCTGCGGCCTGGCCGCCAATCAGGTGCACGGCGCCAGGCGCCTTCACAGCTAGGCGGGTGTCAAGTATCGCCGGGTCCTCAGTCGCCCACAGCACGCCTCCCGATGGCAACCGAACCAGGAACTGGCCGTCGACGACAGCGCGCCTGTTTTCCTGCTCCGCCTCCGAGACGCTCGTCGTTGAGGCCGGAGCATGACCGGTCGTGCGCATGACCAGCCTGTTAGCACTCATGCATTCGGTCACGGAGCACGCGACCGCGTCGGCAGTCTTGGTACCGTCGGGCGTCTCCTCGCTGTCGCTTGTCGATGATTGCGATGGGGCCGGGTTCTCGCCGCCAGTCGTAATCTCGAGCGAAGCCCGCTTTTCTTCGTTAATTAGCGGAACTATCGCGTCGAGCACGCTCTGCGCGCGTCGCCGGGCGAGATCCGCACCATCCACGCTGCCACTGGCGCAGTCTTCGGTCGGACGCAGTCCCCACACTTTGATTTCGACGCGCCGATTCAGAGCACGGCCCTCAACGGTATCGTTACTGGCGATCGGCTCATCCGGTCCGCGACCGATTGCCTCGACATTTTCGGGCGTGAGCTCGAGCCCCGCGGCAAGGAAATTGGCGACGCTCGCCGCACGTGCCTGGCCGAGGGCGTAGTTGTCAGCAAATATATGCCGGTTGCGAGCCGATATCGGCACGTCGGAGGTATGACCGGTCACCTCGATACGCAGATTGGAGTGCTGGCTCCACGCGTCAACGAAGCGATTCAGCTTTGCTCGATCTTCGGGAACCAAGACGGCACCCAGGACAGGATATCGCGGCGAGAACGTAAATTCGTCAGGCGCCGTCGATCCCGGTACGCAATTTCCAGCGTATCCGTCAATTTGTATTACTGCGCCATGGTTCGCTTCGATCTGATCGACTATCCCGGTGATCAGGCCGCTGTACTCGTCGCGAATGTCGTGACTGTTCTCGTCGAAGAATACTTCGCCCAGCTGCATGGAGACGACCTGGTGCTGCTGCGGCGCCCTCGGAAGCTGAACGCCGAAGTTGAAGCGGTTCATCAATCCCTGTGTGATTCTCTTCGTACGCGGATTCTCGGTCGTGAAATTCGTACTATCCGGCAGCGTACTCGGGTCGACCTTCAGGTAGAAATTGCGCCCGCGATCGAATTTCGCGACATCGATTCCGGCCAGGTGGTAGCGCCCATAGCCGTCAGTCTCCGCCAGCAGACCGGTCAATGTCGCAACCCGGACGCCGGGGATGCCCATCTCGCCAACGCCTTCGTTGGAAACCCGGATCGTCAGCTCGTACCCGTCGTCGACCTTCCTGGTCGCGTGAGTAATACGCAGATCCTGAGACGTTTCGCCGCGGCCTTTCTCGCGGCTGTGCTGCGTGAGCAGTGCGTCATCGGCCGTCAGCTGAAGATAGCTTCCCTCATGGGAGGTCACCGACAGGTTTCTCAATAGCGGTTGCGTGCTGTACACCTGTCGCAGCACGAAGGAGGAGACGGTACCGTCCTCCGAATCGACTTCGCGCCCATCGAGACGACCAATTTCAATGCCTCCTGTCAGTGTGCCCATTGCAAACGACAACGTCTTCGGACCTTCACCGTAGTCAATTGTTGCCATATCAATAGCGAATACCGGCTCCGAAAAGGATCCCTGCAGCACGACGTCTGTCGCCGTCGCATCGTCCTGCCAGCCATCGCCGTCGATGTCATTGAATACCTTACCGATGATCGTCGTCTGTTCGAGATCCGGATCGCTGCCGACCGTGACGACGGCCGATGCGTTGTTACCGATCGGCGCAGCACCCAGGAATGGACTTGCCGTGTTCTCGTAATCGCCACGTGTCACGCCTGCACCGACGCGCATCAGGTAGGTCAGCGTCTTCGACTCACCGGAAGCCAGATCGATATCGATGAACTCAATTGGTCGTTCACCGTTTGCAACAACTTCGGTGCCGTCAGCCAGCCGCGCAGAATCATCAACGAAACTGAAGCCCGGAGCCGGCGTATCGATAATCGTCAAACCGTTCAACGCTACCGGGCCGGTATTCTCCACCGTGATGCTGTACTGCAGCAGATCGCCGATAACGACGACCGGACGGCCCGCGTTCTTCGAGACACGTACAGTAAATTCATTCACGCCGAGCGGATCCAGCGGAATGTGGTTGTTCGCGAAATCCGGATCATTCAGCGCCAGCCGGAACAACAAGTAGTAGTCGGTCGACTCGCTCAAACCCGGCGCGTCGTTGTTACCGACGATCAGTACCGGCCCGGCCTGCCCGGTCGGATCGAACGCGTCGTCCTGTGGGCCCAGCAATGAAGATTGGCCATCCGTGTAACCGTCTGGCGCGCCAACTGCTATGCCGTACTCACCATCTGACGGGCAGGCGGGATCAGCGTCTGGAACCAGATCGAAGCGATAGCCGCCGTCCGGCCCTGATACCTGATTCTGTTGCCCAGGCAGCAGACAGGCGTCAGGCAGCGGCACACCGTTGGCATCCGTAAACGTCAGTATTGCACCGGCAATCGGCTGTCGCGTAACCGAATCGTAGATGACGCCGGTCGGGAACACCGGCACGTTCACGTCGACGACCGTGTTTCCTGGTGGCAGATCGATACCGTCAACAAAATTGAAGACGGCGCCACTGTATGGGCTGACGAGTTGAATCGAGTAGCCGGTGCCAGCCAGGATATCGCTCAACGAATAGGTGCCGTCAGCAAGCGTGGTCGTTGTCGAATCAACAACACCATCGAGCACGAGCTGGACAATCCAGCCATCGAGTCGGTCTTCGCCGCTGTCGATGACGCCATCGAAGTCATCGTCCATCCAGGCCGTACCGCTCAGCGACGACAGCGAAGATATTTCACCGACGGCCGTCAGCGTAGCTGTGCCGCCGTTCGCGGTGAGATCGTCGTTGTACGTAACCGTGACCGTGTCGCCATCCTGCGTGATGAGCGTGCCGTCATCATTGCTACCGGCACTGGTACCAAACGTTGTCACCAGCGTGCCATCGAAGGTACCGGGGCTGGCGGGATCCTCAGTCAGTGTGATTGTCTCACTTTCGCCGGTGACATCATTCACCACCGTTACCGTGATAGAGCCTGTACCGGCCAGATCCGGGTCGGTGACCGCGACGTCGAGCGTGTCACCGGGCACCGAAATATCGGTAATAGAGACCATGCCGTCTGCGCCACCAAGGACCGTATCCGTGTCGGTCAGGCTGGCAGCACTGCCATCCGCCCGCAACTCGTCGTCATAGGTGACAGTGATCGTATCGGTTGCCTTCGTATTAAACGTACCATCGTTGTCCGTGCCAGCGACGATTCCGAATGCGGTGTCGACGGCACCTTCGAAGACGCCCGTGTCGACGCCGGTTTCTGTCAGCGTGACGGCTTCGGATTCGCCGGTGACATCATTATTGACTGTCACAACGATCGTTTCCGCCGTCACCGGGTCTGTGTCGAGATCGGCATCGGTGACCGTGATGTCCAGCGTATCGCCAGGTATCGAGGTCTCGGTGATGGAAACCGAACCGTCCGCACCACCGCTTACCGTGTCGGTATCCGTCAGGCTGACAGTCGCGCCGGTCGTTGTCAGGACGTCAACATAGGTCACGGTCACAGTGTCACCGGCCTGTGTATTCAGCGTACCATCGTCGTTGGCGCCGGCTGTAGCTCCGAAAGTGGTGGCAAGGGTGCCGCTAAACGTGCCAGGGCTCGCGGGATCTTCGGCGAGCGTGATTGTTTCGACCTCGTCCGTCACATCGTTGACGACGGTTACGATGGTCGAATTGGTGCCGGCGAGGTCCGGGTCGGTGACCGTCACGCTCAACGTGTCGCCCGGCACGGATGCCGGCGTGATCGAAACGGTAGCGTCCACACCGCCGCCCACGGTGTTGGTATCGGTTTGTATCGCGGTGCCACCGTTTGATATCAGCGCGTCGACATAGGTAACCGTGACCGTATCGGTCGCCTGCGTATTCAGCATGCCATCGTCATTAGACCCGGCGACATCACCGAACGTTGTATCGAGCGCGCCGTTGAAGGTGCCCGGATTGCCGGCGTCTTCGGTCAGCGTGACGTTTTCGCTTTCACCGGTGACGTCGTTGACGACAGTCACCGCTATCGTGCCAGCCCCGGCGAGATCCGCGTCGGTGACTGCGACGTCCAGCGTATCGCCCGGAACCGATGTTGGTGTAATGGCAACCGTGCCGTTGGCGCCGCCGCTAACCGTGTCGGTATCGGTCAGCGTGCCCGAGTCGCCAGTTGCTGTGAGCGCATCATCATAGGTGACCGTGACCGTATCGGATGCCTGGGTATTCATGCTGCCGTCGTCGTCGGTGCCCGCCGTAGCCCCGAATGTCGTAACCAGCGTGCCATTGAAGGTGCCCGGATTGCCCGCGTTTTCCGTCAGCGTTACATTTTCGCTTTCGCCCGTGACATCGTTGACGACCGGCACCGCGATAGAACCGGCACCCGCAAGGTCGGCATCAACGACAGATACATCGAGAGTATCGCCCGGCACGGACGTCGGCGTAATGGAGACAGCGCCATCGGCGCCGCCGCCCACGGTGTTGATATCGGTCAGAGTCGCTGTGCCGCCGGCTGCCGTGAACGCATCGTCATAGGTAACGGTAAGCGTGTCCGTCGCCTGAGTATTAAACGTGCCGTCGTTGTCGGTGCCGGCCACGATTCCGAACGCGGTCCCCACGGTCCCGGCGAAAATGCCGGTATTCGGGCCGGTCTCCGTGAGCGTGACATTTTCGGACTCGCCGGTGACATCGTTGACAATCGGTACTGTGATCGAGCCCGCGCCTGCGAGATCCGCTTCGGACACCGTGACATCCAGCGTATCACCAGGAACTGACGTCTCGTTAATCGAAACGCTACCGTCGGCACCGCCGCTGACCGTATCGGTGTCGGTCAAGATGGCAGTATCACCGCTTGCCGTCAGCGTATCGTTGTAGGTGACGGTGACCGTATCGGCGGCTTGCGTATTGAACGTACCGTCGTTGTCGGTGCCGGCTGTTGTGCCGAACGTCGTCGCAACAGTGCCCGTGAAGATGCCGGTGTTAGTGCCCGTCTCGGTGAGCGTTATGGATTCGCTTTCGCCGGTGACGTCGTTAACCACGGTAACCACGAGGGTTTCTGCTGCGCCCGGATCCGCATCCAGATCGGCGTCAGTTACCGAGACAGTCAGCGTATCGCCCGGAACCGACGTATCGGTGATATCGACGCTGCCGTCAGCGCCGCCTCCGACTGTGTCGGTATCAGTCACAGTCGCAGTACCGCCATTGGCGGTCAGCGAGTCTCGATAAGTAACGGTTACCGTGTCGCCGGACTGCGTGTTCATTGTGCCGTCATCATCGGTCCCGGCTACCGTGCCAAACGCCGTATCCAGCGTGCCATTGAAGGTACCGGGGTTGCCCGCGTCTTCCGTTAGCGTGATGCTTTCGATTTCGCCGGTAACATCGTTAACGACGGTCACGATGATCGTGCCCGCCCCGGCAAGATCCGCGTCGGTGACTGCAATGTCCAGCGTATCCCCGGGTACCGATGCGGGCGTGATCGAGACGCTGCCGTCTTCGCCGCCACCCACCGTGTCGGTATCTGTCAGCGTGGCTGTGCCGCCAGTCGCAGTGAATGCGTCGTTGTAAGTAACTGTAACCGTATCAGCCGCTTGCGTATTGAGCGTGCCGTCGTCGTTTGTGCCAGCCGATGTACCAAACGTTGTAGCGACAGTTCCCGAGAAGACGCCCGTGTTGACACCTGTCTCGGTCAGAGTGACGTCTTCGCTTTCGCCGGTCACATCATTGACAGCCGTGACTACGATTGTTTCTGCCGCGCCGCTATCTGTATCGAGATCGGGGTCAGTGACCGTAATTGTCAGAGTATCGCCAGGCACCGACGTGTCGGTGATGTCAACGGCTCCGTCGGTGCCTCCGGCAACTGTGCCCGTGTCTGTCAGCGTCGCCGTGTCGCCAACCGAGGTAAACGCGTCGTCGTAAGTGACCGTAACAGTATCCGTGGCCTGCGTATTGAAGGTACCGTCGTTGTCGGTGCCGGCTGACGCCCCGAATATAGTAGCAACGGTGCCTGAGAAGACACCGGTGCTTGGGCCTGTCTCGGTCAGCGTGACGTCTTCAATCTCGCCGGTGACGTCGTTAGCAACGGTGACGATTATGGTCTCGGCAACGCCCGGATCGGTATCCAGATCCGCATCGTCAACTGTGACCGTCAGTGTATCGCCCGGCACCGAGGTATCGGTAATGTCGACACTACCGTCGGTACCGCCGTTAACCGTATCTGTGTCCGTCAGTGTCGCCGTGCCACCCGTCGATGTGAACGCATCAATATAGGTGACGGTAATCGTGTCGGCCGCCTGGGAATTGAAGGTGCCATCGTTGTCAGTTCCAGCTGATGTGCCGAACGTCGTAGCGACAGTGCCGCTGAAGACTCCGGTATTCACGCCGGTCTCCGTCAGCGTGACGTCTTCGCTCTCGCCCGTGATGTCATTGACCACCGCAACGACGATGTTCTCTACTGCGCCACCATCGGAATTCAGGTCGGCGTCCGTTACAAGAATCGACAGTGTATCGCCGGGGACAGACGTATCAGTGATATCTACGCTGCCGTCGGTACCGCCTGTCACCGTACCCGTATCGGTCAGTGTTGCGGTGCCGCCGTTGGACGTGAACCTATCGTCGTAGCTGACCGTGACGGTATCAGTAGCCTGCGTATTGAAGGTGCCGTCATTGTCGGTACCGGCTAACGTCCCGAACGCCGTCGCGACCGTGCCGCTAAAGACGCCCGTGTTAGTGCCCGTCTCCGTGAGCGTGACGTCTTCGCTCTCGCCTGTAACGTCGTTGAAAACTGTGACCACTAGCGATTCGGCTATGCCTGGATCGCTATCCAGGTCTGCGTCCGTGACGCTGACTGTCAGCGTGTCGCCCGGCACCGATGTATCGGTGATATCGACGCTACCGTCGGCACCGCCACCAACCAAATCGATGTCCGTCAAGGTAGCCGTACTACCGGTGGCCGTGAACGCATCGTCGTAAGTAACCGTGACGGTGTCAGCAGCCTGCGTATTAAAGGTACCGTCGTTGTCGGTGCCCGCGGCGGTACCGAACGTCGAGTTGACCGTGCCTGAGAAAACACCGGTATTGGCGCCGGTTTCCGTCAGAGTGATGTCCTCGGACTCGCCCGTGACATCGTTGACGGCAGTAACCACGAAGGTCTCAACCACGGCGGGATCCGTATCCAGGTCCGCATCGTCGACAGTTACCGTGAGCGTATCACCAGGCACTGACGTGTCGGTGATATCAACGCTGCCGTCGGTACCACCGACTACGGTATTCGTGTCCGTCAGCGTCACCGTGCCACCCGCTGACGTGAACGCATCATCGTAGGTCACGGTCACCGTGTTGGTGGCCTGGGTGTTGAACGTTCCATCGTTGTCGGTGCCGGCTGTAGTACCGAACGTAGTATCCACAATGCCTGAGAAGACACCGGTGTTGGCGCCGGTTTCCGTCAGAGTGATGTCCTCGGACTCGCCCGTAGCATCGTTGACCGCCGTAACTACGAGGGTCTCGGCCACGGCGGGATTCGTATCCAGGTCCGCATCGTCGACGGTAACCGTGAGCGTGCCACCAGGCACTGATGTGTCGGTGATATCAACGCTGCCGTCGGTACCGCCGACTACGGTATCCGTGTCCGTCAGCGTCGCCGTACCACCCGTTGACGTGAACGCATCATCGTAGGTCGCGGTCACCGTGTTGGTGGCCTGGGTGTTGAACATTCCGTCGTTGTCGGTGCCGGCTGTAGTACCGAACGTAGTATCCACGGTGCCTGAGAAGATACCGGTGTTGGCGCCGGTCTCGGTGAGCGTGACATCCTCACTCTCGCCCGTAGCATCGTTGACGGCCGTAACTACGAGGGTTTCAGCCACGGCGGGATTGGTATCCTGGTCCGCATCGTCGACGGTAACCGTCAGCGTATCGCCCGGCACGGACGTATCCGTGATATCAACACTGCCGTCAGCACCGCCGGTTACGGTATCCGTATCTGTCAGCGTCGCCGTGCCACCCGTTGACGTGAACGCATCATCGTAGGTCACGGTCACCGTGTTGGTGGCCTGGGTGTTGAACGTTCCGTCGTTGTCGGTGCCGGCTGTAGTACCGAACGTAGTATCCACGGTGCCTGAGAAGATACCGGTGTTGACGCCGGTTTCCGTCAGCGTCACCGCTTCGCTCTCACCGGTCGCGTCATTTATGGCCGTGACAACAATGGTCTCGGCCGCACCGCTGTCCGTGTTCAGGTCGGCATCATTCACGGTCACGGTAAGCGTGTCACCCGGAATCGACGTATCGGTAATATCGACGATACCGTCGGTGCCACCGCCAACAGTGTCCGTGTCGGTAAGTGTTGCCGTGCCGCCGGTGGACGTCAGTGCATCGACGTACGTCGCGGTAACCGTGTCTGTGGCTTGAGTATTAAACGTACCGTCGTTGTCGGTACCGGCAGCAGTACCGAACGTCGTACCGACGCTGCCCGCGAATACACCTGTGTTGATACCGTTCTCCGTGAGAGTAACGTCCTCGCTCTCGCCAGTCACATCATTAACAGCTGTAATTACGATGGTCTCGGCAACGGTCGCATTTGTATTCAGATCCGCATCGGCAACGTTAATTGTCAGTAAGTCGCCAGGCACCGATGTTGGAGTTATGCCAATACCGCCGTCAGTACCACCAACCACGGCATCGCTGTCGGTGACCGTGGCCGTGCCGCCGGTAGAGGTTAAGGCGTCATCGTAGCTGACGGTGACCGTGTCACCGGCCTGGGTATTGAAGAGACCGTTGGTGAGATTACCTTCGCTCACCGTGCCGAACTGGGTATCCACGGTGGCAGTAAACACCCCGGTGTTGACACCCGTCTCGGTCAGCGTAATTGTTTCGAGTTCACCGGTGTCCTCGTTCTCGACGGTGACGTCGACCGTCTCGGCAGCACCGCTATCGGCATTGAGGTCGACATCGGTGACCGTAATAGTTAACGTGTCGCCCGGGATCGATGTGTCGGTGATATCAACGGTGCCGTCGATGCCGCCACCCACTGCATCGCTGTCGGTGACCGTGGCCGTGCCGCCGGTCGTGGTTAATGCATCGTCATAACTGACCGTAATCGTGTCACCGGCCTGGGTATTGAAGAGACCGTTCGTGAGATTACCTTCCGATACCGTGCCGAACTGGGTATCGATCGTGCCGGTGAAGATGCCGGTGTTCACACCCGTCTCGGTCAGCGTGATCGTTTCGAGCTCACCGGTGTCTTCGTTCTCAACCGTGACATCGACCGTCTCGGCAGCCCCGCCGTCCGTGTTGAGGTCGGCATCGGTGACCGTAATAGTTAACGTGTCACCCGGGATCGATGTATCAGTGATATCGACGGTGCCGCTAACACCGCCACCCACTGCATCGCTGTCGGTGACAATGGTCGTGCCGCCGGTCGAGGTTAAATCATCGTCATAGCTGACCGTGACCGTGTCACCGGCCTGGGTGTTGAATAGCCCGTTGGTGAGGTTGCCCTCACTCACCGTACCAAACTGGGTAACAACGGTGCCGGTAAACACGCCGGTGTTCACACCCGTCTCAGTCAGCGTAATCGTCTCGAGCTCACCGGAATCCTCGTTCTCGACCTGGACATTGGCGGTCTCGGCGACTGTTGGATTGGTATCGAGATCGGCATCATTGACCGTGATGGTCAGCGTATCGCCCGGGATCGACGTGTCGGTGATATCGACCGTGCCGTCGGTGCCACCACCGACCGCATCGCTGTCGGTGACGGTCGCGGTACCGCCGGTCCCGGTTAATGCATCGTCATAGCTGACCGTAATCGTGTCACCGGCCTGCGTGTTGAATAGCCCGTTGGTGAGGTTGCCCTCACTCACCGTGCCAAACTGGGTAACAACGGTGCCCGTAAACACACCGGTGTTCACACCCGTCTCGGTCAGCGTGATGGTCTCGAGTTCACCGGTGTCCTCGTTCTCGACATCCACATTGACCGTCTCGGCAGCGCCACTGTCCACGTTGAGATCGGGGTCGGTGACCGTTATAGACAGCGTATCGCCCGGGATCGACGTGTCGGTGATATCAACGGTGCCGTCGGCGCCGCCACCCACAACATTCGTGTCCGTCAGAGTTGCCGTACCGCCGGTGGACGTAAGTGCATCGACGTAGGTGGCAGTCACCGTGTCAGTGGCCTGTGTATTAAACGTACCGTCGTTGTCAGTACCCGCAGTGGCACCAAATGTCGTCCCGACATTACCTGTGAATACCCCGGTATTGACTCCGTTTTCAGTGAGCGTGACATCTTCGCTCTCGCCGGTCGCGTCGTTGACGACGGTGACAACGATCGTCTCGGCGACACCCACATTTGTGTTCCGATCTGCATCGACAACATTAATTGTAAGCGTGTCACCCGGCACCGACGTTGGAGTAATACCGATACCGCCGTCTACGCCACCAGTCACCGCATCGCTGTCGGTAACGGTTGCCGTGCCTCCCGTGGATGTCAGAGCATCGTCGTAACTGACGGTGACCGTATCGCCGGCCTGCGTGTTAAAGAGGCCGTTGGTGAGGTTGCCTTCCGATACCGTGCCGAACTGTGTGGTCACAGAACCGGTAAAGATGCCGGTGTTCACGCCCGTCTCGGTCAGCGTGATCGTCTCGAGCTCACCGGTGTCCTCGTTCTCTACGGTGACATCGACCGTCTCGGCAACGGCAGGATTGGTATCCAGATCCGCGTCGGTGACCGTAATGGTCAGGGTATCGCCCGGGATCGACGTGTCGGTGATGTCGACCGT
>Ga0224508_10000842_pt1 | contig 28488 bp, 28 predicted proteins | sample SF_Jan12_sed_USG_4_FD_170157 | JGI IMG/M metagenome (GOLD analysis project Ga0224508, IMG submission 170157) | Sediment microbial communities from San Francisco Bay, California, United States - SF_Jan12_sed_USGS_21 | ecosystem: Environmental > Aquatic > Marine > Sediment | place: USA...
CACCGCCTCCAGCGGGCCCTCGACGACGACCGCGCCGAGACGGGGCGGGACGACCGAGACAGCGACGAGCGGAACGACGACGAGCAGCTCTCACTGTTCGCCGTCCACTCCGCCACCGCCACCGAGCCGCCAGCCGACCCCGACGACATCCTCGGCCTTCACGACGAGCCCGAGCTGCCGGAGGCCGGGCCGGGTCCGGTTGCTCCGGAGCTCGAGATCGACCTCTCGTCCCTCCCCCCGGTCCCGGGCGCCACTCGGCCGGACCGTACCTCGAGCCGGCACGAGCGCCAGCGCCAGCGGAGCATCAACTCGCAATGGTCGCGCGACCTCGCAACGCTCACCGGTCTCAGCCATGCCAAGATCAACGCCGAGCTCAACCGCCTCTCGGGGGTGACGAAGGTGTCGGAAGCGACGGTGGAGCAGTTGGAGAAGCGAGCGTCAGCGGCGGCCGACTGGTTCGACCGGGAGCGGAAACGGTCGGCGATCCGGGCGTGACTACCGGGGCCGCAAGCAGCGGGAGATCGCCGACATCAGGTCGTCGACATTGCTGCGGTGGTCGTCCGTTGCGAACAGCATCGGCGGTCCGAAGGCCGCACTGATCGGCGGTCGGCGGAAACCGATCCTCGCCAGCACGGTACCCGGTGGCCAAGCTCGGTCCGAGCCGGTGAAGCCGACCGGAACGATGGCGGCACCAGCCCTGCGGGCGATGCGGGAGATCCCGGTGCGACCGGGCCCGACGCCGTCGGTGCGCTCATGCGCTCGCACGATGCGGCCTTCGGGCATCAGGGCACAGACCTGACCGGCTTGGAGCGCGTCGACCATCTCCTCCTCGGCGGTCCCGCTGTGCTCGCGGCTGAACGGGATGCAACCCAGTCTGGTGAAGAAGAGGGCTGCTGCCGGATTGCTGAAAAATCTGGCGTTGACCCCGATCCTGGCGGTGAGGCCGAAGTACCCCAGCGAGATCAACGACGCGTTCAGGTCGAACAGGCTCGAGTGATTGGCAGCGAAGATCAGCGGCCGATCGGTCGGCAGCTCGACGACGTCGGGGACCTCGACACCGGAGGTCAGCACCGACAGCACGCGGGCGGCCACTACCGAGCGGCGGAAGAACCGCTCGTGGCCGGTCGGGGCGGCGAGGTGGGCAGCTCCATCGCGCCCGAAGAGATCGGTTTTCACCTCTGGCGACGCTAGCGGCGAGCGGACCCACCCTGGTGGTTCGGAGTGGTCGGCGCGGAGGTCGGCGTCTACCGTCGGAGCCATGTTCATCCAAGGTGAGTGGGTCGAGGCCGCCTCCGGGAAGACCTTTGCCGTGACGAACCCGGCGACCGGAGCCGAGATCGGTCGGGTGCCGGACGGCGGGGCCGCCGACGCTACCGTTGCGATCGCCGCAGCCGATGCGGCGTTCGGCTCGTGGTCGGCGACGACGCCGTACGAGCGGGCCGACCTTCTGCTCCGAGCGTGGACGATCATGAACGATCGGGCGGACGAGCTGGCCGAGCTGATGACCACCGAGCAGGGCAAGCCGCTGCGGGCGTCGACCTTCGAGGTGGGCTATGGCGCCGATTTCATCCGATGGTACGCAGAGGAGGCGCGGCGGCTCAGCGGCGAGTGGTTGCCGTCCGGTCGGAGCGATCAGCGGTTCCTGGCGATCAAGCAGGCGGTTGGCGTGGTGGCGATGGTGACGCCGTGGAACTACCCGATGTCGATGCTGACCAGGAAGATGGCGCCGGCTCTGGCGGCCGGGTGCACGCTCGTGTTGAAACCGGCCGAGGCGACGCCGCTGTCGGCCAAGGCGATCTTCGAGGTGTTCATCGAGGCCGGCGTGCCCGCCGGCGTGATCAACCTGGTCACCGCCGAGGATCCGGCCCCGATCGGTGACGTGTTCACCAGCGACTCCCGGGTGGCCAAGCTCACGTTCACCGGATCGACCGCGGTCGGTCGCCTCCTCGCGTCGAAAGCCGGTGCGTCGCTCCAGCGCGTGTCGGTGGAGCTCGGGGGCCATGCGCCGTTCATCGTCTACCCCGACGCCGACCCCGACAACGCGGCGAAGGGGGCAGCCGCCCTGAAGTTCTTGAACGCCGGGCAGGCCTGCATCAGCCCCAACCGGCTCTACGTACATCGCGATGCCGCCGATGCGTTCATCGGGACGCTCACCAAGCGGGTCCGGGGCCTCGTCACCGGCAACGGCATGGACGACGGTGTCGGGGTCGGTCCCCTCGTCGACGACGCCGCCGTCGAGAAGGTGGCGGCCCAGGTCGACGACGCCGCCGCCAAGGGGGCCGGCGTCCCGATCGGTGGGCACCGGCTCACCGACGGCGGCCTCGACAAGGGCCACTTCTACGCACCGACCGTCCTCACCGATGTCACTGCGGACATGACGGTCTACCGGGAGGAGACCTTTGGGCCGGTCGCCCCGGTCGTGACCTACGACGACGTCGACGAGGTGATCTCGCTCGCCAACGACACCCACTATGGGCTCGCCGCCTACGTGTACACCGACTCGCTGAGGACGGCGCTGTCGGCTTTCGAGGCCCTGCGGTTCGGCATCATCGGCATCAACGACGTCAACCCGACCTCGGCCTCGGTGCCGTTCGGCGGCATGAAGGACTCCGGCCTGGGCCGTGAGGGAGGCCACGAGGGTCTCGACGAGTACCTCGAGACCAAGACCGCCGGCATCTCGCTCCGCTGATCGGCTCGGGCCACGGCCGATGACGGAGGCCTGGTCAGCTCGGTGCGACCTCGGGGTCTCGTTCGGTGTCGTAGGGCGCCAGCCAGCGGCGGTCGAGCCACAGGCCACCGAACGGCAGTGCGCCGATGAACAGCGCCATGATCGCTCTGATCCACGACCATTCGAGCGGCGCTTTGTTGGCGAGGACCAGGGCAGCGAAGACGAGGTAGAGCACACCATGGATCGGACCGAGGATCGAGACCCCGACCTCGGTGCCGCCGGTCTCCTTGACCGCCGTTGCGACCAGCAGCGCCAGGTAGGACAGGGCCTCGGCCACCGAGGCACGACGGAGGGCTCGCAGCGTCCCGACGCCGCCGGCACCAACGACGTGCACGTCGCTCACCGCCGCCCGCCGAGCGCTTCGACCAGCTCGCGCTGGTGGCCCGATTCCGGTCCCGCCATCGGTCGGCTCTGGGCGACGGCGTCCAGGACCACATCGAGCTCGTGGCCTCTGTCCAGGAGGGCACAGATGGCGATGGTCGGCGCTCGGCCGAGACCGGCGCCGCAGTGGATGACCACGGCCCATCCGGCATCGCGGAGGCGGTTGACCTCGGCCGCCAGCTCGCGAGCTTCGTCGAGGGTCGGGGCGCTCAGATCGGGGACCGGTCGCCACAGCGCACGGCGGCCTTCGTTGGCGGTGAGCCACGCGAGGTAGTCGGGGTAGCGCTCGTCGATCTCGTGCTCTTGGCACAGGCAGACGATGGCGCCGGGCTCGCGCCCCAACCGGGCCAGCGCCGCTTCCGGATCGGGGCCGGGCACCCGCTTGCCGCACAGCCAGATCCCGCTGCGTCGGCCTTCGACGACGATCTCGTCGAGCCCCCCGTCGACCGAGCGCGGTCCCCAGCTCATCGCAACGTCAGCCCATCACGTCCGGGCCGGCTGAAAGGATCTCGAAGGTCACGATGCAGCGTCGGTCCTCGGTCATCGCCCGACGGTAGTCGTCCCAGTCGGGGTGCTCGCCGCTGAGGGTGCGGTAGTAGTCGACGAGCGTGTCCATGGCATCGGGCAGCGACGTGACCTGGGCCCGGCAGTTGAGCTGGACCCAGCGCCCGAGCCACTTGTCGGGAAACACGCACAGCGACGTTTGGGGCTCCCGGCGGAGGTGGCCCACCTTGTAGGCCGTCTCCCGGGTGCTCATCACCACCCGATCGTGGACGACGCCCAGGGTCACCGGGGACAGCGCTGGCTGCCCGTTCGCTCGGGTCGTCAAGATGACGGCTCGGCTGTTGTCGCGCACGAAGTCGAGGCCCTGTTCGATGTCCATCGGTGGCACCTTAGACCCGGCTTCCCCGCAATGGCCTACCCTGCGAGCCGAGTGGGATGCTGAGGTGAACGATGTTCTGGGACCTGCTTTCCGACGACGACAAAGAGGCCATCCGGGGTGCGGGCGTCAAGACCACCTACCCGGCGGGCAACATGCTGTTCCACTACGGCGACGAGCCGACGCACGTGCTCGTATTGCTCAACGGCCTGGTGAAACTGACGCTGACCTCGGTCGACGGGCGGGAGGTCATGATCGAGCTGCGCGGCGCCGGCAACATGCTCGGCGAGCTCGGACCGATCGACTCGCTGCCCCGATCGACCTCGGTGATGGTCATCGAGGACGTCGAAGCGATCGTGGTGCCGACCTCGGCGTTCCGGCAGCTCCTCCTCGACCGGGGCACCCTGTCCTACGCCGTGCTGACACTCGTGGCCGAGAAGCTGCGGCAGTCGACCCAGCGCCGGCTCGAAGCCGGCGTCGGTGACGCTCACGCCCGCCTGTGCGGGCGGCTCGTCGAGCTGGCCGAGAGCGCGGAGATGGGATCCGACGGCGTCATCGAGGTCAACTCGCCCCTCACCCAGCAGGAGCTCGCTGACTGGATCGGGGTCTCCCGCGATGCGATCGTGCTGGCCCTCCGCCGGATCCGAGAGCTGGGCTGGATCGAGACGGGCCGCCGCACGATCCGGATCCACGATCTCGAAGCCCTGCGCCGAGCCGCGGTGGAGTAGTGAGACGGTCCGGTCGTAGGGGGCGGCTTTCGGGCCGTCGCTGCCAAGGCGCTCGGCCGACTCCGCCACCTCGACGCGACCGAGGTCTGATCACGGCCGCCGAACCGCGCCCGGTGGAGCCAAGGCCGGCGGCTCATGCCTCGAGACCGAACCAGGCGCTCGCGGTGGCGGCGACCGCCATGCTGCTGGCGGCCTTCGTCGGTACCGCCACCAACATCGCCGTGCCCATCCTCGAAACCGAGTTCCCGGAGGTGCCGCTGACGACGCTGTCATGGGTGGTATCGGGATTCAACGTCACCCAGGTGACGTTCATGCTGCTTGGCGGCCGGTTGGCGGATCGGATCGGCCGCCGAAGGGTGTTCCTTCAGGGCCTGGCCGTGTTCGGGGTCGGGGCCGCAGCGTCCGGGCTGGCGCCCACGATCGAGGGAGTCATCGCGGCGCGGGTGGTGCAGGGGTTCGGGGTCGCCCTGATGCTGCCCTCGTCGCTGGCGGCCGTGCTACCCGAGTTCCCGCAGCACCGGCACGGCTTGGTGGTGTCGTGGTGGTCGTCGATGGGCGTGCTCGGCGCCGCCGCTGCCCCGACCGTCGCCGCCGGTCTGCTGCAGGTGTCGAGCTGGCGGTTCGTGTTCGCCGCCACGGTTCCGATCGCGCTGCTCGGCCTCGGCGTCGGACGACTGGTGCTGGCGACCGGTCAGGTCGAGCTCGATCCCCCGCCCCTCGATCTCGTCGGCGCTGTCGCCGGCACGCTGGCTGTTGGCGGGCTGACCTTCGCCATCGTGCAGGGCCGGGCGTGGGGGTGGGTCGACGGGCGGATCGTCGCCGTCGCCGCAGTGACGATCACCAGCGCCGTGGTGTTCGTTCGCAGCTCACGACGTCATCAGGAGCCATTGTTCGATCTCTCGTTGCTGGCCATCCCGACCTTCTCGACCGTCACGGTGGCTGGTGCGCTGCTGTCGGCCTCGACGGCGGCGACGTGGTTCCTGTACCCGCTGTTCATGATCGAGGTATGGGACTACTCGGTGGTCCAGGTCGGTCTGGCGATGACACCCGGACCGGTGGTGCTGGTCGTCTGCGCCCCCCTGGCCGGGAGGCTGGTCGACCGGCGGGGCTACAAGCGTCTGATGGTGTTCGGCGCGGCGATGGCGACGGTCGGGACGGCCTGGATGGCATGGCGGCTCGCTCCCGGCGAGAGCTACGTCGTCGCCTTTCTTCCGGGCACGGTGAGCATCGGGTTGGGGATGGCGTTCATGCTCGGCCCGGCCAATGCGGCTGCACTGCGGGACATCCCCGAGCGGCAGCTCGGCGCGGCCAACGCGGCCTACAACATGACGAAGCTGGCCGGCGCAGCGCTCGGAATCGCGGTCACGGCGGCGATCATCGGCGACACGGCGGCCGGCAGCAGAGTCGACGCCTTCAGGATCAGCTGGGTCGCGGTGGCGGGGGTGATGGCACTGTCGCCGCTGCTGCTCGCGGTCCGCTATCCCGCCGACAACCTCAGAGCAACGGCTGGAGCTGGACTCGAGCCTCCACCTCACGGCCCGGCAGCTCGACCGTCCAGTCGCCGCCTTCGACCCAGTCGGCGGTGACCGGTTCACCTCGGCTGGCCCAGCCCATCCCGACTGCCGCCCCCACCGTGTGGCCCCACATCCCGCTGGTGACGTAGCCGACCCGCTCCCCGTCGCGGCACAGGGGCTCGTGGTGGTGGAGCAGGGCACGGTCGTCGGGAACGGCGATCTGGACGAGACGGCGGGTGGCGCCGGCCACCCGCTCGGCCTCGACGGCCGATCGTCCGATGAAGTCGACCGGCTTCTCCCAGGCGACGGCGAAGGAAAGTCCGGCCTGCACCGGGTTGTCGTCGGGCGTGATGTCGTGGCCCCAGTGCCGGAACCCTTTTTCGATCCGCAGCGAGTCGAGGGCGTGGTAGCCACACAGCACCAAGGCGGTCTCCGTTGCGGTCCCGGCCTCGACCAACAGGTCGAAGACGTAGACCGCGAACTCCGACGGCACGAACAGCTCCCAGCCGAGCTCACCGACATAGCTGATCCGGTTGGCCCGGACGATGGCCGCTCCGAGCTCGATCTCCCGGTGGGTGCCGAACCCGAAGCCCGCCTCGGACAGGTCGGCTGCGGTCAGCGGCTCAAGCACCTCCCGAGAGCGGGGCCCCATCACGGCGAGCACCGCCCAGCCCGAGGTGATGTCGGTCACGGTGGCGGCCGCGCCTCCGGGGTGGGTGGCCAGGGCCCAATCGAGCCGAGCCCGGTCTCGGGTGCGGGTGGCGGTCGCGCCGATGACCCAGAACTCGTCGTCGGCCAGGCGGCTGATCGTGAGGTCGGCCTCGATGCCTCCGGTGTCATTGAGCCACTGGGTGTACACCGATCGGCCGGTCTCGCCGGCGACCGCCCCGGCCGAGAGCCGGTCGAGCACGGCAGCTGCGTCGGGGCCCTGCACGCTGAACTTGGTGAACGACGACAGGTCGAACAGCCCAGTTCCTTGCCGCACGGCGGCGTGCTCGACGGCGGTGGCGGGGTGCCAGTTCTGGCGACCCCACGAGTACTCGTGGCAAGGCTCGACGCCCAGGTCGGGGTTGGCGTAGAACATCGGCCGCTCCCAGCCGGCGAGGCTGCCGAAGCATGCGCCCCGCTCGGCCAGCCGGTGGTGGAGGGGAGAGCGACGAACCGAACGGGCGGTCTCGTACTGGTAGTGAGGCCAATGTGGAGCGTAGAGCAGGCCCAGCCCTTCGACGGTGCGTTCCCGGAGGTAGCGCTCGGTGGCCTGGAACGGCTCGAAGCGCCGGATGTCGACATCCGACAGGTCCAGCGGCGGGCGTCCGTCGACGATCCAGTGGGCGAGGGCCATCCCCGCTCCACCGGCCGACTGGATCCCGATCGAGTTGAACCCGGCGGCGACGAACAGGCCGGGCAGCGAGGGGACCTCACCGAGGATGTAGGAGTCGTCGGGGGTGAAGCTCTCCGGCCCCCCGAACACCAGCCGGAGCCCGGCGTCGGCGAGCGCCGGGATCCGGTCGAGGGCGGCCGGCAGCCACCGGCCGAGGTGCTCGGGATCGGGATCGAAGGTGATGAACGACCGGTCGGTCGGTGGCGCCCCGGTTTCGGGCCACGGGATCGCCTCGGGCTCGAACAGGCCGACGAGCATCGACCCACCGGCCTCGGGCTTGAGGTACGACCAGCGGTCGAGATCCCGCAGGACCGGCCAGCGGGGGTCACAGCCCTCGACCGGCTCGGTCACGACGTAGTAGTGCTCGGCGGCCTGGAGCGGCACCGCAACACCGGCGCCGGCGGCGAGTGCTCGGGTCCAGAGGCCGGCGGTGAGGACGACCGTCTCGGCCTCGATCGTCTCACCGTTGTCGAGAACGACGCCCGAACAGCGACCGTCAGCGACGGCGAGGGTCTCGACCCCGACGCCTTCGATCAGGCGGGCACCACCGGCCCGGGCTCCCTTGGCCAGTGCCATCGTCAAGTCGGCCGGGGCGACCACGCTGTCGTGGGGCAGCCAGATCCCGCCGACGAGGTCGGTCGTTTCGCACAGCGGGAAGCGATCGCCGATCTCCCCGGGGCCGATCTCCTCGGCCTCGACCTCGAGGTGGCGGGCCATGGCCGCCGTGCGTCGTAGCTCCTCCCAGCGCGACCCCGTTGCCGCCAGGGAGATGGCGCCCGAGGTCCGGAATCCGGTCGCCTGGCCGGTCTCGGCCTCGAGGTCGCGATAGAGCTGGATGCTGTAGCGAGCCAGGCGGGTGAGGTTCTCGGTCGCTCGAAGCTGGCCGACCAGTCCGGCGGCGTGCCAGGTCGTCCCGCTGGTCAACTGATGCCGCTCGAGCACGACGACGTCGGACAGCCCGACCTTGGTCAGGTTGTAGGCGAGCGCGCACCCCATGATGCCGCCACCGACGATGACGACCTGGGACCGCTCGGACACGGCCGTGCTCATGCAACCATCTTGTAGCCGAGGCCCCTGATGGTCACGATCAGCCGGGGGTGCGCGGGGTCGGCCTCGAGCTTGGATCGGAGGCGCTTGATGTGCACGTCGAGGGTCTTGGTATCGCCCACGTAGTCGTAGCCCCAGACCCGGTTGATGAGGTCGTCGCGGGTGACCACGTAGCCGGCGTTGCGCATCAGCTCGGCCAGCACCTGGAACTCCTTGAGCGGCAGATCGAGGAGCGCCCCGTCAGCGTGGACCTCGTGGCGCTCCCGGTCGAGGCGGACCCGACCGACGACGAGATCGGGCTCGTTGTCGGGGCCGATGTCGTGGCTGCTTCGTCGGAGCACTGTCCTCATCCGAGCGACGAGCTCCCGCAGCCGGTAGGGCTTCGTGATGTAGTCGTCGGCCCCGACCTCGAGGGCGACAACGGCATCGATCTCCTCGCCTCGGGCCGACACCATGATGACGGGCGTCTCCGCGCTCGCTCGGATCTCGCGGCACACGTCGATCCCCGACATCCGAGGGAGCATGACGTCGAGCAGGACGAGATCGGGATGCAAGCCGGCAAACAGCTCCAGGGCTTCCTCCCCGTTGCGGGCGGTGTGAACGACGAAACCCTCCCGTGCGAGAGCCTGGGTCAAGCCCTCCCGGAAGGCCTCCTCGTCGTCGACGACCAGCACCGTTGTCTGGCTCATGCGTTCAGTCGGCGGGGAGAGGGAGTTGCAGGGAGAACGACGAGCCGGCTCCGACCTTGGAATCGACGACGACCCGGCCGCCGTGGTTGTCGGCCACATGGCGCACGATGGCCAGGCCGAGCCCGGTACCGCCGGTGTCTCGGCTCCGGGCCCGGTCGACCCGGTAGAATCGCTCGAAGATCCGCTCCAGCTCGGGCCGGGGGATCCCGATACCGGTGTCGGTGACCGTGATCTCGGCGCCGTCGACGAGACGGTCCACCGCGATCGTCACCTGGCTGCCAGACTCCGAGTACCGGACGGCGTTGTCGATCAGGTTGACGACCGCCCGCACCAACTGGCGCCGCTCACCCTCGAGCTCGATACCGCTCGGCACACCGACCACCGCCAGCGACACGCCGTGAGCGTCGGCCAGACCTCGGACAACGTCGACCGACTCGTGGACGACGTCGTCGATCCGCACCGGTTCGGCCTCCGGATCGTGTTCCTCCAGCCGCGAGAGCTCGAGGAGATCGTCGATGATGTCGCCAACCCGCTTGACCTCTCTGGAGAGGTGCCGGGTCAGCCGGTCCCGGTCGGCTTCGGGGCCGGCGTCGGCGTCGGCGAGGGTCTCGGCGAGGAGAGCGATGGCGCCGATCGGGGTCTTGAGCTCGTGACTGACGTTGGCGACGAAGGCGCGGCGGGTGGCGTCGATACGCCGCTCCTCGGCGATCGTGTCGATCACGGCCAGTCCCCGGCTGAGGGCGACCTCTTGATCTGCATCGACGCCGATGCCGGCGTGGCTGGCGCGGTCGGCCGCGGTCGTGTGGTCGGCGGCTCGCGCTCTGGCCCGGTCGGCGCCGGCTCGTTCCGGAGTCCAGCCGTCGACGATGTAGCGAATACGCTCGCCCATGTTCTCGGCGTGATCGCCGATCCGCTCGTAGAACCGACCGATCAGGGCCAGCTGCAGCGACTGCTGGGGCACGAGGTCGCCGTGGGTTGCGCCGCGGATGACCGCCTGGATGAAGTCGCGGTGGAGGTCGTCGAGCACGTCGTCGAGCTCGTCGATCGACGCCGCCAGCTCGGCGTCGAGGTTGCGGTAGGCGATTCCCGACTGCTCGAACAGGTACCGGGCCTCGTGGCCCATCTGGACGATCAGCTCCCGGATGCGGTCGTCGGCCTTGGAGCCCTGCAAGCGACCGACCGCCTTGGCGATGTTGGTCGCCAGGTCCCCGCTGCGCTCGATGTCGCTGTTCATGTGTAGGGCGGCGACGATGGCCCTCAGGTCGCTGGCGACGGGTTGTTCCCGGATGAGGGTGTCGATGCAGGTCTCCTCGACCTCCTGTGACATGAGGTCGAGCTCGTCGTCGCCGATGATCAGCGCGTCGGCCTTGGCCACGTCTCGCTCCAGGAGTGCTTCGGTGACTTCCTCGACACGGGCGGCCACGAGGTCGATCATCGCCGACAGATCCCACCGAATCTGTCGGAGCCGTTCGTCGAGCTGGCTGCGGGTCGTGGTCATGTCAGCCGAATCGTCCTGTGACGTAGGCCTCCGTGCGCCCGTCGGAGGGAGTCGCGAAGATCGCGGCGGTGTCGTCGAACTCGATCAGCTTGCCTCGACGCTGGCCGGTCGCGTCGTCGGCCTCGACCGTGAAGAACGCCGTTCGGTCGCTCACCCGGGCCGCCTGCTGCATGTTGTGGGTGACGATGATGATCGTGTACCGGGCCTTCATCTCCGTCATCAGCTCCTCGATCAAGCCGGTCGCGATCGGGTCGAGCGCCGAGCACGGCTCATCCATCAACAGTACGTCAGGATCGACCGCAACAGCCCGGGCGATGCACAGCCGCTGTTGCTGGCCGCCGGAGAGCCCGAGTGCCGAGCTCGACAAGCGATCGCTGACCTCGCCCCACAGCCCGGCCCGCCGCAGCGACGACTCGACGAGTTCATCCAGCTCGGAGCGGCGGCCGAGCAGGCGGGGCCCGTAGGCCACGTTGTCGTAGATCGACTTTGGAAACGGATTCGGCTTCTGGAACACCATGCCTATGCGGCGGCGGACCGCGACGGGGTCGATCGAGGGGTCGTAGAGATCGACGCCGTGGTAGAGGAGGGTGCCCTCGACCCGGGCGCTTTCGATCAGGTCGTTCATGCGGTTGAAGCAGCGGAGCAGGCTGGACTTGCCACAGCCCGACGGGCCGATGAACGCGGTGATCTCCTCGGGAGCGATGTCGAGCGACACGTCGTACAGGGCCCGCAGGGTGCCGTAGTACACGTTGAGATCCCGAACGGTGAAGACCGGAGCTCCCACCGCGGGCCGATCTTCGGCTGGTCCGACCACCTCGGCATCGTAGTGGCCGCAGGTGTGGGTCGACCCGTTCGAGCCGATGGAGACCGCCGGGTAGTGTCGAACCCCATGGAACTCAATGACAGAGTGGCCGTCATCACCGGAGGCAGCGGCGGCATCGGCCGGGCAATGGGGAAAGCGTTCCTCGACGAAGGGGCCCGGACGGTCGTGCTCGCCGATCTCGATCCGACCGGGGTGGCTCGAGCGGCCGACGAGCTGGGGTGCGTCGGCCGGGCGTGCGACGTAACGGACGAGAGCGACGTGCAGGCACTGGTCGAGGCGACCCTCGACTCGTACGGTCCGATCGACCTGTTCGCCAGCAACGCTGGAGCCGGAGCCGAGGGGGTGCTGACCGACGCCGCCAACGACCAGTGGCAGTTCCAGTGGGACCTCCACGTGATGGCCCACTTGTACGCGGCCCGAGCGGTGCTCCCGTCGATGCTCGCGAGAGGTGAGGGCTACCTGTTGAACACCGCGTCGGCAGCCGGCTTGCTCGCCGCCATCGGCTCCGGTCCGTACACGGTCACCAAGGCGGCGGCGGTCAAGCTGGCCGAGTTCTTGGCCATAACCCACGGGGACGACGGGATCAGGGTCTCGGTGCTGTGCCCGCAGGGCGTCAACACCGCGATGGCGCCGAAGAGCCTCGGCGATGGGCAGACCGACGGGATCATCGAGCCCGACGCCCTGGCCCGGGTCGTGGTCGACGCCGTCCGGGAGGAGCGGTTCCACATCCTGCCCCATCCCGAGGTGGGCGAGTACATCAAGCGCAAGGCCGACGATCCCGACCGGTGGCTGCGAGGCATGCGCCGGCTCCGGGCGCGAACCATCGACCAGGCCGGCTGAGCGGGGGCGGTGCATGGTGGATGACATGAGCGATCACACCGAGCTGATGACCGCGTTCAAGCGGGCCTTCTCTCGGGGTGACTCTGAGGCCCTCGCCGGGCTGCTGACCGACGACTTCGAGTGGCACATGCACTGGTACCCGACCGACGCCCCACGATCGACCGGCCACGTGGTCAAGGGCGTTCAGGGGGTGGTCGACGAGGTCGCGTGGCGGGCGGCCAATTGGTCCGACGTTCGCTTCGATGCAGTGAGCGAGCGCGTCGCGGGCGACCTGGTCGTGCAGACCTTCACGATCTCTGGTGTCGATCACCACGGCAAGCGGTTCGAGACCGACGCAGTCGATCTGTACCGCCTCGTCGACGGCCGCCTGGCGTTGAAGGACACCTACTGGAAGCAACCGACCGAAGCCAGGGAGGACCGGGGATGACCAGCGGGGACCGATTGGCGGGGAAGGTCGCACTGATCACGGGCGGGGCCCGGGGTCAGGGGGCCGCCGAGGCGAAGCTGTTCGGCGGTCACGGCGCGACCGTAGTGATCACCGACGTCCTGACCGAAGAGGGCGAGCGCACCGCAGGGGAGCTCGGCTGTGAGTTCCTGCCCCACGACGTGGCTTCTGAGCAGCAGTGGAAGGAGGTCGTGGCGGAGATCACCGACCGGCACGGCAAACTCGACGTGCTGGTCAACAATGCCGGCATCCTGCATGCCGCCCGGCTCGTGAACACCAGGACCGAGGACTGGGACCGGGTGATCGCCATCAACCAGACCGGCGTGTTCCTCGGGATGCGGACCGTCGCTCCGGTGATGGTCGAGCGGGGCTCGGGCTCGATCGTGAACATCTCGTCGGTGGCCGGGCTGGAAGGGGTGTTCGGCTCGATGGCCTACACGGCCTCGAAGTTCGCCGTCCGAGGGATGACGAAGGTGGCGGCCAAGGAGCTCGGGCCGGCCGGGGTGCGGGTGAACTCGGTGCATCCCGGACTGATCGACACCGACATGACGACCGACTTTCCGAAGGAGCAGATGCTCAAGACCGTGCCGATCGGGCGGGAAGCCGACGCCTCGGAGGTGGCCAACCTGGTCCTCTTCCTGGCCAGCGACGAGGCCGGGTACTGCACCGGTCAGGAGTTCGTTGTCGACGGTGGGATGCACGGGTAGCGGCATCGATGGGCCCGAGGACGAGCTTCGCCACCGCCGACCTGGACCAGGTCGACCGCTACAAGCTGCTGACCGGGCTGGTCGTGCCGCGGCCGATCGGCTGGATCGGCACGGCCGATCCCGATGGCCGACCCAACCTCGCCCCCTATTCGTTCTTCCAGGCGGTGGCATCCAACCCACCGACGGTGCTGTTCTCCGCCGGAGTCTTCAACGGCCACGAGAAGGACAGCCTCGTCAACGCCCGGACCAGCGGCGAGTTCACGTGCAACCTGGTCGACGGCGCAACGGCGAAGGCCATGAACGCTTCCTCGGCCGAGCTCGACCGGGGTGAGAGCGAGTTCGACTTCGCCGGGCTCACCCCGGATTCGTCGATCGACATAGCGGCACCCCGTGTGGCCGAGGCCAAGGCGAGCCTCGAGTGCCGGGTGACCCAGATCATCGGGATCGGGGAGCCGCCGACGACCAACGCCGTCGTGTTCGGGGAAGTCGTGCGGTTCCACGTCGCCGACGCCGTACTCGACGGGACCCGGATCGACTTCGACGCGCTCGACGCCATCGGTCGCCTCGCCGGCGACGGCTACGCGACCACCCGCGACCGCTTCGACCTCCGCCGCCCCACCGTGGACTGAGCGAGTCGTTCGCCCGGCCGGGGACCGCCCGCCTCAGTGCACCCGGGCCCACAGACCGTCCCGCGGGACCGCTCACCCGATCATCTTCGAGGCCAACCGCCGGACGAGCTCGCGGGAGCGGTTTCGATTCAGACGTGCTGATCGAACAGGATCGGGTTGCCGTCCGGGTCGACGACGACGAACGAGGCCGGACCGGACGACGAGTCGCCGGTGGTGTCCTGCTCGACGGTGAGGCCGGCGGCTTCGAGGGCGGCCCGGAGGTCGCGTACGTCGGTGAAGGTTTCGGCGCTCTCACCAGGACCGTTCCAGCCGGGGTTGAACGTGAGGATGTTCTTGTCGAACATGCCTTGGAACAACCCAATCACGGTCCGACCGTTGACGAGGATCGACCAGCTCTCGCCGTCACCGCCGGTGACCTCGAAGCCGAGCTTGTCGTAGAACGCCGTCGAGGCCGCCAGGTCGGCGACGGTCAGGCTCACGGAGAACACACCTAGTTCCATGGCCGATGACCGTAGTCACCGGGGAAGGCGGCCGGACGGCCGAACCGGTGATTACTCGAGGACCCCGGCCACGGCGATCTCGGCGATCCGGTCCTCGTCATAACCGAGGATCCCCATGAGCACGTCGAAGGTGTGTTGGCCGAGGGTCGGCCCGCCCTGGGTGATCTGGGCTGGTGTGCGGGACAGCGAGAACCGGCTCCCTTCGACGTAGATCGAGCCGTGATCGGCGTGCTCGACCTCGACGAAGTGGTCGCGGTGCGCCAGCTGGGGGTCGGCGGCCAGGGCGTCGCTGCTCTGGACCCGGTGGGCGGCCACGCCGGCAGCCTGCAGCGTCGCTTCGAGCGCGCCACCGTCCTGGCCGGCCGACCAGCCAGCGATCCGGTCGTCTAGCTCGTCCTCCTTGGCTTGCCGCCCGGCGAGGTCGAGGCCGGCCAGCTCGTCGGCGAAGCCGGCGGTCGCGCAGAGCGAGCGCCACTGATCGTCATCCTCGCACACGATCGTGATCCAGGCGTCATCACCGGCGACTGGGTAGACCCCGTGGGGGGCCATCGCCGGATGACGGTTGCCCGGTCTCTCCGCTTGGCGCCCGTTGACCACGTAGTCGAGCACGGCCGGAGCGAGGAACGAGATCGACGCTTCGGCCTGCGACAGATCGATGAACTGGCCTTGGCCGGTTCGGTCACGGTGGTCGATCGCGGCCAGGATGGCGGTCGACAGGAACCGGGGGGAGATGTAGTCGGTATAGGCCCCGAAGCAGCCGGCCGGGTCGCGATCGGGCCAACCGGTCAGATCGTAGAAGCCCGACAGCGACGCCCCCATCGTGCCGAACCCGGCCAGGCTCGACAGCGGGCCACTCTGCCCGAAGAGGCAGCTGCTGGCCACGATGATGTCGGGCTTGACCGCTGCTAGGTCCTCGTAGTTGAGGCCCCAGCTCCTCATCGCCTTGGGCGAGAACGACTCGCACACGACGTCGGCCCAGCGCACCAGGTCGAGCACCACGTCGCGGGCCTCCGGCTTCGACATGTCGAGCGTGATCCCGAGCTTGCCAGCATTCATGTTCTGGTAGAGGCCGCCGTTCTCGGCGCCTGCCTGATCGTTGAGGAACGGCTGGATCGTCCGGGCAGCCTCGATCTTGTTCGCCGACTCGACCCGGATCACCTGGGCACCGTTGTCGGCCAGTACCCGAGTGGCGGCCGGTCCGGCCATGACCCACATGAAATCGAGGATCTTCAGCCCCGCCAGCGCCCCCGTCTGCTCGCCTCGCTCATCGTCAGGAGTCGGTTGCGCCGGTCGAACCGGGGTCCGTTGCTCGGCCAGCACCGCCTCGGTGTCGGCTCCGAGGGCCGGCGGCGGGCTGGTGAGTTGCATCGGGGTCTCGGAGAACCTGGCGAACGGACCGGGGAACTTGACCGAACGGCCGAGGGCCGGGACCTCGATGTGCCGCCAGAACTCACGGGCCTCGTACTGCTCCGACTCGACGACGTCGCCGACGGTCGAGATCGGCACGATCAACAGCTTCCGGTCGAGCGCAGCCTGCAGCAGCTCGGCCTTGGTCTTGGTAGCGGTGAACTCGGCGGCGACATCCTGGATCCGGTCGTACTCGCCGGGATCGATCCTGCCGCTCTGGACGCCCTCGACGAAGTTGAGCCAGTCGATCTCGAGGTCGGAGTCCGCGCACATTCCCTCTTCGTGGATCCACTCGAAGAGTCGGGCGCCGAAGGGGCCGATCGCCTCGCCGAACAAGATCGTGGCCGAGACGTAGCCGTCGGCGGCGGGCGAGCGGAGGCGGATCTTGAACGGACCGAGCTTCGCCCCGCCGCTCATCCTCGTTCCCTCCGGGCTGTTGTACAGGTGCGAGAGCGAGGTGGACTGGGTGGCCTGGAGGATCGCCTGCTGGGCGGAGACGTCGACGTGCTGACCGAGGCCCGAGCGGTTGCGATCGTAGAGCGCGATCATCGTGGCCGCCGCCGCTTCGGCCGAGGCATGGAGGAAGGCCTGGTCGAGGGGGATCCTCACCGGGGGCCGGTCGTCGTCGCCCATCAGCTTGAGCTGCATCCCCGCTCCGACGATCGACAGATCGGTCGCCCGCCAGTTCGCCTTGGGCCCGGTCTGCCCGAAGGCGCTGATCGACGTGTACACGAGCGATGGGTTCTCACCGAGCAGGTCGTCGGCCCCGAGCCCCCGGGCCGCCATGACCCCGGGGTCGTCGGACTCGATGAGCACGTCGGCAGAGCGGGCGAGCTCCTTCAACGTGGCCTGACCGGCGGGGTCATCGAGATCGAGCGTAACGCTTCGCTTCCCCCGGTTGTACGACCAGAACCACAGCGAGTGATCGGGGTCGTGCTCGCGTCCTTCGGTGAACGGCCCGATGGTCCGGGCTCGGGACCCGCTCGGTGGCTCGACGAGCACCACCTCAGCACCCAGGTCGGCCAGCATCTGGCCGGCCAGCTGGCCTCGATCGTTGGACAGATCCAGTACTCGGTACGACGACAACACGGTTGGCAAACCCCTAATGATGAGCCGGCGGAGGGACAGCCGGCGGCCGGAGAACCGGCTTGCAGTATGACCGCTCGGAGGGAGCCGAATCCACTGGCCTTTGGCCAGGGGCCAGTCCCGCCATGTCGGCCTTGGCCGTAGGTCGGCACAAACCGACGAGCTCGTTCTGACAGGGACCGGGGTTGTCGCCCATGATGGACCCCGCTGCGACCAGCCGCTCGACACGTGCCACTCGGCGAAAGGGAGGAACCCATGGAGTACTGCAAGGTCGACAAGTCCGATCACATCATGACCGTGACCCTCGATCGGCCGGAGCGCCTCAATGCCCTCCATCCGCCGGCCAACGTCGAGCTCGGTGAGGTGTTCGACGAGTTCGCCGAAGACGACGACATGTGGGTCGCCATCATCACCGGCGAGGGACGGGGTTTCTCGGCGGGCAATGACCTCCGCTACCAGGCCGAGGGAGGCGAGCGGGTTCCGACCCCGCGTGGCTTCGGCGGTCTGACGTCACGGTTCGACCTGACGAAGCCGGTCATCGCTGCCGTGAACGGCGTGGCGATGGGCGGCGGCTTCGAGATCGCGCTCGCGTGCGACATCATCCTCGCATCCGAGGACGCCAAGTTCGCGCTACCGGAGCCAAAGGTCGGCCTCGCGGCGCTAGCCGGTGGTCTCCAGCGACTCCCTCGCCAGATCGGCTCCAAGCGGGCGCTGAGCATGATTCTCACTGGGCGACACGTGTCGGCGGCCGAGGGCTACGACCTCGGCTTCGTGAGCGCCGTCGTACCAGCCGACGAACTGATGGCGACGGCGAAGGACTGGGCCGACCAGGTGTGCGCCTGTGCCCCGCTGTCGATCAGGGCCAGCAAGGACGTCGTCCACCGCAGCCTCGACATGGCGTCGCTCGAGGAGTCGATGGCGTTCCGCTACGACTCGGTTCGGGCGATGAACCAGAGCGAGGACTTCATCGAGGGCCCGAAGGCCTTCGCCGAGAAGCGGGAGCCGAACTGGAAGGGTCGTTAGGCGTCCGGTCCAGGCGATCATCGGCCGGTGTCGAAGATCGCCCCGCCGAGCCGTGGTGGTCGAGAGTTGCCACTTGCCCGCTCCGTCCCCGGGGCGGGCGGTCAGCGGGGCCAGGCGAGCGGGAAGTAAGGGTGGTCGAGCTCGGCTCCCTCGGCCAGCTCCTGGCTGAGGCCGGGAAACTCGGGCGAGGTCTTCCAGGGCCGCTGCGTATAGCGGGCATCGGCGCTCAGGTACCGCAGCGACAGCACCCTGCGCCGGTGGTCGAACGGGAAGCCGGGGGCCGAGTGGACGGTGGCGAAATCGAAGAAGATCACATCACCCACGTCGAGGTCCCAGCGCCGAATGTCGTACCTGGACCGGTCGGCGTCGATGTCGGGGATCTCGGCGAGCGTGCCTTCGGGGAACCACTTGGCCTCGCGGTCGAGGAACGAGCGGGGGAGGCGCCACGGGCCGAGGTGGGAGCCGGCCCAGAACTCGGGCGATCCGTCCTTGGGAACCGGATCGATCGGGATCCAGGCGCTGATGCCACGCCCGTGCACGTTGTAGTACGGCTGGTCCTGGTGCCAGGGGGTCGGGGCCTTGGTCTGCGGCTCCTTGACCAGGATGTGGTCGTGATAGAAACGGGCCGTCGGCGAGTCCATCAGCTCCGCCGCCACCCGTGGCACGCCGGAGCGGAGCGCCACCTTGCCGATCTCGTCGATCTCCGCCCAGCGGCAGAAGTCCTCGACGAACTGACCGGGATCGTCAGGCCCGCTCGCCACGATCGATGCTGGACTGTGGTCGGCCAGCACCTTGCCGATCCCCACTGTGATCAGCTCGATCTCGCTCGGGGTCATCAGACCCCGGACGACAACAACACCGTCTCGTGCGTAAGCCGAGACTGCATCATCGGAGACCATCAGTACGTTCTACCTCGCACCAGCCATCCCCGGGCTCTCCGCGCCGAGACTCATCAACCTGCAATACAACCGCCTGCGACCACTCGCTCCGGCCGGCCGTGACGTGCGGTTCGAGACCCTAGGTCTCGTACCGACGGCGCGCCTGCAGCGGAGTCGAAAAGACGTCATCTCGACACGTTCTCGGCGATGAGGTGATGGGCGGGGTGACGTGTCCGAGCGAGGGCGTTGGCGGACATCGCAATCTAGTCCATCAGTCTCCGTCGTCATCCGACAAACTGGACGGGGTGAAACTCCTCTCGCTCGCCGATCTCGACGGTCGCTGGCTCGACGTCGAGTCAGCGCTCGACGCCACCGTCGACGTCGACCCGTGGTGCTCGGGTCCGGACTGGGTGATCCCGGTGCACCAAGGGTTCGGGTCGGGAGCCGAGGCCCTCCTCCTCGAGACCGACGGTCCTCCCAGCTCGGGCTACGCGTTGCTGGCCCGGTACCGCCTGGCCGATGGGCGGTCGATGATCGCCGGTCTGGATCCACTGTGGGGCTTCGCCTCGCCGCTGCTCGGAGCCGACGTCGAATCGACCACCGAGCAGCTAAGCGGCCACCTGGTGACGGACGGCGGGTGGGACGTGCTCGTGCTCCCGGGCATGCCTTCGCCGGAGGGGCCATCGTCGTTCACGGCCCGGGTCGTGCGTGGTCTGGCCGACCTCGGGACGGTGCGCGCCGGCGAGGGCATCACCCGGCAGCTCGCCGATCTCAGCGGTGGCTACGATGCATGGCTCGACCGGCGAGCATCGCGGTTCCGGCGGAACCTCCGCAAGGCCACCGAGCGAGCGCGGGAGGCGGGCGTTTCGTTCGTCGACCTCTCCACCGAGGTCGACGTCTTCGACCGCTTGCTCGAGATCGAGCGTCGGTCGTGGAAGGGGGCGGATGCGAGCGGGATCACCTCGTCGGACATGGGCGCGACCTATCGGGCGATGGTCGATCGACTTCGGGCTCGCGACCGGCTCCGGATCCACGTCGCCCGCCGGCAGAACGCCGACATCGGCTACATCTTGGGCGGCGTGCGGGCCGGAAGGTACCGCGGGCTCCAGCTGAGCTACACGACCGATGCCGCCGAGCTCTCGGTCGGGCACCTCCTGCAGGACCATCAGATCCGGTTGCTGTGCGCAACCGGCGAGGCGGACACGTACGACCTCGGGATGGATCTCGACTACAAGCGCCGCTGGGCCGACCGGGCCGAGACGTCGTTCACGATCATGATCGACCGCAATGGCGCAGACGGTGCCGCCGGTCGATGACCGGCCGTTAGGTTGGGGTTCATGATCGACATCGGACAGGTCGGGATCTGGCAGGGTGTCCTCGACAGCCATCCGGCAGGCCGGGTGCGGGACGTGGTGGCCGAGCTGGAAAACCAAGGGTGGCCGACGCTGTGGATCCCCGAGACGGTGTCTCGGGACCCGTTCGTGGCGGCGGCGATCATGCTGGAGGCCACCGATCGGCTGAAGATCGCGACGGGGATCGCCTCGATCTGGGCTCGGGACGCAATGACGACGAGCAACGCCTCGCTCACCCTCAACGAGGCCTATGACGGGCGGTTCCTGCTCGGTCTCGGGGTGAGCCACCACACCCTCACCGAATGGGTCCGCAAACACGACTACTCGAAGCCGCTCACCACGATGCGCCAGTATCTCGAACGGATGGATGCGTCGATGTTCAAGGGGGTCGAGCCGGCCGAGCCACCGAACCGGGTGCTGGCCGCCCTGGGACCGAAGATGCTGGCGCTCTCGGCCGAGCTGGCCGACGGGGCCCACCCGTACTTCGTGCCCGTCGAGCACACGGCCATCGCCCGGGAGGCGATCGGGCCCGAGAAGCTGCTGGCCGTCGAGCAGATGGTCATACTCGAGGCCGACGCCACCCGAGCCCGGGAGATCGCCCGCAAGCACATGGGGATCTACCTCGGCCTGCCGAACTACGCCAACAACCTGATACGGCTCGGGTTCAGCGAAGGCGACGTCGCCGATGCGTCCGACTCGGTGGTCGATGCGATCGTGGCCTGGGGCAGCGTCGATGACATCGTGGACCGGGTGCAGGCCCACCGCGACGCCGGAGCCGACCACGTCTGCGTCCAGGTGCTCGTCGAGGAAGCCGGCGCGGTCCCGTCCGACGAGTGGCGGCTGCTCGGCGAGGCGCTCCTGTGACGATCGACGCCGCGACGATCACGTGGCTGGTGCTCGGCGCACTGCTGCTCGGTGCCCTCGCAGTCGTGATCGACCGGGTCAACTTCCCGCAGAAGCCGTTCCGGCCCAAGCGGATCGAGACGAGCGGTGAAGGGGCGGCCCGGGACCGAACCGGAGCCCACATCCTCGACGAGCTCGAAGGGCTCGGACCCGACGCCGACATCGACGGAGATCCGGACCGTTGACCGTGCCCGCGGCGGCCGGGTCGGGGGTCTGGTCGCGTCTGAAGCAGATCCCGGGCCGTCTCCGGGCCCACAACGTGGCGGTCACCGCAGCCGGGATCGCCTTCTTCGGGCTGCTCGCCCTCGTGCCGACACTCATCGCCCTGGTTTCGATCTACGGCCTGGTCAACCAGGGCAACGACGAGGAGATCAGGCAGCAGATCGAGGACGCGGCCGGCTCGTTGGACACCTCGACCAAGGAGTTCGTCGAAGACCAGCTGCTCGGGATCACCACGACCGACGGCAACCTCGTCGCCTTGGTCGTCGGGATCGTGCTCGCGCTGTACTCGGCGTCAGGGGCGGTGCAGAAGCTCATGAACACGGTGTCGATCGCCTACGACGCCGAAGAGACCCGTCCCGGGTGGAAGCTCCGACTCCTCGCCTACGGCCTGACTCTCTTCTCCACCCTCGGGGTGGCGCTCATGGTCACCGTGGTGGGGATCATTCCCGCCGTCCTTGCTTCCACCGATCTCGGCGGCGCCGCCGAGGCCACGATCCGCATCCTCCAGCTCCCCGCCTTCGCCCTACTGTTCATCTTCGGGCTGACAGTCATCTACCGGTACGGACCCGACCGATCGCCTCGCAGCCCGTGGCTCAACCCGGGAGCGCCGATCGCGGCCGGCCTCTGGGTGCTGATCGCCGTGCTGTTCAGCGTCTACTCCTCCAGCATCGGAGCGATGCCCGCCTCGTACGGTCTGTTGGGCACGGTCGCTGCGCTGATGATCTTCCTGCAGCTCACCGCTGTCGCGGTCATCGTGGGCGCCGAGTACAACGCGTTGGCAGAAGCCAACGCCGAGCGGATGGTCGAGGCCGACGTGCCCGGGGCGGCCACCGAGCCCCTCAGCTTCGGCAAGGCGCTGGTCGGGCTGGCCGCGCTGTTCGTGCTCGGGCAGGGCAAGTAAGGCCCCGCCTTCTACGGCGTCACCCGTCGCTGGCGGCAGGCTCGGATGCCTCCTCGGCGTCTGGCTCCGCCGGTTCGGGCAGGGGGGCCGGAGCTCCTTCGGCCGTCGAGACGGCGAGGTCGACGTCGATCTCCTCGCTGCGGTCTTCGGCACAAGCGAGAATGGAGGCGCACAGTCCACCGACGTCGGGGGCCGAGAGGACGCGACCCGGGTCGAGCCCGTGGGGCTGGTAGGCGAGGGTGGCGACGCCGACGATCTTGCCGGAGCCTGTCAACAGCGGACCACCGACGAAGAGCGCGCCGACGGGAGCGGTGTGCTGCAACCCGCTCTGCGACTGGTCGAGGACCACGCCAGGTGAGGCGGTTGCGCCCTGACCGCCGACGCCGCTGAGGGCGAAGGCTCGGGCCCCGATCGAGGCGACCTGCTCACGGCCGGACGCCAGCTCGAGAGGCGGGATCTCGGCATCGACGACCACGACGGCGAGGTCGTGCTCCTCGCTCCAGGTCCAGAGCTGGGCGGTCAACCGCTCGTCGGCCTTGACCAGTTCGATGGCGGGGTTGGGGGCGGTGACCGAGGCCACGATCAGCGAGTAGCTGGTCACGAAGGCCGTGCCCCCCTGGTGGGGGGCCACGGCGAAGGCGGCACCGTTGATGGGGTTTCCCGCCTCGTCGCGGGTCTGGAGGTGCCAGACGGATCCGCCGGCGGTAGCGGGGAGCCCGACCACCCCGTTCGCGTCGTCGACGTAGTCGCCGAGCGGGGAGAGCTCCTGACGGATGTCATCGACGGCCTCCATGCGCAACGTGTCGATCGCTCCGGTGGCATCGCTGAACTGCTGGTCGAAGCCCTCGACGAATCGAGCGACGGTCTCCTCGTTGGTGGCCAGCCGCTCGTCGTAGTAGGCGTAAAACGCCGCGCCGCTGAACGCGGCGCCTAGCCCGAAGACGAGCATGGTGAACGAGATCCCGATCACGGTCCGGGGTAGGACGCGGTGGCGGAGCTTCGGTCGGCCCGGGCTGAGGGGAACGAATCCCCGCCGCTCCCATCGGCGGAGCAGCAGACCGCGGCCGACACGGTTCGTCGGGGCGACGAACGGTGCGACCCCGCCGAGCTGGCGACGTCGGAACCGGTCGAGGAACGACCGGGGCGGCACCGGCGCCGGCCGGGGACCCGGAGCCGGAGCGGTAGCCGTCCCGGTCGCCGATTCCGGTGACCGGGAATCGGCCCGGCGACGGCTCGAGCCCGGTGATGGTGTCGTCGACCTCCTTGCCGTCCCCCGGTCGGAGGTCCGGGTCTTGGCCGACCGGGTCTTCGCCGAGTTCGAAGCCGCAGTCGACGAGCCGGCCTTGGCCGACCGGGTCTTGGCCGACCGGGTCTTCGCCGACTGGGTGCTTGCCGAGTTGGAGGCAGAGGCCGACGGACGGCGGGTGGTGCGCTTGGTGGCGGGAGGGGTGGGGGATGGCATCGTCTACTCCGATGGCGAGGACGGGGTCGGGGTCGCGGGGGTGGCGGTCGCTGGGGGCGCCTCGGCCCCCGTCGGTGCCTCAACGGGCTCAGGGGTGGTCGTCGTGGTCGGCTGCTCGGGCGGGGGCACATGGGGGACCGATGGCACGCCGTAGTGTTCGCAGTCGACGCCGCCGCAGTTCGGGGCCAGCTCGGCGACCGGCCGCTGGGATCGTGCGGTCGTCTCTTCCTGGGGCCGGATGTAGACCACCTCCTCCGCCGTCTCCGCCAGGGGCACGATCTCCGACGGCACCGGAAAGGCGGTCGGCTCGGTGCCCTCGAGGGCGGCGGCCATGTACTCGCGCCAGGCGATCGCTGGATGCGAGCCGCCGGTGACTGCCCGCACGCCGTTGACTCCGCGGAGGGAGGCCAGCCGGTCGGCGTGGCCCATCCATACGGCGGTGGCCAGCTCCGGGGTGTAACCGACGAACCATGCGGCGCGGTAGTTCTGGGCCGTGCCCGTCTTGCCGGCCACCGGCCGGTCGAGCTGGGCCCGCTTGCCGGTGCCGGCGGCGACGACGTTGACCAGCACATCGGTCACGTTGTCGGCGACGATCGGGTCGAGGACGGGGGTGCCGGTCCTGGCCCGGTTGTCGACGAGCACGTTGCCGTCGCCGTCGATGACCCGGACGATGCCGGTCGGCTCTTGCCGGGTCCCGCTGTTGGCGAACGTGCCGTACGCAGACGCCATCTCCAGCGGCGAGGTCTCGGCGGCCCCGAGCGAGAGCGAGGCCCCGTACTGGCCGTTGGGGTCCAATCGCTCCAGGCCGAGGTCACGGGCGAGCTCGACGGTGTCAGGGATCGTCACGTCGAGCACCAATTGGGCGAAGACGGTGTTGACCGACGCCGTCATCGCCTGGCGGAGGGTGATGTCGCCCCGGCTCGAGAAGTCGTAGTTCGAGATCGTGCACTGGTCGCCGTGGCAGTTGGGGGCGGACCACTGGGCTGGAGCGGGATACGTCGTCTCCGGGCCCGTGCCCATGTTGAACGCGGCGGCCAAAACGATCGGCTTGAACGAGCTGCCGGGCTGGAATCCGGTCGACCCGCCGGTGGCCAGGTTGACCTGGCTGAAGGCGTAGTCGCGGCCGCCGACCATGGCGACGACATGACCGGTCGCCGGCTCGAGCGAGACGAGCGACATCTCGATCGGGTACTCGGTGTTCTCCAGCCTTGCCGCCACGGCGGACTCGGCTTCGGCCTGGCGCTCGGGGTCGATCGAGGTCTCGATCGTCAACCCGCCGTGGTACAGGAGATCGGGCCCGAACCGTGCGAGGAGGTCCTGCTCGACCCAGTCGACGAAGAACGGATGATCGGTGGCCCCGTTCGGCGGCCGGGGGACGAGCACGGTCACCGAGCCGTCGGGGCGGTTGCCGCTCTCGGCGAACCACAGGGTGCGGACGAGCTCCCGTTCGAGGTCGGCGCGGGTCAGATAGCCCTGGTCGGCCATCGCCTGGAGCACGAGACGGCGGCGGCGCTCGGCCGCCTCGAGATCGTTGCGGGGCGAGAGCCGGGTCGGGGCTTGGACCATGCCGGCCAGGGTGGCCGCCTCGGAGATGTCGAGGTCGGAGACTTGCTTGCCGAAGTACACTTGGGCCGCGGCCCCGATGCCGTAGGCCCCGTCGCCGAAGTAGGAGCTCGTCAGATAGCCGAACAGGATCTCGTCCTTGGTCAGACGCTTCTCCAGCTCGATGGCCAGGAGTGCCTCCTCGACCTTGCGCTCCAGTGTCCGCTCCCGCGACAGGTACACGTTCTTGACGTACTGCTGGGTGATCGTCGAGCCGCCTTGGGCGACCTCGCCGAGCTCGACGTTGGTGCGGGCCGCCCGGCCGATGCCCTCCAGATCGACACCGGCGTGCTCCCAGAACCGTTGGTCCTCGATGGCGACCACCGCGTCGCGGACCACGGCCGGGATCTCCGAGGGCCGGACCTCGACGGTGCGGTCGAAGCCGCGGAAGGTGGCGATCTGGCGGCCGTCGGCGTCGAGCACGATCGAGGGGACGGCCGAGATCTGGGGCCGTTGCTCGGGCAGCTCGCCGGTAGGGAGCGGGGCGTACAGCAGCGTGGCGGCGGCCGCGGCGGCCATAGCGGGCGGTACGACGATCAGCGCAACGAGGCCGGCCGCGCCCAACCTGAGCACCCCCTGCACGACGCCGGCGACACGGTCGACCAGCTCAGCCATCGTCAGTCCCAGGGGTGCCGGTCCCATCGCCGACGGGAGATACAGGGTTCGACCCGCCCCCCTCGGCCGCCGGCGGCGGAGGCGGCGGTGGGAGGGGCACGCACGACGGGAGCGGGAACGAGCGCACGTCGGCCTGGTGCTGCACGAGCGCGCTGGCCGGACCGAGCTGCTGGCAGCGGAGGGTGAATCGAGCGACGCCGTCGTGATCGGCGACCGCTACCGGAGGGCTGGCGGTGACCTGGGGGGAGGCTTGCAGCATCACGATGGCTCCGGGAAGGCCGGACACGACCGTCAGCCCGTTCTCGTCGACGGTACGGACCGTGACCGAGACGGCGATCTCGCCGGTTAGGCCGAGGTAGATGTCACCGCTGTCGAAGAGGCTCATCACCGGCTCGCTCTCCACGGCCTCGAGAGCGAGGTCGACTCGGCCCGTCTCCGCCTCGGCGAGGAAGAAGACGTGGGACCCGGACATCGTCAACCGACCATGGGCCCACGCTCGGATCCGGTAACGGCCGCCGAGCAGCCGGGCGGTGGTCCAGGTGCCGAGCGCGTCGGTGGTGACGTCCTTGGTGACCACCCCATCGACCGTGTGCCGCTCGAGGCGGACCGTAGCAAACGGGACCGGACCATCGGGGCCGGTCACCAATCCACTGAGCCGGGCGGTGCCCCCGTGGATCGGCGGTGGCGGCATCGTCGTGGTCGGGCCTGTCGGTTGCGCGTCGTCTCCCGCATCGGAGCCGGCGACGGCCCCGCTCGCGGCCGCTTCCTCCGCCTCCTGCTCGTCGAACGCTGCCTCGATGGTCTCGGCTCGGGTGTCGGGGGCCAGGGCCACCTGGTACGGGGACCCGGAGAGCGGGGTCAGGGCCACCTCGAGGTCGAGCCCGTCGAGGCGGAGGTCGGCGCTCGACCGACCCTCGCTGGCATAGGCGTCGAGCACCACATCGCGCTGGATCCACATACCGGCCAGGGCGAGGAGCATTCCGATCGCGAGGGAGGCCTTCACGACACGCACGAGGCCTCGGTCGGCCGGAACGTCGAAGAGCTGAGCCTTTCGGCCCAGCTCTCTAGTTCGGAGAAATCAGGTTGTGGCCGGGGAGCCGGCCGCGGTTGTCAGGGGCGGGTTACTCGTCGACGTCGATGAAGATGCACTCGCCGGGACACTCCTCCGCCGATTCGATCACCCGGTCGAGGCCGTCGTCCGGCACCCGGGCCATTCCCTCGGCGCCGGCGGGATTGGCGACTCCGTCGAAGAGCTTCTCGGCGCCAAAGTTCTCGGTCGCTTCCTTGACGTAGTACAGGCCATCGTCCATTCCGAAGAAGACGTCGGGCGCGATCTCAGCGCACAGCCCGTCGCCCGTGCACAGATCCTGGTCGATCCAGACCTTGACCATGATTCTTGTCTGCTCCTCGTGGTTGGGTGTGGTGCGGCTCGCTCTCGAGGCCGCGGGACGTTTCGCGGCTGTCCTGGCCGGCACCCTATGCTCTCGGAGTCTATCGGCGCCAGCATGGATTTCCGTGAGCTGGCTAACGTCGGGGCTGTGACCGCCAGGTACGAACCACCCGCTCCATCGATCGCCGACTTCCCCGCGCGCTACGCGCGCACTGGTCGCTTCTCGCTCGGCTCGCCTCGCAATCTGACGGTGACCGGGCGAGGTCGCCGGGTGCTGTTCTGCCGCTCCACCGCGGGGGACGATCCGGTGCTGTGCTTGTGGTGCTTCGACCTCGACACCGGCGAGGAGCGGCTCCTTGTCGATCCGTCCGACCTCGGCGCGGTCGACGCGGAGCTGCCGCCGGCGGAGCGGGCCCGCCGGGAGCGAGCCCGCGAGAGCGCGTCGGGCATCGTCGCCTATTCGGTCGACGCCGAGGGGACACGGTGCTGCTTCGCCCTGGCTGGAGGACTGTTCGTCGTCGACATCGCAGACGGGCGGATCGTGTCGCCGGCCACGACCGGCTCGGTGTTCGATCCGCAGCTCGACCGGCAGGGCACGGCCGTCGCCTACAGCGACAGCGGTTCGCTGCGGCTGTGCACCCTGCCCGGCGACGGCTCCTCGATCGATCGGGCGCTCCGGGCCGACGACGACCCGCTCGTGAACCACGGACGAGCCGAGTTCGTGGCCGCCGAGGAGATGCAACGTTCGCGGGGCTTCTGGTGGGCGCCGGACGGTTCGTGCCTGCTCGCCACCCGGGTCGACGAGACGCCGGTGTCGCCGTGGTGGATCGCCGACCCGGCCCATCCGGAGCGACCGC
>Ga0224508_10000843_pt1 | contig 28464 bp, 26 predicted proteins | sample SF_Jan12_sed_USG_4_FD_170157 | JGI IMG/M metagenome (GOLD analysis project Ga0224508, IMG submission 170157) | Sediment microbial communities from San Francisco Bay, California, United States - SF_Jan12_sed_USGS_21 | ecosystem: Environmental > Aquatic > Marine > Sediment | place: USA...
CGGGCAGTCGTGTCACGTCAAAACGATTGTCCACAATCGCCCGCGCCAAAGCCTCGACATACTCGACCTTGCGCGCGGAGAGACCGGCGGCGCGCAATGCGCCCGCGGGCAATCGAAGTACCTCTTCAGCTTCCATCACTGGCAACAGCGCATGCACCCGGTGCATGATTGCGGCCGCCGCTTCGGTCGAAATTTGTTGCGCGACGATAGTGGAGAGCAGGGTCTCAAACCCCTGCTTCCTGATACGTGGCGCAGGATAGCGCACCCGTTTGAGGCCACGACGCAGCTCCGGATCGAGTTTTGCCAATGCGTCCAGGTGGCGCTTTATTTTCGACTCATCCACAACAGAAATTACCTTTAATACGAATGTAAAAATCGGTTTCCTTCTAACATTTTCCGCTCTAGTATAACAATCCTTTCAAATTCACCTGTTCGAGAGGAAACCCCATGGCCGCCTACTGGATTGCCCACGTTCACGTAACTGACCCCGACGCTTACGGCGAGTATGCCAAGCGCGCCACTGCCGCTATCGAAGCACATGGTGGAGAATTCCTGGCCCGCGCCACGCGCACCATCTGGCTCGAAGGTAACGAGCGGGCGCGTAACGTCGTAGTGCGTTTTCCGAGTGTCGAGGATGCCGAGCGTTGTTACCATTCTGACGCCTACCGCGAGGCACTGTCCTACGCACGTGATGCCGCCGAGCGTGACCTTTGCATCGTCGAGGGCAACTAGAACCCGGTGATCCGCTTGACAGGAAGAGTTCCCGCTGGTTTTCACGCAAACTGCTAAAGATTAATCTCAACCGGGCCGGGTTAAAGTTTCAGCTGAGGCGATCCCGCAGCTGGTAGTAGCGCACCGAGGCCGACAGGAACCAGGGCTTGCCGCTGTAGAGAGGTCGAGTCTGGAAACCCGGTTGGTTGAAGGCACTATGTCCCTCTGCCTTACCGAGTAACTGCAGCCCAAGCTGATTTCCGAGGTAACTCGCGAGGCAGATTCCCGACCCACAATAGCCCATCGCGTAATGAATCCCGTCATGAACACCGAGGTGCGGCAAATAGTCGAAGGTGTAACCAACAAAGCCCATCCAGGTATGGCTGATCCTGACATCTTCCAGTTGTGGAAATATGCGCAACACTTCCTGCCGCAGTGCGGGCAGGCTTTTGACGGGATCAGACTCGAACACCGAAACACGCCCACCAAATAACAAACTGCGTCCATCGGGAGAAAGCCTAAAATAAACGACGATCTTGCGGGTGTCACTGAACACGCGGCGTCGCGGCATCAGCTGACTCGCCCGCTCCTGATCCATCGGCTCGGTTGCGAGCATGTAACTCCCAATCGGAATGATTCTTCGTCGCTGCCAGGGTGTAATCTCGCCGGTGTAACCGTTGGTTGCAACCACCAGTTCCCGGGCCAGGATTGTGCCCTGGCTGGTGACGACCTTGTAACCATCTGCACTGCGTTCGACAGCATTCGCCGCACAGTGGCCGATGACTTGCGCCCCAAGACGAAGAACCTTGTGCATCAGGCCCGAGTGGTACCTGGCGGGATCGAGTGAACAATGGCGTTCGATTACGAGGCCGCCATGGTAGTAAGAACTATCAATCTCACTGGCCTGATCCTTAGCAGAGACGATCTGCAAATTCTGCTCGAGTCCGCGTGGCTGGTTGCGCGCGTAGGTAACAAGATCCTGAAACTGGCGCGGACTATGCGCAGCCAGGAAGCGTCCACAGCGTTGGTAGCCGCAATCGATTTTCTGTTGATCGACAAATTCGCCTAACCATTCAAGCGCGTGACGGGCTTCCTTGATCAACGCATAGGCACGATCGCTGCCGTATCGACGGCTAAGGGTATCGTAATCGGGTTTTATTTCACCGCTAATCTGGCCGCCGTTGCGTGTGCTGCAACCCCAGCCCGCGGCTTCTGCATCGATAACCGTGGTCTGTCGTCCTGAGCTCGCGGTTTGCAGCGCACAATGCAACCCGGTATATCCAGATCCGATAACCAGAACATCGGTTTTTTCGGGCAAGGTATCAGTTTCCATGACCGGCCTGGGAGTTTGATCCCACCAGTAAGGCTGTGCCTTGAAATCGTCGCTGCAAAAAGAACTATTCATCTGGAATTCAGTTTAATACTCAACGTTTCTACTCGAAGTGACACTGTCCCTAATCTCATTCCAGTTCGCCAACAATTGAAAAATTCAATCGGGTTCCTGCCATATTTCCCTATGGCTTTGGGCCAACATGAGATAAATTTAACCTACTTGATTTAGCAATGACAAATACCTTGGATATCGACCAATGCCTCCCCGGAGTTCGTCACCCGGGCACAAGCCATCGGGGTAACCCGGATTGACCAGCAACAGGGTTAGTATACTGATTGTCGACGATGAGCCCATCAATCTCGACATTATCTGCGCGCACCTCGAAGCAGAAAACTACGAGCTGGTCAGGGCGACAAACGGAGAGGAAGCCTGGTCCAAACTGGAAGCGGAACCAGCTCGTTACGACACCATAATCCTTGATCGCATGATGCCCGGCATGGACGGTATGCAATTACTGAACAATATCAAAAACACTGATGAGTTGGAGCACGTCCCGGTCATCATGCAAACTGCAAAAGCCGCTAGTAGTGAGGTCATCGCAGGACTAAAAGCCGGCGCATCCTATTACCTGACCAAGCCTTACGAAGGCGAAATTCTCAAGTCCGTGATCCGTGGTGCGGTAAACGGCAGGCTACATGAAAAATCGCTACTCGAGTCGTTACGCGAGGGTCGCAAGATATTCGATCTCATGACCTTTGGTCGATTTCGTATCCATAACCTGCACCAATGTAACCTGGTTGCCACGCAGGTAGCCCATTTATGCCCACAACCTCAGCGCGTGGTTACCGGGATTTCCGAACTGCTGGTCAACGCGCTGGAACACGGAAACCTGAAAATCGGCTATGCAGAAAAAAGCAACCTGATGCGCAGCGGGACCTGGCAAATGGAAGTCGAACGCCGACTCAGTGCGAGTGAAAATTCCGACGGATACATCGAACTCGAGTTTAAAATTGAGGCCGATACGGTGCAGATCAGAATCCGTGATCAGGGTCAGGGATTTGACTGGACCCCTTACATGGATTTTGATCCGCAGCGCGCTTTTGATCCGCATGGGCGCGGTATCGCCATGGCACGACTGTCCAGCTTTGACGACCTTGAATATCTCGGCGATGGCAACGAGGTTCTCGCCACCGTTAAAAAAGGCCTGGACGCTTAACTCGCTCTAAAATCGAGGGCGGCGGATGCCCCCATTAGTCAGGACGCCAGTTTCCTTGGCGGCGCGCGACGCGTGACAGCACCTCCCTCGCCCAGCATGATTTCGGTTAATCCCCGTTCAGCGTGGTTCATCTTCAGCGATAGCATTTTTTGCGCATATTCAAGCACCAACCCCTGGTACTTCGGGTTTTGCGCCTGGTTGACGAACTCACCCGGGTCCTGCTCGAGGTCAAAAAACAGCGGCGGCAGGGCACCGAAGTGGACATATTTATAATGATGGTCGCGAATCACCGACAGGTTGCACTGGTGCAGGGTTATGCCGAGATGCTTTTCCAGGCTGTCGTCCCTGACGTTACGAAAATCACACTCCCAGAAAGCTTCCTCGCGCCATTCCGACGGCATGGCACCATTGCGCAGTGCCGGTAGTAGCGAAAATCCGTCACATTGGCTCGGGATGTCGATGTCGAGCCAGTCGAGCATGGTCGGCATCACGTCGACATTTTCACTGAAGCCTCGAATCTGTTGACCACGACCGGCATCGGCCTCGCTGCGTGGATCGCGAATAATCAGCGGGATGTGATATGACTGATCGAAATAGCCCAGCTTGGACATCAACCAGTGGTCGCCTAATTGTTCGCCGTGATCGGAGGTAAAAATGATCAGCGTCGACTCCCATTCACCGCTGGCCTTGAGCGCATCGAAGAGACGACCCAGGTTGTCATCGACTTCCTGTATCAGGCCGAAGTAGTTGACCATATCCTGCTGAGTCTGGCGCTGCGAATCGGGCGCACGAAAGCGACTATGGTTGATGAAGTAGTCCAGTAACGGATGCTGCGGGGCTTCCGCATCGGGTGATTCACAGCGTGAAGGTGCAGGCATTTCTTCCGGATTGTGCAGGCTGTTGTAAGGTTCAGGCACGGCAAACGGTGGATGAGGTCGCAGCAACGATAAATGGGTAATCCAGGGTGACGATTGTGATTCGATCCAGTCGATACAGCGATTGACCATGTAATGCGTTTCATGGTCTTCGCGCTCTATTGCGAGCGGCAGTACTGCATCGCCACCAGCTGCCCAGTCGACGCCCTCGCGCAATTCGGAGTACAGACTCCACGGGCGCTCCGGCAGGGGATAGTCCTTGTCACGCAGGTATTCGACCCATTCGGTCGAAACTTCATCTCGCATCGGCGTATACGGGCCGATCCCGGGCAGGGGTTCGCTATAGTGCTTGAGTCGGGGATCCTCCGGATCCAGCCCCCGTGGATCGATCGCCGAATCGGTATAGCCGAATAGTGAGGGTTCGTAACCCGCGGCCCTGACTTCCAGGGCCCAGTTGCTGAAACGGCTGTCGAGCGGCGCACCGTTCACCACGCATCGATTACTTTGCATGTACATGCCGGTGTGCATCGAACTGCGGCTGGGGGCGCAGGGCGTGGCCTGGGCAAAGTGATCCCTGAACAACACGCCTTCATTGATAAGCTGATCGAGGTTGGGTGTCTTCACGTGCGCATGACCCAGGGCCGACAAACACTCGCCCCGCCATTGATCCGCAGTAATAAAAAGTATGTTCATTCTTGCTACCTTTTAACCTCGTCAATTAGGTTTACATGTCATTCCCGCGTAAGCGGGAATCTTGTAATGGCGCATGGTCCATAAGATCCCCGCTTGCGCGGGGATGACGTAGACTCCTCTAACTCATCAACAGGGGATCAAACGGGCAGACTACCATGTTCTCGTAGCCGTCTTCGGTCACCAGCAATTGATCCTCGAGCTTGATTCCATCCGCTCCACCCACTTCACCAACATAAACCTCGACACAAAGCATCATCCCGGGTTCGAGCACGCCGCTGTAACCGCGTTCTTCCCAGTCGATCGGATACTTGATTGCAGGCCATTCATCGCATAGCCCAACGCCGTGGAACTTCGAACCATAGCGTTGCGGAATATAAATATCCGGCAGGTGATGGCCTTGCTCGGTCAACTCCTGGAAGCTCATCCCCGGCTTGACGATGGCGGCATTGGTCATAATGTGTTCATGCGCAAGCTTATGCATGTCTTTCTGGCGTTGCGTGGGTTGCCCATCGCCGATGAACCAGGTACGCGAAATATCGGTACACATGCCGTAACAACCGATCAAGTCAGTATCGAAGGCGAGGATTTCATTGTTGCCGATAATGCGCGGGCCACATTCCTGGAACCAGGGATTGGTGCGCTGTCCGGTCGATAAAATCCGCGTTTCGATCCATTCGCCGCCGCGTCGAATATTAGATTTATGCAGTTCCGCCCAGACGTCGTTTTCCGTCATTCCGGGTTCGGTCAGTTCGCGCATATCTGCGATCGACGCCTCGCAGGCGTTAATCGCACAGCGCATCGCCAGGATTTCGTCCGGGCCCTTGATCGAGCGCACGCGTTCCATCAGTTCCTCGCCATCCATCACCTCGATACCGACCGCATCGAGAGCACGCAAACCGGCGATCTGTATTTTATCCACCGCGACCCGGCGACCGGAACCTACACGCTCGTTTAACAGGTCCATTACCTGTTCGGCAAACAATTCCGCTTTTTCCTCGGTGCGTTGACCGGTCGCGAAATAAAAGAACGATGCGCCAAAACGCACTTCGCGCACCAGTGGATTGTATTCCGACAGGTAGGCGTAACCCCCGTATTCCCACAGCACCATGTGGCCGTCGCTGGTGACCAGGCAGGCGCGGAATGGGTTATGCGAATTCCACAGCTGCATATGCGTGGTATCAGTCGCGTATCGAATCGACAGCGGATCGAACAACAAAACCCCGTCAAGATCGCGCTCAATAAGCCCGGCAACGATTCGATCGAGCCGGTATTGCCGCATCGCCGGGAGATCAGGGCATTGCAATCCGGCGGCCTCCCATTCCGCGTAGGCCAGCGGCGTCGGGCCGATTTCGATGCGATCGTTATCATCCGGCGTGTTATCCGGGCGCATCGCGAGCCTGTTTGCCGGGTTTACCTTCGGGTCCGGAATCGAATAGGGATTAGTGGCCATATTTATGCTCTTAGACGTTCACCTTTAGCATCGAAAGGCGGTTTTTCAAGGATGACGGCGCGATGCGGGATTCCCAGTATCGCAATGTCGAGTTCTGTGCCCGCGACAGCGTGATCGGTGTTAATGAAACATAGCGAAATCGAGGCACCAACGCTATGCCCAAAGGCGCCCGAGCTGACACGCCCGACCGGGGTACCGTCGGCCAGGAAAACGGGTTCGCCACCGTTGGCATCGGCGTCACTGGTTTCAACCCGGACCACGACCAGTTTTTCACGTGGCGGCTTATCCTTGATTTCGAGATAAGCCTCGCGTCCGAGGAATTCCGGCTTGTCGAGTTTGATCAAACGCTCCAGTCCGACTTCCTGCGGCCAGTACTCCGGCGAGTATTCACGACTCCAGCTGCCGTAGCCCTTCTCGACCCGCAACGACAGCAGTGCACGCCCGCCGACCGGGTGTGCATCAAGCTGGCTGCCCTTTTCCAGCAGTGCCTCGTAAAGCGCCAGTTGATGCTCGAGTGGCACGTAAATCTCCCAGCCGAGATCCCCGCTGAAGGAAACCCGGATAGCGACTGCATCGATGCCGGCCACCTGGATTTTACGATTACGCATGAACGGGAAACCCTCGTTCGACAGGTCGGCATCTGTTAATAGCTCAAGTAATTTGCGGGCGTTGGGGCCGGCGACGTTGAACCCACCCCAGGCCTCGGTAAAACTTGCGAAGCTAACGCTGTCGTCTTTAGCCACCATGTTGAAGAAGCGTTGATGATAACGCTCGGCGATGCCGGAGCCGATCATCAGGAAATCATCGTCATCCAGTTTGGTAATGGTGAAATCACCGGCGATTCCACCTCGCAAGCCGATCATCGGGGTCAGGCATGAACGCCCCATCTCGGTTGGAACATGGTTCGCGACCAGGCGGTCGAGATAATCTGCGGAGCCGGCACCGCGAATCCGGTACTTGGCAAAGTTGGATACATCGATGATGCCGACCGCCTCGCGCAATGCACGGCATTCCGCGGCAACCGGTTCGAACCAGTTCTGGCGTTCGAAGCCGTAGGTCTCGGTCGGATCCATGCCCTTTGGCGCATACCACAACGGATGCTCGTAACCGTAGCTGAGACCGAACACCGCGCCGAGCTCTTGCTGGCGTTCATGGACAGGGCGGGTCTTGATCGGACGCCCCGCCTCACGCTCCTCGTAGGGAAAGTGAATCTTGAAGCGGTGCGCATACTGGTCCAGCGTGCGCGCCCGGGTAAACGGCTTGGTGGCCCAGGCACCGAAACGCGCCAGGTCCCAGGGGAATAAATCCATCTCGGGCTCTCCCTCTACAATCCACTGTGCCATGGTCAGGCCAAGGCCGCCGGATTGCGAAAAGCCGGGAATAATGCCGCAACAGCAGAAATAATTCCGCAGCTCGGGAACCGGCCCGATCAGCGCCGAACTGTCCGGTGACCAGATCATCGGGCCATTGATGACGCGCTTGACTCCGGCCTCGCTTAACACCGGCACGCGCTCGCAGGCGCGCAGCAGGTTGTCCTCGATTCGCTCCAGGTCCTCGTCGAGCAGTTCGTGACCGAAATCCATCGGCGTGCCCTGCTCGGCCCAGTAGCGCCCATCTTTTTCATAGGCGCCGACCAGCAGTCCCTGCCCTTCCTGGCGCATGTAGTATTCACCGTCACGATCGGCAACCAGCGGTAAGCGCTGCTCGAGCGCTTCGATTTCAGGAATGGTTTCGGTAACAAAATACTGGTGCTCGAGCGGCATCAGCGGCAGTTCGAAGCCGGCCATCGCAGCCACTTCACGCGCCCACAGACCACCGGCATTGATGACTACATCGGCACGTATGCTGCCCTTGTCGGTGTCGACATCCCAACTGCCGTCGCTGCGCTGGGTGGTTGCAACGACCGGCGTAAAACGCTCGATCTCGGCGCCGCGCAGGCGCGCGCCCCTGGCGTACGCGTTGGTCACGCCGGAGGGATCGACATTACCGCCATCAGGTTCGTACATGATGCAACGAATGCCATCGAAGTTCGCTAGCGGATGCATGCGCTCGGCCTCGTCACGCGACAGCTCGTGGAACTCGACCTGGAAATATCGGGCCTTGGCGGCCTGCATGCGTAACTGGTGTTCGCGATCACGGGTCTGTGCGAGATAAAGCGAACCCGGTTGAAAGATGCCGCAACCCTGCCCGGTTTCCTTCTCCAGGTCTTCGTACAGCTGCATCGTGTAATACTGTAGCTTGGAAATATTATTGTGATCGTGCAGGCCATGAATCCCGGCGGCCGCATGCCAGGTCGAGCCCGAAGTTAGCTCGTCCCGCTCGAGTAACACCACGTCGGTCCAACCGAGACTGGTGAGATGGTAGAGAATCGAACATCCAACCAGTCCACCGCCGATGACCACGGCCTGTGCATGCGTCTTCAATTACTAACTTCCATCTGCATGGTTGCCATCACGCTATCGACAATTCGATGACAAAATCATTTTCATTCATATAATTCAGGCTGCACTGGCTCCTGATTCGACGTGGGTTTTGACGATGGCCTCCAGTTCATGCAGAAAAGTCAGCACCTCCCGCTCGGTGTTGTAATGACACATCGAAACCCGGATGCAGGTGGGTCGCCCCAGGGGCTCGAGAATATTGCCGGAAAAATAATCGGCCTTGCGCACATGGGTCCGAATTCCCTTTGCATTAAGGTCGGCCACCACCTCGGCACAGGGCTTACCTTCGACAATGATCGACACCATGCCTTCTCGCGCTGGGTTATCATGCCCGCCAATCAAAAAAACTTCAGCCATATCGCGCAAACCCCGCTGGGTTTCATTGCCGTTGATGATTAGGTCAACCAGGTCGTACTCGTGCTCACTGATGGCATTGCCCGCGGCCAGGATCCGGGCGCGCCGATCTTCGGAATCAGTGAAGTGTGAACCGAGCCAGTCAAAATACTCGATCACTTTTGAGGTACAGGCAAAGGCCGAGGTATCGCGCGTTCCCATTTCCCAGAAATCATCCGGGGTTCCGTCGAGATGATCGTGCGGCAGCGTCGCAAGCCGGGGTGACAACCAGGCAAAACCGTAGTTATGTCGTGAAAACACCTTGTAGGCCGAAACCGCGTAGCCATCGATATCGTACTCGTCAATCGACAGTCCGCCGTGCGCGGCATGCTGAATACCATCGAGGATGATGATGCAATCGGGTGAGACCGAACGAATGGTTTTAACCACCGCGGGAATATCAACTGTCATACCCGTAACCGGGCTGGTATGAATAATTGTCGCCACGCGCGTGTCGGCATCGACAATCTCGGCGTAATCGGAGGCGGTAATGCTTGCGCTGGCGTTATCGTGTACCGCGGCGCGGTACTCCTTGCCCGCGATTTCGGCCCACCTCTTGCTCGCGCTGACGGTCGCCGGGTGCTCGAGCGTACTGCCAATCATATTACCGCCCGCGGGTGATCCCAATGCCGCAGCGCGCACCATGCGAAAAATCAGCTCGGTGCCGCTCTCGCCGGTAAACACGGGGCCCTGCTTGACGCCGAGAAAGGTTCGCATATTGTCACGCGCCTCCGCGATAATACGCACCAGTTCATGCGAGGCCGGGTTATCACGCCCCTGGTTGTCCGGTATCCCGGCGAGCTCGGTATTAACTTGCACCACTGACTTGAGCGTAAGCCCACCGCCGGCATTCTCAAAGAATATGCGCGGCCCCTGGTAAGGGCAGGTATCGACGTGACAAAACCGATCACGTATCTGGTTCATCAAGCTGTTTTCAAACATTAGGGCTCCCGCTGCAGGGCCTGGACAAGCGTCAAATGCTAGCATCAGTCAGCTGACAAAGTAACGCGATTTTTCCCGATCGAAGAGGACGAAAATACGAATCCTTAGATTAATTAAGCTTATGCATTTTGATTAAAATATATCATTTTACGGATATATGCATAAGGAATAATAATATTATGAATTTAATTCAACCTGGAAAAGCTCATGTCAATGACCACACAACACCGCTTTCAACTCTGGGGCTGGATCCTGTTTGTGTTTTCGGCCATCTTTTTCATGCTGTCGAGCCTGCGTGCCGGCGACCTGGTCAGCCTGGTCGGTGGTTTACTATTCCTGCTAGCATGTTTCGTGTTTCTGACACCGCTGCTGGCGGAACTCAGGGCAGCCCCTAATAGCTTAACGCAGCAGCGTAAATATTCTCGATATCTACGAGGTTGGTTTCGCGCGGCGAATTTGCAATGGCGCGCACCTGGCGCGCCGATGAAGCTGCAAGTGCCGGCACATCAGCGAGACCAAATCCAACGCCACCAAGTCCGTTCGGAACTTCGGTTTTTCGCATCAACTCGATGAGCCGATTGGCCAGTGCTTCGCCGGCGTCATCGACCCCGGCACCTTGCAGGTCTGATTGCAGGTAGCTCGCCGCCTCGAAGTGACGCTCGGGTGCAGCGGCAGCGGTATAGCGAAATATTGCCGGCGCGGAAACCACGACACTGATGCCGTGTGGTACAAATGGCGATTTCACCGCGTAACCATTGGTGGTGATATCGTGCATCAGGTGTGTCACGCCGTAGGAAAGCGCATGCCCAAGATGAGTGCCGGTATTGCCGAAGGCCATGCCGGCTAGCGACGCTCCCCACATCAGGTTATCGCGTGCCTCGTGATCGTCGGCGCTATTGACTCCGCGCTCGAGGTATTCCCCCGCAATTTCCAACGCCTTGCGAGCAGCCAGGTCGCTCCAGGGATTGGCGCCCTGGATCAGGGGGCGTTTCAATGGATCTTCCTGCCTGTCCCAGCGCGTGTAGGCTTTCGCGGTATAGCATTCGAGCGCATGACAAAGCAGGTCAAATCCTGTCGACGCAACCACCATCGCTGGCAAGGTATCGCTGCAGGCCGGATCGATTAATGCTTCCTGTGGTAACAGTGCCAGGTTGGCGAGCACGAACTTGGTGGCCATATCGTTGATACGCAATACCGATATCGAAGTACATTCGGAACCAGTGCCGGAGGTCGTGGGACAGGCCAGGTGCGGTAGCAAACTTCGTGGCATCGGCTTGCCTGCGCCGAGCGGCGGTGCGAAATAATCCAGAAATTGATCCGGTGGATGCAAACCGTAGAGCATCGAGGCCTTGGCTGTGTCAATGACCGAACCGCCCCCTATCGAAACCACGCCATCAAAATTTCCTTCCGCAATGAAGGTCGCGCCGCGTTCGACGCTGGCATCGTCAGCTTCGATAGTGACCTCGTCGAACACAGCGATATCGAGTCCAGCCTGCTTTAACGATTCGTGTACTGCATCGAAGTAGGTGCTATCCCGCAATCCCGGATCAGTAAACAGTCCAACGCGAGTCATCCCCAGTCCAGCCGCACGGGCGCCCGCTTCACGCAGGCATCCGCGACCGAAAGTCAGTTTGGGAATTGCGATCGTGAAAGTGTCGGCGCCATGATCGCAGGGATCGAAATATTGACAGCCCATGACAAAGAACCCTGATTACATCGAAGCCACTATCTTACTATCGAGACATTCCCACGCAAGTTGGAATCCAGAGATCACGCTACCGATAGGGGATCCCCGCTTTCGCGGGGATGACTGTAAATTGTGTCATTCCCACGCAAGCGACGGTCCGACGTATCGGAATCTCGAGATCACGACATCATTGTAAGATCCCGGCGCGGACGGGCCGCGTAGGCGCCGGGATGACGGGTTATAGGTCATTCCCGCGTAAGCGGGAATCTTGAAACGGTGGCGTTTTTGTAAGATCCCGATACGTCGATTTGCCACTTGCGAGGGGATAACGCACTAATGGGTGGCCTTGTCACCCCAGATGTCGGTGAGGCGACTATCGCGTCCACAACCAAAGCGATAGTACTTGTATCTAATTGGCGATTTCTTGTAGTAATCCTGGTGGTATTCTTCGTCACCCTTGATCGGAAAAAAGGTTGCCTGTGGCAGAATCGGTGTCACCACAGTCTGCTCTGGAAACATTTCAATTACCTTCTGCTTTGACTTTTCCGCGAGCGCGCGCTCTTCGTCATTAGCCACAAAAATTGCAGCAAGATAGCTGGGGCCCTTGTCGCAAAATTGCCCGCGCGCATCGAACGGATCATGGTTCACCCAGAAATGATCGAGGATTCCCTGGTAGTCGACAATATCGGGGTTGTAGGTTATCTCGACCGCTTCGTAATGACCCGTATGATCGCCCCGGTAGGTAGGATCGGGATGTGAACCCCCGGTAAAACCCGAAATCACATCGCTTACACCGGGCAATTTTTCGAAATCCGACTCCATACACCAGAAACAGCCACCCGCCAGAATTGCCCGGGCGGCAAAAGCGGGCTGTACGGTAACACTCAGGATTGCGACAGTCGCCGCGAGAAGCAGTTTTTGCATTGTTAACACCTCGAAATAGAGCATAAGACCATTTGCCAGGCGACGAGTTCAACGCGTATATTCTACGGCACGGGTATAATCAGGCCAAAGTTATGGAATTCACTCGAACAGCTGCTTTGCAATCAATGCCAGCCAGGCACTGCGTTAACATCTAATTTACATGGTTCCGGTTAGCCTCCCGTATTATGAAAATCCTGGTTATTGAAGACGACGCGGATATCGCATCGAACATCGGTCAGTATTTCGAGGACAAGGGCCACCAACTCGATTTCGCGTACAGTGGTAACCATGGCCTGGAACTTGCGACCGGTAATCGTTTCGATCTCATTATTCTCGATCTGATGCTTCCGGGCAAAGACGGCATCAGCGTATGCCGCGAGTTTCGCGAAAAAACCAGGCATGACACCCCGATTCTGATGCTGACCGCACGTGACACCCTGGATGATAAGATTTCCGGTTTTGAAGCGGGTACCGACGATTACCTGGTGAAGCCGTTTTCATTGCTCGAACTGGAAGTGCGGGTACATGCACTCACGCGCCGCAACCAGGTCAAAAAACCTTCGACTATCATTACAATCGATAATCTTGAACTAAATCAGGATACCATGCAGGTCACTCGTGCGAGCCATCCGGTCAAGTTGAAACCGAAAGCCTTCAAGATCCTCGAATACCTGATGCAAAATGCTGACCGGGTCATCCCGCGCGGCGAACTGATCGAGCAGATCTGGACTGACGACCCGCCCGAGGGCGACCCGCTTCGGGTTCATATCCACAGCTTGCGTAAAAAAATCGATCAGTCATTCGAGAAAAAACTGATCCATACCGTACACGGTATAGGGTATCGCCTCGGCAGCGGTGATTTGTGAAATCGCTGCTTGGCGGCTCGCCGTTGTTTCGCAAAATCATGCTCAGTATTTTGCTGGCCTCGATGTTTTTCCTGTCGCTGTTAACCATTATCGTGTATTACTCCAACGAAATCCTCGAGGACGAACTGCTCGCAAAACAGACCGACTTCGAGTTTAAAAACATTCAGAGCCTGCTGAAACAGGATCCCGACACCCCGTTACCCAGTTCAGCCAGCCTCAGCATTTATCTCGCCAGCCGGCAGGACTCGCGACCGATTCCAGGACATCTCATCGAACTCACGGATGGAGTTCATCACGACATCAAGATTGCTGACAAGGCTTACCATGTCATGGTTGCCCCAAGTGCAGGAGATCGTATTTATATTCAATACGATGTCACCCAGATCGAGCGCTCCGAGGAGTTACTCAGCAACATCTTGCTGGTCGCATGGATAGTACTGATTGTAGTCATGTTTTTCATCGCCAGGATTCTAAGCATGAAGCTGTCGCGTCCGATCGCGCAACTGAGCCAGGACCTGACACGTATCAACCCGGATGAAAGAGGAATTCGTCTTAGCGATCGCTTCGAGGATGACGAAGTCGGCAGGATCGCCCAGGCCTTCGATTCCTATACCAGCAAGATGGATAACTATGTCGAGAAACAAATCGGATTTGCAGCCATGGCCAGCCACGAGCTTCGCTCGCCATTAACCATCGTACAAACTTCGGCAGACCTGATCGCCTACCGCGACAACGATCCCGAAATCAAACCCTACCTGGAAAAAATCCAGCGCTCTTCGGCCAACATGGCCAACATCATCCATGCCCTGCTGGCAGTAACGCGCGACCAGCCTACCCGGAACGCGGATCAGAACATTCAGCTGCAATCGCTGGTCGAAGAAATTCTCGATGCAATGAAGCATGAGATTCATGCCAAACAGGTCGAAATTGAAAACAGCCTGACGCCCGAGATACACATCAAGGCGGACAAGACACTACTCACAGTGGTGCTGACCAACCTGATCAAAAACGGGATCAAGCACGGTGGTGACAGTTCGATCAGGATCGAAATGGAAGCTCGGGTTTTGTTAATCACGGATAGCGGAATCGGCATCGACAGTGACGAGTTGCAACACATATTTGATTTTGGATACCGTGGTCAGAACAGCCAGGGATACGGGGTCGGCTTATATATCAGCAAGCTGATCTGCGATTACCAGGGCTGGTCGCTCGACCTGGTGCCTAATCCACAGGGTGGAATCATCGCCAGGGTGGGTTTCACGGATTAACAATTTGTTAACGATCCAAACGTTACTATCTCGGCAGTGTCAAATAGGAAAATAACGTAAAGAGACTGGATATGAAAAAGTTACTATTGTTGTTGCTGTTGGTCGTATCTCCCATCAACGCCGAGATATACAACATCGATCAACTGGATCTGAAAAACCACCAGGGTAAGGTCGTTTACCTGGATTTCTGGGCTTCCTGGTGTAAACCCTGCCAGAGATCCTTTCCGTGGATGAATAGCCTGCTGAAAAAGTACCCAGGCGAAGCCTTTACTATCCTTACCATTAATCTCGATGCCGAATCCGAGGCGATGCACCAGTTTCTCGCCAAGGTCAAGGCGGATTTTGATATTTACCATGACCCCAGCGGTCAAATTGCCGAACAGTTCAAAATTGAGGGCATGCCCACTTCTTACCTGATCGACGCCAGCGGCAAGGTCGTGAAAAAACATATCGGTTTTTACACCAAGCAGGTCGACAAATACGAACGCGAAATCGAGGAATTGCTATGAAGGCTAAATATAAGTGGTTGATACTGTGCGCGTTGTTAAGCGCAAACGGCTGTTCGTCTCTCGGGGTCAAACCCTGGGAACGCGAGACACTGGCGCGTGAAGACATGCTGATGGAAGCCGACGCACTCGACCTCGCCTTCGATGAGCACATTTATTTCAGTAAGGAAGCCTCTAGCGGAGGCCAGGGATTTGCCGGTGGAGGCTGCGGATGCAACTAAGCAAAAAGAAGGTGGCCGGCCTGCTCTCGGCAGCGACCTGCACCCTGCTCGGTAGTCCCGTGCAATCCGCCGATAACGATTGGGATGTTGACAGCGCAATACTTTTCTATGCTGAAGACAACGATCGCATCGAGGTTGTTGAGCCGGTCATCAGCGCCACGAAAGACCTTGGGGATGACGAGAGCCTGTCGATGAAACTGGTGCTCGACAGCCTAACCGGCGCCTCGGCGACCGGCGCAGTGCCATCGACCATAGTGCAGACTTTTACTCGCCCTTCGGGCAACGGAACCTATACCGTTGATCCAAACGAAACGCCGCTCGACGACACCTTCAAGGATACCCGGGTTGCTTTCAGTATGAACTGGGAAAAACCGGTCGACCGCAACAATCGGCGCAACCTCGGCTTCAACGTTTCCAACGAATACGACTTCACCTCAATCAGCGTAAATGCATTGTGGCAGCACGACACCAACCAGAAAAATACAACCTATTCCTATGGCATCAACATCGAACTCGATGATATAGACCCGGTTGGCGGCGTGCCCGAGCCGCTCACCGACATGCTGGCACAGGATAAGGGAGACAGTTCAGATACCAAGAATATCGTAGACCTGCTATTCGGGGTTACCCAGGTAATCGATAAATCGAGCCTGTTCCAGGTAAACCTGTCATTGAGTGAAGCGGACGGATACCTGACTGACCCTTACAAGTTCGTTAGCGTCGTCGACAGCGTAACCGGTGAACCCATCCGGCAGTTGTTCGAAAATCGCCCCGACAGCCGCTCCCGCCAGAGCCTGTATGGCGAATACAAGAAAATGTTTAGCAACAAGGACATTTTTACCGCGTCTTATCGATTCATGACTGACGACTGGGGTATCGATTCAAATACCTTCGATTTTACTTATCGCTTCAGGCTGAAAGAAGGCTATTTTATCGAACCGCATCTACGCTGGTACCAGCAATCCGAGGCCGACTTCTATCGTTACTTTCAAGTCGATGGTGAACCGGTGCCTGCGGAGGCCACCGCCGATTACCGGCTCGGTGAAATGGACGCGACCACGGTCGGTGTGAAATTCGGCAAACAAATTAATGACCAGCACATCTGGTCGGTACGCCTCGAACAGTATGTTCAATCGGGAGATTCGTCACCATCCGAAGCATTCGGCCAGCTGGCCCAGCAGGACCTTTACCCCGATGTTGAAGCCACGATGGTTCAGTTTAATTACTCGTTTAAATGGTAAGGATAACTCAACCAATTTAGAATCCCTCTAATGTCACATCAATATGCGCCAGATCAAAACGCAGCTGATCGATAATAGTTAGTCTGTCCATATTAAGAATTGGTAGCGCGAGACTTGCGTGTTGTTACAGGCAGGAATGGATCATAAAGTAGCCGAAAGCAGCTTGAGGATATCCAGACGTGGGAAACTGTGGACAGGACAGTTTCGGTGCATGGCAAGTCCTTGTGAAGTCCTGGTTGAAAGCAGCGATGCGACGCGGGCAAAAGAATTAATCACACTGGCGCAGCAGGAAGCAATTCGCATCGAGCAAAAATTCAGTCGCTATCGCGACGACAATATCATTCACCAGATAAACCAGGGAGGCGAACCCGTCACGGTTGATGTGGAGACCGCACGCCTACTGGATTTTGCGCAACATTGTTACAGTTTGAGTGAAGGTTGGTTCGATGTCACCTCGGGGATTTTGCGTCGGGCCTGGAATTTTAGCCAGAATGAAAATATCCCATCGCAACAGGAAATCAAATCGTTGCTACCTGACATCGGTTGGGACAAGGTGAAATGGGAAAACCCCAACCTGACAGTACCCGTGGGAATGGAGATTGACCTGGGTGGTATTGGCAAGGAATACGCGGTCGACTCGACTTTGACCCTGCTTAAACACGAAACCGATAACAGTTTCATGATTAATTTTGGCGGCGACTGTAACGCCAGTGGCCCGATGTCTGATGGCTCGCCCTGGATGACCGGTATCGAAGATCCGCATCGGCCAGGTGACGCGGCGGCGGTGATTCAATTGAAAAACGGTGCGCTTGCAACCAGTGGCGACGTGTTCAAGTTTATTCTTCACAAGGGCATTCGTTACGGACATATCCTTAATCCCAGAAGTGGATGGCCCAATCCCGATTCCCCATTGTCGGTTACCGTTGCCGCGGCGACCTGTACCGAGGCCGGGATTCTGTCCACATTAGCAATGCTACAGGGAAAAGACGCCGAACAATTCCTCGATCAACAGGACATCAAGTACTGGTGTTATCGCTGAATAAGGCAACCTTTAGTCAATCGCCCCGCTTCTGATGCCAGCCAGATCCAACCTTTGATGACAGCCATGTTAACATTAGCCTGAACCGGTTATGACTTCATCAGGAAACTGTCAGCATGCAAAAATTTCTCCTGGCGTTTATTTTAGGGATTGCCACTCCCGGATTGCTATACGCGGAATCATTTGAAGAAGTGGTTTCGTTTAGATGCAGCCTCGCAATAGACGCCGTGATTGCGGAAATGGATAAGCAGGCGGAAAATCTCGTCACCCAGGAAGCACTAAGCGCGATTAACGAAAAAAATGGGGAGTTCGTTTGTATCCAGACGGACGACTCAGAAATGTTCGTGCGTTTGCAGTCCAAGGAAATGAACGCGCTGGACAACAGGCTGGTGTTCACTATCGATGTAAAAACCTACAGGGTTTTAAAAACCTTCTATGGCAGGTGAAGCCACTTGAAATCCCGGCCTGGCTCCATGTAGGCCAACGCAAATAACCCTGCTGGTTGTACTTTGATGTAGGGACCCCAGTCTTTTATCATGCAGCTCTCGTAAAAAACGGATGATTACCATGCTCGAACAAAACCAGCCCGCCCCGGATTTCACCTCGATTAATCAAGACGGGGAAAACATCAGCCTGTCACAATATCGTGGTAACAAAAACGTCGTACTCTATTTTTATCCCAAGGATGACACACCGGGTTGTACCATCGAGGCGAATGAATTTACCGCACTCATCGAGGAATTTGACGCCGCCGATACCGTGGTGCTGGGTGTCAGCAAGGATAGCTGTGAAAAGCATCAAAAATTTATCAACAAGTACGATCTCAAGGTCGAACTGCTGGCAGATACCGGCGGTGAGTTATGTGAGCTTTACGGCACCTGGGGCGAACGTCAGTTCATGGGCAAAAAGTACATGGGTATCGGCCGTTCGACCTTCGTCATCGACAAGCAGGGGAACCTGGCCGAAGTCAACTACAAGGTCAAGGCCAAGGGTCACGCCGCGGCTATACTCGAGCTGGTACAGGGCCTGGCCTGAACCTTGTCGTCCCGCGGCACCATAGTGTGAATTCCCCACTTGTGAAATGGCGCCACATCACTATAATTGCGCGCCTGAACCCTCCCTGCTTACCCCTATGAATACGCAACGAGAAAACCTGCGAAATATCGCAATCATCGCGCATGTCGATCACGGCAAAACCACGCTGGTCGACCAGTTGTTGCGTCAATCGGGCACCCTTGACGCCCGCGCCGAGGTTGGCGACCGTATGATGGATTCAAACGATCTCGAAAAGGAGCGCGGGATTACCATCCTTTCCAAGAACACGGCACTCAACTGGAATCACCCGCAACAAAACCAGGACTATCGCATCAATATCGTCGATACCCCGGGGCATGCCGATTTCGGTGGCGAGGTCGAGCGTATCCTGTCGATGGTCGATTCCGTGTTATTGCTGGTGGATGCGGTCGAGGGACCGATGCCGCAAACCCGTTTCGTTACCCAGAAAGCATTCGCAATGGGATTTACGCCGATCGTCGTGGTCAACAAGATCGATCGGGAAGGTGCCCGGCCTGACTGGGTAATCGACCAGGTCTTCGACCTGTTTGACCGACTCGGCGCGACCGACGAGCAACTCGATTTCCCGGTGATCTACGCATCGGCGCTCGGTGGCTATGCGAGCACCAATGACGCAGACCGCGATGGCAACATGAACCCACTGTTCGAGGCCATCATCGAACATGTTGCTCCACCCGCTGTCGAACTCGACGGCCCGTTTCAACTGCAGGTCTCGAGCCTGGATTACGACAGCTACAAGGGCGTCCTCGGTATCGGCCGTATTACTCGCGGCAGGGTAACGCGGAATTCAGCAATCAAGATCGTGGGCGCCGACGGCAAGCTGCGTGACGGACGCATGATGCAATTATTCGGCTTCGACGGCCTGCAGCGAGTCGAAACCGAAACCGCCGAAGCCGGTGACATTATCGTGTTCTCCGGTATCGAGGAACTTTATATTTCCGATACCCTGTGCGATCGCAACCAGGTCGAGGCATTACCCTCCCTGACCGTCGATGAACCGACCGTCAGCATGACCTTCAGCGTTAACAGCTCTCCCTTTTCCGGCAAGGATGGTAAATTCCTGACCTCACGACAAATCGATGAACGCCTGCGGCGCGAGTGCCTGCATAACGTGGCATTGCGGGTCGAGCAGCTGGGTGACTCAGACAAGTTCCGGGTCAGTGGGCGCGGCGAATTGCATCTCGGCATCCTTATCGAAAATATGCGTCGCGAGGGTTTCGAGCTATCGGTTTCGCGGCCCGAGGTCATCATCCGTGAAATCGACGGCGTCGAATGCGAACCCTACGAACAACTGACCGTCGATGTCGAAGAAAACTACCAGGGCCAGGTCATGGAGGCACTCGGCAAACGCAAGGCCGACCTCAAGGATATCTTACCGGACGCTCGCGGCCGGGTTCGTATCGACTATGTTATTCCTTCGCGTGGGCTGATCGGATTCCAGGCCGAGTTCATGACCCTGAGTTCGGGAACCGGGCTGATTTACCATATCTTTGATCATTACGGACCCAGGATCGAAGGCGCCATCGGCCAACGCCAGAACGGTGTGCTGATTTCGACCGCCGCCGGCAAGGCACTGGCTTACGCTTTGTTTAACCTGCAGGAACGCGGACGCCTGATGATCGGCCACGCGGAACCCGTGTATGAAGGCATGGTGGTCGGTATTCACAGTCGCGCCAACGATCTCGTGGTAAACCCGCTCAAGGCCAAGCAGCTCACCAACATCCGCGCTGCCGGAACCGACGAGAACCTGGTCCTGACCAAGCCGGTGAAGATGACCCTGGAACAGGCACTGGAATTTATCGATGACGACGAGCTGGTTGAAGTAACGCCGCATAGCATTCGTATCCGTAAAAAGCTGTTGCTGGAACACGAACGCAAACGCGCCTCGCGAGAAAGTGCTGCCTAGATATTAGCCTGGGTGCTTTCGTTAAGCATCACCCCCCTTTATAATTGCGCGGCCTATGGTTAACTGAAATTCCGTGCATGACATTTTTTCTGAAACTACGCCATTGGGAATTGTTCCTGATGCTGGCTCTGCCAACCATTTTGAGCCTGATGTTCAAGATCCCGTTCGGTCCGTTGGTATCGGCCAGCATCGGACTTTTCATACTTCTCGTACTGTTCGCATGGATGTTCAGTATCGGTACCTGGTCAAACCGGCACTTACCCGAATCCAGGCGTCGTAGCATGTTACTGTTCGGGATCAGCCTTGCGCTACCGATCATTTATGTCCTGATGTACATCATCCTTTACATCCCGATGCTGGAAAGCGGCGGGCCTTCCAGGCCGCCGCTTTGGTTGCTGCCGATGCACATGTTTTCAATGCTCGGAATTTTTTATGGCATCTGGTACACCGCGCGCCAGTTGAAATCGCTGCTGGAAAACCAAGATGCGGACTTCATGATTTTCAGCAGTACCTTTTTCCTGCTGTTTATTTTTCCGATCGGGATCTGGTTGATCCAACCCGAGGTAAACCAGCTCTATTACAAACTGGAGCAATCTAATCCTGACGCAGATGGAACTTAATTATTTTGCCTTCGGTTCGAACCTGTCGAGCCCGCGATTGCTGGAACGCATTCCGCGGGCGTCGAAACACTGCGTCGCGACCCTGCCCGGCCACCGCTTATGCTGGCACAAAAAAAGTCAGGATCGATCGGGCAAGTGCGATATTACCGTCAGCGACAATCCGCATGACATTGTTTACGGCGTGGTCTACCTGATGACGCAGGATGAGAAATTGGAACTCGATGTTTACGAGGGTGCGGGTATCGGTTACGAGCGCAGGGAGGTCACCGTGACCGGGCTGCACGGCGTATCGATCGACGCCTTTACCTACTATGCGCTGGAAATCGATCATCTGCGACAACCCTATCACTGGTACAAGGAGCACGTGCTGCGCGGCGCACTGGAACACGATTTCCCGCCGCACTACGTGGAACATATTCGTACCACGCCATCGATCGAAGATCACGATCCCGAACGACATCACCGGGAGCTCTCGATCTACCCGGAGAAGCTATGAAAAACATACTGGTTTTACAACATATCGCAATCGAGGATCCAGGCTACATCAAGGACCTGATGGAGGCCGATGGCTATCGTCTCACCCAGATCGAACTCGACGAGGGCGAATCCATACCCGAAGATCTTTCCGGATTCGACGCCATGCTGTGCATGGGCGGGCCAATGGATACCTGGTTGGAGGATGAATACCCGTGGCTGATCGAAGAGAAAAGGCGTGTTCGCGAATGGGTTGTCGAAATGGGCAAACCATTTCTCGGGTTTTGCCTCGGCTGCCAGTTGCTGGGCGAAGTCCTGGGAGGCAAGGTAGTCAGGTCCGAGCCACCCGAAATCGGTGTGCTGGATATCGACATGACAGAGGCGGCGAAACAGGATGTGCTATTCAGTGAATACCCCGGCACGATCAAGGCCGTGCAGTGGCATTCCTATGAAGTGCGCGATCTCGAATCGAACCCGGAAGTCACGGTACTGGGGTCCTCGGCAAACACCAAATACCAGATTTTCAAATACCGCGACAGCGCCTACGCGGTGCAGTTTCACATCGAAGTACGTGCAGATACGGTGATGCAATGGGGTTGCGTGCCGGAATACAGGGCAGCGCTGGAAAACAGCCTGGGCGCCGACGCGCTGGATGGATTTGACCAATCAGCGCGCCAACATATGCCGGAAATGAACCGCTTGTGCGCGCTGCTCTACGAAAACTTCAAGCGAATCCTCTAGGATCCGGTCTACAACCGCGGATTAAATCCCAATACTCGCACTTTGCCCGGCAGGGTCGGATTAAAAATTTGATTATGCCAATAAGTCGCCTGGAACAGCTCGTCATCCTGGTTTAGCGAAACAACATCGAAATCAAAAGCGTGCTCGACGCTGTCCTGGGCAAACTTCAAATGGCACTGGCCCGCCTTGGTCAACGCATACCCGAGATTTGATTCGAGGCTGAATAAAGCGGTCAGCCGGTTATCGAACTCCCCGTCTTCATGGTAATGCAGCTCCGACAGGATGCGCAGTCCATTCTTGATCCACTGGCTGGAATCGGGTGTCTTGCGCACGATGTGACGAAATTCGTCGGTACGTTCCTGCGGGTCTTTCCTGACAACCAGGAAATTCATGCGACTTTGCTCTTCGCCGCCCGAAATGGCATAGACCCCGGCACTCATACCAGCGGTGGGACGACCACCGAGTTCACGCATACTCAACTTGCGTAGCCGACACTGCCACGCAATAAACCGCTGGTATTGTTCAGCGGATTCCATGCAATCCTCAGAACAGTCCTTCGACCTGCCCCGCATCGTTCAGACGAATACTGTCCGCAGACGGGACGCGCGGTAATCCCGGCATGGTCATGATGTCACCACAGACAACAACGATAAATTCCGCCCCGGCCGACAACCTGATTTCACGAATCGGCAAATCGTGACCCGTGGGAGCGCCCATCAGCGCCGGATCGGTTGAAAAACTGTACTGAGTCTTCGCCATACACACCGGGAAATGTCCGTAACCATCGGCCTCGAACTTCGCGAACTGGTCTCGCACCTTCTTATCGGCGACGATGCCTTCGGCACCATAAAGGGTTCGTGCAATATGCTTGGTCTTTTCCAGCAATCCCATATGATCATCGTACAGAGTTTGAAATTGCGCCTGCCCCGAATCGGCCACGTCGGCAACATGCTCGGCAAGTTCCTGGGTGCCCTTGCTGCCTTCACCCCAGTGATTACAGTCGAATGCCTTGACGCCGAATTCTGCACAGAATTCGCGCACTGCATTTAACTCATCATCGGTGTCAGCCGAGAAGCGGTTCATCGCGACCGTGACAGGTACGCCGAACTGTTTCAGGTTACGAATATGGCGACCGAGGTTTTCGCAGCCCTTCTTGATCGCGTCGACATTTTCGCTGGTAAGTTGATCCTTGGCGACGCCACCGTGCATTTTCAGCGCACGAGCGGTTGCGACCAGTACCACCGCATCGGGGTTTAGTCCCGCCTTGCGGCACTTGATGTCGAAGAATTTTTCAGCACCAAGGTCGGCACCGAATCCAGCTTCGGTAACCACGTAGTCAGCAAGCTTGAGCGCAGTTTTAGTCGCGATCACCGAGTTACAGCCATGGGCGATATTGGCGAACGGACCACCATGTATAAATGCCGGGTTGTTTTCCAGGGTTTGCACCAGGTTCGGCATGAAGGCATCTCTTAGCAGCACGGTCATCGCGCCAGGCGCATTCACATCGCGCGCATGCACCGGTTTCAAATCCCTGGTGTAACCGATAACGATATTACCGATGCGACGACTCAAATCATCGAGGTCGGTGGCGAGGCAGAAAATGGCCATAATTTCGGAGGCTACGGTAATATCGAAACCACTCTCGCGTGGGATACCGTTAGCCGGACCACCAAGTGCGACGACGATGTCGCGCAGGGCACGATCATTCATGTCCATGACGCGCTTCCAGGTGACTCGACGCGGGTCGAGACCTGACTTGTTTTCCCAATGGATATGGTTGTCGATCAACGCGGACAAGAGATTATGTGCCGCCCCGATGGCATGGAAGTCACCGGTAAAATGAAGATTGATATCTTCCATCGGCACCACCTGGGCATAACCACCACCCGCAGCACCCCCCTTCATACCGAAACAGGGACCCAGGCTCGGCTCGCGCAGGCACATGACGGCCTTCTTGCCAATGCTATTGAGGCCGTCGCCCAGTCCGACCGTAGTCGTAGTCTTGCCTTCGCCCGCCGGGGTCGGCGAGATCGCGGTAACCAGGATTAACTTGCCGTCCTTTTTATCCTGCAGCGAATTGATAAATTCGCTGGTCAGTTTTGCCTTGTCGTGACCGTAAGGTTTGAATGCTGCCGGCGGAATATCGAGCTTTTGCGCAATTTCTGTGATTGGTTTTAAGGTTGCTTCGCGAGCAATTTCGATATCGCTTTTTGCCATTTTTGTCTCCAAATTGTGGAAATCAACGGATCAGTACACCACTTCGCACCGATGTATCTCAATGTCGGGGCCTTAAAACCCACGGGATAATAAAGACGCCGTATCATAGGGGCTGGCAGCATAGCAAAGTATCGCGAAAGCGACACATAATTTAGCTTAGCCACGTATTCGCACACTAGTCGTCACGCCACAGAGCGCGGCGCATCGGTGCATAAATAAACTCGATCAAGCCAGCAGACGTTATCAAAGCGATGCCGGTTAGCTCACGTGCACCAAGTGGCTCGTTGGCCCAGATCGCGGCGGTAATGCCACCGACACTGAGCTCGGTCATGAACAGTAAGCCGACAACGCCGGGATTCAAATGCGGCGCGCCCCAGAAGGCCGCGTAAGCGCCGGGAATCACGATAATTGCAACCGGTATGGTCCAGGGCAGAACATCGACTATATCAGACCAGTCTGGCATTTCGATTTCTCCCGCCATCGGTGATATCGCCAGCAGGATAGCGGCAATAACGCCGTAGAAAAAATAGACCGAACAAATTTCCATGCTGCGGCTACCATCGTCCTTGCGCAGTAGCACCGCCGCTACCGCCCAGCCCATGGCGCCGATCAGTGCCATCCAGTCACCAATGTTCCTCGGCCAGGGAAAACCGACATCGACCCCGAACATGACCAGCATGCCGGCAAGGCCGAATAAAATCGCCAGAACTCTTGGGGTGGTTATCTTTTCACCCAGTACGATTCTGGCCAGTAACAATGACCATACCGGTGTCGTGTAATACAACACCAACCCCCGAATGACCTCGGTATAGAGCAGCGCATTGGAATAAAACGCGAGCGAGACCCCGGTCGCAATACCGATAAAATGTAGCGACCAACCGCAATGGGCAATGCGACGCCAGTTGACGAAAATCCACGGAGAGAACAGTAATAGTGGAATGGCATAGAACAGGACCGTGGCCCATGCATCGGTAACACCGGCATTGTCCATGCCGCGCAGCGGAATCCAGAACAACCCCCAGGCAACGCCGCTATAAGCACAAGCCAGGCTGGCCCGCGCTTTAAGGCTCAGACTGGTGAACATTAGTTGTCAAAAACTCGCGCAAAAAGCGCGTACTAGCAGTCCAGGGTATTCTCTCGTTCCCAACTGCTCAGATGCGTTGCATAGCTGTCCCAGGCCTGCATCTTGAGCTTGACATAGGCATCGACCAGCTCATCGCCAAGACCTTCGCGTATGACCTTGTTTTTATCGAGTTGTCTGATCGCATCGAGCAGATTCAGCGGTAGCATGCGTGGACTCTTAGCACGGTGCCCTTCCTCGTACATATTAAGATGGGTCGGCTCACCCGGATCGCGTTTGTTGGTAATACCATCAAGCACAGCAGCAAGTACTCCGGCCTGCATCAGGTATGGGTTAGCCGCACCGTCCATCAGTCGTAATTCGAAACGTCCGTCTTCGGGGACCCGAATCATATGGGTGCGATTATTTCCGGCGTAAGTCACCGCGTTCGGAGACCAGGTTGCGCCCGACATCGTGCGTGGTGCGTTGATGCGCTTGTAGCTATTTACTGTCGGATTAAAAATTGCAGCGAGGTCGCTGGCGCTATGCATGATCCCGCCCAGCGCCTTGTATGCCAACGGCGACAACCCTAACCCACGCGGATCCCTGCGACTGGTCTCGAACAAGTTTTTCTTGCCGGCGCGGTCCCACAAAGAGACATGCGCGTGACAACCGTTACCGGTTAGATGTGAAAACGGTTTGGGCATGAAGGTGGCGCGCATCCCGTTTTCTTCAGCAATGGTTTTTACCATGTACTTGAAGAACACATGTTTATCAGCAGTCTTCAGCGCATCATCGTAATCCCAGTTCATTTCAAACTGGCCGTTGGCATCCTCATGGTCGTTCTGGTAAGGATTCCAGCCCAGCTTGAGCATTGCATCGCAAATCTGTCCCACGACCGGGTACTGGCGCATCAATGCCAACTGGTCGTAACAGGGCTTGGCCTGGGTATCAGCGCCATCGGCCAATTCAGTACCATCAGGGGTGATCAAATGATATTCACATTCGACACCGGTCTTCATGCGATAACCTTTTCTGCTGGCCTTGGCGAGTTGCCGTTTCAAGGCCACGCGCGGTGACGCTTCCACTTCTTTACCATCCATCCACAAATCTGCGGCAACCCAACCGATCTCCGGTTTCCACGGTAACTGGATCAGGCTATCGGGATCGGGAATAGCAAACAGGTCGGGGTGTGCGGGTGTCATATCGAGCCATGCCGCAAAACCGGCAAAACCGGCACCGTCCTTTTGCATGCCTTTGATGGCACGTGCCGGCACTAGTTTGGCGCGTAACACGCCGAAAAGGTCGACCCAGCTCACCAGGAAATACTTAATCTTCTTGGTTTTCGCGATCGCTTCGAGATCTTTTGCCATGTTATTTCCCTCCAATAGGAATACGTTTTATGTCTGTTTAGAAATTTTGTCCCGGTATCCAGCTGGTTCCAGCCAACGGAATCTTGGCCATTGCAGCCGCTTCTATCGTCAAAGCGACCATGTCTTCCGGCTCGAGGTTATGCACGTGACTCTTGCCACAGGCACGTGCCAGTGTCTGAAGCTCCAGCGTCATACAGTTTAAATAATTAGCGAGCCGGCGGCCACCAAGTTCTGGATCCAGAGTGCTTGACAGCTCGGGATCCTGGGTCGAAATACCGGATGGATCACGACCATCCTGGTAATCGTCGTAGTAACCCGCCGAGGTACCGAGTTTGTTGTACTCTTTTTCGAACCTGGGGCTATTGTCGCCCAGCGCGATCATCGCCGCGGTACCGATCGATGCCGCGTCGGCACCCATGGCGAGGGCCTTGGCTACATCGGCGCCAGTGCGTATTCCACCGGAGACAATGAGCTGGACCTTGCGATGCATATCGAGTTCCTGCAGTGCTTCGACCGCCAGACGTACCGCCGGCAGGGTCGGAATACCGACGTGCTCGATAAAAACATCCTGGGTAGCCGCGGTGCCGCCCTGCATCCCATCGACCACGACCACATCGGCACCCGCCTTGACCGCCAGCGTCGTATCGTAATAGGTACGGGTCGCGCCGACTTTGACATAAATCGGCACCTGCCAGTCGGTAATTTCACGCAGCTCGGCAATTTTGATTTCGAGATCGTCAGGGCCGGTCCAGTCGGGGTGGCGACAGGCGCTGCGCTGATCGATGCCTTTTGGCAAGTTACGCATTTCCGCAACACGGTCGCTTATTTTCTGGCCTAGCAACATGCCACCGCCCCCTGGCTTGGCGCCCTGCCCGACGACGACTTCGATCGCGTCGGCCTTGCGCAGGTCGTCGGGGTTCATGCCATAGCGGGAAGGCAGATACTGGTACACCAGCTTTTCCGAATGACCCCGTTCTTCTGGGGTCATGCCGCCATCGCCAGTGGTGGTACTGGTGCCCATGATGGTCGCACCACGGCCCAGCGATTCCTTCGCCTGCGCCGACAGCGCGCCGAAGCTCATGCCAGCAATGGTGATCGGGATTTTAAGCTCGATCGGCTTCTTCGCGAATCGGGTGCCAAGGGTTACGCTGGTCTCACACTTTTCACGATACCCCTCGAGCGCATAACGTGAC
>Ga0224508_10000844_pt1 | contig 28422 bp, 30 predicted proteins | sample SF_Jan12_sed_USG_4_FD_170157 | JGI IMG/M metagenome (GOLD analysis project Ga0224508, IMG submission 170157) | Sediment microbial communities from San Francisco Bay, California, United States - SF_Jan12_sed_USGS_21 | ecosystem: Environmental > Aquatic > Marine > Sediment | place: USA...
CGCCGTAGTTAGCGGTGCGTCGTCTAAACCGCGGTCGTAGTTAAGCCGTTTGGCCGCATCCAGAGTCATGAGCTGCATGAAATTGCGCACTTCCATATCAGAACCCGTCGGCGTGGCGCCCGTGCCACTGTTACCACCGAACACGTATTGTGGCACTGCTCGTTTTGAGAAAGCATCCGCCCAAATGCGTTGGATATCAATCTCCGCATCGAGCTTTTGCGCAAGTGCGTTATCCGCCTGCAGGATTTTTTCCTTTTTGAAAGCTTCTGCTTCTGCCGCAACACGCACGGCTTCGGCGTCAACTTTTGCTTTAGCCAACAAAATCTTGGATGTTTCTTCCTGAATACGCGCTTGCTGACGTTGCCTGTCGGCTTCAATCAACGATTCTTTTTTCTTGGTCTCAGCCTGGGTCGTGACCTCGATCTGTAGTACTTTCATCTCGGCCTGACGTTCCGCGACCTCACGGTCACCCCGTGTAATCGCAAGTAAGCGTTGTTGTTCTTCCTGAATCTTCTGCTCGCGTGCGATAGCACGTTTGGCTGACGCTTCCTGTTTCTGTTCCATGCGTTGAACAAACTTTTGGTTTGGCTTCATGTCCGTAACCCGCGCTTCATGTACAGTAATGCCATACAGCGTGAATTTTTGTTCTTTGCGTAAAGGCAAACCGGTTTTCGGATTGGTACGCTTTTCAACGACAAAAATCGTTTGCGTTTGATCGCCGAACTGATCTTGATTCAGCGGCGATGATGCATCTGCTTCCGACGTTTGCAACTTTGTTGCGTCCTTACGAATCTCCTTACGTTGCACAGAGTAAATACCGTGCTGCATTTGATTCTCGAACTCGTTAATGAATTCAGTACGGCCACCAGAGTAGTAATCTTCGGCGGACATTAACGAAGCTGATGCTTGCAGGGTTTCCTGAAACGACGGTATCAACGCAACGCGAAGTAAATTCTCTGGCGTACGGTACTCATGCGCCATACGCAAGAACGTATCTTTATCCGTTGGTAAACGGAAACGTACTGTCGCCATGGCGTCCGCATCCACTTGATCGAGAAACATGATGTTGAGCGGCGACAGGCTGGCGCTGGCGGTTGAGGATTCTGACTCTGCATTCACACCATCCGCTGTCGTGTCGTCAGCCAAAACCGTCATGGCTTTTTTCCATGCATTTTTACGACCAAACAAATGCATATTGTAGCCAACATCGTCAACAACACCTTCCGTGCCGATGATGGTGCGAACGTGGTAAACGTAACCAGGTTCAGCGTAAAAGAAAATTTGATTGAATGTGCCCGCCGCGAACAGAATCAGCGTGAGCGCAATCAATCCGGCACGAACGTTATTAGGCACTGGAAACGGAGTACGATCACGCAAGCGACGAACCTGGTTTTCATCAAAACCGTCATGCTCAGCCTGGGTAACGCGCCGTTCCACACCTGCATCGTGATAAGACTTCCATACAGACAGTCCTATAACCAAAAGAATGGTCGAGACACCTAAAATAATCCACAACATAGAAATACCCCCTGTTTTGAGTTTATGATTTAATTGATTTTCGCAGCGATTCGATTTGCTGCGTCCTGTCGGCAAGGAATTGGTCAAGGGCTTGTAAAAAATATTTTTCAAGTTCCTTGTCTTCCCCGCCAAAATTGCTGATGACGCTCTGATAGACTGTCTTCACTTTCGGACTAACCGAAAATACGATTTTTTCATCGCTGAAATGATCGTCCAGTAGCCCACGAATCAACCCGGACATATTCAGTCCAGCCTCGTTCACCTTGTCGTATTGCTCTTTATTTAATAGAACATTGATTCGCTGAAATTTTTTCTCTTTTTTATCAACCATTTGTAGTAAAGTATGTATTTTTGCGATATTATACATAACCATATGTATTATTGTCAAATAATACTCATACTTATGTATTTATCGTTAATTCTGTGACCTTTATAGAGATTTTATTAGCCGCGACGTTTGCACTATGATCGCGCGGCAACAAACGAGGTTTGGGTCAATTACTGAGGTCACTAACAAATTTGAATCAACTGAATAGTAATCAAATTCAAACACAAGAAGTGATGACGGATTCATCGGTGGATCGTCCACGACTGGGTGTTAAGCCATTTGATTTTCGTGGCAACGGTTTTGTCTACTTCAAAATATGGATTGTTAATGTCTTGCTCACTGTGATAACGCTGGGGCTGTATTCGCCCTGGGCTTATGTGCGGCGCAAGCGATATTTTTATAACCACACCATCGTCGCAGGGAATGCCTTCGATTACATAGCGCAGCCATTGGAGTTGTTGAAACGGCGCTTGATTGGGGTTGTGATATTCGCCGTGTACTTGTTGGTTGCCAGCATCAAACCGCAAACCGAACCGTTTTTTATCGCGGCTTTTGTTCTTGCACTACCTTTTCTGATTCGCGAATGGAAAAAATATCATACACGGCACACGGCTTATCGCAACGTCAGATTCGATTTTAATGGCAACTTATCCGGGGCGTATGAAATATATCTGGCTTGGCCGATACTGAGTGTGCTGACATTGGGCCTGGTCTATCCGTTTGCCGCGATGCGCAGAAAACACTATGGCATCAACAATAGCGGCTTTAGTTCGACATCGTTTTCAACTCATCTGAATATCAAGAAATTATATGAAATCTATGCCATTGCGGGTTTGATTCTTGTTGGGGTGTTGATCGTGGTGTGGTTTGGTGGCGCAAGATTCATCATGAATTCTTATACAAATATTGATCAGAGTCTGGCTGGTAGTAGTGGACCGACAGTCAGGTGGAGTGTTATCTTTTTCATGACTATCATTATGGTTGTGGTGTGGTCATTTATATATGCCTTTGTCTACACGGAGTTGTACAACCATTTGTGGCGTAACACGCGTCTTGAGCAACATCGTTTTCGCAGCACTTATACAACACAAAAGCTATTCTTGATTTTATTAACTAATGCCGCATTGATTGGCATCACATTGGGTTTGTACTGGCCCTGGGCGCGTGTACGTCTGGACCGTTATCGTGCTCAACAACTGGAGCTACTGGCTGCGGGAAATCTAAATAAACTCATTGATTCGTCAAAAGGTTGAAGATTATTCAAACCGAGTTAACGACTTAAATCGGACACGATCCCTCCCAAAGTCTTGATCGCCGAATCGATTTTATCCGACCATGGGTAACCTGCCGAGATCCGAATGTAGTTTTTGTATCTTCCGGTGGAAGAAAACAGTCCGCCCGGTGCGATGCTGATGTTTTCTTGTAACGCCCGTTCGAATACGTCATAAGCGTCTACGCCACGCGGCATTTGTATCCACAAGACAAATCCACCTTGTGGTTTTGTAACTCGTGTGTCGTTGGGAAAATAACGGCCAATTGTATTCCGGTATCGCTCGGTTTGTTGTTTATGCGTGCGCCGTAGTTTGTTCAAATGCCGGTCGTAATGACCGCTATGTAGATACTCGGCTACAATGCGTTCGGTCAGGCTATTGGTGGAGCGGGCAGTTAGTCTTTTGTATGTCGCTATTTTCTCCATTAACTGACCTTGTCCCATTATCCAACCGGTGCGGTAGCCTGGCGCCAACGTTTTCGAAAAAGACGAACAAGTCACCACGAGGCCTTTGCTGTCATAGGCCAGACAGTTGTGGGGGCGGCGTTCGCCAAAATACAACTCTCCGTAGATATCGTCTTCGATCAAAGGGGTGTTGGTACGAGCCAGCAGTCTAACCAGTTCTTTCTTTTTGTCATCGGGTAGGAGTGAACCAAGGGGATTGCCGAAATTGGGAATCAGGAATACTGCCGCGATCCTGTTTTTCTTAAGCGCGGTCGCAAGTGCCGGAATTTCGATACCTTCAGTCGGGTGTGTGTCAATTTCAACGGCCAGTAACCCCAGTTGTTGAATAATCTGAAACAACACAAAATAAGTGGGCGACTCCAGCGCGATAATATCGCCGGGTTTTGTAACAGCACTTAAACTCAAAGTGAGCGCCTCTACCGCACCGGTCGTAGTCAAGACTGAATCGGCGCCCAACATGATGCCACCATCCATGCTGCGAAAAGCGATTTGCTTGCGTAGGTCGTCAAGACCCGGTGGCAGGTTGTATTCCAGGTTGGCGTCCGCCTGATCCTTCGCCACTAGACGTGCGATCTTTGTCAACGTACGAACGGGCAATAATTCCGTGTCGGGATTTGCCAAACCCAATGGAACAATGTTTGCACGGTTGAACGCACTGAGGCACGCGTCCATTGTGTCGAGGATGTCGACTTTACGCGGACGGCTCGCCGGTGTCTTTTTGCTGGGCGTTTCAACTATTAATCTTTGTTGTTCGCGGACATAAAACCCCGATTGCGGGCGTGATTCGATAACACCGTTGTCTTCGAGTTTTACATAGGCCTGGTTAATCGTAGCGATACTGACACCCAGTTTGTGACTCATTCTCCGTAGCGACGGCACGCGATCTCCCGCTGCCAGTGCTCCGCCTTCGATTCCCTCTTGAATCACGCGCGCGACCTTTTCGTATAGAAACTCAGATGTGTCTTGATTAATTTCCGCCATAGCTGCAACTGTGTCGATTGAATTGAAGATGAACTGTCAGGTGATTTGTCGAATTTTTAACTGTTATGGTTTAATTTCAGTAAATCTGTAACTGTTATATAAGCAGTATATTGCGTATGTTTAATTTCGTAAATTGCTAATTAAACATGGAGAGCTAACATGACACTGCAAATGCTGCGCTTGATCGTATTTCCTGTTCCGGACATAAAATCCTGGAAGGAGACCGTCGGATTGTGGAATTCGCGGGCGCGGGAACGAAGACACCTCGCGCAACTGGACGATGACATGTTAAAAGACATCGGTGTGTCACGCGCGGAGGCTGAGATTGAATCGCGTAAACCGTTCTGGAAACCCTGATTTTGGAAATATCTGGAGAATTTCGAAATGACTTTATCCCTTTATGTTGTCAATGCTTTTACGAATAAACCTTTTGCCGGCAATCCGGCTGCGGTGTGCCCGCTGGATGCACGGTTGCCAGATGACACGATGCAATCCATCGCGGCGCAGAATAATCTGTCGGAGACTGCATTCTTCGTAAAAGAAGGCGATGATTATCGCATTCGCTGGTTTACACCTGCTTGTGAAGCGAAGTTATGTGGTCACGCTACCCTGGCTTCCGCTTATGTGTTGTTCAATGAGTTGCAGTACGAAGGTGCTGTGTTGCGATTCGAATCGAAAAGCGGGTCGCTAACGGTTTCGCGAGACGAGGACCGATTAGCGCTCAATTTTCCGGTTTGGAAACTTCAGCCTGCGGATAATATTGATGCCGTCGCCGGGGCGATTGGGCAGGCTCCTGCGAAAATCTGTTACGGTGGCGACGATTTGATAGCAATACTGGAAAATGAATCACAAGTTGTGAATATCAAACCTGATTTTTCTTTAGTTAAAAATCTGCGCGCCCGTGGTCTTATCGTAACTGCGCCTGGAGATAAGGTTGATTTTGTGTCGCGTTTTTTCGCGCCAGCTGCAGGAATTCCGGAAGACCCTGTGACCGGTTCCGCGCATTGTGCGTTAACGCCGTATTGGTCAGCGGAGTTGGGTAAAACCAAATTGACGGCCAGGCAAGTGTCTGCCAGAGGAGGCGATCTAATTTGTGAACTGCAAGGGGAGCGCGTTAAGATAGCAGGCAACGCCCAGCTTTACGCGAAAGGACACATTTTCGTTTAATTTATCCGTACGTGATTTCATCCTCTTTATTTTTATCATTGTTATTTTTTGGTCTGGCGGCCGCGTTCACGCCAGGACCAAACAATATTTTGTTGACGGCATCCGGCGCGAACTTTGGTTTTCGACGAACCATACCGCACATGCTCGGTATCACTGGTGGTTTTACCGTGTTGCTATTGTCTGTTGCGTTCGGATTAGGCGCACTGTTTACCACTTACCCAGTGTTACAAACAGCATTAAAAATTTGCGGTTCCGCCTATTTGTTTTACTTCGCCTGGCGGATTGCAACATCTCATCGTAGTGAGAATAGTAAAAGTACCGCTCAACCATTTACCTTTTTACAGGCATCCGGGTTTCAGTTTGTAAATCCCAAAGCATGGATGATGGCGATTTCAGCCTTGGCCGCGTTTACACTGACTGGAGATCGCTACGTTAGTTCAGCGCTCATCGTTGTGCTCGTGTTTGTCAGCGTGACAGTCGCTGGAGTAACAACCTGGTCTGCATTTGGCACTCTGATTGGACGTTTGCTTAAGTCAGATCGTGCGTATCGAATATTCAATATTACCATGGCTATCCTGACAGTAGGCTCGATAGCATTGTTGTTCACCCACTAGGTTGGTCGTTTAACACTATGAGTAAAGATTGTATTTTTTGTAAAATAATCGCTGGCGATATACCCAGTTTTAAAGTATTTGAGGACGATGCGACGTTGGCCTTTATGGATATCAACCCAGTGCATGATGGCCATGTCTTGATCATTCCTAAAGAACACTCGGCGAATTTAATGGAAGTATCTCAGTCAGCATTGTCGAAAACATCGAAGACGGCGCAAAAAGTGGCTAGAGCGGTACAAAAGACTTTGAATCCACCAGGCATGAATTTATTGCAATGTAACGGTGAGGCGGCCAAACAATCGGTATTGCATTTCCATATGCATGTATTGCCCCGTCAGCTCGATGACGGCGCGACGCTAAACTGGGAAATAGTTCCAGGTGATATGAGTAAAATCGAGAATCTCGCTAAGCAGATCGCCCGTAATCTGGAATAGCCGATTTATCTTGCAGTTTACGCTGCGGTGGGTAAATCAAATTCGAATTCTGTGCCTTGTCCTAACACGCTTTTGGCAATAATGCTGGAGCCGTGTAAATCCAGAATACGTTTGGCAATGGCCAGCCCAAGACCCGCATGGGTGGCGCCATCGCTGGCGTTAGTGCCGCGATAAAAGCGATCGAAGACGTGAGGCAACTCTTCTTCTGATATACCATCGCCCTGGTCGCGAATCGCAACGATTACCTTGTCGTTTTTCTCGCGTACCTGAATTGAAATCGAACTGCCAGCCGGTGTGTGTTCGATAGCATTGGCAACGATATTGTCCAGCACACGTTCTATGAGTCCTATGTCGGCCTGCACCAAAGAAACATGCGCTGGAATATCCGCATTCAATGTGATCTGTTTTTCGTCGATACGCAGTTGAAACTTTTGCATCACATCTTGCATAAGATCACGAATTGACAATGGTTCCAGGTCGGGTTCTATTTGTACTGCGTCTAACTTGCCCAGTTCAAATAGTTCGTCGACTAAACTCGCCAGTTGTTGGCCATACTTCAAAGCAATATCCAGATACTCCCTGTGTTCTTTTTCCGGTAAAGAATCTGATTTGATTTTAAGTGTTTCCAGATAGCCGTTCATCGACGCCAGTGGCGTACGCAAATCATGGGAAATATTCGTCACCATCTCACGACGTTCCTTGTCGATATTTTTAAGTTTTTTAAATTGCTCGACAATACGTCGCGACATGAGCGCGAAAGTGTGCTGTAAACGATCAAGTTCATCGTCTTGTTTGTGTAAGGTCAGCTCGCTCGGTGCTTCACGAGTGAAGTCGCTTTCGTGGAACCGGTTCATAGCATCAGCCAGATTGCGCACCCGTCGGGTCATGAACCAAAACATAAATAATCCGGCAATCAAGCCAAACGCAAGACTAATCACAACGGCATAAGTAGAGAGGCGAACAAAGTAGCTTTCTGCAAGCGCCTTCTCCACGGAATCTATGGCTTCGCCACGCAAGACAACATAAAGATAGGCTTGCACATCCTCGCGCGATGGAATTGCGGCAACGGAGAATGTTTTTTCCCGCTCAAGATTACGTGGGTCATCCCCCAGAACGGGATAAGTTTGATCGGTTTCAAAAAACATTGTAATCGGGTCGAGGGACACACTGCTGCGCACAACTTGTCCTGGTTCGGCGGAGTACGAAAGAATTTGTCCTTGCGCATCAAGCAAATAAACCTCAATGCTGGGATTGATTTCCATGTAATACATGAACACATCTTTGAGGGCTGTTTGGTCGATTTGACCCTCGCGCACAAGATTGTGATCAGCAACCAGAGTTTGCGCGAGGCTACGGTTAAACGTCTGACTGACTTGATCGAGATGCGCTCGTATGGTGTAGAAGCTAACGGTTGCATAAATCAACCCAACCACGACCAATACGAGTATTAACACCAAGGATAATTTGGCATACAGTGATCGCAACATAGACTACGTTCTCAACGCACAATCAGGCTGCTGGTAGTTCAGCAAACTTGTATCCAACACCCCACACCGTCAAAATGTAACGTGGATTGGCCGGGTCGCTTTCAATTTTACCCCGCAAACGATTGATGTGTGAATTAACCGTGTGTTGGTATCCGTCGTGACCATAGCCCCACACATCGCTGAGTAATTGCGAACGTGTGTAAACGCGTCCGGGATGGCTGGCAAAGTGCACCAACAAAACAAATTCTTTTGCGGTTAATTCCACTGCCCTATCATCCACAACAACTTTGCGTCGTACCATATCAATGGATAACCCTCCAATGGCCAGAATCGGGTCTTCTTCTTGGTTGTTTGTTCCCAGGGCGGTTGCGCGACGGATTAAAGCTTTTGCTCTGGCGGCCAGTTCAGCGATACTAAAAGGTTTGGTGAGATAGTCGTCGGCGCCGATTTCCAATCCTAATACACGGTCAATTTCCGATGACTTGGCTGTTAACATTAGAATCGGAACATAGTGTGATGATTTTCGAACTTCACGGCACACTTCCAGACCATCAATACCGGGTAACATGATGTCGATAATGAGCAGATCATATTCAGCTTTTTCAAAAGACGCCAAGCCCGCTTCACCGCTGGATACGACATCGGATTGAATGTTGATGTCGCGTAAGTGCATGCGTACAAGACGCCCGATGTCAGGATTGTCCTCAATAATGAGCGCTCGATAACGTGGAGTCGATTGAGGTGATGGTTTGGACATAGGATTACTGATTGCTGTTTGATCGGCACTATAAGCGGTTAACGTATTATTCATCAATTAAATCTCACCATTCAAAATACAAAAGCGGCGCAAAACGCCGTTCTCGTAATACGGTGAATCCGTTATTCACCGCACCTACTTATAGAAAATTAGCGACTTATTACAATACGTGCGACAGGGTTTTGCCAGTTATGTACTGCCGGATCGAGATCGCTGATACCTCCGGTAGGGTCACTGTCGCCTACAACACCTGGGTGCAAATGGATATGAGTGTTGAGCTCAACGGTAGTGGCGCCTGGGAAAAGGCCACCGCCACCCGCTGCGCCGCTAGGGTCGCCCGGTATGCCGGGTCCTGTGGCACCCGGTGCTCCTGGAGCTAACAATTCATCATTAATCTCGGTTCCTGCGTCATAACCGTTTGCGTAGACCACTCGTTTATGGCTACGTACTCGAACAGAATCGAGGCCGACAAAACCATCATTTGTAGGCAGCAACATCCCAACAACGGAGATAAAACGGTTACCACCCGTGATATCTACTTCTGCGGTAGCGGATTCTCCCGGACCCATAGGCGCAGGGTTAGCCACGGCTACGGAAGCACCAAGTCCCACCGCGATGCCTTTTAAGCCAGTAACGTCGCCTTCTTCGGCAGCTCTCTCTAAGGCTGCAGACGCCACTTCACCGACTTCAAACAAATCAACGTTGCCACGATGCGCGACGACCAGTAACGGCGTGAACCACGTGCCGTGGGTGATGTTGGTTATATCGACGGTGACTGTATTGGTTGCATAACTTGGCATAGCACCGGTCAATGCCAGCAGGGTCGCTGTTATTGCAATTACTTTTTTCATACTCACTCTCACTTTGGTTTTAAAGGGAGAGCAAGCTTGGCAGGTACTTATTGCGTACCTGTCATGGAATTCTAATAAATGTGTAACAAACCTTTTTATTCTTGTTAGTGTCAGCTGGCCGGCATTGCTTGATAATAACCGTTGGCTTCGACAAGATGAATTGGGGTTTCGAACAATTCACTCAATCTGTCGTCGGTCAGCAGTTTTTCTTTTGGTCCATCCGCTACCACGGCGCCGTCTTTCAACAATACCACGCGGGTTATCTCCGGTGGTATTTCATGTAAATGATGTGTCACCAGAACAATAGTCTTACCCTTTTGCATTAGGCTACGCACGATATCGAGGTAATGAAATGTCATCGGCAGGTCGAGACCACTGGTGGGTTCGTCCAGAATCAAAGCATCTGGACTATTGACCAGTGCACGTGCCAATAAAAAGCGGCGTTGTTGTCCTGTAGACATGGCTTCGTACGACTTGTCCCACAACTTTGATATCGCAAGATCATCCATGATGACACGTGCTTGTTCGATTTGTTTGGGTGCAAATTCCTGATAGCCCCAGGTGTTGATGCTGGAGTAATAACCCGATAACACGACATTCAATCCATGAGCATCGCCGGAATAATTAAATTGCAAATCATTGGAAATCACACCGAGCAAGGAGCGCAACTCCCAAACATTCCAGCGATCACGCCCATACACCCGAACATAAGAATTTTCTGAATACACCGGATAGATATCTCGAGTAATGAGCTTCATAAACGTCGTTTTGCCAGCACCGTTGGGGCCGATAATCGCGGTGTTTTCCCCGTGTGGTACTTCCAGCGAAAAATTCTCGAATACCCGGGTGTCACCGCGATAAACGGTAGCGTCTTTTATTTCAATTATCGAGTCTGTCATTCGAGCGGCAATGCGTAACAGCTTGTTTAAAAGCTTGGAAAAATGAGGCGCGCATCATACCATCATGCGATGACTATAAATTCAAATCAGTTCGAATCGAGAATCCCGTATTCGATCAACGAGATCGAAGCATTGGCGGAATTCGTCAAACGTCATGACTCGTTATTTGTGTTGACAGGAGCAGGGTGTAGCACCCAATCCGGTATTCCGGATTATCGTGATGCACAAGGAGATTGGAAACATTCCCAGCCGGTGCAGTATCAGGATTTCGTTAACAAAGAAAAATCGCGTCGGCGATACTGGTCACGCAGTATGCTGGGTTGGCCTCGTGTCCAGGCCGCCAAGCCTAATGCCGCGCACAATTCGTTAGTGCGATTGGAGCAAGCTGGTTATGTCGAGCAATTGGTTACACAAAATGTTGATAGTTTGCATCAGCTCGCGGGCAGTGAGAGTGTTGTCGATTTACACGGAAACCTGAAGTATACGTTTTGCGTCGACTGTGGTTTTGAAATACCACGCGAAGAATTGCAACTTGAATTAGAAAAGAATAATCCAATGCCTGCTGCAAATTCCGGAGCCACTTTGCCAGACGGTGATGTTCAACTTGAGGATTCCGCGCTGGAAAGTTTTCTTGTGCCAGCATGTCCGCGTTGTGCGGGAATATTAAAACCGGCTGTGGTGTTCTTCGGCGAGTCCGTTCCCAAGCAACGCGTCGAACATGCTCGTCGTGCGTTATACCAGGCATCGGCTATGTTGGTAGTGGGTTCATCCTTGATGGTGTATTCCGGTTACCGTTTTTGCCGTTGGACGATGGAGCAGGGTAAACCCATAGCCTCGTTGAATATCGGGCGTACCCGCGCCGACGAGGATATCAGTCTTAAAATAGAACAAGACTGCGGGGAAGCATTGAGCAAACTGGTGGATTTGTTGGGCGCATAACCAAAAAGAACTATCGAGTAGCGTCTGGGTATCGGGTAGAATTCGAGCCATAACTGTTTCATAACCTAAAATCCAAAAAACAGGAGAACACCCATGGCAGCAAACATGCCTTTGGCAGAAAATATGAACGCCGCGATGATCGACCGCGACGCGAAACATTTAATTCACCCGTTACACAGCGATGCTGTTCACGCTGGCGGCAAAGTCTGGGTCGGTGGCAAAGGCGCAATTTTGATTGACGCCGATGGTAACGAATACCTCGACGGCCTGGCTGGTTTGTGGAACAACACGGCGGGTAATGGTCGTACGGAACTTGCTGATGCTGCGGCTGAGCAAATGAAAACTTTGGGATATGCCTCCGGCTATGCGGGTAGCACAAACCCCAAGGCCATCGAACTCGCTGAGCGTCTATCCGATATTTGTTATCCGCAAATCAATCATTTCTTTTTTACCTCAGGTGGTGGCGAGTCGACTGATAGTAATATCAAGATGGCGCGTTACTATTGGAAGTTAAAAGACAAACCTAGTAAAGTAAAAATAATTTCACGCCAGTTGGGTTATCACGGTGTAACCATGGCGGCGATGAGCGCCACCGGCATGCAGAAATACTGGCCGATGTTTGAGCCACGTATGCCCGGTTTCGCACACATTCCTTCGCCGTATCCCTATCGTTATGAAGCGCCTGAAGGCGAGAGTCAGGGTGTCGCCGCGGCTAATGAGTTAGAGAAAAAGATTCTTGAAGAAGGCGCCGATACCGTCGCCATGTTTATAGCCGAGCCGGTGCAGGGTGCGGGCGGCGTCATCGTGCCGCAGGACGATTATTTTCCACGCATTCGCGAGATCTGCGATAAGTACGAAGTGCTGCTAGTGGCCGATGAAGTCATTACCGCGTTTGGGCGCACCGGAACCATGTTTGGTCTCGAGCATTGGGGAATTCAACCCGACATGATTCAATATGCAAAAGCGATCACCTCGGGCTATTTCCCGTTAGGCGGCATCGGTGTGAGCGACGAGATTGCGCAAACCATGCGTGATAGCGGACAAATGTGGATGCACGCATATACTTACAGCGCACACCCGGTCGGTTGCGCCGTGGCATTGGCCATGATCGATATTGTGGAAAAAGAAGATTTCTGCGGACAGGCCTCAAGTAAGGGCGAAAGGTTTTTGAATAGTCTCAAGCAGTCACTAAGCGATCATCCTCACGTCGGTGATGTACGCGGTAAAGGCATGATGTGCGCAGTCGAAATTGTCAAAGACAAAGCAACCAAGGAAGACTTCGATCCGGCTGAGAAAGTCGGTGGGCGTGTACACGCAGCTTCCGTTCAACGCGGACTATTCAGTCGTATGAAAGACGATGTCTATTGCCTGGCACCGCCAATTGTTACCACGGACGCACAACTCGATCAAATCGTCGAAATCGTGCATGACTCAATTGTGGAAGTGTTAGGAAGTTAGTTTATTTATAAGGTGGGTTATGCATCAGCCGTAATCCACCAACGCTTTCATGATCTAATTGCATTCCTTTCGGCGCAATATTTCACTATTGCGGCCTTACCGCTTAGGTTTTTTGGCTCTTTTGCCAGTTTTCGGATCGAAATTGAAGAAAGCTCCAGAGTCTAGTCCTTCGATCACTTTTTTGTTGTTGATCACTTCACCGCGAGAACCACCACAACTTGGGCAATTTGTAGCGTTATCATCTGGTAGCAGAATTACTAAATTGCAGTCAAAACAGCTAAAAGCACTCAATTTATTTCTCCTTAAACATACTAGGTTAAGTGAAGGTTTTCTTTAGCGTGAAAGATTATTTTACGATTAGGGGGTCGATAACACCACGATGTTGTAATTCTTTTGTCGCCATTGTAATAACGTCAGCTAGAGTAGTGTGCAACATATTGCGCCCTATAATCTTATTCAAAGCCGTAAAATATTTACCGCAATTGAGCTAAAAACTTCTGGTTTTCTTTGTCGAACAACAGCTAGTGGGATGCAGCGAGGAATAAGCGATACCAATACCCCCTCCCAGCGGGAGGGGGTTAGGGGGAGGGGATAAAGATTTCGATATATACCTTTCGGCCCCTCCCTAACCTTCCCCCACAGGGGGAAGGAACGTTTTCTTATGCGTGCCCGGTGGCGTGCATTACAACTTGCGATTTCTTCAAAGCCGCAAAATATTTATCGCGTTCGAGCCTAAAATACCTTGTCTTTCTTCATCAGATAACAACGGCAACTCCATCACCCGTTCGATGGTGTGATCGAGGTCGTACCAGGGAAAGTCTGAGCCCATCATGATGCGATGCGGGCCGATGTCCTTAATCAATTGTGATAATTGATCTTCGGTTGGGCCGTTCTCGCTGTCTGTCCACTCGATAATCTCACAACAATCAAAAAAAGCATTGGGATAGGTGTCGGCGATTTCCTGTGCCTGTTGCCAACTGGCACCACCCATGTGGGCTAACACCACTGTCAGATCAGGAAATGCTTTTAACATCTCGGTAAACGCACGTGGTTCCGCCATGCCGTCACCGTTTTTGTCCGGGCCGGAATGGCCGATGATAGGAATACTTAACTCCTGACAAACAGAATAGGCGGGCCATAGCCTTTCATCCGACATGTTGAATTGCTGAAATGCGCCATGTAGCTTGACACCGCTGGCACCGTGGTTCTCCACCATGTCACGAACGTGATCGGCATTCTCCTGCTCCGACATCGCATTAACATCTACTGCGATGAAAGCGGATATTTGTGGATACTCATGCGCAATGTCGCAACCCCAGCGATTAAATTCTTTAAGTTGATCGACAATGTTTGCATCAATGTCTTGGATGGCTTTGCTCTTATCTTTTTCGCTGAGATTATCGGGTAAGTCGGCAATCGCTGTATCCCGAGTTACATTGGCGGAGAAAAGGTTGACTGCTACTGCTTTGGAAATCCCCGTCGCCTGCATCGCTTCGACCACTTCCTGTGCTGTACCCACACAGTCACTGGCATGCACTACAGGTTTTTTGCCGTACTCCCACACTTCGTAGCCACTTTTTTCCCGTATTCCTTCCTCTTCGTTTCGATAGATATGGACGTGGGAATCAACCTTGATAATATCGGACATGGTTCACTTGCAACTCTTTTTTCTGAGCATCACATTATCGCATCAAATACACTTCTATTCGAGTGGAACAACATTAAACACTACGTTGCTGAGTCGGCAATGTAGTGTTTGTTTATGCGTAAGGCGAAAGCACTCATGCTAATCATGATCAGGCCGAATGCGATCAAAGCGAGCGGCCAGCCGAACGAACTGACAAAGTGTTCGCTGGTGAAGTAACCGATATAACTTAATGTCGCGACGGTTCCCGAAAACAACAACATGCGGCTTCGAACAACGGTGCTCAGGTAAATCATGCCCGTCGTGAGTCCCAAAAATGCGATCTCGACAACTGTATTCTCCAATAATTCGAACGCACCACAAAGAAATGCGATTGAGCCCGTCAAATACCAAATCGGTGTAATAACACGGTGAGGTGTTTTATCTAAACCTATACACGTCAGCATAATAGAAGCACCGATAGTCACGGCAATAAAATCTTCATCCATGTTGAGTAAATCAAGCACGGTGCCGGTAAAGAACACAACGAAAAGCAGCGTCAGGAAAACAAGCGTCGATGTACGGAACTTTAGATAACACAATATATATTGCACGGACAATGCGCCTGACATGATGAGAATGACGTGTTGCCAGTTCTCGTACATATTGAATTCATAAAACGTCACCAGTATTCCAGAGCCTTGCAGAAATGCGCTTAACAGGAATAAAGGTATAGTCGCTTTTTGCAGACGTTCGTCTTGTTGCGCGACAATCGCCATGATGAACACCGCAATACCCGATCCCAACGTAATCACAATCCGCGCGGCGCTGTTCATCTCGTCCCAATTCATGAAAATAAATAAACCAATCCCGGCAAACAAGAATATTCCACCCAGGTAAGCAAGCACGCGCATCAGGTTTGAACGATTACCTTGATCGTTATCTTTGTCGATGCTGGCGACGATGGATTGTAAATCGCCCGCTGAGAGTTTGTTTTCTGACACCAGTTCAGCAATGGTGTTTAAAGCCTGAGTTTTGTTATCCATTGTCTTTCTCCTGTTCGATAACCCAGCCAAGAAGCTTCGCGTAATTCGAGTAAGCATTGTTCGGGGTCGGTATCGAAACACGATTTCCATTTTTGCTTAAGACGATGTTATCTCTGCGAGGGCTGTAAAATAATTCCCCGATAAGGCCGCCACCGCGCCGTCTATCGACCGCAAACTCATAACCATCGGGTGACGTATTATCTAAGCTAATTTTTAACTGCGTTGTTTCCGGTATTGTGATGACCTCATCGTTGCGCATATCGTCATGGATTACGACTTCGATTTCCCTGATCGTTTTTGATTCATGTTCGTAACGGTAGAGTCTGCTATGCCATCGATTTTTGTCCTTTCTTACCGTCGCATGAAGTCGCTCATTCTTAATCGTGAACTTTACTTCTGGGTTGTCCTGCTCATCATATTCATACTCCTGATCCGTAAAAAGAAAATCATGAGTTGGAGCCGCAACAAAGAATCGTGGTAACGCCGATGCCAGAAGAAAAAATACGACGATAATAATGGGTAACGTGATACCCATCACCAAAGCGAAATTCTTTTTTAACAATGTATTCATACTTGGTTTCTCAGAATCGGAATTGAATAGTGTTGTTACAATTACGGCCAATCAACATTGACCAGATCATCAATTCGCGTTCATGAGTAAACCCGCATACGATTTTCGAAGCATGAGGATTTTCAAATGTGCCGAATAGAATGTCCCACAATGGCAGATCGGAATAGTTGTTTCGGTGATATCCAAATTGATGATGTATCCGATGACTTTCCGGTCTTTGAATGAAATATCCCAACCATCTAGGTGTTCGAATGTTCCAGTGGTAAAACAACTCAGCGATACCTGCGACTATCATTGCAACACTAGCAGCCGTGGGCGTGAGTCCTAGAAACACACTGAGTACCAAAGCCGAAAGAAAGCTGTTGCATACAATTTCTGTGGGGTGCTTGTAGAATGTCGTTAACAATTCTAGCCGCGCTGGACTATGATGAATTTGATGCAGCGTTCGCCATAAAAACGGAACTTCATGGCGTGCTCGATGCCACCAGTAAAAGATGAAAGTGATTGTCAGGTAGCCGATGACGGCTCCGAGTGCGGTCCCCAAGTTGTGGCTGGGTAAAATTGAATAATGGCTGAGCCACTGATCCCAAGTCGAAGCTGCAATAAATACGATACCTGCTTGCGCGCCGATTGATGCCAACGCACGAGGCCACCACAGTTTTCGAGACACGCGAGCGGTTCCCGGATATAGCCGCTCCACAACCAGCATTGGTACCGCTATGCTTAGTACAATCAGTGAGATATTCATAAAGTCAGTTGCTTTTGTTCAAAGTCGTGATGGAACATTGCCAATACGTATTGAAATAAGCAACAATACTGTGAAAAGGATACAAATAGACAACTAAAAGTATTAATAAATAATACTTTATGATTTAGATTTAGCTAATGCAGTGTTGCGGTTTTTGTGAAGCGTTTGTAATCCAACAAAGCAGTAAGCTGAATGTCATCGACACCGCTTATTACCAGGTCGGTGAGTGAAGTGATGGTTTGTTGTTGTAACGTGGAATCCAGTATTTTCAAAAAATGTTTTGGGCTAATGCGTCCATGTTCGATGCCTAACATCGGCATGCAAACAGAATTCAATTCTCGTTGTTGTATTTCATTCAAAATATGGGTCAGCGCAATATCGATCCATGCGACATCGCACATTGGTTCATGCTCAATGTCGTAGACGATAGCCGTTAGTTGTAGTGGTTTTCCTCTTGATACAAGAACACTGCCGGGTGTCAGCGGTTCTTGTTGTTCGATTTCATAAGCCAGTGTTCGGATGTCTGTTGCAGTTTCTTCCAGTACTGGATCAACACCAAGCAACAGAAATGTATCTTGTTCTATAACAACTGCGTCGCACTCCTGCGGTTGTTGTAGATCTAGCGTGGTTAATACGACACGGTCAGTGGGGAATTCCATTCGCAAAACAGAATAATCAACGCAATGAATTTTCTAATGCAACTTTATCCAGAAAATATCGGCATATTTCCGTATCACCTTGCATTAAAACGGGTACCAGCTCGTTAAATTTCTCATGCCATGTTGCATTAGTATCAATATCACGCACGACCAATAAGAAATTGAGTTCAGTTCGCGACTCTTCAAGTTGTTCAAACATGTCCTCGCACAAATGACATCCTTGTCGAGAATACAGCGTCAGAGTTTGCAACGAACTTTAGTGCGAGTGCGGCAACGTCAAGTCTTAATCTCCGTTTCCAGTTCGGTGACCAGATCCGAGGGAAGGTTGAGCGCGCTGGATAAGTCATCAAGATAGGCCCGCTCTTTTTCATTCTGGATATCGATGACCAAACGCGAGGCCAGATAGATCTCAGCTGCGCTTTCAGTCGAATTTGCCAGCGCCGCGATTGTGCCGGCGTTCGCCGGGTTGTTGATCTCGTTTCGTAGAAGGGCGGACGCATCGTTATCCAAACCCAGTTTTGCAATTTGTTCATCGATTTGTACTCGTTCGCGATAATCGATATGACCGTCAGCATTGGCCGCCGCGATCATGGCTTTTAACAAAACCAGACTTCGATCCTGTGCCTGGGACTCCGGCAGTTTGTCGATAGATTCATTTGGCTCAGTTGTTTGGTTTTGATTTGTTTGCCAGCGTTGAAACGCGTTGTAGCCTATCGATCCAATCGCTGCCAGACTGCCCAGTTTTAAAGCGGTCCCGGTAAGTCGCCGACCAGCTCCCGTGCCGAGTAACAAAGCAAGAGCACCCGCGGCCATCGCGCCTTTACCCATGCCTTTAAGCATGGCGTCACGATCCGCGCCTTGTTCCGGCACGCCGAGTTTATTTTCCGCCACTTCCTGGCCCTTGCTGGCGAGGTCTTTGGCGGAATGTAAGAGTTGATCCAGTAACGATTTTGTATCCACGGCATTTTTCCTTTTAGCGTTTGGAGTAGATGATCTATTATTCATTATTACGCGTAGAATTTCATTGCTGATTCGAGGGCAAAACCCAGGGGCGGACTACAAATGAAAATGTTTGAGAGTAAAAACGTATTCGGCGAGGAATTGGAATTGTGTTCAAACTCGCCGCCCACCGGCTTCACTCGCAATGGGTGTTGCGATAGGGGGCCTGAAGACCCTGGCTCGCACACGGTTTTTGCGCAAGTGACCAAAGAATTTCTTGAATTCAGCAAATCTCGCGGTAACGACCTTTCAACACCTGTCCCCGAATTCGGATTCCAGGGTCTCAAGCCTGGTGATCGCTGGTGTCTTTGCGCGGCACGTTGGCAGGAAGCATTGGAAGCCGGCACCGCACCTGCTGTTGTTTTGCTCGGAACCCATCAAGCTGCGCTGGAGATCGTGGAGCTCGAAGATTTGAAGAAACATGCGATTGATTTGTCCTGATTGTCTACTTTTCCGAAGTGCATTTCTGTTAAGCCTGACTTGCGGAGAACCACGCAACAGCGATTCACGTCTCAGTACTATTTTTGGCTTTGTGTCCATGCGTCCATGATAGTCGAGTCATACTTTGTATGCGTGACTGCACTTAATGTTTACGATGTTTAACACTAATAGGTGTAAACAAATTGATACACTACGTCGCAGGATTTTTCTGGTTTTGTATTCCCCCCGATTTATGTTTCAGATTGTGCAAGTAGCGCATTCTGGGTATCCTCATGTCACCTTGGGTGGTGTCACTCTCAAGAATCGTAGTTAAGTCAGTTTCCGCGGCGGATGCGGGGGCTAAATAAGTAAAGCCTGTTATCGACGGGGTGTCGATAATAGCCAGGTTTGATTTGAAATAACTGCATCGTCATAGCGATTCCTTCGCTATTGGTGGGTGTTAGCGTATATATGGGGCGTTAACTTTGAAAACAGAAGATCAAGTTTTAACAAGCGCCGAAGAACGCTTTGTTGGGCTATTGTGAATGGAAGTTCAGTCGTCAGTTGAACATGAATTACTCGCACAAATCCCGAATATGAAGCAGTGTCCGTATTTTTCTGGCAACGAATGTCAACACGAGTTTTCCGCGACAGTGGATGCGCCACCTTTTGGCTGTGGTGGAGACTTCGTGCGCTGTTATCTGCGTGTTAGCGATGTTCAACTTAGTGGTTACATCAATAGCAAGGTACTGAGTGGTGACGCTGATCTGACTTTCAAGCGAGGCGATATTCGAGCCGTTCTTCGGGTGGACAAAGATTCCTGGTTGGCGTTGGAACTTGCGCGTCGTTACGGGAATAGCCAAACAAAAAAATCCAATATGCGATTATCATTGGCAGGTCATGCTTTTTGCTTGTCCACTACCGCAAAGCCTCTGCTCTGGGAAGGCTGGTCATTGTTTTGTCTTGATTTAATGTTTGAATAACTTCGTGTCGCACTAAAGTCGGTCGCGCAATCCTTGCAGGACAATATCCTTGTAACTAACGACGCCCAGAACCGTTTCGTTTTGAATTACCGGCGCCCGGGTCAGACCAAAGTTTTCAAAAAGTCGTGCGCAATAGCGAATATCCATATCAGGGTACACTGAAATTACCGGCTTGCTCATCACTTCGTACACGTTAATCCGGTCCGCGGCTTTATCGGCAGCGAGCACTTTTTTGGCGATGTCCGCCAACAACAAAATTCCGAATTCGTCATTCTCATCGCGCCGGTTGACTATCATGCATTCCGTCTCGATGTGTTTCGCGTCCTTGAGCGCTTGCGCCACGGTAGATAAACCGTCAATCATATCGAATTCTTCGCTCATCACATCTTTTACGCGAACGATATCTTCATGTTTCATAGTTCTTCCTCCACGACATGTTGAAGTTTTTCAATTTGGTGAGCAACGCCGACGGCGTCTTCCACGTCGACTTGAAATGCGATGCCCGAACCCGGTTTCGAATCGAATTCGCCGACCTGTGCAACGGATTCGAGAATCTCGCGGCTCAGGTGTTCTTCTACTAAAAATAAAATAACGTCGCGTTGGGTTTCGAGATTGAGTCCCAAAAAGGTTTTAGTTGCTTCCAATCCCTCGCCACGTGCACGAGTGATAACGGTCGCACCCATTGCACCTGTATCGCGTGCCGCTACCATTACTTTATCGGTTTTGTCATCTTGCACAAATGCACATATTAATTTGAAATGCATATCAATTCTCCATAGTGGATTGATTATGTCGCTTGGCCCACCACTCAGAAAGTTGTGCATAGGCCATGACGGTAATGATGGGAAACAGGCTGGCAAAGGCGATCAGACCAAAACCATCGATAACCGGATTACGTCCTGGTACGGTGCTGGCCAGGCCTAAACCCAGCGCGGCGACCAGCGGCACGGTGACGGTTGACGTAGTGACGCCGCCCGAATCATAAGCCAGCGCGATAATGATGCGCGGGGCGAAAATGGTTTGTATAACGACCGCCACGTAACCGGCGATGATGTACCAATACAACGGTGTGCCGGTAATAATGCGGTAAGCGCCAAGTGCGATACCGATGGCGACCCCAAGCGCAACTGCGATGCGAAGTCCCCACACGCCGATGGTGCCGCCTGAGACTTGATTGGCTTTTATCGCTACCGCTAATAACGCGGGTTCGGCAATCGTGGTGGCAAATCCAATAGCGAAGGCGAAAATATAAACCCATTTGTATTGCCACCATTCAAATGGAGTAACATTTGAGAAAGCGCCGGTGACTCCACTTATAAATTCGGGATCCGTGAGTTGTTGAGCCATGAGTTTGCCGAGCGGGAACAGTGCGAGTTCCAGACCCTTCAGAAACAAGGACAAGCCGAGCAACACATAAACGAAGCCCAACAATACGCGGCCCAGGTTGGGAATAGGGCGGCGTAATACAAACAACTGAAAACCGAAAATAATGCCCGCGATGGGCAATACATCCTTGATAGTTGAGAACAAACTTTGAATAAGTTCGGCCAGCATGGTTTAAACCACCATCCCGTAAGCCATGACAAAAATCATGGGTGTGAGTGAGGCGAAGGCAATCAGTCCGAAGCCATCGGTCATTGGGTTTCGTCCTTGTATCGAGGAAGCAAGCCCAACTCCTAACGCGGTTACCAGCGGCACCGTGATGGTCGATGTGGTAACGCCACCGGAGTCGTAGGCAATACCGATAATCTCTCGCGGTGCGAAGAATGTCATGATAATGACACCGACATAACCACCGATTATTAAGTACTGGATAGGCCATCCACGAATAATGCGCAACACGCCGACGGTAATGGCAAACCCAACGGATAAAGCGACGGTGAGTCGTAAACCAAAAGCGTAGTTGGTTTTTGCCTCGTCTGACGCATCAATTATCTTGCCTTCGGCCGCGACAATAGCGGCTTCATTAGCTACGGCAATGAGGGCAGGTTCGGCGACGGTAGTGCCAAAACCGAGCGCGAATGCGAATAACAACAACCACGGTACACTGCCTTTTCGAGCGAATGCATAAGCCATGGCCTCGCCGATGGGAAACAAGCCTAACTCCAAGCCCTGCACAAACAATGTCAGGCCGACGACAACAAAAAATGTTCCAACAAGCAGTTCATTGATATTCGGTATCGGCTGTTGTAATACGGCGAACTGAAAGAAGCCAATCACGGTAATGATGGGCAATAAATCACGAAAACTATCCAGCAGGATTTTTAGAAATGCCTGAACCTGAGTCACCAGCGCTATTGTGTCGTTATATTCCTGATATCCGAATTGATAAAGTTAATCTATTGTTGGTCAATTTTATTGACCGGGGACAATAAATTGATAACGATAATTCGTGGTACGCTAAATGTTGTGAATCTTGCGTGGGAAGTGCCACGGCGACCGATTTGTGTCCGCAAGAATACATTTACACTTGAGCGTGCCGACTATCGTTGCAGTATGCGTTGCGCTTCATCCACTAAATCTTGAGTTAACTGTGCAGCCGGTAAAGCACGCGCCAGGGATGCGGCTTGACCCGCCCAAAGCGGTGTAAAGTCAGTTATCGATTGTGCTTCAGCTTTGGTCCTTAACGGAGCCAAATCAACTGATGCAAAAGGAAATACTGGTGGGTCAGCACTTATCGGGCCTTGCTCCCTCATCAGACGATTGACTATTCCGCGCGCCGGCCGGCCGGAGAAAAGATTGGTTAATGCCGTATTATCGTCACGTGCGCTGGCTAACGCCGCTCGGTGCAAGGCGCTTGTTTTCGCTTCCGGACACAACATATATGCCGTACCAATTTGCGCGCCAGCGGCACCGAGCGCGAATGCGGCCGCGATTCCTCTACCATCGGCGATACCACCTGCCGCAATGACAGGCACGTTTACGGCTTTACTAATCTGGGCCACAAGCGCCATGGTGCCTACTTGTGAAGATAATTCTTCCGATAAAAACATACCCCGATGACCGCCTGCCTCCAACCCTTGCGCAATGATTGCATCGACTCCTTTATCTACAAGCCATATAGCTTCAGCAACAGTAGTGGTGGTACTCATGATTTTACAGCCGATGCTTTTTACTCGCTGGAATAAATTTTCCGGCGGTAATCCAAAATGGAAACTAATCACCGGTGGCTTTAAATCTTCCACTAACTCACATGCCGCCTCATCAAACGGTTGGCGTGATGCCTTGTTGTATTCGGGTTGAAACTCCAGGCCGAACTCATGGTAGTAGGGAGCGAGGCAGTTACGCCACCGTTGAATGCTTCGAGAATCGATTTTGGATTCCTGGTGACAAAAGTAATTGATATTAAATGGCTCGCTTGTCGCGGAGCGAATGTACTCCATTTCTGATTTGATCTCATCGATAGATAACATTGCACAAGGTAACGAGCCTAAACCGCCTGCGGCTGACACCGCCGCGGCAAGCTCGGCACCGTTACAACCCGCCATTGGCGCCTGAACAATAGGTAACTCAATATTAAATAAATCAAGCAGATCGCCCTTAGGCCACATAGTTGGACTCCAGACTACACATTAAACCTTTTTAGTCAAAATGACTTGGTCGGTTAGATATTAAGATGATATATCAAAAACGAATTGATCCGCATAGATCCGTTATTATTGAACAAACACTGTTAAGCTAATTTCCACTCTATAAGAACAGTCGTAAGGATTAATGAATCAGTATGTATAAATCCCGAATTTGGCCGTACATCTTGGTGCTTTTCGCCGGGTTTGTCTGGGGAATTACCTTTTCACTCGCGCGTATCGCGACCGCGACTGGCGCCCATCCGCTGGGTCTAACTTTTTGGCAGGGAGCGGGTGGTGCATTCGTATTACTAATAATTTGCACAATTAGAGGCCGCTGGCCGACAGCTAGCAAACAATACTTTAAATTTTATGTATTGCTCGGGTTGGTAGGCACAGCGATACCGGGTGTCTTGTTCTTTTACGCAGCACCGCATGTGCCCGCCGGTGTCTTGGCAATTACCGTTGCGACCGTGCCTTTTATCACTTACGCGGGTTCCATGTTGATGGGAATTGATTCTTATTCCGCAAAACGTACACTTGGGATCGCGGCCGGAATGCTTGCAATTATTGTCTTGGTCACACCGGAAACCAGTTTGCCCGAGCGCTCGATGGTTGTGTGGGTATTGCTTGTCCTAATATCATCATTGTTCTACTCCGCCGAAAGTATTTATGTTGATATGTACGTGCCTAAAGATGCAGACGCAATCGCGTTACTCGCTGGCATGTTACTGGTCGCTGCGGTTTTGATCCTGCCGGTCGTGGTCGCGTCGGATGCGTTCGTACCGTTAAGTTGGCCCTGGGGTGATGTAGAATGGTCAGTCGTGGCGATGGCCGTCGTTAGTAGTTTGGCTTACGCAACCTTTTTATACGTTATCCAAATTGCAGGTTCCGTATTTGCTACGCAAACGGGCTATGTAGTAACAATCTCCGGCGTGTTCTGGGGTATCATGATGTTCAACGAACAGCATTCCGTGTGGGTTTGGTTAGCTTTAGCCCTGATTTTGTTCGGGTTAGCGTTGGTAACGCCGCGCGAGCATGAGCCAATCCTGGTGGAATTTGTGGACTGATTAATTTTCAGAATAATTCACACAGTGTTCGAGGTTTGAACGATAATCGTACGAACGTACCCAGCGGTAAATTTTTATGACACAAGAATCAGCGGACAACGTTACTATAAACCAGTCAGTCGCCATACTGATTGACGGTAACAACATCGAACGCAGTATTCATTCCGAAACGGAAGATACCGGGACGATGCTGAACTTCGATACCATGATTCCGAGATTGCTGGATAATCGTGGTTTGAATCGTCTGGTGTATTTTCGCGAGGGAAAGGCAATATCGTCCAAGTTAAAAGAACGCCTGCACGAGAAATATCATGGTTCGGTACGTCCCTGTCATAAAAGCGCGGATATACCGCTGACCATCAAGGCAACTCAACTCGCAAGCAAAGTGGATACGATTGTTATATTGTCCGGGGATTCCGATTACGTCGAATTAGTTAGGCATCTAAAGTCAGAAGGTGTGCGCGTGGAAATTGCCGCTATCCCTGCAACGACATCCGGTTTGTTAGTTGAAGAAGCGGATCATTTTCACGAAATCACCAAGGAAGACTGGTTTACACTTACGCCAAAGAGCACGAAAAAGCGAACCAGCAAGCGGCGACGTAAGTAAAGCGTCAGTTTAATATGTGTGTGCTGAATGTAGTCCGTGGTTTAGCCATTGTTGATTGGTTGTTCGTTGTTAGTATTTAGTTTTTAACATTGTAGGAGCCAGCTTGCTGGCGAACATCAAGGATGGCGGAAGCGCTGGCGACCCAAGAACATACGCAATCTGGTGAGAGAAATTGTGGGAGGTGAGCCTTCGTGGCGAACAGGTCGCGCTCTTTTCGTCAAACCTCTCGCGAGCAAGCTCGCTCCTACGCTCTGATAGCTGAAGGCCGATAGCTGAGTGCAAAGAACTCAAAACTTATAATAACGTTTGTTTAGAAACACCAGTACATCCGCAACCTCTTCGTCAGTCCAACTCAGGTTTTGATATGCTGTCCATCGCAAAATGTATGCCTTGATGGTATCCAACGAGTCAGCTTTACGTTGTTCACTTACATGCACGACACTGGTGTGGCAGGCAACACAGTGATTACTATACAGATCGAAACCACGGGTGAATCCCGCATCTTCTTGAGCATGTGAAATATTAACCAAGCCTAGTGTGGCAAAACATAAGATTGAACATCTTGTACGCCATCGCCGTGACTTTTTGCTGTTGTGCTTAAACTCGAACATCGCATGCCCCTGGGTGCTATTGATTTAAGTATGCACAGAGCTATGCAGCGAATTATTGATTTAGATCAGTTCTTTTCAACTTCTTTTATAGGTGAGTTCTTCGAGTTCCACTGTCCGGAAGAAACGGAGGCGACTCAAAAATAGCTCAGTGTTAAATGGATTCAACCGTAAAACGAATTGTTATGACATTTACCTGAGGCCATACTTGATACATGCCAAAGTCACTCCTGCGCTGGTGGGAGTCCAGTGAATTAGATTGCGCTGGAAGAGCACACCGATAAAAAAGTTACATGGGTAAAATAAGTTGTCGGCCTGCGGCCGGATTATCTTGACTGGATGTTGGAACAAATCCGGCATGACGACTCGGTGTCTTTTCCATGACTCCATACAAAACCTCAATTTTCTCGGGCGGCGGTGCGTCTACACGAGAGCGACCAGGGAGTGTGAATCGAACGTCGATTGCAGAAAACTAAAAACTAATAACCAAAAACTAATAACCAAAAACTAACAACTAATAACCAACTACTCACATCAACTCGCTAACCGCGATGCCCGTTTGCGTTCGTGTTCTTTGAGAAACTGTTTGCGTATGCGAATGTGGTTAGGCGATATTTCCAGCAATTCGTCGTCCCCAATAAATTCGAGTCCCAATTCCAAAGTGATACGCATGGATGCCGCGAGCAATACGGCATCGTCTTTGCCAGATGCACGTATATTTGTAAGTTGCTTGCCTTTTAATGGATTTACGGTTAAATCGTTATTGCGGCTGTGTAAACCAATTACCTGGCCTTCGTAAACCTCATCCCCAGGGTTGACAAACATTCGTCCGCGTTCCTGTAGATTGAACAAGGCGTAGGCCAGGACTTTACCGGTGCCAATGGAAATCAGTACGCCGTTACGCCGTCGCCCTATTTCTCCACGGTAAGCAGGACCATAGTGATCGAACACGTGGTACAACAATCCGCTGCCTGATGTCAGTGTCAAAAATTCAGATTGAAATCCAATCAAACCACGTGATGGAATGATGTAATCCAATCGCACGCGACCTTTGCCGTCGGGCAACATGTTCTTTAGATCGCCACGCCGTTTGCCCAAGGCTTCCATGACCGCGCCTTGGTGGGTTACTTCTACATCGACGGTGAGTTGTTCGTAAGGTTCTTCAAGTTGACCGTTGACTTCGTGATAAATTACTTCGGGACGTGAGACGGCTAGTTCGTAACCTTCCCGGCGCATGGTCTCCAGCAGAATCGATAAATGTAATTCACCACGGCCAGACACAATAAATTTTTCCGGGTCAGGAGTTTCTTCAACACGCAAAGCGACGTTATGAATAGTTTCGCGAAATAATCTATCTGATAGTTGGCGCGATGTAAGGTACTTGCCATCTTTGCCCGCGAATGGTGAGTTGTTGACCTGGAACGTCATGCTGATGGTGGGTTCATCCACGCTTAGACTGGGCAATGCCTCGACGGCATTCGGGTCACATACGGTATCGGATATGCCGAGTCGATCTATGCCGGTGATGGCAACAATGTCACCGGCTTCCGCTTCTGGTATCTCGATGCGTTCGAGTCCCATGAATCCGAATATCTGTAACACGCGACCGGATCGTTCCTTGCCCGCATGGTCAACAAGGCGAACGAGAGTGTTGGCTGCGATCTTGCCGCGTTTGATACGGCCAATGCCAATCGCACCGACGTAGGACGAATAATCCAGCGATGAAATTTGCATTTGAAAAGAACCATCGGAATTAACGTCGGGGTAAGGCGTGTGTTCGATGATGGTTTCGAATAGTGGTATGAGATCTTCGCCGGCTTGGTTTAAATCACGAGTTGCGGTTCCCTGAATAGCGGATGTGTATACGACAGGAAAATCCAGTTGTTCATCCGTCGCACCCAAACGATCGAATAAATCGAATGTGTCGTTCACTACCTGATGCGGGTCCGCGCCATCACGGTCAATTTTATTCACGACAACAATCGGTTTTAGACCATGCATGAAAGCCTTCTGGGTAACAAAACGCGTTTGTGGCATGGGGCCTTCGACGGCATCGACTAACAGCAATACTGCATCAACCATAGACAGTATTCGCTCCACTTCGCCGCCGAAGTCTGCGTGTCCCGGCGTATCGACGATATTGATTCGATAGTCCTGCCAGCGAATCGCGGTATTCTTGGCCAGAATGGTTATCCCGCGCTCTTTCTCCAGATCGTTCGAATCCATGACGCGCTCAACCGCGCCACCACGCGTATCCAGCGTGCCGGACTGTTGCAATAGCTTGTCGACCAATGTGGTTTTGCCATGGTCGACGTGCGCGATAATCGCGATATTGCGAAGATTTTTAAGCATT
>Ga0224508_10000845_pt1 | contig 28415 bp, 34 predicted proteins | sample SF_Jan12_sed_USG_4_FD_170157 | JGI IMG/M metagenome (GOLD analysis project Ga0224508, IMG submission 170157) | Sediment microbial communities from San Francisco Bay, California, United States - SF_Jan12_sed_USGS_21 | ecosystem: Environmental > Aquatic > Marine > Sediment | place: USA...
CTCGACCGTGGGAGCGTCGGCGGCCAGCAGCCGGACGTACCACCCCGACAGCGTGTAGCCGCCGACCAGCGTCAACAGCGCGCACAACCCTGCCAGCAGGAGACTCTGGTTGAAGATGAGGTTGGCGTCTTCCCGGTCCTTGCGACCGCTGGCCTGGGCGATCACCGCCATCGTTCCGACCCCGAGCACCTGCGTGAGCGCCATGACGATGAACTGGACGTTCCCCGCGGCGGAGAGCCCGGCCACCGCCGCCTCGCTGATCTGCGCGACGAAGAAGAGATCGACGAGGTAATAGAGTGTCTGGAATACCATCCCGATGGCGATCGGGATGGCCAGCCTTGCGAGATGCTTCGGGATCGAGCCTTCGGTCAGGTCCTGCACGTCAGGACATCAATGGCAGACGGCTCACCGGCCGCCGGTCTCCAGAAGTACGTTTCGCAGCGAATCGGCCCAGCGCGCCATCCGCTGTAGTCCCGTTCCGAAATCCTCCAGCAACGACATATGCACGGCGAACTGCGGGAGGACCCTTCCGTCCGCTCCGTAGAAGGCGTCCGGTCCGAGCGTGGCACGTGGGAGGATCTCGCGTTCGCTGAACTCGACCTGACGAGCGTGGTTGTCGTGGATACCGAGAAACTCGTTGTAGAACCAGCCCAACTCCATCCGAATCGTCGGTTCCAACAGGTTAGCGGTCCCGGACGCCACGGTGGTCTCCCAGGCCGGCGCCGGTGGTCGGAGCGCGCCCGGAATCGTGTAGTCACCCGGGATCGCCCGGCGCCCGAGGGCGTCCTCCGCTTGCCAATCGCCGAGGGCGCGTTCGATCGCACTGGCATGTACCAGGGTGCGCTCCGAGTAATGCCCGAGCTCGAACACCAGGCCGTCGACCGCCTGTTCGAGCTCCTGAAGCTCCTGGCGACCCTCGCGGTAGTTCTCGACGAAGAAGGCGGCACTCACTCCGACGAAGATGACGAACAGCTCGGCGATCGAGCGGCCGAATCGCGGACCCCGCGGATCGCTCATCGTTCGAGCCACCGTTCGATCGCTCCGATCATCTCCCCCAGTATGGCAACCAGATACTCGACCCCTGTGAGACCAGGATCCGGCGGGACGTTACGATCTGGCGCGCCGGCGGCGTCTGCCCTGGAGAATGCGAAGGGCAAGTCGATTTTCGGGATTCCAACGTACTACGAGAACGAGATACGCGAGAAGCGCCGAGAGAAGAGACCACGGGACGAGGAAGCCCTCCAGGGTGTTGTCCACTGCCAACTCGCCGTCGGCGTACACGCGTTGGCGCTCGTAGCGATAGAACGGCAGGGGGAGGCTGAGGCTCGTCTGCCGTGTGCTCTCCGCCGACTCCAGAAGTTCGGCATCCTCACTCGTGTTCTCGAATCGAGCGATCGGGTCCTCGGCGGCCCCGAGCGCGAAGGCGCCGAGGATGATCGTGAACCAGAGCCAGCGCAGCCGGCCGTGCGAGAGGCTGATGCTTCCGTACGAGACGCCCGGGAACGAAGATCTCCGCCAGATGTTCGCGATCACGATGAGAACGACGACGATCGTGATCGCCGAGAGGATCTTTCCCGCGAGGATGAACCCGCTCACGTCGGGCAGGTCGAGTCTCGCCTGCTGAATATCGGCGTTCACCACGGAGTGCACCTCGAGTCACGGGTCATCTGACTCGACATACACGCCCACGCGGTCGATATGCGACTCTGCGGGTCACCCATCGCCTATGGAGGCGGCCGTCTCGAGCGGGAACACGACGTGTCGCCGAAGGCCGGGCGGTGCGTGGGTCGTGCGTCGCGGGGGTCATCCTCCCTGGAGCCATCTCCAGAGAGCCGAGAGAATCGCGGCCCCCGGATCCTCCCCGAGCACGGAATAGACCGCGAGCGATCCGAGGATGCCATGCGCGATCCCGACCGCCCACAGGTTCGGGAACCTCCGGTACATGATCGTGAACGGGAACCCGGCCCCCGCCGTCAGCGCGACCAGCCACAGCCTCGGATAGTGGGACGCCCCGAACAGAATCGAGGCCACGACCGACACGACCAGCATGTTGGAGGTGAACGCGTAGACGTTCCGCGCGAGCAGATTCTGGAGCGCGAACTGCTGCGCTGTTCCCCAAATCGGGTAGAGCAGCAGCGTGAGCCAGAATGTGCGGGGGAACGAGATCGTGCCCACGACGTATCCGATCCACAGGACGATGGCCGAGCCGACGGCGGCAAAGATCAGGTGGGGGCCGATCGCCTCGCCGAAGTTGTCCCACCGCATGCCCCAGGCGCGGAGCATGCCCGAGTGCCTTCGGACCCTCGCGACGAGGTAGATGAGGAACCCGGCGGACAGGGCGGCGCTCACCCATAGCGCGACCGCCTCGGAAAACCAGAGCTCCGCGCCTACGTGCAGGGCTCCCGCAGCCACGACCGCGATCAGCTCGCCTCCGCTGCCACGGATCAGCTCCACCGACTCCCGAGTCCGCATGCTCATCTCGGGTCGTACGCTATCGGTTCAGGCGGAGGAGTTGCGGACGCTCGACATCGATGTCGTCCCGGCGCAGCCCGAGCACGTAGTCCTCGCCGATCTCGAAAACCTGAAACCGGCCGGGGATCTCGACGGCTCCGAGCCAGACCCCGTCGGGGTCGAAGACCTGCCATTCGAACGGGGCATCGTCGAGCATGTTCCTGAACCGGCCCTTGTGCTCCGCGGCCCAGACGTACCCTTCGGGGTCGACAAGAATGTTCGCGTAGGCCGGGCGCCGCGTGGGGATGGGCAGCATCTCGTTGATGCGACGGTTCGCGGGGCGAATCTCTTCGCGGAGGGCCGCCTCCGCGGCGGCCTGCGCCTCGACGTCGCCCAGATCGAACCCCATGACCCGAGCCTGCCGGGTCAATCGACCTTCCGTCGTGTACGTCCGGACTTCGAGCGAATCCGAATCGCCGAGATACACGTGCTCCCCGTGGATCGCCACGTACGTGTCTCTGCCGAAGAACGGGGCCGCGTCGATGGTCCCGCCGTCGAGGCTCACGGACTCGGAGCCACGACCCACGAGGATCGTATCGATAACCCCTCCATCGTCGGTGACACGGACGTAGTGCCTCGGCCAGCGCTGGTGTCCGTCCCCCGAGTCGACGGCCTCGGTGCTCCCCAGGCCGACGAGCATGACGCCGGGCGCGAAGGCCGCGACGCGCGTGATGAACTGTTGGGTCAGCGCCGTCTCCCCGACCATCTGCCGATCGGGTCCGATCTTCGTGACCCGGACATTGCGTGCGTCGTAGGCGACGATCGTGTCGCCGGGCAGCACGTCGATCATCCGTATTCGGCGGAACTCCCCCGGGCCCTCGCCTTCACGGCCGAACGACCCGAGGTACTCGCCCCCCGCCGAGTAGTACTTGATCTGACTCGTGCTGGCCTCCGAGAGGACGAGCGCGCCGTCGGAGAGCCGCACCCCGTCCGTCACGCCGTAGAACTCGTGGTCGGTCCCACTTCCGGTGGCCGAGAGGTCCAGAGTGGGGTCCGGGGCGACGGTGAAGCCTTCGCCCGCCGCCCAGGCGGCCGAGGAAGACTCGACGATCGCGACGCCAGCGCTGTCTCGGGCAGAGAACCCGCTCTGGCCGGCCTCGCCGTCGCACGCCCCGACTACCACGATGCACAATGCGAGTCCGACGATCGGCGCCTTTCGGGAGCGCTCGGGCTCAATCATTTGTGGTTGCGACCCCTAGCTCGGCGAGGCGTTCGTCGACGAGCTCGACCACGCGTTGGAACTCCCTGCGTAGTTGATCGCGGCGCACCCTGGCCTGGCCGCCGAGCACGAGCTTGAACGCGATGAGGTTTGCGAGCTCGGGTGAGGGGGGTGCCACCCAGGACAGGTCCAGCCCGCCACGCGCTGACAGACGGAAATCCGCGGATGCGAGCAGGGCCCCGGCGAGCGCGACGCTACTCGTCAGGAACGGGTCGAGCATGCCCTGTTGAGACACGGTGTAGTCGCTTTCGACGACCTTCACGGCCTCGAGCGCGGTCCTCAACGCCGCCAGGCTCCTGCGCAGCTCGGGGCTGCGAATCAGCTGCAGTTCCCCCGAAGCCTCTAGATCGCCCAGCGCGCTCAGGCGCGGAGTGTAGACCCCAATGTCGAACAGACCCTCGCGCACCCACAGCGCGACGGAGTCGGTCGGGGCCGAGACGGCGCTGCCCTCCAGGAGGCGAGATAGCGAATGTACCTGGAAGACGCGATCAGCGTCCGCTTCATCGAGAAGCCGCACCGACTCGACGACATCGGCCCGCACTGCCACGAGGTGGTCCCGCTCGTCGGCACGGTCCCGCCTGGACTGCATCCACGAGTCGGCGGAGAGCGCAATCAACACCCCGACGACGACGATTACGAGCTCGGCGAGGGCCCTCCGCAACGAGAGCCCGAATCTGGCTTTGGTCACAGTCTGTTCAGGCCTCGTACATCGTGTGGCCGCCGACGACAGTACGGACGATCGGGATGTCCTTGAGGACGCTCGGGTCGACCACGTGGGGGTCCTGCCCGAGGATCACGAAGTCGGCCAGCTTCCCGGCCGTGATCGTCCCCTTCACGTTCTCTTCGTGCGAGGCATAGGCGCCGTGATGGGAACAGATCCGCAGCGCCTGCTCGATCGTGATCCGCTGGTTCGGACCCCACTCCTTCCCGCGGAAATCCGTCCGGGTGACCATACTCTGAAGCGCCATCATCGGCTCGTACGGACCCGGCATGTAATCCGACGCCGGAGCGACCATGATTCCGGCGTCGAGGAAGGTCTTGTGGGCGAACATGTTCTGGAGCTTTTCGTCTCCATACTCGCCCCATTTGTCTCCGTGGTAATAGACGTAAGTATAGAATGGGGTTGGGATTGAGCCGGTATCTTTGATGCGCTGCACGAGGTTCGGGTTGACCAGCGTGCAGTGCTCGATGCGGTGCCTCGGATCCTCCCTCGGCCATTGCGCCAGCGCCCGCTCGTAAGCGTTCAAGACCATGTCGATCGTCACGTCGCCGTTGGCATGGATACCGATTTGCCAGCCCGAGCTGTGGGCTTCGTCGACCGCTTCGTGGATCTCCTCCTGCGTCATCGTGAGGATGCCGTAGTCATCCGGCCGCCCGACGTAGGGCGTGCTCATCCGCATGGTGCGCTCCGAGGCCGACCCGTCCGCCCCGTACTTCACCGCGCCGATCTGGAGCCACTCGTCCCCGAAGCCGGTCCGGATCCCGGCCTGGTTCAGCTGACGGAACAGACCGCCGCTCGGGAAAAAGTACATTCGGAAGCGCATCTCGCCCGCGTTGTGGGCGTCCTGGAGAGCGCGCAGCGAGTTCGCTCCGCCGCCCGTCTGGTGGACCGTGGTGAGCCCCGCCTTCGTCATCTCCTGCGAGATGAACGCGACGCCCGCTTGCTGGGTCTCGCGCGTGATGGGCTCACGCTCGCCGACTCCGTTGAACGCGCCACGGGCACGCTCCGCCACCTTGCCCGTCAGCTCGCCTCCTTCGCGGTAGAAGTGCCCGCCGAACGGGTCCGGTGTCTCCGCTGTCACGCCGGCGAGCTCGAACGCGACGGAGTTGTAAACGCCGGTGTGGCCACCCCGGTGGCCGACGCTCGAAGGATGGTCCGGCACCGCCTCGTCGAGGTCGAGCCGGGTGACGGGCCGGTCGAGCTTGGTGTCGTCGTACATGTAGCCCGACACCCAGAATCCGGGCGGCGTCTGCTGGGCCTTCTCCGCGAGCGCCGCCTTCACCTCTTCGACGGTGGACAGGTTCACGTTCACGCCGGTCAGCTCACGGACGCCGGACGGGTGACTGTGGGCGTCGATGAACCCGGGTGTCACCGTCATGCCGCCCGCGTCGATCACGCGGGTGTTCGGGCTCGCCAGGTTACGCACATCGTCGCTCGACCCGACCGCGATGATGCGCTCGTCCTTCACCGCGAACGCCTCGGCCCGGGGCAGGGCGTCGTCGATCGTATAGACGTTCCCGTTCACGAGGATCAGGTCCGGGTCGGCACCGCCCCCCCCGGTGGGGCCACCGGCATCCGTAGGCACGCACCCGCCGAGGGCGAGGGGCAACGCGGCTGCGGCAGCGCCGGTGGTGACGAACTCACGTCGGGTGGGGGACATCCGAGTCTCCTGATTGATCTTGATCCGGGCGCGACACGGCGCTCGCCGGTGGCCTAGTGCAACCGGATCGTCGCGAGCAGCGGCCGGTGATCCGAAATGACGGGCTCATCGATGACCCGTTGGTCGATCAGCTCGAAAGCCTCCGCCGGCCGGTACACGATGAAGTCGATCTCTCGGTCGGGTTCATAGGACGGGAAGGTGAAGTGGTCTTCGCCCTTCGGAAGGACGGTCCACCCGAGCGCGATTCGGTCCATGACCTCCGAGTTCGGCGACGAGTTGAAGTCGCCCGCGAGCACGATCGGCGTCGTCTCGCCCCGCAGATGATCCTGCAGGGTCGCGGCCTGGATCAGGCGCTCTTCGGGCGACCCGTAGAAGTGGATGCCGACCACGATCGCCTCCCGTCCGGAAAGCGGCGATCGGACGCGGACCGCCAGCGCCGAACGCGGCTCCGGTCCGTCCGGCAACGTCCAGTTCGTCGCGTCGACCATCGGCCAGCGCGCGAGAACGGCCATCCCGTACGCGCCGCCGTCGTAGTCCATGAACCGACCGAACGCGGCCGACATCCCCGTTAGATCGGCGAGGGCCCTCGTCTGGTCGACGAGTCCCGTCCGTCGCGTGACCGAGTCCACTTCCTGAAGCGTGACGACGTCGACGTCGAGATCGCGAATCAGGCCCGCGATACGCTCGAGGTCGACGATGGAGTCCATCCCCTCGCCGTGGTGGATGTTGTATGCAAGCACCTTCAGGGTGTCGCCGTCGGCCGTCTCTTCGGTCGGGGCGCATGCCGCGCCCCAGACCGCAGTCAGCGCGGCGATCGCCGCGAACCGCCGATGCCCGTTCATGAGTGGAGGCTCACGGCGTTGTCCGGCGCCAGTTCAGCCGCATCGTGCGGCCCGGGGCCGGGAGCAGTCGAAGGAGGTCACCATCGAACTCGAAGAACCGCTTGACGGTCGTCCCGACCATCTCCGGATCGAGGTGCCCGGTTCGGTGATGCGAGACTGTGCCTTCGGTCAGGTTGACCTCGTAGGTACCGTAGTAAGCGACGCTCCCACCGATGACCTCGGGACTGTCGGGCGGTGGCGGGACCGCCGTGAGCTGTCCGGCCATATACCCATGCGGATCGTAGCTGATGTACCCGATCGGGTCGGACCACGTCTCAATCGGGACCCATTCACTGTCCTCGGTCAGCCTCTCGACCGACTCGAGTTCGTACCTGCCGATGAACTGTGACGGATCCGTCATGACCCTCTCGTACACCGCGTGCGAGCTGCGTCGCGACCCGTCCTCGGCGATCCGGATGTACTCGTTGTTGATGGTGTTGCCGTCCTCGGAGAGGACGTTGATGATCTCCTGCGTGACTCGACCGCCGCGTTTGTTGGAGATCTTCGTGGTGCTCGCGTCGACGAACTCCACGGCCGTCTCCGCGTTCTGCTGTCCCGTGACGGAGCGAAACTCGCCGTCGAACATCGTGAGGTAGCCCCACTCGTTCGTCTCGCCATCTTGGTTGGTCGACCACACGGTGATGCGCATCCCGCCTTCCCCGTATGGCTCGTATGTCATGATGTTCACGGAGGGCGGCGGCGCGTCGGACCTGAGCTTCCAGACACCGAAGCGTGGGCTCGGATCCTGAGCCGCCGCCGGCCCCGCGATCGCCACCGCGAACAGGACCGCGGAGAGACAGCGAGTCGGCCGAATGAGGGACGTCGTACGCATGCGGTCGCTCCAGATGACTGCTACGGGCGCGCGGGGAATCGGTCGAGCACCGCCCCGTCGTCACCGTAGAAGGTGAGGCTTCCGTCCCCCTTGAGGTAGAGCACGGCCGCGCCCTTCATCTCCGGTCCGTGCGCGGTTGGTGCGCTCCAGCCTTCGGACCCGCACGGCCAGGTCGTCGACTCGATCATCCATTCGAACCTCCGGTGCGTGGGGGAATCGGCCGCTCTGGATCGGCCCCTCTGGGACGCTGCGCCTCGCCTCGCGATGCTGCAAGGGAGGCGGTCAGCGGCGAACGAACACGTGCGTCCAGTGTTCGCGATGGAGCCCGACGCCGTGGTTCGTGAACGAGCAGTTCTCCAGGTTGGCCGCGTGCTCAGGGCTTCCGAGCCAGCTGTTCAGCACCGCATCGCCCGTCGGAAGATCCCAGGCGATGTTCTCGGCCCAGGCGGACCAGACGATTCCCGCGCCGTCCAGCCGATCGCCCGGCGACCGGCCCTCGGGGTCGTCGTGCGTCCGGAACCGGCGGGTCACCATGTCTTCGGAATGCGACTGCGCGACCATCGCGATCCGTTCGTCCCACTCGAGCGAGGGGCACCCGATCGAGGCGCGGTGGGCATTCATGAGACTCGTGAATCGAGCGACTTCGGCCGGCAGCTCGGCCCCGCCACCCGGGAGGGCCGCGGAAACGCAGCCCGAGCACAGCAGTGCGACGATCGCCGGCTGGACGCCGCGGAAGGCGTTCATGAAGCCCGACGCGCTGCCCTGGCTCCCGGCCGAGCCATCATCACGTGCGCTGTTCGTACCAGAGTTCCAGTCCCTTCCGTTTCCGCACCGCCCGCGGACCGCGGAGCAGGATCGAGAAGGCCGTCCTGAAGATCTCCCAGGACGAGTGGTCATCCAGCTTCCTGGTCGAGGTGTGGACATGCTCCTTCAGAATCACGAAGCGACCCCGCTTCTTCATCGCGATCGACAGCCAGATCTCCTCGGCTGCGTACAGGGTCTCGTCGAATCCCCCGACTGCCTCGAAGACGTCCCTCCGGCAGAAAAAGAAGCTTCCCGCGGCGTACCTGGTGATCCGGAAGAACCGAAACAGCATGGCGACCGACAGGCGCCAGTGGAGGGCTGCCCTGCCTTCCCACCGGACGTCCGCGCCGCCGCCCACGGCCCCTGCGTCGAGCGCCCGGATCGCTCCGCCGACGACCGCGGTGTTCACCGTAGTGTCCGCATCGACGAAGATCAGATACTCGCCCTTCGAGACGGCCGCGCCCGCGTTTCGCGTGGCGGCGATCTGGCGGTTGGAGCAGCGCACGATCCGGGCGCCGAGGGCCTCGGCGATGGCGGAGGTCCGATCCGTCGACGCGTCGTCCGCGACGATGACCTCGTGGTCGAGCGCGAGTTGGGCCGCCGAGTCCCGGATCGCCCTCAGGGTCGGGCCTATGAAGTCCGCCTCGTTGTAGGCGGGAATGACGAACGAGATCACGGTGTGGTGTTCCCGTCCAGATAGGCGTTCGGGACGTTCATGCGTCGCGGGACCGGGCGCCCCGCGGCCTCCAGCAGGGACTCGATGTTCGTGTAGATGTCATCGGGACGCCGGTGGAACTGCGGCAGCAGCCCACACTGGGCGAACGAGATCGGGGTGACGTCGTGGATCGTCGTCTCCCACGGGAAACCGACCCCCCACCGCAGACCATCGAGTCGGACGTCCGTCCAAGCTCCCGCGCCGAGAAGCAGGCGCATCACGCCGGCGCAGTGATCGAGGTTCTCTACCTCCACGGCCCGCGCCACAGCCGCCCGGTCATCCAGCAGAACCGCTCTCAAGGGTTCATCCTCGATGCGAGCCCCGGCCTCGATGAGCAGTCGGATGCACTCGTGAAAGCGCGGCGATCGGGTGTACATCTCGACCATCCACTCGACCGGCGTCCGTCCGCGGATCGGCTCATTCGGGTCGAGCCCGTCCTCGAGAAGCGCCCGAATGCCGTCCACGTCGTGGCTCTCCGTGAACCCGACGAACCGTTCGCCGTGGTCGGTCACCGCGACGCCTCGATCTCCGCGCCCAGGAACGCCTCGATCGCCGCGGTGGAGCTCTCGAGGAGATCCTCATATTCATCGAGCAGGTCAAGGTAGTAGAGATTCCAACCATTGTAGAGGCGGAGGATGGCCTCGCGGAGTCTGACCATCTCCACCTCGCCGCCGGGCGAAAACCGGCGGTTGTACGAATCCCATGTCCCCACGATGACCTGATTGGTGATCATACTCAGATCCGCGTCGTAGTATCGCCCGTTGTACTCCAGACGCGGGACCACGTTCTCGTACAGATTGGCCAGTCTGGTAACGAGTTCAGGGTTATCGAGGTCCACGAGCTGTCCGGCCGCGACCATCGTATTCCACGCCCCCTTTCGAGGGAACAGAGTTCTGTTGTCAGTCGTGACGAAGTTCAGGCTGGCCGTGAGCGAATCTCCCGGTACAGATGCCGGATCGCCGAGCCAGCGGTTGATCCGGAGATACTCCTGGCTGATCGCGAGCTGTGACCGTTGGATCTCGGCGAGATTCACCTCATCCGCGTGCAGTTCCAGAAGCAGCTGCACAAGCGCCTCGCGGGCCTCGCGCTCCTCACGCCGGTCTTGCGATCGGCCTTCGAGGAAGATCGCCAGGTAAACCGAGCCGAAGATGAGCAGGGCCTCGGCGATGATCCGTCCCCAGGGGATTCCGCCACCGCGCCTCGCCGATGCCGGCGCGTCGCTCATTGAGCGGCCTCACGCAGCGCGCGCGCGAGCGCATCCGCGCCGCCGACGACGGGGAGGCTCAGCGATGTCCGGTCGAGGTCGACGGTCAACTCGGACCCCGGCGTGGGCCACAACGTGAAGTCCCGGTCGCTCGAGAAGATCATGAGGCCGATCCGCTTCCCGGCGGGGATCACCTGGTCGTCAGGCTGCAGCTCGAACGAGAACTCGACGAATTCGCCCGGCTCGAGCGGTCCGCCGCCGTGGTGGTCACCGCGATTCTGCGGGTCGGCCCATCCGCGGGTGATTACGCTCAGGCGGTCTTCCCCATCGAACGGAAGCTGGACGAGCCAGACCGAGAGGTTGACCGCGGCCTGGTCCGCCGACATGCGAACGGTGATCTGGGGCGTCCCCGACAGGTGCACGTCCTCCCGCAGCTCCGGGGTGACGTACAGGAGCCGGTGATTCGTCCATTCGGCCTGGGCCAGCGTGGCTCCGTCGAACGAGACGTTGTCGACCAGCGCCTCGGTCCCCTGGCCGGCGTTCCGTGACATGGAGAGCCCGCCCCACGCGATGCCGCCACGCTCGAGGTGTACGCCGACCGGCTCGGCCTCGGGGTTGGGGTAGTCGGGGTAGGGAGTGGGCTCGAGCCGGTCGTCGTCGCCCCGTACGATCCAGGCCTTCGGGTCGTTCTCGACTCCGTTCTCGATCCCGTACAGGTAGCGCGTGAACCACCGGTTCATCATCTCGAATGGCGGCGGCCCGCCGTGTCCGCCCTGGTGGTAGTAGTGCTGGACCGGGACCCCGCGCTCCTTGAGCGCTTCCGTGATCCGGACGCTGTGATACGGCATGACGTTCCAGTCGTTGAACGCGTGGGACATGAGCGTCGCAGCCTTCACGCCATCGATGACGTTGAGGTAGTCGCGTCCCTCCCAGAACTCGTTGTAATCGCCGGTGATCCGGTCGCGTCCCTCGGCCATCTCCGTGTCGCGAACCGTCTCGTTGCAGTAGTCGCGCCTGGCCGGATCGCCGCTGTGGATGAAATCGTATAGGAAGTCGATGTCCTCGCCGAGCCACCCACCGGGGTGCCGCACGAGCCCGTACGAGCGGTAGTAGTGGTAGTAGGACGTGTTGGGGGAGACAGGGATGATCGCCTCCAGTCCGTCGACGCCCGTCGTCGCCGCCGCCACCGGGAGCGTTCCGTTGTAGGACGTGCCGGTCATACCGACCCTGCCTGTCGACCAGTCGGCCTCGACCCGCTCGTCCCCTTCCGGTGTCGTGAATCCCTTCGCTCGCCCGTTCAGCCAGTCGATCACGGCCTTCGGCGCCAGCGACTCGTTCGGGCCGCCGACGGTGGGGCAGCCTTGTGAAAGGCCAGTCCCGGGCGAGGAAGAATGCACGACCGCGAAGCCCCGCGGCACCCAGTCCCCGACGAAGGCGCCGGAGATCCCGGGACGCAGTCGCTGCTGCACCGGAGGCGCGAGCTCACGCTCAGGCGGTGGCCCTCCGACTTCCTGCCGCACGCTCCACAGGTAGCGCCGGTTCGTGCTCGACGTGCCCGCGTAGTAGGGGCTCGTTCCGTACACGACGGGGACCCTCAGCCCAGCCGATTCGGTTTGCGCCGGTCGGACCACCGCAACGTGCATGCGGTCCTGCTGTCCGTCGCCGTCGGTGTCGAACTCGGTCTCCACCCAGAGCTCGTGGCGGATCCACGCCGAGGAGTCGGCGAAGGCCTCGACCACCTGCGCCTGGCCGTCGACGAATGCGGGGCCGGCGGGCTGCTGTGCGATGGTCGCGTACGGAAGGCCGGCCATGACGATCACGGCGGCGACCGGAGCGGCGAGAGTGGGCGTAATGAGACGCATGCGGAGGGCTCGGCTATTCGGGTTGGAGACGCACTGACGGACCGAAAAAGTGACTTCCGAAGATACACGGGGGCGCGTGATCGAGCAGCGGGGGCGGTGGCGGGGCGCCCGAGAGGAAGGGTGCCCTTGCATGCCGGGTAATACCATAGTATTACTCTGGTATGAAAACGGCCGTGTCCATTCCGGATGACGTATTCGCGGCCGCTGACGCTCTCGCGGAGGAGCTGAGGGTGTCACGGAGCCGCGTGTATGCGCTGGCGCTCGCCGATTACCTGGCGAAGCACCGCGGATCGGAGATCACTGCGCGGCTCAACGAAGTGTACGGTCGTGAGGAGACCGGTCTGGATGATCGGCTGCGGGTGGCCCAGGCGCGGAGTGTAGACGTACCGGAGTGGTAGTCGAGAGACGGGAGGTGTGGTGGGCGGTGCTCGACGATCCGGAGGGTGGGGAACAAGGGAGCAGGAAGCCACTCTTGATCGTCCAGGCCGACTCCTTCAACAGGAGTCGGCTTCGGACCGTATTGGCTGTAGTCCTCACGTCGAACGTCCGGCTACTCGACGCGCCCGGTAACGTGCTCCTCGACGCTCGTGTCACCGGCCTCCCGCAGGACTCCGTCGCGAACGTCACGCAGCTCGTGACGCTCGACCGGGAGTTTCTGCGCGAACGGACGGGCCGCGTCCCCCCGCGGACGATGGCTCAGGTCGAAGCCGGCATACGGCTCGTCCTGGACCACTAGCCTCCCTCGACTCAGACCAGCGGCTCTTCCTCTCCGCGATCGCCGTCCCGGAGAAGACGGCACCGGGGCCGCACCACGAGGCCCCGCGTCTCGATGACGGTGTCGCGGCAAACGAAAGGCGGCAAGACGCTGCGGTACCCGCGACGGGCGCGCAGCGAAACACAACCCGGCCGAAAGTCGTCTGACAACGCATGGAGAGATTCCTGATTCTCGCGATCCTCGCGTCGGTGATGGTGGGCCCGTTTCTCGATCCCGCGCCGGTCAACGCGCAGGAGACCATCGCGATCACGAACGTCGGCGTCGTCGACGTCGAGGTGGCATCGGTCCGAGACGATCAGACCGTGGTCATCCGTGACGGGCGGATCGTCTCGATCGAAACCGACGGGGCGGTACCCTCCGGAGCGTCGGTGATCGACGGCTCCGGCAAGTTCTTGATGCCCGGTCTGTGGGACCTTCACGTACACATCCGAAACGCGGCCGCCCCCCGGGTTCTCCTTCCTCAGTTCGTGGCGAACGGGGTCACGGGTGTGCGCGACATGGGCTCGGACTGTGCCGGGAGCGGAGACACGTGTCTCCCCGAGCTTCTGAAGTGGCGTGCACAGATCGAGGCCGGCCGGATGCTCGGCCCACGCATCCTCGAGCTCAGCAGCTTTCCGGTGAACCCGAACTTCGGCCAGACCGCGCCGGAGGGTGGCACGCGTATGGTCGTTGCGCGGGCGCACGAACGCGGGGCAGACCTGATCAAGGTCTACTACCGCCTCTCGCCCGAAGGTCTGGGGTTCATCGTGGACGAGGCGCGGAGGCGGGGGATGTACGTCGGTGGGCATATCCCGATCCGCATGACGGCGACGGAAGTTTCGAACGCCGGTTTGAGAACACTCGAGCATGCCCGAGACTTCCTGTTCGACTGCTTCCCCGGGTCCGCCGAGTTCCGGGCGACGACGGAATCCCAGAACCCGCCCATGGACGTCATGCGCTCGATGGTCGATGACCACGACGTCGAGCAATGCGAGGCCGTGTTCGAGACCTTCGTGCGCAACGACACCTGGTACGTCCCGACGCACGTGACCCGTCGCATGGATGCGTACGCGGACGATCCCGCTTTCCGCGCGGACGAGCGCCGAAGGTTCCTGCCGGACGACGTGTGGGACGCCTGGCAACAGGACGCGGACCGCATGGTCGCGCTCGATCCGTCGCCGGAGGGCCGGCGGGTCATGCGGGGCTTCTACGAGAAGGGGCTCGAGATTACGGGCCGAGCGCACGCCTCGGGCGTGAACATCGTGCTCGGGACGGACGCCGGAGACACGTACGTGTTCCCCGGATCGGGGGCGCACGACGAGCTCGGGGAATTCGTGAAAGCGGGCCTGACACCAGCTGAGGCCCTGGCCACCGCGACTCTGAATGCGGCCCGGTTCGTGGGGCTAGAAGACCGCTTCGGCAGCGTCGCGGTCGGGAAGCATGCCGACCTGCTGCTCATCGATGGAAGCCCGCTCGACGACATCGCCAACACGAGGCGGATCTCCGCGGTGCTCCTGAACGGCCGGGTGCTGGATCGCCTGGCGCTCGACGCCATGCTCGGTGAGGTCGTCGACGCGATCGCCGAGTTCGGGAACTGAGAAACCGCGCCTAGCGGTAGTTCCCGAACATCAGCTCGACGCCGTAGTCCTCGCCCCGGACGAACGCGATGATCTCCTGAAGCTCATCCCGTGACGGGGACGTAACCCGCAGCTCCTCTCCTTGAATCTGGATCTGCGCCTTCTTGAAGCCGCCGCCCTTGATGTCCTTCTGGATCCGCCGCGCGGTGTCGGGATCGATTCCGTTCTGTAGCCCCATGGTGACGCGCGCACGGCCGAGCGAGCCGACCTCGATCTCGCTCTCGCGAACGTTCTTGAGCGGGACCTTTCGTCGGCTCAGCTTCTCGCGAAGCACCTGGATCAGCTGCTGCATCCGGAACTCATCGTCGGCCGACAGCCGGATCTCGGCCTCTTCGCGGTCGTATTCGATCTTGCAGTCGGTGCCCTTGAAGTCGTAGCGGGTCCTGGTCTCCTGAAGCGCTTGATTGACCGCGTTGTCCACTTCCTGGAGGTCGACACCGGTCGAGATATCGAACGATTGTTTCTTCGCCATCGGTCAGTCGCCTTTCAGCCGTTCCTGCCTGCCCATCAGCCGGTAGCTCTCATGCAGCCAGTCATGCACCTCGGCGGATGCTACGGAATGACGCCGTGCTTCTCGAGGAACGCCCAGATTGCTGCGTAATGGCCCACGTCCTGTTCGACGGAGAATCCGCCGTGCCCGCCACCTGGAACGGTGATTAGCTCGTTCGGCACGCCGACCTCGTCGAGCGCGGCCTTCATGCGTGTCCCGTGCTCGTGCGGCACGACGTTGTCGGCGTCGCCGTGGATCGTGATCACGGCCGGGAGCCCCTCCCGGACGTATGTCAGCGGCGAGACGGAACGGGCGACCTCGTCGCCATTGTGGAGCCCGCCGATCCACTGCACCGCGTACATCTGGCGGTGCGGTCCGTCGAGCAAATCGTTCACGTCCGTGATCCCATACCAATTCACCACCGCAGCCGGTCGAACGTCCGCCATCTCGTTATCGAAGAGCTCGGGGACGGTGGTGCACTCGCGGGCGTACCCGCTGTCCTGGGGGAGCATCGCGACGATCATGGACAGGTGGCCGCCGGCCGAGTGACCGCTCGTCACGATCCGGGTCGGGTCGATCCCCGCCTGCGCGCCCATGCGCCCGATGAAGCGGAGCGCGCAGAGCGCATCGACGACGGCCGCCGGCGCCAGGGCATCGTCCTCGAGGCGATAGCTGACGTTGGCGACCGCGAACCCCTGTTCGAGATAGGGAAGGAGCAGCAGCGACGCACCGGTGCGATCGCCGATGACCCATCCACCCCCGTGGTAATAGACCAGCACCGGGACCGGCCCCTCGACGTTGCTCGGCGTGTAGAGGTCGAGCGTCATCTCCTGGCCGCCGGCGGTGTGGTAGACGATGTCGCCCTGGACCGAATACGTGCCGCCGAGCACGACTCCCGTGGACGGCTCCTGCGCCGCCGTCGCGAGTGGGAGCACAGCGAGGAAAACCGCCGTTGCGGTGAAGAGGGGTCGAAGAGTCATGTAGTCTTTCTCCCAGGTGCGTCGATGAGTCGGCCGTCCGCGTCGAACAGGCGCCTGAGGGAAAACGCTTCGGGGGTCGGGCCGTCACGCGCGAGCATATCCAGCCGTCGCGGGATCTCGGTCACGTCCGGAGTCGTCCCCGACGGGATCCACCAGAGCACGGTGTGGGGGCCCTCGAGCTTGTCGAACCGGTCCTTGCGAGTCCGAAGCACGCGCAGGTGGTCCGAGCGGTACACGTACTCGAAGAGGGCCTCGATCGATTCCCACACCGACATGTTGACGATCATCCTCGGCTCGTCGAACAGCCGAATGCTCGTAGCGTCCCCATCTTCCGTCTGCAGACGCCACACGAAGCCCGGTGCTCGATCCGCGACCGCGTTGATCTCATCGATCTGAGCCATGAAGCCTTGCATGACAGGCTCCGTGATATGCCCGCGGCCCAACGCGATGTTCGCCTGAGCCAGATGCCAGCGGCCGTCCGTCACGGTGTCGACAGCCCCGGGCCGGCCAGGTCCGCGTCGGTGGCCATCGCGAGATTCAGCTCGTTGGCCTGGTCAGCGATCGCCTGTCGAGTAGCGCTGTGGACGGCGGTCGTATTCTGGCGGATCTCGAGACCGACGAAGCCGAGCGACAAGGTTACGGCGACGCAGCCGCCTAGCTCGAAGATCAGGCGCCCCCTGCCGTCGCCCTGGTTCACCGGCGCTCCGAAGTCCCGGTGCTCGCCGGCGAGGCCATCGCCTCCTCGACCACGTCCCGGGCTATCCGCTGCAGCATGGCGGCGGTCGCGTCCCGAAGGGGCTCGATCTCCTCGGCCGGCTTGCGCGAGTAGCGTCTCTCGGGGTCGTTGGGCGCCGTGGCGCCGAACGACGAGTCCCAGCGAGCCGGGGTAACTCCGACCGGGGACGCGTCGAAAAGCGTGGCGTACAGGACGAGAGCGGCGACGTAGGTCCCGGTCGGTCCGGGATGCGAACGGTCCTCATGGTGGAGCACCAGCGACGGATCCTCCTCGAGCGCCCGCTGCCACGCCATGCCGACCGGGGCTACGGAGGCGCTCAGCTCGGCGGCCGCGGTCAGGTATTCGTGCGAGAGCGTGTCCTGACTGGCCGGCCGGTGCTGTCTGGCCCAGGTCAGGTAGAAGACGGTCTTCGCCCCCACCCGATCGATCTCCTCATCGAACATCCGCGCGTATTGGCGGAACAGGGCGGGGTCGTCGATCGGACGCGTGCTCTGCTCCTGGAGCACGACGTGAGTCCAGCCCCCCTGTCTGATCAGCCGTCTCGCCACACCGTCCGTCCAGTGGTGCTCCAGCGTCATGCCGCCGGGCGTCACGCTGACGACCTCCAGCGACAGCTCGGCGTCGGCCGACTCGGCGATGCGCTGCACCTGCATCGGCAGGTCGTTGACGTATGTGTAGCTGTTGCCGATGAAGAGGACCCGCAGCCGGTCCGTCGGGACCGGGTCGGCCTCGATGTCCGCGACCGCGGGAGGTACCACCGGCCGCTCGGTCGCCGGGGGCGCGGGCTCCGCCGACCGACCTCCGCAAGCCCCCAACAACGGGAGCAGCGCGGCGGCGAGAAGCCATCGGTTTCGGGAGGGAAGCGTGAGTTTGCTCATGGTCTCCAACCTACGGTCGGACTACTCCGCGACGTAACGGGGGTAGGTGGCCTTGCTTGCTCGCGCCCTCCCGAGATCGACGTCGATCGTCACGAACGGCTCATCCTCGGAAGTCGTCGCCAGCACCTCGCCATCGGGATCGACGACGAACCCCGTACCACCACAATCCACGTCGAGGCCCGGGGGAGTCCACAGGTTCGACGAAAGGCAGTACGCCCCCGCGCAGACGGCTGCCGTGCGACCGCCGGCGAGCCACTTCTCAGACGTCTCGTGTGGGGTCGCTCTGGGCACGCACAGCAGCTCGACCCCCTGTCGAGCGTACGCCCGAGCCCACTCGAAGAACCACATTTCGGTACAGATCTGGACCCCGACACGAGCGGACCCGAGATCGAACGCGTCGAACCGCTTCAACCCGGGGCCGTACCAGGTCGCTTCCCAGTAGCCCGATTCGTCGGGGAGGTAGTACTTCTCGTGCACACCGGCGGCTCCCTCCGCCGGGCTCCACGCGAAGGCCTCGTTCCCGAAGCTCCCGTCCGTTCGAACGATCGGCCGAGTGGCGACGATCGCGGGTACATCGAAGCGTTCCAGGCGACCGATCTGTCTTTCGTGTTCAGCCACACCCTTACGCCACGCGGTGGCGTCCACGTCCTTCGATCCGGCGAGCCAGGGTGAAAAGGGCATCTCCGGTAGGAGCAGGAAGCTCGAGTCGGCGCTGGATGCGTGCTCGGCCAACGCCTCCAGGACGGCCGGCAGCCGCTCCGGGCGGTTGTCGAGCTGGCAGATGGTCACCCGCATGGCGCCAACGACCCCGTTCAGCCGCCGTCGGCCGTCGGCTCGGGCACGTACCAGCGCTCGACGGCGATCGTCTCGCCCAGCGAGCATGAGCTCGTCGCGAAGAACCTGCCCTCGATCGCGACCTCGACGTCCGGCCTCAGCCCTTCGACGTCGCCGGTGAGCGTGTAGAGGTATCCGTCCTTGTCACGGAACGCCGGGCACTCCTCCCCTCCGTCCGTGATCGTTCCGAAGCGCTGGATCAAGCCGTCGCCATCGGTCACATGGAACGGGTCGGAAAGCCCGGTCGGGCTGAAGTTGCCGTTGAAGATGATGAAGACGAGCGGACGGTCCCACGTCGCCGATGCCGGTACCCGAACCGACGCCGTGACGTCGCCCATCTCCTCCTGCTCCGCTTCGCCCAACTCCTCGAACCCGGTGCCGATCGCGCCGACGCCGAGCACCACCCGCGCCTGAAGGGCGAGATTCTGCGTGTGAATCGAGACGACGGTACCGGGAGGGCCGCTTCGCGGCTCGAGGTGCTGGATCCTGCGGATCGAGTCGGGAGCGACGGCGGTCCGGTGCGCCTGGGCAAGCACGGGGCCGGCCGTCAGGCCGAGGCAGGCGAGCACTCCCACGAGCGAGGGAATTCGAGCGAACCTGCGCGACTGGACGAGCGCCATGGGGACCTCCGGTGGCCGAGCGTTACGTCAGGGGCTCAGGGTGGTCAAACCCGGCAACCACGGCAAGACGTCACACCAGCCCGGAGAGCACCCCGAGGAGCCGATCGATGTCGTCTCGCGTGTTGAACATCGCTACGGCGGTTCGCACCAGTCGCCCCTGCTCCTGGAACGTGATCGGGACGCCCTCCTCGCGAAGCCCCTCGTACAGCGCGTCCGGGTCGAGCTCGTGGTAGAAGCTCACGATGGGCGACGGGTTCCTCGGAGGCGTGAAGAGGTCGAACCCGAGGTCGACGAGCTCGGAGCGCAGCTCACCCGCGAGCTTGACGGTGTGGTCCTCGATGCGCGCCAGGCCGACCCCCTCGATCAAGGTGAGCGCGGCGTCCATCGCGGCGACGGCTCCGAAAGACGGGTTCGAATGCTCATATTTCTGGGCATTCTCGCGCAGCCGAAACCGGTGATCAGGCAGCGACTCCGCGACCTGCCGGTGTCCGAAGCGATCCGGTTCGAGCCAGTCGAGGTGCTCCCTCCGAACGTAGAACGGAGCGCAACCGAAATCGGCAAAGAGCCACTTGTAGCCGTTGCCACAGGCGAAATCGACGCCTTCTTCGTGCAGGTCCGTCGCTGAGTTGCCGAACGCCTGGATCGCGTCCGCGTAGAGGTAGCCGCCGTGCGCGTGCGCGACCTCGGCGAGGTCGGGAAGCGTGTGCCGGTATCCGTTCCGGTTCGACACCCACGCGACGCTGATCAGACGCGTGCGGACATCAGTGCGGGCCGCGAAGTCGTCGACCGTGGTTCGGCCCTCGCTCACCGGGACGACGCGAAGCTCGACTCCGAGCCGGCGCTCGATCTCCCGGTACAGCACGAACGTCGTGGTGAAGTGGAGCTCGTCCACCACCACATTGTCGCCCGGGCGCCAATTGATCGCATCGGTGATGATGTTCTCCGCGTCGCTCGTGGAGAACAGGAAGGCGATTTCGTCTTCGTCCGCCCCGAAGAGCCGCGCAAAAGAGGCCCGTGCCCGCGCACGTGTCTCGGGCCGACTCCCCGGATCCCGGTACATCATCTTCTCCTCGGCGTACGCGACCATGGCGTCGTGGGCCGGCCGGGAGCTCGGACCGAGCGAAGCGGTATTCAGATAGGCGAGCTCTCGTGTGACCGGGAACTCGTCACGGATGCCGAGCGGGTCGTCCGATGGCGTAGCGGGCCGATCCGGTCCGGAGTGTGGGGCACCGCTCAGGATTTCCGGGCGCCCCGCGATCGGTAACGCGAGTCCCGCGGCCGCGGTGGTCCTGAGAAAGTTACGGCGACTGAAATCGCTCACGGCGTCGACCTTTCGGTTGTGCGCGTTTGAATCAAGACTTGCCCAGTGTGTGCACCACTACCCGCTCCACATCGAGATCATCCCGGCTGACGCCTATGATCCGATCGCTTCGAATGTCCAGCGGTCTCAGCCCAGCCGGCATCACCACCGTCGCGGCGAGCTGGCCCGATCGATCGAATACCCACCAGCTTCCGCCGGATCGATTGATGTCGCCGGCCAGCCACAGCGCGTCTTCGGGCGCCTCGTACGCGCGGACCCAGACGAACCCGTTGTCGTCCACGACCAGGCCCGAGATGGTGGGGATCGCCTTGGGTCGAGGCGATTCGTTCAGGTTCTCGACCGTCGCGAAGCGATCGTCGTCGAGCCGCCGTGCGAGCGCAGAACGGGCAGCGTCCACGTCTGCGGCAACGGCCGGGACGGCGATCGTCCGTCCGACGTTGCCGCTCCCATCGCGGACCTCGATCACGGGGCGCAGCCCATCGGTGAAGTAGAGCGAGTCTGCGTGTACGTCCCAGTAGGGCACCGGCGTAAAGGCCACCGGTCCGCCGCCACCCCCGGCATACAGCACTCGTTCGAAGAAGGTCTGCTCTCCCATCAAGCCGAGGAAAGTCCCTTCATGGTCGAACCGGCCGAGCACGAGTCGGTCAGCGGTCGTGGAGTTGCTCGTCAGTCTCCCACCGCCCCCGAGCCAGCCGAGGCCGACGCTGCCGTCAGAGAACGCGCCGAGGAATATCTGAAGCGTGCCAGGCGGGAGCTGATCGGAGGGTGGAGGTCGAACGAACCGGCTCTCGCGGACCGACCCCTCGAGCCCGAAGCGGGTCAGCCGAAGCGTCTCGGAGTCGAACACTCCCATGTCTCCGGAGTCGTCCAGCCACATGTCGCGGATATCCATGAATTCGCCCGGGCCTTCGCCCCCACTCCCAATCTCGAGGACGAAGTCGCCGGAGGCGTCGTAGATCCGGATCAACTTCAAGCCGCCATCGGCTACGGCGATTCGGTCGTCCAGAAGGGCCAGCGCGCGGGCGATCGACTGGAAGATGTACTCATCAGGGCCGTCGAGCTCGCCGATCGAGAGCACCGGGTCGACGGACACCGTCCACGTGGCGGAGGCCTGCTGTGCCGCGGCGTCGGTCGTGCTGCCTACAGTCGCGGCCGCAACGGCGAAGGTGGCGAGAACCGCGGCGATGGCCTTCATGGCGTTGTCTCCAGTGCCGGGTCGACCTGCGCGCACCGACAAGCTATTGCGCCGTCATGGACGGCACACCCGAGATCAAGGAGTCCGAGCCTGGGAGAGCGGATCGCGGGAGTGGCCGTGGCGCTCGAACAGGGCCTGCATGCGGACATGATTACGACCCGCCGGCGTCCTACGATCGAACCAGGCGCATGTGAACCGGTGTCGAAGCCCGACCGACTCGCCGAGAACCGCGACCTCTCGTGGCGAGAACACCTGCCACTCGAAGTCGTCGGACGTCCCCGTGTCGGTGTATTCGATTCGAACCCGAAAGCGATCGCCCTGAAGCGCTCGTGTGGTGCGGAATTCCCGACCGTTTCGCGTTTCGACCTCCATCGCCGGCAGCGTCGCCAGGGCCTCACGGTTGTAGATGTCCAGGAGCAGGCGTCCACCGTCACGCAGCCGGTCGGTCATGTCCCTCAGCACGGTACGGTTTTCTTCGTCGGGCAGATGTCCCCAGCTCTGCCACAGACACGTGACCACATCGAAGTTCGACGGCAGGTCGCCCAGTTCGCGCAGGTTAGCCTCGACGAATGTGGCGCCGTCCGGCGCCCCATCCCGAGCGATAGTCAACGCGGACTCGGACGTGTCGATGCCCGTGACTTCATAGCCCGCCTCGGCGAGAGCACGGGCGTGACGTCCGATTCCGCAGGCCACGTCGAGGACTCGATGGAACCGAGCAGGCGGCAGCTCGGTGGAGAAGAAGGCGAGTTCGCGATCCACGCCTGGCGGACTCGCTCGATTCAGGAAAGTCTCGAACCACTCCGGGGAGTAGACGTTCATGCCTTCGAGGGTGTCTCGGGACGACGGGACGGGCAAGTCCGGCGACTGGCTAGAACACGCCAAGACCCGCAAGTTTCGGGGTCCGATCCTACTGAAATCAGGGAAGGAAACCGGCTTGATTACGCACTCCCTGCGAACCAGCGGGCGCGCCCTCGGAAGAACCGGGATGCTCGCCCTGCTCACCGCCTCCTTCGTCAGCGTGTCCTGCGAAGCGCAGACCGCGGACATGACCCGTGGCGAGATCCCCCGAACCGCGATGGGGAAGCCCGACTTCAACGGCATCTGGCAGGCGATGGGGAACGCCTACTGGGATATCGAGCCTCACCTTGCGCGCCCGGCCCTGGCCATGCAGGAGGGGCCGGTCGTCCCGGTGCCGGCGAACGCCGTGGTCGCCATGGGAGCGGTCGGCAGCGTGCCTTCCGGATACGGCATCGTGGTGGGGGGGTCGATCCCGTATCTGCCAGAGGCGCTCGAGAAGCGAAACGAGAATCGCGAGAACTGGCTCGATCGCGATCCGGAGATCAAGTGCTATCTGCCGGGTGTCCCGCGGGCGAACTACATGCACATGCCGTTTCAGATCTTCCAGAGCGACTCGAAGTTCTTCCTGGCCTACGAATACGCTGGTGCCGTGCGGGATGTGCTGCTCGAGGACCCCGGCCCCCCCGAAATCGACTCGTGGATGGGGCAGTCCTACGGGCGGTGGGAGGGCGACACGTTCGTCGTCGAAGTGACCGGCCAGCTGGACCAGACCTGGTTCGACCGGGCGGGGAACCACCATGGGTGGCAGCTCAAGGTCACCGAAAGCTGGACAATGCTCGGCCCGGACCACCTGCTCTATGAAGCGACGATGGAGGATCCGGACACCTATTCCGAGCCCTGGACGATCCGGGTCCCGCTCTACCGCAACATCGATCCGAGCGCGCGGCTGGGGCAGTTCAAGTGCGTCCCGTTCGTCGAAGAGCTGATGTACGGTGAGCTCAGGAAGAACCCGATCCGACCGCCGCAGCCGTAGGGGAGACGACATGAAGAACGAGATCGCCCGTCCGGTCCTGGCCTGCCTCGCGCTGGTCGCGATGGTCGCCTCGCCGGCCTTCGCGCAGGAGAGCGATTGGGTACTGCCCCGGACGCCCGACGGAAAACCGGATTTCCAGGGCAACTGGTCGAACGCCACGTTGACTGCCATCCAGCGTGCTGCCGGGATGGGTAGGGTCCTGACGCCCGAACAGGTTGCCGCGATGGAGGGGGACCGCGCGTCTTTCATTCAGGAGAACTCCCAGGATAGCGATCCTGACCGGCCGGCTCCGGCGGCCGGGGGCGAGTTCACGGGGAACGCGCTCTTCGACGCCGCCTCGGGTGGCACGGGTGGATACAACCTCTTCTACATCGACGCGGGTGATCGTGTTGCCGTCTACAACGGCGAACCGCGGAGCTCGCTCGTCACGGTGCCGGACGATGGCCGGATTCCGGCACTGACGGATGCGGCGCGCACGCGCGCCCGCGAAGCTGGCGCCGCTCGGGCCGGCATGGGACAGTACGACAACCCGGAGAACCGTCCGCTCGCCGAGCGTTGCATGCTGTCGTTCGGTTCGAACGCCGGGCCGCCGATGCTTCCGAATTACTTCTACAACAACAACTACACGATCGTGCAGACGCTCGATCACATCATGATCATGACCGAGATGGTCCATGATGTGAGAGTGATCCCGATCGGCGACAAGCCGGATGTGCCGGAGGACTACCGTCCGTGGTTCGGGGTGTCGTGGGCGCACTGGGAGGGCGACACGCTCGTCATCGAGACGACGAACATCAGCCCCCAGCAAATGCGTGCGTACGCACAGGTATTCGCCGGCGGCGTCGGCAACCCGAAACTGACCGAGCGTCTGACGCGGGTCGGGCCCTACTCCCTGAACTACGAGTTCACCGTCGAAGACCCCGACACGTTCACCGAGGTCTGGGGCGGGGAAGTGCCGTTCAACTGGCTGCCCGATCGGGTGTACGAGTACGCGTGCCACGAGGCGAACTACGCGCTGTTCAATGTGCTGAGCGGCGCGCGCGCCCAGGAACGCGAGGAATCAACCGGGAATCTCGACCGGGAATAAGGAGTGCAGAGGAAAATGACTTTGAAGAAGAAGGTCGCGGGGTTCGGCCTCGCCGCGGTGATCGTCACGCTTGCTGTCGCGGGCCCGGTGATCGCGCACCACGCGTTCGGCGCCGAGTTCGACAAGGACGCGCCCATTCGCCTGCAGGGGGAGATCGTCAGGCTCGAGTGGGTGAACCCGCACTCGTGGATCCACGTGGAGGTCGTGACCGATACGGCCACGCACGTGTGGATGGTCGAGGGTGGCACGCCAAACGTGTTGCTGCGCCGGGGGCTGCGTCGCGATTGCCTGCAGCCGGGGACCGAGATCATCGTCGACGGCTACCAGGCGAAGGACCACTCGCTCAAGCGCGCGAACGGTCGGGACGTCACGTTCACCGACGGGACCAAGATCTTCATGGGGTCGTCGGGTACCGGCGCGCCGGACGACGCCGAGCGCATGCGTCAGAGGCGGGAGCGGGGTCGCTGCTAGCCACGCCCTGACACAAGCGGAGAGATTCCCATGATCTTCCGGTCACCGCGGGCGCTCGCGCTCGCGACACTGCTCGTCGCGGCCGCGCCGGTCGCGGCACAGGCCGGCGACGTCCCCCGGACCGCCGATGGGAAGCCCGATCTCCAGGGGAACTGGTCCAACGCGACCATGACGCCCGTTCAGAGACCAGAGGGCATGGGTCCCGTGATGACGCCGGAGCAGGTGGCCTCCTGGGAAGGCGCTCGCCAGAGCCAGATCCAGGAGGAGGCGGCAGACAGCGATCCCGATCGTGTGGCCCCGCCCGTTGGCGGTGACGGCTCGACGGGCGCCGCGGGGGGCGTCGGCGGCTACAACTACTTCTACATCGACGCCGGCGACCGCGTCGCCATCTACGACGGGGAGCAACGGAGCTCGCTGGTCACGCTCCCCGACAACGGACGCATCCCGGAGCTGACTCAGATGGCCCGGGACGCTCGCCGGGCCGAGTTCGCCGCGCGGCAGGCCCTGGGCGGCGAATACGCGAACCCCGAGAACCGTCCGCTCGCGGAGCGCTGCATCATGTCCTTCGGCTCGAACGCCGGACCGCCGATGCTTCCGAACTACTTCTACAACAACAACTACACGATCGTGCAAACGCCCGATCACATCATGATCATGACGGAGATGGTCCACGATGCGAGGATCATCCCGATTCGAGACGGCCCCGGACCTGAAACCGACCAATACCCGTGGTTCGGCATCTCGTGGGCTCACTGGGACGGTGACGCTCTCGTCATCGAGACCACCAACATCCACCCGGACCAGCGGCGATCGGCGTTGTATGTGTTCCCGGGTGGCTCCGCGGGCATGAAGGTCACCGAGCGGCTCACCCGCGTTGACGAGAACACGATCAACTACGAGTTCACCGTCGACGACCCCGACCACTACACGGGGGTGTGGGGTGGGGAAGTGCCCTTCACGAGGCTCCCGGAACGCGTCTACGAGTACGCATGCCACGAGGGCAACTACGCGCTCTTCAACATCCTCTCCGGGGCGAGGGCGCAGGAGCGCGCGGAAAAGGGGAACGGCGGGTCGAACTAGCCCCCGTACCGTCGTCCCTTCAGGAAAAGCCGATCCAACGACCCGCCGCGGCGACGACAAACCACACCGCGATCGATGCGCCGCCGACCAGCCGGGTCCGCCACGTCGCTTTCATCCCCGCCCTCCGGATCACGCGTTTTCGCACCGTGAACGTGAAGAGAAGCGCGACCGGGAGCGTCCAGATCTTCACCCAGAACGACGTGTTGTAGTAGAGCTTGATCGGTTCCGAGATCATGAGAAGCATGCCCGTTGCGATCATCAGGATCGCTGCCCCGACCGCCCACCGGTGCGCGTACGCCCCCAGTGTGTCGATCGGTTGGCTCTTGAGTCCGACTCCGAGCAGCCTCAGATCCACGATCAAGAGCGACCCTCCAAGCACGCACAGAACGACAAGGTGGATCGACTCGATGATGGCGAACGACCAGATCGACTGGGCCAGAGCCTCGCCGACAGATGTCGTCTCGATCCACTCGAAGAACGGTAGCAGCATCGCGGTCCCCTATTGAATCCAGATGCTGCAGCCCTGCGCCCAATCGAACCAGGCGGGGGGACCGAGATCGCAGTTGAACCAGCTGTACGCGACCAGGCGCCCCGAAATGACGATCAGGGCCCAGGCGATGAGTGACATCGCACCCGCCCTGCGGGCGGCTCTCGGAAGCACCTCCAGATGATCCCATTCTTCCACGCTTCGGTGGATGCGGCGGTGGAACCAGAACGCGTTCAGGCCGGCGAGAACCAGCAGGAGGACCTTGAAGCGAAAGAAGATGTTGTGGTAGTAGCGAACCGGGTCGGAGTAGAAGATCAGCAGCCCGGTGATCGCCATCACGACGAAGCTCGCTCGTGTCCACGGGAGGATGCGGCCCGTCACCTCGGAGACCGGCACGCTCTTCATCGTCCACCCCAGCAGCCGGAAGTCGTTGAACGCTGCGGTCCCCACGAAGAGGCCGAGCGTGAGGACGTGCGTCGACTCGATCAACGGCCACATCCAGTAGGACTCGAGAAGCGCGATGCTCCAGGGCGTCGCGTCCAGCCATTCCAGGAACCCGTGCATGCGAAGCCTTAGCTGCCCGAGCCGTCAGGGCCTTCGGCTTCGGCGGCATCCTCCACGCCTTCCACCTCGACCGGGTCGGTTCGATCGTCGTTGGGTCGAAGGGTCTGGAGCGCATAGGATGCGTGACACGCCGAACAGACCAGGTACACTTCGCCGCCCGCCGTGAAGACGGCCTCCGCGTCCATGGCTTCGGCTGCCGCGATCGCTTCGCGTCCGATCTCGACGAGATCCCGTGAGAACGCCATCCAGGCCCCGCGATCCAGCGCCCGCCCCCGCATCATCAGTAGGTTGCCGGACTCCGCGATGACGTACGCCGCGTGCCGTACCTGCTCCCACTCCTCTTCCGTCTCGGGCTGGAACTCGTCGACACCGGTCGAGTCGAGAATGGCTCCGACCGCGTCCCAATAGGTTTCGGCGGCCGGCTCGAGTACCGTCAGCATGAGGCCCTGAACGTCCGTCACCAGGTCGTAATCCTCAGAAGCTTCCGTGGCCGGATCCGACGTGCAGCCGCTGAAGGCGAGCGGCAGGACGAGAAGGAGCGATCGTCTGGTGTCCATGGCGGCACAAGGTATCCGGGACTTTCGGGGGTCGCACGGGGCACGCTGGCGATTCCCGCGCATGACGTGAAAGCTAGGGGGTATCTGCCTGGGGATCGAGCCAGCTCGAGCCTGAAACTGGATCAGGGATGACCGAAGAGAGACTCTACACCGACGACGAAGTGGCGGATGTCCTGTCACGGGCGGTCCAGCCCATCGCGTCCTCCGCCGTCCCCGCGCGGAGCACGTCGGGCATCACGCTGGCGGAGCTCGAGACCGCGGCGGCGGAGGCCGGCATCGACCCGTCGCGGGTAAGAACAGCTGCGCAGTCGCTTGGCGAGCGCTCGTACGAACACGACCGCTCGTTGCTGTTCGGACCGCATACCACCCACGTGTTCGATCGGGTCATCGACGGCGAGGTTCCACGCGAGCGGCTGCTGGACATGGTCAACGTCATCCGTCGCCAACTCCGCGTGAAGGGCAAGGTCGAGGAGGTCGGCGACTG
>Ga0224508_10000846_pt1 | contig 28406 bp, 32 predicted proteins | sample SF_Jan12_sed_USG_4_FD_170157 | JGI IMG/M metagenome (GOLD analysis project Ga0224508, IMG submission 170157) | Sediment microbial communities from San Francisco Bay, California, United States - SF_Jan12_sed_USGS_21 | ecosystem: Environmental > Aquatic > Marine > Sediment | place: USA...
TGTTTTCGGTCAAGGTTGTCATATGGTTATGCATCTTCGGTCTCGCGCTGCACGGAAGGACTGTACGCCAAATACTTGCGTTGCGTGGAAATATGGTCTGCCAGAAACTTGGCGTCGTGCCAGACGCCCCAGATGAAGCTGGACGCCCGTCGCGACTGCCAAGGCAGACCCAGGAAATAGATCCCGGGCTCAGCCGAAACACCGCGCTGATGCTTCGGCTTGCCTTTTTCGTCGAATGCGCCAACCTTCAACCAGCTGAAATCAAGAGCAAAGCCTGTTGCCCAGACGATCGAGGTTATTCCAGCCTCAGCCAGATTCAACTCAAGAATGGGATTGGTTACGCATTCCGGGTCCGGGTCGATATTTCGGGCTTCAGGCTCCTCCGGAAGGTCAAGGCCGTCGCGGGCAATATACGCGTCGGCTTCGTCCAGAACTGACAGGTAATTCGCATCCCCTAACGCAATATTTTCCGCAAGATCGGGCGCGAAGCTCACCACACCGTCGTTGTACGATTTCGTCAGGCCAACGAGCGTCATCCCCTGCTCTGCCAGACGCCGGAAGTCGACCGTATGGCCGCCATGGGCACCGCTTACCGAGATCGTGACATGTTCCGTGCCAGGCTCCATGGCCTCGGCGTCCCACTTGCCGAGGACCCCCAGCCACCAGACGAAGTCACGCCCGCGATAGCTGCGCGGAGGACGGTCGTGCGGGCCGACCGAGAGGTAAACACGCTTCCCTGCACGCAAGAGTTCGTCCGCGATCTGCACCCCCGAAGACCCCGCTCCGACCACCAGCACAGCACCCTCGGGCAACTGCTTGGGATTTTGGTAGGCGCTGGAATGCATCTGCATGAGTCCTGCATCCTCAGGAACAACGGACGGGATGACAGGGCGTTGGAAAGGTCCGGTGGCGGCGACCACGCTTTTGGCTTCGATCACGCCTTCCGAGGTTTCGACACGGAAGCCGGCCCGGCCAACATTCCTTTCCACATTCTTTACCTCCACGCCGCAGCGGATGGGGGCACCGATCTTTTCTGCGTAAGCGACAAAATAGTCCGCAATCCGCTCCTTGGGAGCAAAGGCATCGGGATCGAGATCGGAGAACTCCACGCCCGGAAACCGATCATGCCAGGCCGGGCCATTGGCAACCAAAGAGTCCCATCTTTCCGAGCGCCAGCGTTCGGCAATCCGGTGCCGCTCCAGAACTTGGTGAGGCACGCCGCAGTTGCTCAGGTGCTCGCTCATGGCCACGCCGGCTTGGCCGGCACCGACAACGAGCGTGTCTACTTTTTCAATTGACATTTTTTTGGGTCCTTCTCTGGCATTCCAGGATTTTTAGCGGATGCAACGGATTCAGATACGTCGAAGGTTGCTATCGATCGGCAAGAGAGCTTTAGCGACCAGCGGCTGAACTGCGGATGCCAGGCGACATCCGCCACCTTCTCGCCGTTCACGTAAAACTCGCGGCCGCCGCGAATGAAATCGCGATATTCGTCGCCAGTGTGGATCATTCCATGTCCTCCGGATTGCGGGACGGATAGGAAAGTTAAAGCATATATCTTCAGGTGAAAAGGCGTGCCGGGTGACGGCACACACAAATGCAGGCGATCGTCGCAGTCGAGCCTTTCAGGATCAGCTGAGTTAACGTGCTTTCAAGTACTCTGACCCCTTGATTACCTTGATTCTTTACTATCTTCACGGTGAATGTTCGTCCGGTATGATCTTCAGCCAGACCACGTCCGGCACTGAGTTCTGGAGCAGGCGCAGGAAGAGCGCGAGGAAGAGCAGCTCGGTCTTCTTGGTCTTGACGATCTGCTGCAGATCCTTGGCGGTGGACTCGTAGTCGAGACTTCCGGCGAAGGGTGGATTGGCGAGGACGAGGGAGTACTTCTCCGCGTCGTCGTCGTCGGTCTGGGCCAGCGAGTCCTTGTAGCGGATGTCCGGGTTCTCGACGCCGTGCAGCAGCATGTTCATGCTGCCGATGCGCAGCATCGTGTTGTCGAAGTCGTAGCCGTGGAAGGTGTGGTCGTTGAACCGGCGGCGGGCGGCGGCGTCCTTGTAGATGGTGTCGCTGTGGTGCTCGACGAGGTACTCGGAGGCGGCGATCAGGAAGCCGGCCGTGCCGCAGGCCGGGTCGCAGATCACGTCCTTGGGCGTCGGCGCGGTCATGTCGACCATCAACTTGATGATGTGGCGCGGCGTGCGGAACTGGCCGTTCTGCCCGGCGGTGGCGATCTTGCCGAGCATGTACTCGTAGAGGTCGCCCTTCGTGTCGCTGTCGGCCATGTCGATGCCGTCGAGCTGATCCACCACGTTGGCCAGCACGCGGGCCGTGGGCATCATGAAGAGGGCGTCCTTCATGTGGTGGGTGTAGGTCGAGCCCCCCTCGCCGTCGGCCTCGCCCTTCTGCCCGAGGGTCTTCATGAAGGGGAACACCCCGTCGCGCACCGTCTCGAACATCTTCTCGGGTGCGGTCTCTTTGAATCGCGACCATCGAAGCTTGTTCTGCCTTGCGGTGAAGACGGGCTCCTCGATGGGCTTGCCGGTGCGGGCGGCCTTGCGCTCCTTCAGGGTATGCAGTTCGTCGAGCCGCTTGATGAAGAGCAGGTAGGTGAGCTGCTCGATGACCGAGAGGGGATTGGAGATGCCACCGGACCACATCGTGTCCCAGATGCGATCGACCTTGGACTTGAGTTCGCCGGTGATCATAGTGTGTCGCTCTTATTGGCCAGTCTTAATTCGATCGGCAATCGATTCCGCGATTCGAATCAGCGAATCAAGTAAGCCTTGGTCTATGTCAAGCTCACCTTCGTACTCGGCAAGGTTTCGCTTGCGGTGGGCCTGGTCCAGCACTCTCCACTGCTCATTGGCGAGATTCAGCGTGTGCTTAAGGCACTGAAAAACGATATATCGACTTTCCGATCTATAACCGGCCCGCCTCAACGCAGCGAGCGATAGGGCGTGCGCCGCGTTGTAAGCAAGATCGAAACGGGATTCGATACTTAGTGACTCAATCTTCGAGTCTTTCAATCGAGCACGACCGGACTTGATCAAACCAGCAACTTCCTGCTCGGAGGGCGGCTCGGCTTTTAGCTGGCCGATCTTGACGAGATTATCGAGCTGCTCATGCGGCATCTAGCTCTCCCGTTATTCGAAGTGTCGGCCCGTCCAATACACGCTTCAGAAAAGCATTCCCGCTAGTGCGTCGTTTACGAAACTCACTTTCTGTATACAGGGTGGGATTTATCTGTCGGCCCAACTGCTTTTCGGCAAGCGCAAGCTCCGAGTAGAGGTCCTCGAGTGTTAGATCGTTTGAAACAACGAGTAGGTCGATATCACTTTTGGTTGTGTCCGATTGCTTTGCCACCGAACCGTAAATGAGCGCGAGTGAGATTTGCGTTTCCAATGGTTCCAGCACTGCTCGCACCTGTTGTTGGACCCCGACGGTCTTTTTGATGATCGAGCACAACTCCTTGTATATCGGCGCGTCAGGATTAGCTCGATAGTGCTTTTGGTTGCCATGCCGTTCGGTGGTGACTAGGCCGCTGCGCTCAAGCCTAGACAGCTCGCGTTGGACGGCACCGCGCCCGACATCGGCGAGTTCGATCAACTCGGTGACAAAAAAGCTCCGCCTGGGCTGGCCAAACAGCAAGCTGAATAGGCGTTGTTGGGTTGCGGTAAAGAGAGCATCAGCGAGTGACTCCTTTCTCGTAGTCGACTTGCCAGCTTTGGGGGTTCGAGGGCGGTCTCGTCCTGCAGAAGTAGTACCCATAGTGGGTATATTAGTACCCTTTTTGGGTACACTCAAGTCAGTTCAATCACTAACTTGGGGTCGAGACCGTAGCGTTCGGCTTCCTCTGGATAGCCGCGAGGAATACAAACGACCCTCGTGCTAAAGAGCTCGTAGTCAAACGCGTCGCGTATGGCCATGGATCCAGAGTTCAGGTCTGTGAGCTTTGGGTCAAAAGGGGTCGGAGTCGATTTTTCCGAATAGACGCAGGTCATGGTCAATCCGACACCGACACTTTTTATCACTCTCTTCTATTACTTTTACTATCTCCAATCCAGGTTTCTCAAAAACAGAGTTCAGCTTCCTATTCCCTTTATTCCGTTCTTGGGAAACATTTCGGCTCCGACCCCTTCACGTTCTGTATTTTACTTGCAAACTTTGAAAAAAGGAGTTGGAACCCATATTTAAAGTGCTATCAGCGAGTGGCGAAATTGGTACTTCGATTGATTACCAGCTAACTGTCTCGTCCCGGTCCGTCAGCATCTTCAATTCCCCCCTTTCCTGTTACGCCTAACGTATGCGCCCAGCACCGAAGGTGCGTTGACTTAATTGTTTGCGTTGCCTCAATTTAGTTGATCAATGGGGTCAGAGTAGGTCAGAGTCGATTGATCACAACACCATCATATGTCGATGCAGGCTACCGTTTCTTTGAATTTTCTTTGGTGCGTTGTGACATTAGTAATTCTCTGGAGATGTGGCGTTTTTTTGATACCTATGCATGAAGTGCTCGCATCACGGCTTCAGGTTCGCGTTCTAAGATACGAAGCAGTACTTGTGCTGACCCCGACGGTTCACGGTGCCCTTGCTCCCAGTTTTGCAAGGTACGAACACTGACCGAAAGCAAGGCCGCCATTTGCGTTTGACTAATGCCGAATGACTTGCGTACTGCACGAACATCTGGTGCTGAAAACTCATGTCGGGTCACCTCTTTCGGGCGGTCACGGACAGCCTCTAGACCCTCCATGATTTCGGCAAAGATATCTCGATTGCTCATCGTCTCTGCTCCTGTATCTGTTTAACCACCGCGCGCATCGCGCGGACTTGATCACGACTTAAATCTACTTGATCGGTCTTGTCGTAGACGGGTAACAAGTGGATCTCGTCGGGCGAGCGCATCCAATAGTAGATGACACGCAATCCGCCCCGTTTACCTCTACTAGGCACACCCCAGCGCATCTTGCGAACACCGCCAGAACCTGGGATCACAGTACCGATCGCTGGCTGTACAAGTAGTGTTAATTGCAACAGCCTGAACTGATCGTTATCGAGGTAATCCTCCCTTACTCGTTCAAACGGAGGTGTCTCAACAAAGATCATCAGAGCTTATGGATCATAAGTATACGTCAACGACGTATATCGGATATATATCAGGGCAGCGTGAACAGTACCCACTCACTTGCAGGGTCCTTTTTAAATCTTTATACTGTTTTTATAAACAGTATTCGTACATACAGTATAAATGAAAGAACTCACCCAGCGGCAGGCGGAAATCTTAGCGTATATCTGCGACACCATTGGCTCTTCGGGGATTCCGCCCACTATTGCGGAGATCACTGCGGCCATGGGGCTCAAGTCTCCTCATGGTACCCGCGGTCATCTCCAGGCCTTGGAGCGAAAGGGTGCGATCGAGCTGATCCCTGGTGCCTCGCGGGGCATCCGTTTACTTCAGGCCGACCGCAAAGTCCTAGGCTTGCCCATCGTCGGCAGGGTGGCGGCGGGTAGTCCCATCTTGGCCGAAGAGCATATCGAAGGGCATTTCAAGATCGATCCCAGAAAGTTTACGCCGCGGCCTCATTATCTTTTGCAGGTGCAGGGGATGAGTATGCGAGATGCGGGGATTCTCGATGGCGATTTGTTGGCCGTGCACCGCACTGTAGAGGCACACAACGGGCAGATCGTGGTGGCGCGTTTGGAAAATGAAGTCACGGTGAAACGTTGGAAAAGGAAAGGACACAAGGTGTGGTTGTCACCGGAGAATCCACAATACAAAACCATAGAAGTCGACCTTAGAAAAACTGAGCTGGTTCTCGAAGGTCTTGGGGTAGGGATAGTGAGAAATAAGGGTCTGGTATGAATGCGCAACTCGATCAGTTAGTGAGTGGCCATCCGTTGATATGGCGTGGTGGGGCACCGCTTAGCGATGACTGCAGCGGTATGCCTACGGGGTTTGCAGAATTGGATGCAGTGTTACCCACCGGTGGTTGGCCTGGTAACGCGTTGGTGGAGATCGTGGTCGAGCGTTTTGGCATTGGTGAAATAAGTTTATTGATGTCGGCCATGGCAGGTGTGACCCAGCAAGGAGGTTGGTTGGTCTGGGTCACACCCCCTTTTTTGCCTTATGCCCCTGCCCTTTCTAAAAGTGGCGTCGATTTATCGCGGTTGGTGGTACTGAACTACGAAAAATCCGACCGGCGTGTTTTGTGGGCGATGGAACAAGTGTTGACTGCCAAGGCGTGTCGTATGGTGGTGGGTTGGCCGCATATTTCCGATGAGCGTGCGGTGCGACGTTTGCAGTCGGCAGCCGCGAGTGGCGACACCTTGGGTGTATTGTTTCGCACCCATGAGGCATCGACTTCACCCGCTGCTTTGCGGCTACGGCTTTCGCGGATCGATGACACACTGCAGGTAACAGTCCTTAAGGCGCGTGGTGGTTGGCGCCGGGATTCAGTACTCCTTGAACTCTAATGGCCACCGATCAAGCCCTTGCCCCGCGGCAAGAGGCACACTCACTCCCGTCCCATGAGCGCCAAGTCTCTCATGCACCGCTGTGGTTGTGTGTGTATTTCCCCAATCTCCCGCTGGAAGTGTTTACCTCATCGGTGGAGCACGTCGGGCCCATGGTGGTGTTGCAGCAGCAGAAGAATCGTTGTGTGGTGCGTGCGGTTTCTCCTGCGGCCGAAGCCGAAGGCGTGTGTGTGGGCATGCCGATCAATGCGGCCTATGCGCTGTGTCATCAATTAGACGCGCGACTGCATAACCCCAAGACCGAGGTGGCCAGGCTCAAACGCCTGGCGGCATGGGCCGGGCAGTTTACCCCTATGGTGAGTCTGGAGCCCCCGCAAGCATTGCTGCTTGAAGTGAAAGCGAGTATGAAATTGTTCGGGGGGTTGGAGGCGCTCTGTCGCTTGATCGGTGAAGGCTTGAGTGAGCTGGGTCACGAGTTTGTTATCGCGGTCTCGCCTACGCCCATTGCAAGCTGGTTCATGGCACGCAACGCTCATGAATTCGTGGTCACCGATAAAGAGGCATTGCGTTCGGTGTTGGGTGAACTGACGCTCACAGGTTTGGGTTTGGACGCGCGGGTGGTGGCAGGCTTGCACAAGTCGGGGCTGCGCACGTTGCGTGATGTGTGGCGATTGCCGAGAGAGGGTTTGGCGCGTCGTTTTGGATGTGGATTCTTAAATATCTTCGATCGTGCCCTAGGGCTCACCCCGGATCCTAGAAAAGCATTTGTTCCACCCGAGCGTTTTGCCAGCGCCTTGGAACTGCCCGCGGAGATCAGCGATACCGAGTTATTGTTGATCGCGATCCATCGCTTGCAGTTGGAGTTGGCGGGATTTCTGCGGGCCCGCGATGCGGGTGTGGATAGTCTGACTATCACTTTGCATCACGCTCGGCGGCCGGCGAGTTCATTACAGGTCGGCATGCGGCACAACAGTTGCGATGCCGATCATCTGTTGCTGTTGATCCGAGAACGCTTTGAGCATTTACGGCTACCGGCTTCCGTCATTCGCGTGACGCTCACAGCCGATGAGATTCACGCTTTCACCCCCGCTCATCGACAGTTATTTGATAACAAAGAATCTGTAGATCAAGACTGGGATCAAGTGTTGGAGCAGCTACAAGCCCGTTTGGGGGAACAAGCGGTGCGTGGGGTACAGCCGGTGATGGATCATCGACCTGAGCGTGCTTGGAGTTATGTTGATCCCGGCGAGGCAAAACCAGTTGGCAAGCTCCCTCATCGCCCATTGTGGCTGTTGCCTCAGCCACAAGCGTTAGCACTACGTCGCGGTCGTCCGTGGCGACAAGGAAAGTTACGACTCCAACAAGGTCCTGAACGCATCGAGGGCGGTTGGTGGGACGATGCGGACATTTGCCGCGATTATTATGTTGCGATCGATCGCAACGGCAGTCGGCTGTGGATTTTTCGCGATCTGGTTCAAGCTAAGCGGTGGTATCTGCATGGTTGGTTCAGTTGACTACGCAGAACTACACTGCCTTAGTAACTTCACCTTTCTGCGTGGTGCCTCCCATCCAGAGGAATTAGTCGAGCGCACCGCCAAGCTTGGGTATCGCGCGCTGGCGATCACCGATGAATGTTCCCTGGCAGGAGTGGTGCGCGCCCATGTGGAGGCCAAACAACAAAACCTGCCGCTCATCATTGGAAGTGAGTTTTGTCTGGATGATGGGCTGCGTTTTGTATTGCTCGCCACCGACCGCGAAAGTTACGGCCATCTTTCCGCATTAATCACCCGCGCGCGACGTCAGGCCGAAAAAGGAAGTTATCGTCTTACGCGGGACGACCTTGTTGAGTCCTGTCCCGCAGGATGTCTCGTCTTATGGCTGCCGGCCGATCAAGCGGATCCGGCGGATGGTCAATGGCTCAAGTCATTATTCCCAGAGCACACTTGGATCGCCGTCGAATTGATTTTGGACGGTAACGATGATGTGCGTCTGGATCAGACGCAGGCGTTGAGTGAGGCCTGCGATTTGCCGCGGGTGGCCTGCGGTAACGTACACATGCATTGCCGCTCGCGCCGGGTGTTACAAGATGTGTTGACCGCCATTCGCTTAGGTCGACCTTTGGCGATGCTTGGCTACGACTTATATGCCAACGCCGAGCGCTATCTGCGATCACGCAAACGCCTATCCCGTTTATATCCAGCAGAGCCACTGGTCGAGACGGTCAAGATCGCGGGTCTGTGCAATTTTTCCCTGGATGAATTGCGTTACGAATATCCCAAGGAATTAGTGCCCGCTGGACACACCGCGAGTTCTTGGTTGCGACATCTAACTCAGAAAGGGATGCGGCAGCGTTGGCCCCATGGGGTGCCCGACAAGGTTGTGCTCTCGGTGGAGCGCGAGCTCAAATTGATCCAAGAGCTTCGCTACGAACCCTATTTCTTGACGGTTTACGACATCGTCCGTTTCGCTAAGCGTCAACACATCCTTTGTCAGGGGCGTGGCTCGGCCGCCAATTCCGCGGTGTGTTATTGCCTGAGTATCACCGAGGTTGATCCCGCACGGCTCGATCTCTTGTTTGAACGCTTTGTGTCCAAGGAGCGCAATGAGCCGCCGGATATTGATGTGGACTTTGAGCACGAACGCCGCGAAGAGGTCATTCAATACATCTATCAAAAATACGGTCGTGAGCGTGCCGCCTTGGCGGCCACGGTGATCACCTATCAACCGCGGAGCGCCATCCGCGATGTGGGCAAGGCGTTGGGCATGAGTCTGGAGCAAGTGGACCGGCTCGCTAAATCCATGCAGTGGTGGGATGGCAAGCATTCGCTGTCGCAACGTTTGGCAGGCACGGGGTTTACCGCCGACAACCCCTTATTACAGAAGTTGGTGATGCTGGTGAATGAGATCATCGGGTTCCCCCGTCATCTGTCCCAGCATGTCGGCGGCTTTGTCATTTCCCAAGGACTGTTGAGTCATTTGGTGCCCATCGAGAACGCCGCCATGGACGACCGCACCGTGATCCAGTGGGAAAAAGACGACTTGGAGTCCTTGGGACTCCTTAAAGTAGATGTGTTGGGCTTGGGGATGTTGACCGCGATCCGTAAGAGTTTCGCGCTGATCGAAGGCTATAGCGGTAGGAGTCTGAACATGGCCAACGTGCCGGCGGAAGACCCAGCGGTGTACGCCATGATACAGAAAGCCGACACCATCGGCGTGTTTCAGATCGAATCCCGCGCCCAGATGACCATGCTGCCGCGATTAAGACCGACTTGTTATTACGACTTGGTGATTGAAATCGCCATCGTCCGTCCCGGGCCGATTCAAGGGGAGATGGTGCACCCTTATCTTGCCCGGCGCAGCGGTAAGGAAGAAGTGACTTACCCGAGCCAAGCCATGCGCGCAGTGTTAGAGCGTACTCTGGGGGTGCCTATTTTCCAGGAACAAGTGATGCAGATCGCAGTGGTCGCGGCCGGCTTCACCCCGGGTGAAGCCGATCAGTTGCGACGCAGTATGGCGGCCTGGAAACGACGCGGGGGTTTAGAGAAATATGAGTCTAAATTAAAAGACGGCATGCGTGAGCGCGGTTATAGCGATCACTTCGCCACCCAGATCTTCAATCAGATAAAAGGGTTTGGTGAATACGGTTTTCCCGAATCTCATTCCGCCAGTTTTGCGTTGCTGGCCTATGTATCGGCGTGGTTGAAATGTCATGAGCACGCGGCGTTCACCTGCGGGCTATTAAATAGTCAGCCCATGGGGTTTTATGCGCCCGCGCAATTAATCGGTGATGCCCAGAGACACGACGTGGAGGTGCGTCCGGTGGATGTACAGCGAAGCCTGTGGGACTGCACCTTGGAGCCGTCGCGCACCAAACAACCCGCACTGCGTTTGGGCTTGCGTATGATTAAAGGTCTATCTGAAGCGGCCGGCGAGCGTATTGTGGAGCGGCGCCGAGATCGCCAGTTTCGCCATACCCAAGATCTGATGAATCGCGCTGCATTGAATCGCAAAGATCTGGAATGTCTGGCCGCCGCCAATGCGCTTTTTCAACTGGCCGGTCACCGTCATCGCGCCCACTGGGAGGTCAGTGGTGCAGAGAACGAGACACCGTTGCTGCAATCAACTGTTAGGCCTGAGGCGCAAGTGTTGTTACGTAAACCCCATGAGGGCGAAGAGATCATCGCCGATTATGTCCATCAAGGGTTCACCCTAGGACGTCACCCCCTCGCGTTGCTGCGTGATCGACTTAACGCAAAAGGCGTTCGTCAAGCCAAAGCGCTGTGGGATTTGCGTCCGGGTTCTACCGCAACCGTGGCGGGGTTGGTCACCGTGCGCCAACGCCCCAGTTCCGCCTCCGGTGTGATCTTTGTGACTTTGGAAGATGAGAGCGGTTACGCCAATATCATTGTCTGGCCCAAAGTTGCCGAAGCCCAACGTCAAGCCTTGTTGAAGGCGCGGTTGCTTTCAGTGACCGGTATTGTGCAGAAAGAAGATAATGTGTTGCATATAGTGGCCGGGCGAATGGAAGACTACAGTGCATGGTTGGGTGAATTGCAGACGCGCTCGCGCGATTTTCATTGATGTGTTCGCCTAAAGGCGAACCTACAATATCCACATGGTAGATCTTTGTAGGTACGCCTTCAGGCTTGCACCAAGCCCTGCGACAAATTAAATCGGGGTCGCACCTGGAAGGTGCTCCTACGACGTTTGACGGATCGTGTACCTTCCCGTAGGAGCAGCATCCCTGCTGCGACATTATTATAGAGGGTCGCGCCAAGATGGCGCTCCTACGAGGTGTGATAGATCACATGTCTCGACGGTGCACCTACTGAGGTGTAATGGATCATGTATCTTTACGACGTGATGATGTTTTCCGTAGGAGCGGTATCCTTGCTACGATTTATTGAATCGGGGTCGCACCTGGAAGGTGCTCCTACGACGTTTGACGAATCACGTGTCTGGAAGCTGCACCTACGAATTCACGAGTCAATGGCATGGCGAAAACATGGTTTTTACATGGCATTTTTGTGTATGCTGTGACGCCAGAGTTTGTCCAAACGGATACGACTGCGGATCTGTTGGAGGGTGCTCAAGGCGACGCGATTCGGGGGAAAGCTCGCTTGGGCACATATAGCGCGCCCCGTGAGGTCGCCCGTACAGTGGTGTTTCTCGCCTCGAAGGCCCCCGAGTTCTTGACCAATATCAATGATGCTTCCTATCTGCGCTAAATGGGCCCAAATTTCCGTTAACATCTCGCTGGGAGAGGCGTAGAATTCTCCTCCCTGGGTTCCGATAGGGGCTCGGGGAAGCCCGCCGGATGCGGGAATTTTTGGCGAAGGTATGGATCTAATAATAATATGTAGGTGTGATTTGCGAACGTGCTCTCGCGGAGTAACACTTAAAATAGCAGCAGCGACCTAGGGTCGGAATGCTGAGGAGCACGGGGGTAGAGACGGTGTGTAGATTACGAGTTGTGGAGTGTTTGGCGCCGCTGCGTCCAGCGAGACTTGTGCCATGAACATAATCCCTCATGGCAAGCAGGAGGTACCGGGCCAGGTTGAAAACGGTACCAAGAAGGTCACCGATGGCAAGAATCTAATCTACTATGACGGTTATTGGATTAGGTATTACGCTCCACCCACTGACACCTTGGCCGCAAGGAAGAAACTCATAGATAGCCTGACGCGGCGAACCTTTCATCACACTGAGCAGGGTATCAACACACCCGGAGATAAGCTCGATGACGCGCGCAGGGCATACGAACGCGAGCAAGATCCTGCGAAGAAAAGAGTGAACGGTGCAATGCTCGCAGGCGCACTGTGCAATCGCGCCGGTGACATCTTTAACACCATTGTGAACCTGGCAGAAAAGGGCGTGGAGATCAGCGTCGACGATGCACTCATGAGGCAGTGTGGCGAGTACTTCAAGGAGGCGTTGGCGCTAGGTAAGATGGTCAAGCATCGCAGTGGTTGCGAGGGCATCGATGAGCTTTGGGGCGAGCCACTGAAAGCGTTCACCATGCCGATCGCGGCGTTCTATGAGAGCCGCTACATCAAGATCGCGCAAACCATGTGTGCTATTGATTCCATTGCAGGCAAACTGACTTCTCTGGTTGAAGGCAGTCGCTTGCGTGATACGACGGTTTCCAGGATTGCCGAGTACGCTGAGAGCGCTAAGCTTGTGAGTGAGACTATTAAAAGGGATCCAGTTATCTTTGATGTGTGGCCACGGTTTATCGCCGCACGTGAGAGGTTTTCCGACATCGAGTCGCTCTCGGGTTTACATGGCGGACAAGGTCTGCTGCGGGAAGGCAAGGAGCTCATTGCTTATGTCGCGGGTGCTCGGGTGCCTATGCCAAAGTCCACCAAGGAATTCCTGGCGAAATGTGACAAACACATTAGACAGGTTGATCGTACCAACCCTCAAAATGCAGTGGCCGCCGCTGCGAGGGGCTGAACACCGAACCTGACTGCCGCGCGCAGCTAGACCCCTAACCCTGCCAAGCGGGCGCTCCCCTCTAGCGTCGTATAATCTTGTCTTTTTGTAGTGAGTGATACGCAAGTTTAAGGAATCCATGGCGGTCTACAAAGGGAAATGTCACTGCGGCGCCGTGGTGTTTGAAATCGACACAACCCTAGATCGTGTAGCGCGTTGCAACTGTTCTCTGTGTCGACGGCGAGGTGCCTTGATGCACTATGTCACCGAGGATCGGTTCAAGCTATGCACCGGCGAAGAACATTTATCCTTATATCAATTCCACACCAACACAGCTAAACATTACTTTTGCAAAACCTGCGGCATCTATCCGTTTCATCGACCCCGCACTAAACCCGGATTCTATGGTATCAATGTCGGATGTTTAGAGGACGTAGATGTGTCCCACCTTGAGCCGGAGTTGCTCGACGGCAAGGCGTTGGACTGATTGGCCTGCACTACCTATCTCAAAATGGATCTTTTCCGCGCAGGCGTTGTTTTCAGCTCGCTCTAATGCTCTGGTACTGCGTGTACAGTGTGCTTTTCGCGACCCTCAGGCCTAGCCTGCACGAAATATCTCCGATTATGAGATGGGTTCTAGTTGTCTTATCCGTACTGTTGCGGATCTGCGGCATGGACGGAGTAAATCGTTTGCCGAAGATCGATTTGTTATAGTTGCTAGCATTATTCATCCGAGACGCATCATGACGGTTAAGCCTTTCGTGTCCCAGGTTCAGGATAAGCCACGCTCCACTAACTTTATCAGGCAGATCATTGATAGCGATCTTGCGGCCAACAAGAATGAGGGTCACGTGGTCACGAGATTTCCTCCTGAGCCCAATGGCTACTTACATATCGGTCACGCCAAATCCATCTGTCTCAATTTCGGCATTGCCGAAGATTACGGTGGCGTTTGCTATATGCGTTTCGATGACACTAATCCGATCAAAGAGAGTAGTGAGTATGTAGAGTCGATAAAGGAAGATGTTAAGTGGTTGGGATGGGACTGGGGTGAGCATCTGCGTCATGCGTCGGACTACTTTGATCAACTCTATGAATATGCCGTGCAACTGATCGGGGCCGGCAAGGCATATGTTTGCAGTCTGAGCGCCAACGAGATTCGACAGTATCGTGGAACCTTAACCGAGCCGGGCACTAACAGCCCCTACCGGGACCGGTCGGTGGAAGAAAATCTAGATTTGTTTAACCGGATGCGCGCGGGTGAATTCGAAGACGGCGCACATGTACTGCGGGCGAAGATTGACATGGCATCGCCGAATCTCAACATGCGTGACCCAACCGTCTACCGCATTCGTCGGATGACGCACCAAAACACCGGAGATAAATGGTGCATTTATCCCATGTACGATTTTACTCAGTGTCTGTCAGACTCAATTGAGGGAGTAACGCACTCGCTGTGCACGCTTGAGTTTGAGGATCATCGACCGCTTTACGACTGGTTCCTCGATAATTTGGATGTCCCGTGCCATCCGCAGCAGATCGAGTTCTCGCGTTTGTCGCTCGAATACACAGTGATGAGCAAGCGCATGCTCAATCGTTTGGTAGAAGAAGACCACGTCGACGGCTGGAACGATCCAAGAATGCCGACCCTGGTTGGGCTCAGAAGGCGCGGCTACACGCCTCAGTCCATTCGTGATTTTTGTGAACGCATAGGGATAACCAAAAGCGATAACTTCATTGAGATGGGCGTATTGGAAAATAGTGTGCGCGAGGATCTAGATCGAACCGCGCCCAGGGCTATGGCGGTGCTGCGCCCGTTGCGTGTTGTCATCGATAACTACCCCGAAGATCAGGTCGAGGAATTTGACGCGCAAAACCACCCTAATGACGCGACACAGGGCAGCCGCAAAGTACCCTTCTCCAAGGTCATCTACATCGAACGCGATGACTTTATGGAGGATCCGCCGAAGAAATTTTTTCGCTTGGCCCCGGGGCGAGAGGTCCGGCTACGCTACGCGTACTTTGTTACCTGCGAACGGGTGGTGAAAGATGATCGCAGTGGTGAAATAGTCGAGATTCACTGTCGCTACGACCCTGAGACCCGAGGTGGCTCGGCGCCGGACGGACGCAAGGTGAAGGGGACCATCCACTGGGTATCGGCCGACGATGCGGTGCAGGCGGAAATACGTTTGTATGATCGGCTGTTTGTGACCGCCAATCCTGGGGCGGTGCAACCGGGCGAAGAGTTCACAGAAAGCCTGAATCCGAAATCTGTGGAGAAGCTGTTGGCCTGGGTTGAACCGAGTCTGGCCAATGCCCCGGCAGGCGCACGCTATCAGTTTGAACGCGTAGGGTATTTCTGTGTAGACACTGCAGATGTGTCTGCAGGGCGCTTGGTTTTCAACAGGACAGTGACCTTAAGGGACACCTGGGCGAAACTCGAGAAGTCCGCGAAGGGTGGCGGCAAGGTTATATCGCAGTGACATCGTGTGTCGTGGCAAGAGCAGCATCTGCGTCGCAATGTCGAGCGGCTAACATGGATGACTTACCGCGAATAATAGCGTTGCTAGCCGCTAGTGGTTTGCCGACTGATGATGTGCACGCTTGTCTTCCTACCATGCGGGTGGTGCAAGACTCGGGGCGCCTCATCGGGGTAGTAGGTCTTGAGCCCTATGGACGGATTGGTCTGTTGCGATCCTTAGTGGTGAGTCTTGAGTACCGCAACCGTGGGGTGGCGCAGAAATTGTGGGGACAAATCAAAACCCTCGCTCTGGAGCTTGAGATCGCGGATATTTATTTGCTGACCGAAACCGCAGAATCGTTTTTCGGTACACTAGGGTTTGTGACCATAGCCCGCGATGCCGCGCCGCAACCGATTCGCGAATCTCGTCAATTCACGGAACTGTGTCCTGCGTCCGCAGTACTGATGCGTCAGTCTCTAGCCGGGTCGATGGAGCCGTAGCGCATGTCTGCAATTTCCGCCGAAGAGCGTTACTCAAAAAAGTCGCTACCAGTGCTCGATCGCGCCATGCGATATGTGGATGAAGGTGAGGGCAGCCCCATTGTGTTTCTTCATGGTAATCCCACCTCTTCCTATCTGTGGCGTAACATCATCCCGCATGTTACGGAGCTTGGCCGTTGCATCGCGCCCGATCTAATCGGCATGGGTGATTCAGACAAACTCGCTGCAAGTGGCCCCGAGGCGTACAGTTATTTCGACCACCGAAGTTATCTCGATGCCTTCTTGGTCAATTTGGGTGTGACACAGGACGTCAGTTTTGTGATTCACGATTGGGGTTCAGCCTTGGGGTTTGATTGGGCTCAACGGCACATCGGCGCGGTTAGATGCATCGCTTATATGGAAGCGATCGTATGTCCGCTTACTTGGCAAGATTGGCCTGAGGCCGCACGGGATATTTTCCAAGGGTTCCGGTCGCCGGGAGGCGAGAACATGATTCTTGAGAAGAATTTGTTCGTCGAAGCGGTGTTGCCGAATGCGATCATGCGTAAACTAACGGATGCGGAAATGGATGTGTATCGCAGGCCGTATCTCAATCCTGGAGAAGATCGTCGGCCAACACTTACCTGGCCACGGCAAATACCCATAGACGATGAGCCACCGGATGTCACAGCCTTGGTCCGAGGATACGGTGAATGGTTGTCGACTTGTGAGACGCCTAAGCTATTTGTCAATGCAGACCCAGGATCAATACTCGTGAGTAGGCCTAGGGAGTTCTGCCGCAGCTGGCGCAATCAACAGGAGGTGACGGTGACGGGGCGACATTTTGTGCAGGAAGATTCACCCGATGAGATCGGCCGCGCCGTCGCGAGCTTCATTGCCAGACACACTCGCTCATGAGTATGTCTAACGTGTCTCAAACAAGAACAGAGTCGAACTCGGCGATAGATGGATCTCACAGCGCAGGTATTGCAAAGGCGACCGAAGCGCTGTCTGCCCACGGGCTGGAAGCCAGAATAAGGCGCCTGGAGGATAGTGCCCGCACTGCCCAGGCGGCCGCTGATGCGATTGGCTGTGCACTGGACCAAATCGTCAAGTCGCTCGTGTTCAAGGAAAAATCCACCGGGGCACCCGTTCTTATTCTAGTGAGTGGAGGTAACCGCGTGGCGGAAAGCAAAGTCGGTAAGCGCATCGGCCAGGAGATCGCCAAGGCAGACGCGGAGTATGTGCGCGCCAAGACCGGCTACGCCATTGGCGGTGTGGCACCACTCGGTCATCCAGAGACACTGCAAACATTGGTGGATGAGGATTTAATGGGTTTTGATGAGTTGTGGGCGGCAGCCGGTCATCCCAGCGCAGTTTTCAGACTCACGCCGCACGAGTTAGTCCGCATCACCGGTGGCACCATTGTACCGATAATATGAAGGCAACTAGCGACAAGCCGAGATGTCGGATTAGTAGCCTGTGGTGCAACCCGGTTATCTGTTGGCGTGCGCTCACAGCGCTGGTGTTTTTGGTCTGCTGTATCGCTGCGCTGCGCCCGGCGTGGGCCGGAGACACCATTGAGGGCCTGTCACTAATTCAGACAGAACAACAACAATCGTATGATGACGGTCCCGCACCGCATCCCGATCTTTCGCCACAAGATGTAGTGCAGCTCCAGCTGCGTTCCTTGGCGCAAAACAACACCCCCCACCAGAATGCCGGCATTGAGTATGCGTTTCGCTTTGCATCCCCCAGCAACAGACGCGCCACAGGACCATTGCCGCGTTTCATCCAACTATTGCATCACCCCACCTATATTCCTATGCTCAATCATCGAGATGCACAGTTCGGAGAGACACAGATCGACGAGCGCCAGGCTTGGCAGTCAGTGATCCTGACTTCGCCCTTGGGTGAAAGAGCGGGCTACGTGTTTGTTCTGCTGCGTCAGCGTTCAGGGTCATGTGTCGGATGCTGGATGACCGAGTCCGTGGTGAGACTGCCACTCAAGCCACAGGACGATGCGGATGGGGCGGGCACAGAGACCTTGTAAATTTGCTGAAGCGAATTTTGCTGCCTGGAAAAGCCGTTAGCTTCCCAATCGATCGATACGCCCGACTAAGCTTTGGAAGCAGCGCGTCCAATCATCCATATCCTGCTGCATTTTATATTGCCGGGACTGATTGCACGCTATATATTTTCCCAACAGTGGAAGCGTGCGTGGTGCATCATGGTGTTGACGATGGTGGTGGATTTGGATCATCTGCTGGCCGAACCTATTTATGATCCTAACCGCTGCGGAGTCGGCTTCCATCCGCTACATTCCTATCCCGCGATCGCAGGCTATGTACTGCTGACCTTATCAACTAGGCTGCGTATTATCGCAGTTGGACTACTGCTGCACATGGCGCTGGATGCACTGGACTGTCAGTGGGTCGTGTGGGAGCGAACAGGATAATCTTTGTGTGAGTCGATTCACTCGTTCATCGCAGAACTTTTTCACTATCGAAACGCTTGATCGATGGTCTCTGCGTCGGCGTGATCGCGAATGGATCTTGGCGCAAATGAGTGAAGCTTCGACCCGGTATATACCTGTGTGGCGAACCAAGAATCTCTTCACACACGATTCAGTTCCTACCCCAATGATTCTGTCGCGTAACGACCTAGATAGTCTTGCTAACCTGGAAGAGGCGATGATATTTCTGGGCGAACAAAACGGAGTTCCTCACTTCGCTATCGATCTGCCAGATGTAGGTGAGGCCCCACCGCTATTCCTGCAGCGACGAGGGTGCTTTCATGACTTGAGGCAGATTGGAGCCGTTATCGATCGGCGGCTCGCAGCCCTGCTGGGCTACGCGCGGGCTATGGCATCGTGGCACAGCCGCAACCGGTATTGCACTCAGTGTGGATCGCCGACGCTCAGCAGCGAGGCTGGGCATGTAAGGCGATGCACTAACAGCGCTTGTTATACTCTGCACTTCCCAAGAATCGATCCCGCGATAATTGTGCTTGTGGTTGGAACGCGCGGATGTTTGCTCGGGCGGAATGCTTCCTGGGACGACAAGGTTTACTCTGCAATTGCAGGATTTGTCGAACCGGGAGAAAGTCTGGAGGACGCAGCTATTAGAGAGGTCTGGGAGGAAACCGGTGTTGAAATCGCCAATGTTCGTTACCAATCTTCGCAGCCCTGGCCGTTTCCGAATTCCATCATGTTAGGGTTTACCGCCCGAGCAACTCATCAGATCATAAGTCTCAATGATGCAGAGCTAGAAGATGCTCGCTGGTTTACGCGAAGGCAGATAAAGGAAGCGGTCACTGCAGGTGCATTGAAGTTGCCCAATCATATTTCCATCGCATATCGGCTTGTGGAGGATTGGTTCAATAAGGGAAGTTTGGGACCACTGGAACAATTCATCGACCGCTGAGTTCAAGTATTCGTGCTTGATTCTTAAGCCGCGTGATGCCGTGGCAGAATACAGTCGGTGATCACCGAGGACGTCGCTCTACCGGGTCCAGGTATAGAAGGTATTGCATTACGCAGAACTTGCTATAAAGTATCCATTCTGATGGAACAGCGTTACAATCGGCGAAGCTGACGTTAGGTTGTTTTGTTGAATAGGAACCGAAGTTGAGCAGGGAGGAGGTAGCGATAAAAGAATTGATACCTCAGTGAGCGATGGAGAACAGTAGTAAATCGAGGAGGACGATGTGTCATGTCAGAACGTGAAGTTGGTACTGTAAAGTGGTTTAACAATAGTAAAGGTTACGGCTTTATTCAGCGTGAAGAAGGAGAAGATGTGTTCGTGCACTTTCGTGCGATCCGTGGTGATGGTTACAGATCGCTGTCCGAGGGTCAGCGCGTAGAATTCACGATAGTCCAAGGGCAAAAAGGATTGCAGGCGGAGGATGTAGCCGCTGCTGAGTGATTGTTGGTTTTATCTCACCCACACACCCCAGGCTGTTTCACCTACACCCGAGGCTGTTATTGGTAAGACATCTATCCCCCATTGAAGTCGCTCTGGCGATCTTAAGATAGTCACTTTGTAATTCGACCGTCATCGCCCGTCGAACTCTCCCCCTGATACCATAGGAATCACTGATGTAGTAGGCCGTCCTAGGAATGCGCTCGTGCTGTAGTGATAGAGAAGCGCAACGGGTTGTAGTATCGTCTGTGGCCAATATGCGCTGTGAATCCTACCGTGGACCGTCATTCACGGGTATTATGAAAAACATCTTTTGTCGCTCTAAAAATATTCGGAGATTCCGCAATGTCTGACCCACTAGTAGCCCAGAAGTCCCCCTATCTGGTCGAACTTTCTGCTGGAACATATTGGTGGTGTCAGTGTGGAAGATCGCAAAATCAACCTTACTGTGATGGGTCTCACAAAGATACGGACTTCACTCCCATCAAGATCGAGATTTCAGAACAGAAGCAGGCGGCGCTTTGCGGTTGCAAGCACTCCGGCAATAAACCGTATTGCGATGGCACTCATAAGAGCCTGGAGTGACTGCGTCTCAAGTAGCACCAGGCAGACTCAAACTAACCGCCCCAAGGCCGGCGTCTCTCCGCGGCATTGCCCCGCAATACCTCGGAGAAGCCTGCTAGTCGATACCTCCTACCGCAAATGAAAAAAACTGTCGCAGGTCTATTATTGCTCGCGATCGTTTGCATCGCCACTGTGCCGTACTGGTTCGGCGTCCAGAGTGAGAAGAGCTATCGCCAATACATGGATCGTCTAGCACAGTCGCCGAACATAGAGGTCGATCGCAGCGATTACAAAAGAGGTTGGTGGAGTTCAGTGGCTGACATCGAGATACGAATCCCAAGGTTGGCGATGCAGGCGTCGCTGACCCATGACATCGAACATGGTCCGTTTCCGCTCACCGGCTTCACTCAACGCATACTGGCCTTCGATCCTGTGCAAGCGGTTATTTACAGCCAAGGGACAGTGCACAGCAGTAGACAAGACGGTGGATCTTCAAGTCCGTTAAGCGTTCACACACGAGTCGACATGCTGGCAAATACAGTTAGTCGATTAGACCTTCCCAGTGGTGAGAGTCACACCAACAGCGGGCAGCGGCTGCTTTGGAAGAGGGTGAACGGAGAATTCAGCTCGACCTCGGGTGGCGATTCGCTGACAGGATGGTTTGAGTCCGATGGAGTAACGATCGATGCCGATGGTGGGAATCTCGAAGTTGGTGCAATCACAATAGAATTCGATATGAATAAAGGTACCAGCGGCCTTTCTTTGGGTGAGGCAATAATTAGAACTGAGCAACTAGCGATACGTGGCAGTGAAAATTCCGACCAGGATGTGTCGATAAACGACCTCAGGTACATTACTTCGTCCGGGGAGAGCAACGGATTGGCACAATTGTCGATGCTGACAGAGCTCGGCCACGCCACCTATTCAGGCGTGCGTTATGGTCCGGGGACCTTGAGTCTGGTCCTCAAAGATATGCAGGCGAAACAACTTGCCCAATTCCAGGCCGGCGCCAGAGAAGGCTCAATCACCCTGAACGAGATACTGCTAGCCCTGAGCACCGGACAACCTAAAGTAGAAGCAAACCTTGAATTTCAGACCGAAGATGGGCCGGTTAGCGGTGTGGCCAATTTAGTCGTCAATGGGAGTCAAGTTGGAAATATGGGTGTATTCGGACTGTTGTCCGCAATAAACGCGGTGGCGGAACTTGGCGCGCCGGGCCCTATCGTATCCAAGATGCTTGCCTTGGGTGCAAGGCGCAAGCTTAGAACATTAGAAGCCCAGGGTAAGTTGGAGCCACCATCTCCGGAGCAAGAAAGCATAGTGGTTGCCGCACTAGTGGATCAGCAACTGCAAGGGCTGCTAGCTCAGAAGCAGCTGGTGCAAGATGGTGATCGGCTGGTGCTAAAGACAGTGTTTCGCGACGGACAGCTGACCATGAATGGCGAGCCCGTTGGCCTGTTCGGCAGTGGGCGTTGACATGTCAACTGAAGATTTGTGATGAAACTCATAGCCAATAAACGTCTGGGACAACACTTTCTGCATGAGCGCAGTGTCATCCGACGAATTGTTGAGCTGTTTCATCCGAAGGTCGGAGAGATTATCGTGGAGATCGGCCCGGGGCTTGGCGCCTTGACCTACGAGTTACTGGATTGTGACGCCGAGCTTCATGTTATTGAGCTGGATGGCAGGTTTGCATGCGAACTTCAGCGCTCAGCAGGGAATCGCGGGCTAGTTGTACATCACGCTGACGCACTGCGATTTGACTATTGTAGTTTATGTTGTGATGCACAAAAGCTGCGCCTCATCGGCAACCTACCCTACAATATTTCAACTCCACTTCTGTTCTGGTTATTGGACCAAAGCCGCTGTATCGCTGACATGTTTTTTATGATGCAAAAGGAGGTCGCACAGCGCCTCACGGCGCAGCCCGGTACAAAAGACTATGGACGGCTATCGGTAATGATCCAGTGGCGTTGTCAGGTGGAATCGATGTTCACGGTGGGACCGGGGGTATTTTCTCCGGCTCCGAAGGTCGATTCAACGGTAGTGCGTCTTGTCCCTTATTCGACTCCGCCTGTCGAAGTGCAAGATCCAGAATACTTCGCCACCATCGTCCGTCAAGCATTCTCGCAACGACGCAAGACCTTACGCAACTCTCTCGGAAGTATGTTCGATGCGGCGGACATTGAGAAGGCGGGGATAGACCCAAGCGTTCGAGCAGAACGCGTATCAGTGGCACAGTTTGCCCGACTCAGTGCGGCGAAATCTGAGCGCTCGTCCCCCTCCAAGTCAGCCTAGAAGTATAATCTCTTTAGGTTGAGCCTATAATCGTCAAGCTCTTAGCTAGAAAAGCACAACTAACATAACCGCTGAGGCATTCGAGTTGATACGTCAAACGGGTTGGATCTTTCTGATGCTGAATGTCTGGATAAACGTTTCATTCGCCGGTTCGTTTGATTGCAGCGTGATTTACGATGAATTCGAAAATCTTATGAACAAGCAGTATTTGGTTGAAACGAATCGATATGTCGCGACTATTACAGATCGCTTGACCAGGGAAGAATTCTCTGCGCTTCAGAAGGGTAAGTTGTACTTGCGTGAAGATCGTCAAGACAAAGGTGTAGCCGTTATCCAGACAAATAAGGGGACTCGAGGCAAGTTGATATTCAGTTGGGACGGTGTGCCGGTAGACGGTTATCCGCCGCTGGTTTTAGAAGAAACTATCATTTACGGGCGCGTAGCGGACGGCTATGCGCCGCGGCGGCTTCGGCCGATTACCGTAAAGCCCGGATTCCCCGTGGACCTGGACTCGGTTAATGTTAACGATCCGGAAGAAGACGCTGATCTCATTTATTCCGTGGACGACAACCAGTTGTCCATCGAAGCGATCAACGGTGCCACTTTGCAGTTTCCGATCGAATCACTTTGTAAGCAGTAGCGCAGTTTCAATCATCCGTACCGACGCTGTTCAGACTGAGCCTTGCTGCATTGCACCGTTTGCGAGTTCTGGTGTGGTAATGCGGGACATGGATTCTTCGATCCAAAGCTCTGCCTGAGTACTCACTTCTTTGGCGCGCTTACCCTGGGTCTCGATCACCGGCCCAATGGATACTCGAATTGTCCCGGGGTGTTTTAAGAATCCGCGCTTGGGCCAGAATTCACCGGCATTGTGTGCCACCGGCACCACCGGTGCACCCGCTCTGGTCGCAAGTAGCGCCCCCCCAGGGTTGTATCGACCGTGTTCACCGGGGCGCATTCTTGTTCCTTCAGGAAACACAATGACCCAGCGCCCTTCGGAAAGGCGTTTTTTACCTTGTCTTACAACCTCTTCAAGCGCACGTGCTCCGGAGGAGCGATTAATGGCCACCGGCCGCGAGGCGGCTAAGCCCCATCCAAAGAACGGGATCCACAACAATTCGCGTTTCAGCACCCATGCTTGCGGCGGAAAGATCAGCTGGAACGCAATAGTCTCCCAGGCGGACTGATGTTTCGATAGCACTACCGCCGCACGGGTCGGTAGTGGTTCGGTGCGCTCCACCGAGTAGTTTAATTGGCAGGTCACCCGCAACCACCAAATGGTAAATTTCGCCCATTGAGCGATGATCCGTGAGCGAGGAAGCGGTGGCAGTGGGAACGCCAAGATCGCCACCGGAGTATAAATGAATACAGCAGCCAACTGTCCGACGGTAAACAGTAGCGATCGCAGATAGAGCATCAGCGGCTTATGTTGTGAGGCCTGCACCCTGAGAGAGCGCCTCGATGCTGTCGTCAAGGTCGCCGCGAAGCAGCGCCTCAGTGAACTTTGAAAGATTATCGAACACCGGAATCTTAGCAAAACGAGGATCGCTGCCGTCAGCACCGATCTGCGTCTCTGTTCTCTGACCTTTGCCGGTACGTACCAGCACAGGTAATGCGTTCACCGCCATAGCGCATTCGAGGTCGCGTCGCGAATCGCCCACCGCCGGTACGCCTGTTAGGTTGATTTTGAGGCGCGTAGCAAGATCGAGGAACATCCCCGGTTTTGGTTTTCGGCACTCACAATTGAAGTCCGCGCTGTGTGGACAGAAAAAGATGGCGTCAATTTCGCCACCTTTTTGTCTTATGTGATGCAGCATGCGATTATGGATACGGTTAAGAGTGTCGATATCCAGTAGTCCGCGGGCGATGCCCGATTGGTTGGTGGCCACCACGATCTTGTAGTCGGCTCGACACAGCCGTGCAATGGCCTCCAGGCTGCCGGGAATTGGACTCCATTCCTCCGGTGATTTAATGAAGGAATCGGAATCTTTGTTGATCACACCATCGCGATCAAGAACGACCGTTTTCATTCTTTATCCCACTACCTAGCCTAGTCTATTGCAATCGCGATACATCAGCGACTCGCAGAAATAGATCGCTTATGGACTTTAGGATTGCCAGTCTGTTCCGTCGCAGGTCGGGGTCATCGACCATCACCATTACCTCATCGAAAAAGAGATCTACCGGTTTTCGCAAAGACGCAAGCTGTGACAAGACTTGAGAGTAATTTCCCTTAGCGAGATGTGGAGTGACGCTATGGGTTAATGATGTTAGCTTGGTGATCAAACTGCGCTCGGCCTGCTCAACTGTGCGTCGATCATCGGGTCGGTCGGGTATCTCGTCTTCGGCTTGACGCAGGATGTTACGAATCCGTTTGTTGACCGACGCTAGATTCAGTGCATCTTTGTGCGTGCGAAATTCAGCAACAGCTCTAAGCCTGCGATCGAAATCCAACGGTCGAGTCGGGTGACACCAGGCGACTGCAGCGATTTCGTCAGCATTAAAGCCAGCGGACTGATAGTATGCGTGCAGTCGTTCTAGGATAAACTCCAACGTCCGTTCAGTTACCTGCTCGTCTAGCTTAACGAGTTTGGATGACTTCAACGTTTGACGATATACCGAAAAGGCCTGATCGATTGTCGGTTTCAGATCGATATCCATGGGTGTCTCGATGATGATGCGCAAAACGCCCAATGCGGCGCGCCTTAGGGCATAGGGGTCTTTGTCTCCAGTTGGTTCCTCTTGGGCAGCGAACACGCCAACTACAGTGTCGATCTTGTCGGCGATCGCCACGATTTGACCCGTTTTAGTCTTGGGGAGGCGATCACCAGCGTAGCGCGGCAGATAATGCTCCTCAATGGCGTCAGCTACTTCAGGATGCTCGCCGTCTGCTGATGCGTAGTAACGCCCCATAGTGCCCTGCAGTCCTGGAAACTCACCGACCATCTCCGTTACCAAGTCAGCCTTGAGTAACCTGGCCGCACGGCCGATCAATACCTGGTCCGCGTGAATATGCTCAGCGATATGTACGGCGAGTGCCGTGACCCTTGCGGTCTTGTCGTAGACCGAACCCAGTGTGTTGTGGAATAGCACGTGTTGAAGGGCATCGACGCGTGTATCTAGCCTAGTCTTGCGGTCAGTATCCCAGAAGAATACTGCGTCGGATAAGCGTGCCCGCAACACCCGCTCATTCCCTTCTCTGATATGTTTCGGATTGCTGCACTGGATATTGCTAACGGTGATGAAGTGTGGCAGCAGACGGCCACGTTTGGTGGTGACAGGGAAGTACTTTTGATGATCGCGCATTGAACAGATCAGTACTTCTTTGGGAAGCTTAAGGAATGTTTTGTCGAACTTTCCAAGAATGGCTCTGGGCCATTCAACCAGAGCGGTTATTTCGTCAAGCAGATCTTCCTCAACAAGCGCCACCGCATTAATACTGCGTGTAAGCCGGTTGACTTGAGAGTGGATCCTGTCCCGGCGAGTTGCAAAATCTGCTATGACATTGCCCTTACGTTCCAAAGTGTCGCTATAAGCATTGGCCGATCGCAGGGCTAAAGGTCGCGGACAATGAAAGCGATGCCCGAAAGTAACTTTGTTACTCCTTACGGACAGAATCTCAGCATCAATCACATCGGAACCATGGAGTAGAGTGATCCAGTGGACCGGGCGAACAAACTCTGCGTCCCCCGCGCCCCACCGCATGCGCCTTGGAATAGGCAAACGCTTCAGGGCGTCGCCAACGCACAGTGGGATCAGTACCCGGGCGAGTCGGCCACGCTCTGTACGCCGGTGAATGAGCCAGGCACCTTTGTCCGTTTCCAGTGTCTGCAGTTGTGTCACATTTGTACCACAGGATTGGGCAAACCCTTTGGCCGCCGCGGTGGGGCTGCCGTCTTGAGTGAAAGCGCTGCGTAGTGCTGGTCCCCGCCGCTCCGCTGTTTGATCCGGCTGACGGCGGAGCACGTTGGGGATCAATACTGCCAGTCTTCGAGGTGTAGCGTACCATTGATACCGGGGAGGCTCCCCGGCCGGCTCCGTCTTGACCAGGGTACGCGCGGCCAGCGCTTGGTGGAGCTCTTGACCGAAGGCTTTGCCTAGCGTTTTTAGTACCTTAGGCGGCAGTTCCTCACTACCGATTTCGACCAGTAGGGGCGACTCTTTTGGTTTTCCTGGTTTACGCTGGGCCATGGGTTTTGGCATTACGCCCACGCGGGAAACCGAGCTGTTCTCGGCTACGGTAATAACACTCGGCCACAACTCTTGCCAGCGCGCGCACTCGACCGATGTAGCGAGCGCGTTCGGTGGCACCGATAGCGTGGCGGGCATCCAGGAGATTGAACGTGTGAGAGGCTTTGAGCACCATCTCGTAGGCGGGTAGTGATAGCTCTAGTTCCAATAGCTGGCGACTAGCAGTTTCGAAGGCATCGAACTGATGGAACAATTCTGCGACGTCTGCCAGTTCGAAGTTGTACTTGGACATTTCGACTTCATTTTGGTGGTAGAGATCACCATAGCTGTACCCTTTGGTCCACTGGATGTCGAAGAAACTATCCACACCTTGCAAGTGCATGGCGATCCGCTCTAGGCCATAGGTGATTTCGCCTGTTACAGGTCTACATTCAAGGCCCCCGACTTGTTGGAAGTAGGTAAATTGTGTCACCTCCATGCCGTTCAGCCATACCTCCCACCCTAAACCCCAAGCACCCAGGGTGGGTGATTCCCAATCGTCCTCAACAAAGCGAACGTCATTGCGCAGAAAATCTATCCCAAGCTGCTGTAAGGAACCGAGATATAACTCTTGAAAGTTGTTAGGAGACGGCTTGAGGATAACTTGGAACTGGAAATAGTGTTGCAACCGATTGGGATTCTCGCCGTATCGCCCGTCTGTGGGGCGTCGCGATGGCTGTACATACGCAGCCCTGATGGGTTCGGGACCGACCGCGGCAAGAAAGGTGGCGGTATGAAAAGTGCCCGCACCGACCTCCATATCGTAGGGTTGCATAAGTATGCAGCCGCGCTCCGTCCAATAGTTTTGCAGGGCAAGAATGAGATCTTGAAATGTCATGGGAGTCGTGGGCATCGGATGCTGTTTACACGAAACCGAATGCTTTGGAGTCGCGACGGTTTGACTGGCGCGATTGGGCCGCGATTATAGCCTGCGGCCTTGGACAGTGGGCCGATGCGTTGGCCAATTGCGCATAGCCATGTCGCCGCAGGACAAAACCCCAAGTCATGTTGAATTTGATCCGTTTTGCTAGTTGTTGAGAACAGAGATCAGTCTTCCCTCTATCTTATCTTTTTTGCGCATAAAGAATGTTGTCCTCTTGGCAGGATTGGAAACGAGGGGAGAAGGCAATGTAGCGGCGAGTTCCGCGGCTTGAGAGATGGTAATAGCCGACACCGGTATGCCCCAATAGAAGCGCGCTGCTGCATCTACACCATACACACCTAATCCAAATTGGGCGATATTGAGATAGATCTCAAGGATTCTCTCTTTCTCTAGGTAAGCCTCCAAGGCAATGGTTAGAATCAACTCGTGCCACTTTCTTAAAACATTACGACTCGGCGTCAAAAATAGGTTCTTGGTGGTCTGCTGTGAGATCGTGCTTGCGCCGTAGCTCAGCTTTCGCTGACTCCAGTTGTAATGAATCGCATCGCGGATCGCCTCGAAGTCAAATCCGTTATGCCAATAAAAGCGACCATCTTCCGCGATGATAATCGCCTTTATCAGGTGTTCTGGAACGCGAGAGAGCACCACAGGGTTCCAG
>Ga0224508_10000847_pt1 | contig 28375 bp, 25 predicted proteins | sample SF_Jan12_sed_USG_4_FD_170157 | JGI IMG/M metagenome (GOLD analysis project Ga0224508, IMG submission 170157) | Sediment microbial communities from San Francisco Bay, California, United States - SF_Jan12_sed_USGS_21 | ecosystem: Environmental > Aquatic > Marine > Sediment | place: USA...
TAGCGCAGGGTCATCGATATCCTGTCTGCGCAAACGCATTCCATTTTCGCGCCCACCGACGGTTGCGGTTGGCCCTGGTAGTGGCGGCCATCTCGGTGGCGCAGTTAAGACAACATACCGTCCCTCTTTCTCTAACGCGTGTTGTTCGCCCTCGAAATAACCTACCGCGCGCATAAAGCCCGGTAATTCATCCATTTTTGGCCAATAATGTTTGTTTGTATGCAGTTGATTATCTTTCCAAACAAATAATGCGAGTCCTGCCATCACAACTGCTTGTATGTAACGCGATATGCGATATTTGGTTAAGATTCTATCGATACTCAACAGTAAAAATACCAGCCAGAAATAATAGGACAAAAGAATATGGTTTTCTTGTACAACAAAACGATCGTATTTAACCGTCACAAAATAGAGCAACAGACTGCTTAACATTATCGCAAAAATTGTCAAGGAAATTTTTATATAACGCCGATCAGATCGTAGATTCCATAAAAGGACAGAGATGACAATCAGAGGAATCATTCCCTTGGCGAGGGACATCTCACCAAACAAATCCAAGAGAAGAACTTTTTCAAATAGGACCGCGAAAAGATGCGGCGCGCGATGGAGAGTATTGAACAAGGCAAACGGCTGCACCGCGCTACCGTCAAACGCAATAAAATACGAAATAGCACAGAAAATTGTCCACAAATATATCGATATGGAACCCGGATATACGCGGAAAAGCAATAACAATACGGCGACCCCAACAGCGATAACGGAATAGGGTCCAGACCAAACAAGAACCGCGATAAGCGTCAACCTCAATATCAGTCGTAATCGTGTAGCTGGCGGTGGCAAAAATAACAAACAAATCAGCAGAACAACCGCGGTAAAAATCTGATATGTGATTGTATTCCAGAAAAATATATGGTTAAGACCGGACAGACCCAAGACACCGGGAACTGCCAACAGCATTACCGGTTGATTGAACAATCCTGAAAAGCCCAAATAAGAACCTGCAATAAGCGCAAGAAGGATTCCACTATAACGATATAAATCCGGTTGCCACATGACATCGAGTTTTGCGTACAACCAGGCCTGCAAATTGGTGATAAAGGCGACATACCCATTCGGGCGATCAAAAATCGAATAAAAAGGCTTTTCGCCAGCATAGTATTTATTGAAATGCAAAGCAGCGTCTTCCATGAATAAGGCATCCGTGGTCAGACCTTCCCATGAACGCAAAAATACTAAAATTACTAGCAATGCAATCCCTAAAAATATCCATTTACGATGATGTATTGAAGAAATTTTATAGTCAGCTCGATCAAATATTTCGGTGTGCACGAACAACCGAGACCAGTAACGAGGCATGCTTGACCAGTCTGCGTGCGACCGGATTAGCGCCAACATCGCCGTAAAAACGGTAACACTAACCAACCACCAGGCGGCCCGTAACACTAACGGGCGACCAGGCTGCATCGCCGAATACAACTGCTGTTGGGTAGAGGAGTCAAATTGCAGATAAATCCATGACCGTGGCCCCCTTTTTACCGGCGTCACATTGGCCAAAAAACCATTGCGAGTGACGCGCGTATTGGATAACACCAAGTAATCTATCAAGTCATTCCCGTTTAGTTTAAGCAGCGGAAAATTCCAAAATAAAAAGTAACTGTCGAAAGATGCATTGTTAATATTTACGTCTTCCACGTGAGCCCAAAAACGTACGCCAAGTCGATCAGAGTTTGTTTCAATACGGCCGAGTCCAAATCTGGAAGACACCAATCCATTACCGGCAAACTCGAAACTTCCACTGTGTTGTTCCCAGTTAACGCCGTTCGCGTCCACGCCGAACATTGCGATAAACGTGTCTTGCTCGGGACGCTCCCACTTAATACTTACACCGTCGAATTCAATTTCTATGGTCAAGACCAATACAGCGAGTAAAGAAGCAACAATCAACCCGCTTATCGTGGCTTTCCAGCGCGTTGCGGTTAAATCGAGTAATACGACCAGACTCACACTGACAATCAACAACATGCCAACCGCTATAGCGAAATTGTTTTGTAATAACAAAGCCACGGGTGTAAACGAGAAAATCAACGCACTGCGTTGGAATCGTCGAGCGACGGCTTGACCAAACCAGCGTGCAAGTAGTTTGTGTATCGAGAATACGAAAAGAAAAAGGACTAGCGCTGCGCCAAACCAGCGCAACAGGAAATATTGATAAGAATGAGTTAAGGCCCATTGCCACTGCAACAAACCTCCCAACACCAAGCTGAAGAAAATGAGCTGTGATCGAGTTGAACTCGTTCTGCTTCCCACGTTTGTCCTCCCTGATTCGCGTCCCGCGGCAAATAAAGGTATTACAATAAACTCAGCGTAGCACCCCGTTTCGCCATAGTCATGTCATAGGTCAATGTTTTTGTTCCTGAACCGCATGACACGCGACCTGTGCGCCATTAGATTGGGCTAATAGCTCCGGTCTTTCCGTCGAGCATCGATCAAAAGCCAACGGACATCGTTTATGAAAGGCGCAACCACTGGGCGGATTCAATGGCGATGGAAGCTCACCCTTGAGCAATACACGTTGCGCACGACGCTCGGGGTTAACAAATGGCGTACTGGCTAACAATGCCCGGGTGTAGGGATGAGCGGGCGATGAAAATATTTTTTCTTTCTCGCCCTGCTCCACCACGCGGCCGAGATACATCACCATGACTTCATCTGAAATATGCTCGACCACACTCAAACCGTGGGAAATAAACAAGTAGGCAAGATCGAATTCTTCCTGCAAGTCCATCATTAAATTTAAAACCTGCGCCTGGATGGACACGTCCAGTGCCGATACCGGCTCATCGGCAACAACAATCTTTGGCCGTAACATCAGTGCACGTGCGATGGCGATGCGTTGCCGTTGTCCACCGGAAAACATATGCGGATAACGCCCGTAATGCTCGGGCCTGAGTCCAACCCTGTTCAGCATTTCACGTGCGGCGTCACTGCGTTGTGTAGCGTCCATGCTGGTATTAATGGCCAGAGGCTCTTCCAGAATGGTACCCACCTTTTTGCGTGGGTTTAATGAGCCATAGGGGTCTTGAAAAACAATTTGCACCAGATGGCGTAGTGATTGTTTTTGCGTATTTGAAATATTCACCACGTTGACATCAGTGAGTGACAATTCTCCGCTCGTCGGTGGCTCGATCAAGGTGATCATGCGCGCCAGTGTGGATTTGCCACAGCCTGATTCACCGACCACAGCCAGGGTCTTGCCCGTGTCAAGCGAAAAATTCGCACCGTCTACCGCTTTCAGAACGCGTTTTTCGGAAACTAGGCTTTGCTTAACATCGTAATAGCGCGCGAGGTTGCTGGCTTTAAGAACCGTTGCATTCATGTCACTGCACCGGCAACCGGAAAATAACAACGCACTTTGCCTGAAGTGTCATCCTGTAAACCCGGAACCGATTCGCGGCATTGTCCTTGCACACTTTGACAACGAGGATTAAACAAACACCCATCGGGCCGGTCATATTGGCCAGGCACGACACCAGGAATTGTCGGCAAACGCCGCCGACCCTGGCTGCGCTCTGGCAACGCTTCGAGTAAAGCATGGGTATACGGGTGCCGCGGACTTTCAAATAACTCGATTACATTGCGTTGCTCCACGACCTGTCCGGCGTACATCACTACAACACGATGCGCCGTTTCCGCCACCACACCCATATCGTGAGTAATCAATATCAACGCCATATCGCTGTCTTTTTGCAAATCAAGCAACAACTGCAAAATCTGCGCCTGAATGGTGACATCCAGCGCCGTCGTCGGCTCATCCGCGATCAGCAGTTTTGGTTTGCATGCAATCGCCATGGCAATCATGACACGCTGATTCATGCCACCGGACATTTGATGTGGAAACGAGTCCAACCGGCTTTGGGGTTCCGGAATACCCACTTGATCAAGCAATTCAATGGCACGCGATTTGCGTTGCTGACGCGTTCCACCCTGGTGCACATTAATGGCTTCCATAATTTGAAAACCCACCGTAAAACAGGGGTTCAAGCTGGTCATGGGTTCCTGAAAGATCATGGCAACATCTTTGCCGGTAATGTCGCGGCGCTGCCGTTTTTTGATCGCAGCTAAATCCCGCCCGTCAAATTCAAGTTTATCCGCCTGCACCACGCCCGGGTATGCGATCAAACCCATCAATGCCAACATGCTGACGCTTTTACCCGAACCCGACTCACCGACAATACCGACAACCTCACCGGTATCGATTGTTAAAGAGAGATTGTCTACTGCGCGAAAAACACCGAAATCGACGCTCAGGTTTTGAATATCGAGTAATGCCATGGGTTTGATTTAACGTTTGAGCTTTGGATCCAGGGCATCACGCAAACCATCGCCCATTAAATTAAACGCCAATACAACGATAAGGATGGCCAAGCCAGGAAAGGTAACCACCCACCAGGCGCGTTGAATAAATTGCAAGGCATTGGACAACATGGTGCCCCACTCCGGTGTCGGCGGTTGCGCACCCATACCGAGGAAGCCGAGTGCCGCAAGATCCAGTACCGCCGTGGAAAACCCGAGCGTGCCCTGCACAATAAGCGGCGCTACGCAATTAGGTAGAACCGTTATCAGCATTAGCCTGAATATTCCAGCGCCACTGACTTTGGATGCAACCACGTAGTCTTTGGTGAGTTCCGACATGACCGCGGCGCGGGTCAAACGCACGAAGTGTGGCAACTGCACGACCACAACCGCCATGGCCGCATTGATTAAACTCGGCCCCAATATTGCGACAACAACAATTGCTAATAACAAACTTGGCAAGGCCAGCATAATATCCATGGCACGCATGATAGCGATGTCAACAATGCCACGCGCGAAGCCGGCTATTAGCCCCAACGCAATACCCGTAACCAGCGCCAGAGTCACCACCATGAACCCGGTCGATAACGAAACCTGTGCGCCAAAAATAATACGTGACAAGATGTCACGTCCGATATCATCAGTACCTAACATGAACTCCATCGAACCACCATCAACCCAAAACGGAGGATGCAATAAAGCATCGCGATACTGTTCGTTCGGATCGTGTGGTGCGATCACTTGCGCAAATACGGCCATTAATACCAACACAACGATGGCAAACAATCCGATCATGGAACCACGGTTTTGTCGGAAATAACTCCAGAACTCCGCAATCGGATGCGGTGGGGTTACGGCCATAGCCGGTTCGTTTACGGCCGTCATGCGCGTTTGTGCCGTATGCGTGGATTGATCAACCCATATAAAACGTCAACGATGAGATTGACTATCATTACGGTCGTTGCCACCAATAACACACCGCCTTGTAATACCGGATAATCCCGTCGACGCACGGACTCAACCAACCATTTGCCGACACCGGGCCAGGCAAAAATGGTTTCGGTCAGAATGGCGCCAGCAAACAATACGCCAACGGCTAGACCTATAACCGTAATGACTGGAATCAACGCGTTGCGTAATGCGTGCACGGAAACAACACGTAGCGGCGACAATCCTTTGGCACGCGCGGTACGGATATAATCTTCACTCAATACTTCGAGCATGGAAGAACGAGTCATACGGGCGATGACGGCCAACGGAATAGTGCCCAAAGCTAACGATGGCAATACAAGATGCTTAACTGCCGATAGAAACGCACCCTTCTCATTTAACAACAACGAATCGATCAACATGAATCCGGTCACGGGTTCGATAAAATAAAACACAGAAATTCGCCCTGACACCGGTGTCCAGCCAAGATTGACCGAGAACAGCAAGATCAATAACAATGCCCACCAGAATATGGGCATGGAGTAACCTGTCAATGACACCCCCATACTGGCGTAGTCGAACACCGAACCCCGTTTTACCGCCGCGAGAATGCCAACCGGAATGCCGATCAGCAACGCGAAAAGAATCGCGCATACCGAAATCTCGATAGTCGCTGGAAATAGCGTAAAAAATTCTTTCAGCACTGGTTCTTTGGTAACAATGGAATTACCCAAATCACCTTTTAATACATTGCTGATATAAATCCCATACTGCTCCAGCAAGGGCTTGTCCAAACCCAGCTCCGCTCGCAGCATTGCATGACGCTCAGGATCAATACCGCGCTCGCCAACTAATAATTCTATGGGATCGCCTGGAACCAGGCGAATTAAGGCAAACGTCAACAGCGTGACGCCGATAAAAGTGGGAATAATTAAACTGACTCGCGTCAGTAAAAAACGAAACAAAAATCCGCCCCGAAAAAGAAAAAGTTACGGGAGACGTTGGACGCCTCCCGTACTACTCAGAGATTATTGTTCTAAATCGACACCGTAAAACACATGCCCCCCAAAAGGGTCGATACGAAATTCTTTCACTTCATTGCGAATCGGTTTAAAAACCACCGAGTGCGCGATAGTGAACCACGGTGCTTCTTCTTTAAAAACCACTTGTGCCTCTTCGTATAAACGCGTGCGTTCTGCAACATCCGTAGTGCGTTTGGCTTGCATTAACAGATCGTCGAACGGCTTATGACACCAGCGCGCGCGATTGGCGCCATCAGCGGCAGCACAACCTAATAAAACGTGTAAAAAGTTATCCGGATCACCGTTGTCGCCGGTCCAGCCGAGCAACACTGTTTGATGTTCGCCGGCTTTTGAACGCTTCAGGTATTCGCCCCATTCAAAAGTAACAATTTCGGCTTTCACTCCGACTTTGGCGAAATCCGCTTGAATAATTTCCGCCATTCGACGCGCATTCGGATTGTATGGACGTTGTACCGGCATGGCCCAGATATCGGTCTCGAAACCATCGGGATAACCGGCTTCAGCCAACATAGCCTTGGCTTTTTCCGGATCATACGGATAGTCTTGAACAGCATCGTTATAAGACCAGATGGTCGGCGGTATTGGGTTCTTGGCCTGAACCCCTGCACCCAGATAAATAGCATCGATGATAGCCGCTTTGTTAATCGCCATATTCAACGCCTGACGCACGCGTTTGTCGGTGAATGGTTCTTTCTCGGTATTAAAAGCGAGATAACCGACATTCAAACCTTCCTGCTCCATCAGATTAATATCCGGATCGGCTTTCATCGCTTCGATATCCGCCGGGTTGGGATACGGCATGACATGGCATTCTCCCGCTTGCAGCTTTGCATATCGCACGGCTGCATCCGGTGTAATGGAGAACACGAGATTATCGATAGCGGCTTTGCCTGCCCAATAACCCGGATGAGCCTGATATCGAATCACCGCGTCTTTTTGATAACCGGCCAACTGGAATGGCCCGGTACCGACCGGCTCCAGATCGGTTTTATCCGGTGTACCGGCTTCACGCATTTGATCCGCATACTCAGCAGAGAGTATGGACGCAAAGTCCATAGCCATGTTTGCAATAAATGGCGCTTCCGGCGCATTGAGTACAAACTTGACTGTCAGATCATCCACTTTTTGGACATCCTTAATCAGGTTCGGCATATCCATACCGTTGAAATACTCGTAAGTCCCGCCAGATAATTTATGATCGGGATGGTCTTCACGCAACTGACGATTAATCGTGTACAACACATCGTCCGCGTTAAACTCACGACTCGGCGTAAAAGTTTTCGTCGTATGAAATTTCACACCGCCGCGTAATTTGAAGGTGTATTCCAGGCCATCGCCTGACACTTCCCAGGATTCAGCCAGCCCCGGTTCAATTTCCGTCGTGCCACGCTTAAAATGCACCAGGCGATCGAACATGGCGCGCGAACTGGCATCGAAGGTGGTTCCCGCTGTATACAGTGATGGTGTAAATCCTTCCGGGCTACCTTCGGAGCAATACACTAAAGTCTTTGCCGCAAATGCGCTGCTGGATACAACCAGGCCACCCAGCACCAATGCAGGCATTAGTAATGAACGTTGTTTCATTGTTACAGTCCTCTATTTTTTTAGTGAAATCTATCCCTGAGCCAAAGGAACCAATTACCTGGAATTTCAAATACGCAATTCCACAACGCATTAAACCCATGTAACTTGGTATTCAATGATCCCGGGGCATTATGACCTTTTACGCTTTCAATGCAGTGTTTGCAAGCGCTAACCATAGTTTGCGCGGAATGCAAGACTTGTTAACCAACTGTAACGTACTATTCCACGCTTAATCAGGGTAATATTACTGTATAGATGTTGACCGCTACTCTGTTCTACAGCAAAGCAACCCAAATTGGTGATTTAGGTAAACCTTAGATACAGCACATTCTCAGATATTTATGTCCTCGCGCAACCAGTTCGAAAAAATCAGCTTATTCCTCGTCGACGCAAAAGCGATGTCACCTCGTCATATTTTTATTATCGCTTATGCTTTGTTGTCCGGTGTGCTTGTATCGGCCGCACCCTCGCTGGCCAATCTCGATCAATCTTCAAACAGTGAATTCCAACCGGAAAAAAAGCATGAACGGGCGACTTTACTGATCAATCATTTCGTTCAGAGTTATCACTACAAGAAGACCGATCTGAATGACGGTCTTTCGGAAAAAATTCTGTACAAGTACCTTGAAAGTCTTGACCCTAACCGCAGCTATTTAATTCAACAAGACATAACCGAATTCGAGAAACACCGTTTCGAATTCGATGATTATCTACATAAGCATGAACTTGCACCGGCTTATGCCGCGTTCTCGGTTTTCCGTGATCGTGTCGATGAACGTGTGTCCTATGCGTTAAACGTTCTGAATTCCGAATTTGATTTTGACGTTGACGAAAAATATCAGTTTGATCGACGTGACGCACCCTGGGCGACACATCACGAAGAGTTGGACGAGATTTGGCACAAACGGGTTAAGAATGACATTTTAAGTCTGCGTCTAACCGAAAAAGATAACGACGAAATTATTGAAACGCTGCGATCACGCTATACCCAACTGGGACGACGTACCGCCCAGTTCAATCAAGACGATGTGTATCAGATTTTTATCAATGCTTATATGTCGTCCATCGAGCCGCACACCAGTTATTTTTCACCACGCGCATCGGACAATTTCAAAATTCGCATGAGTCTGTCACTGGAAGGCATCGGTGCGGTGTTGCAGACGGAGAATGAATACACTGTAGTACGCCGGGTAGTAACCGGTGGTCCCGCGGACTTGAGTGACGAGCTGAATTCCGGAGACCGCATAATCGGTGTCGGGCAAGGCCAGACCGATCCATTAATCGACGTTATCGGTTGGCGACTTGACGACGTGGTTGAGCTTATACGAGGCCCGAAAGACAGCATCGTACGCTTGCAAATTCTGCCCGATGGAACAGGGGCGGAAGGACCGCCTGAAGTGGTGGCGTTGACGCGTGACAAAATAAAACTGGAAGAACAGGCGGCGAAAAAATCGATCCTGGAGCTACCTGTTGAAAACAACCAAACCCTGCGAATTGGCGTCATCGATATTCCAACTTTTTATATCGACTTCGCCGCGCGCTCACGCGGCGACCGCAATTATCGCAGCACAACCCGCGACGTTAAACAACTACTGCTGGAGTTGGAACATGATGATGTGGATGGTGTAGTCGTCGACTTGCGCGGCAACGGCGGCGGCGCATTAACCGAAGCGGTCACTGCAACCGGATTGTTTATCGAGTCCGGTCCGGTCGTGCAGGTCAAGAATGCCGGTGGCAAAGTTGAAGTTAATCGCGACCCCGATCCTGATGTTATATACGGCGGACCATTAGCGGTATTGGTTGATCGTAACAGCGCATCCGCGTCGGAAATTTTTGCCGGTGCGATACAGGACTATAGACGCGGCTTGATAATCGGTGAACCCACCTATGGCAAAGGCACAGTACAAAATCTGATAAGTCTCGATCAATACGCTGAGGACAAAGATTTTCGTTTGGGTCAACTCAAAATCACCATTGCGCAATTTTTCCGTATAAATGGTGACAGTACTCAACGCCGCGGCGTAGTACCAGACATCGTCTTCCCGATGGCCGCCGACGCGGTCGATGAAGGCGAACGCGCACTGGAAAATTCACTGGCCTGGACTACCATACAGCCCGCGAAATACGTCCCCTACGGCGACCTGTCCAACCCGGATGCCCTGGTAGCCACCCGAACCCGGCATTCTGATCGCATTGTTGACGAACCCGGTTTTCAGTTTCTGTTAAGCGAAGCACAAATTCGCCGTGAGTTGGAAGAAAGAACCCACATATCGTTGCGTGAAGCCACACGCAGGGCAGAAATGGATAAACAAACTCAACGCCGTGAAGAGATCGAAAACTCATTGCTTGCGGGCGGCGATAAAACCATGGACACCGACGATGATCTCGATGTCGATTCGATCCTGCTCACGGAAGCAAGCCAGATTTTGGCGGACTTTATTTACAACAAACATGCGACCCGCACGGTAAAACGTGAAAATAACAAGCCGGTCACGGACAATACTGGACAATCTCTGGCATCCGAAAGTGATGATGGCGATAGCGAAACACGCTAGTAAGCATTAGTACGGTCTTACGTTAACAACGCCAGACAAGACTCCCAACAGTAAAATTCCAGCCGTGATTATTTGATCATGCGCTTTTCTCTTTTTCGCGAATTATTCAGCTCCAGCTCGGGCATTCTGCAGCTGATGGCGGATTTAGGCGAAGCCGTAAATTCCGACCGGCAATTCGACATGCTTGGTGGCGGGAATCCGGCACATATACCTGAAGTGCAAAAACACTTTCGCCAGCGTATGCAAACCATGCTGAACAATGGCGACGAATTTGAACGCATGATTGGTAATTACGACGGCCCGCAGGGCGAAGCCACGTTTATTGAGGCATTGTCCGACTTGCTGGAACGCGAATACGGTTGGGACATAAACCCCGAAAACATTGCGATCACCAATGGTAGTCAGGCCAGTTTTTTTGTGTTGTTTAATTTATTTTCCGGAAAATACGATGACGGAACAAGCAAAAAAATTCTGTTGCCACTAACACCTGAATATATCGGTTATGCCGATACCGGTTTGTCCAAACCAACATTCACATCGACCCGCCCACACATCGATTTTATTGACAATCATACATTCAAGTACAGCATCGACTTTGACCAACTGAAAATTGACGACAAGATCGGTGCGATTTGCGTCTCCCGCCCGACCAACCCAACCGGCAATGTTGTTACGGACGAGGAAATGGCAAAACTCGTAACGTTGTCCAGCGACCACAACGTACCATTGATTATTGATTGTGCTTACGGCGCCCCATTCCCCGGTATTCTATTCACCGATGCGCAGGCATTTTGGAATCCAGACACCGTTATTTGCATGAGCTTGTCTAAACTGGGGCTGCCCGGTGTACGCACCGGTATTGTCATCGCACCCAAACAAGTGATCGAAGCTATGGCTGCAGCCAATGCGATTCTAAATCTTGCCACCGGCAGCTTTGGTCCGGCTCTTGCTTTAGATCTGGTGAAAAGCGGCGAAATACTCGACTTGTCGCGCAACATAATTCGACCATGGTATGAAGAGCGCGCGATGCGAACTATTACGCATCTAAATCAAGAACTGCAAGGATTACCCTACGCTGTACACAGTGCCGAAGGCGCCATGTTTTTATGGATATGGTTTCGCGACTTACCCATAAGCGCACAAGAACTTTATGAACATCTAAAACAAAAAGGCGTACTGGTTATCCCTGGCCATCACTTCTTTATGGGTCTGGACGATGATTGGCAACACAAACACGAGTGTATTCGCGTCACTTACTCACAGGACGAAGAAAACGTCAAACACGGATTGAGTGTTTTGAGCGTTGAGATTCGCGCCCTTTACTCAAATTCTAAACAGGGCAATCCCACACACGGCGATTAGTGACGCGTCTTGCTTAAACGGACGACAGATCAATCATTGTTCCCGTTTTGCCCGAGTGCAACCGCGAAACATAAAGCTGCGCTAACGGGTCCTGCGGATAATGTTTTATTAAACGCTCAAACGCGTCCAGCGACTGCGCGGGCTGTTGTTCCAGCAGCGCGTGCGCTTCGTTGTATTCAACACCATTGTCAATCGGCGTAACACTGGCCAGCACAGGTTCGAACGCCGCAACCGTCGATTCCTTACCGCGTAATAATAATTGACCTACTGGACGGAACGATGTACCCGGACATTGACCAACCGTGGTGTCCGCAACACAAACCCTTGTCCCCAAAGCCTTATTGGCTGCTTCGAGTCTTGCGGTGGTATTTACTACGTCTCCGTACGCGGTGTAGTCGAAACGTCGTTGGCCACCGAAGTTTCCAACAACCGCTGATCCCGTGTTTACACCGACACGTGTGTGACCGAACTCAACGCCATCGCGTTCACGACGTTGTACGAACTCACGACCGAACCGGTCCAATGCCAGGGAACAACGCACGGCTCGCAACGCATGATCGGGCTGATCCAGCGGGGCGTTAAATATAGCCACCACCGCGTCTCCGACAATTTTATCAATGGTTCCGCCGTGATCCATGATGATTCGACAAACATTGTCTAGATAGTCATTATGAATTGTAACCACTTGTTCCGGAGACGAGCGCTCGACAAAACGCGTAAAACTCGACACATCGGTAAACAAAAAACTCATGGTGCGCGTCTCACCCTGTAAACGCAGTTGTTCAGGATTCTTGACCAGACGCTCTACCAGCGCGGGTGCGAGATAGCTGCTAAACGCCTTTTTCAACTGATGCTCCAGTCGATACTCTACGGCAAACCCATAAGTCGCGTTGATACCCGCTAACAATAGAATCAACGCAACACTGGAAGCCAAGGGTAAATCAAGATTGTGTGTATCCCAAAGATAAAAATTCACACCCACAGTCGCCGCCAGTACTCCTGTCACAAAAATTGAAACCGTGGCTGGACCCAACATGGGCATCACGATGGTTAAGAGTATGCCGATAGCAAGTAGCAAAACCACCTCTGCGCCACGGGCAAACAGCGGTCTGTGTTTAAAATTGCCATCCAGTATTCCAGATATAATATTCGCGTGGATTTCTACGCCAGGAAAAATCTCTTGCACTGGTGTTGGTTTTAGGTCCCCCAAACCAGCGGCGCTTGTACCTAACAAAACGATCGCGTCGTGCAATATCCCGGGTTGTTTAACACGTTTACGCAGCACATCGGTCGCTGACAGATACGTGAACTTGTCATTGAATGTCCCACGATACGGAATCAGCACATTCGCGCCACGATCCACCGGAATCTGCTGACTACCTAACTCAAACGCTCGGATTGTATTTGTGTCACGAGATTGTGCAAAAAATGGTATAAGAATATCGTTTGTATAGGCTCGCGCAATTGATAATGCGAACGATGAATACAACTCGCCTTTATATTCATGTAGCAGGGATGCCCGGCGAACGACACCATCGGAATCGGTCGTTTCCAGATTTGCAAAACCGGCATCGAATGCGGCTTTTTGTAACACGTCGATATTACCGACATAGTACGACGCGCTTCGCGGAACAATTGACCCCGGCAAATATTCCTGCTCACTGAATGTGGGCGATGGCAATAAACCACTACTATTGCCATCGCTATTACTGCCAAAAAAATAACTCAATACAACATTATTATTTTCGATGGCTGTGGCCAGCGCCTTATCGCCATCCAGTTGGTCTGCATAGGAATCAAGGCGCGTTAATAAATCCAGCGACTGATCCTGGACGGCAATATCCCTCAATCGGTCAATACCGGCGGCACGCTCAGTCTCAAAAAAGAACACGTCAACGCCGAGCACACTGATACGGTAATCACTGAACAATCTGTCTACCAATTCTGCCAAACGATGACGCGACCACGGCCAGTGCCCCTCCTCGCGCAAACTGGCCTCATCGACGTCGACAATCATGATACGTGGGTCAAATGCCTCCGACAGAGTCAGTTTGAGCCGTGTGTCATAAGTGAATTGTTCTAACTTATCAATTAGTTGTAGCTGAATCCCACCACCAGCGTGAAGTGCGAAGATGATGAGCAGGGCCACACTTGGAATAAGGCGAATTAGATACTGCTTCACAATGCTTTACTCTTTAACTTGGTATTGCATACACTGTTTATAATAGAATTCGAGCACCTGCTGTGTTAATAAGGGATAAATATAAATTGGAAAAAACCAACCATTTTATGCGAAGCTTATCTTACGTCGTTAAACTTGCTATTGGATCATTTATTTTACTGGGTTTTCAGCAATCGGTAGCCGCGGAAAACGTCGGCACTGCACTACTCGTTAAGGGACCGGTAGCCGCACAACAGCCGGGAGATGCAGCAAGAACACTTTTGGTAGGTGACGACATTATGCAAGGCGATGTCCTGCGTACTGAAGTAAACAGCTATGTTGTTATCGGCTTTACCGATGGTGCAAAATTCACGGTGCGGCCTGATACCACATTTACTGTCGATGCCTATGCATCAAACAGCACTGCATTTGATATGGTCAAAGGTGGTGTACGGTTTTTGACGGGGAAATTTACAAAAGATATGCCCGAAGGATTTCGACTGCAGACACCGCTGGCAACACTCGGCGTGCGCGGCACTCATGCGACAGTACGAATTTGTCCTCCAAATTGCATCGAAGATAATCAAAAGCTCGCAGACATGCGCCCTCAAACGGAAGACTGTGAGTTCCTGACGATACCTCCCGGTTTATATTTATTTGTTGAATTAGGCATTGTTTCAGTTACACAGGGTGACAATGAAGTGCTGGTAAACGCTGGAGAAACCGTGTATGTCGATGAAAACGGTGTAATAAATTCGTTATGCGGCGCACCGAGATTTTTATATAACGGCACTCCAAACCCAGAAAAGTTCTCTGGCTTACAGCAAAACCCAAGCGCAGGCGGTGGTGCAATAGCATCGCCAGGTGGCGGCGCATCGGCAGATCCGGATGCACCTTCTCCTCCATCTCCGCCCGAGCCGATCACTGAACCGGCAACGCCCGATCTGATTATTGTCGAAGAGCCGGAAGAACCAAGGGCCAGCCCTAATTAGAAAAGTTAAGTAACGACTTCTACGTCTCGAGTTTGACCGCTTGTTCGATCAAGCGGTCAAACAACCTTTGTTGTAACGGGTCGGTTGCAGCTGTCAACTCCGGGTGCCACTGCACCAGACTCAGCCAAGGTTTATCCAGTGACTCCATTGCTTCGATACATCCATCGGAGGCATACGCTACCGGTATGAACCCTTCAGCCATACGATCAACAGATTGATGATGCCAGGATTGGCAGTCGAATCGTGTGCAGCCAATTTGCCCGGCAAGCCTGCTGCCCTCTTCAAGCGTTACTGAATGCGAAACCGGATTACGCGGTGGTATCCGGTGAATGGTTAAATCCCCATACACATCCTGAACGTGCACATACAACGACCCACCACAGGCCACATTGACAATTTGCATACCACGGCAAATCGCCAGCGTAGGCAGCGGCTGCGCGCTGACGTATTTACCCAAGGCCAATTCAAAACTGTCCCGTTGTTCATCTATGTTATAAATCGATTCGTGTTCACCACCTCCGTATTGATGGGGTGCGATATCACCACCGCCGGTCAAAATCAAACCATCAAGCTTTTCCAGGATTTGCCGCCAATTTGGTTCTCCTGGCGGCAATAACACCGGCAAGCCCCCTGCCCGGCGCACGGCATTAATGTACTCCGCAGGAAGATCATAACGCCCTGCGTCGTTTAATCCGTAACTGGAAAGACCAATTAGCGGTAATACATGATCCGATTTTGCACTCATATATGCGTCAGCGATAATAACTAAGTTGAGGGCTATACAACGAGTTTGTCCCAAATCAAACGCAACTGGGGAGATAACTCATCAGGACGACCAATGATCCAGCTTGAAATATATTCCGGCTCGAACCAGTCGCCGTGATCCACCTCTACCGGATCAAGCTTGAATGGTCCCTGGGAGTAAACCTTGTACACGCAACTAAATTCATACGCTGTCGCAGCACTCGCATCCAACTTGAAGCAGAAATCCATGTCATCTTGCGAAATGCGTAACCCAATCTCTTCCTGAGCTTCGCGTACCGCGCAATCCTCATAGGATTCACCTTGATCCAGATGACCAGAAACTGATGCATCCCATACACCAGGATTCTCATCCTTTGACATTGAGCGTTTCTGTAAAAAAACCTGCTCTGTATCGTTTAACACCAGAATATGGATAGACCGGTGAAACAAATTATTTGCATGCACAAAAGACCGTGGCTGTTGATCAATCACATTGTCGGCGTCATCGACGACGTCGAATATTTCTTCACTCATAATTCCAACTGGCCTAATAATTACTCAAACTAATCAAGAATTTCGGATAAATTGACTACCTATCGCCATAAATGGCCCCATTATTCGGTGCGGCGAATTATGATACATTACCTCGCTTTTTGTGCCCTGATAGAATAGACACCCAGACGAATATTAACCTGACAATGCCGCACAATCACCTCGATGGATTATGAGTAGTTACGAAAATTATAGCGAAATCGCTGAACGTTACGATAGGACCCGGTCTGCCATTGGAATGGAAATTATCCTCGGTTGTTTAACCAGGTCACCGAAGACACTAAAAGAGCAAACCATTCTGGATGCCGGTTGCGGCACTGGCAACTATGTAAAAGCATTGCTTCCGTATGTCGGCAAGTTGAACGCAGTCGATTCCAACGAGTCCATGCTTAACGTGGCAAGAGGGAAAATACCGGCGGCGATGGCAAATAGCCAGGTCGAATTCGAAGAAAGCAACATAGAAAAATTGCCTTACGAAGACGATATGTTCGACGGTGCCATGCTCAATCAAATCCTGCACCACATGGGCGATGATGCCAGCAATGGTTTTGCCCATCACCGGCAGGTTTTTCAGGAACTGGCAAGGGTATTGAAACGAACCGGTGTGCTTGTAATCAACATCTGCACTCGAACCCAACTCCGACAAGGGTTTTGGTTTTACCACCTGATCCCCGCCGCATTGGAAGACATGACCCAACGGCATATTCCGTTGTCGACAATGGTGCGACTACTGCGTGAAGCTGGATTTGTAACACGCCAACGATTTGTTCCGGTGGATGCCGTCATGCAAGGCGAAGCATATTTCAATCCACGCGGGCCGCTTGACCCGGTTTGGCGTGCCGGTGATTCCATCTGGACATTGGTAGAACCCGATAAATTAAATAAAACAATGCAACTTCTGCGTGACTGGAATCGACCAGGCACACTACAAGACTTTGTTTATGAACATGACGCCATGCGTCAGCACGTTGGACAAACGAGTTTTTTATTCGCGCAAAAAATCTAACATCTCTCGAACTGGAAGTGTAAATCATGGCGCGCTTGCGAGTTCGCGACCATCAATTTGATGCTGATCTTGTTGTTTTCGATAAAGACGGTACTCTGATCGACTTTCATACCCTGTGGGCCAACCGTGCGCGCGCATCGGTGGATAGCCTGATCGAGCACTTATCTGGTGGTGAGACACTGCGCAATGCCCTGCATGAAGGTATTGGCTACGATAGCGAGAATCATCGTACTGTAACCGGTGGTCCGGTAGCCACAATTGCGATATCAAAACTCATGGTTGTCGCTACCATGGTACTTTATCAGGCTGGACTGGACTGGGAACAGGCTGAATCCGCGGTCAACGCCAGTTTCAAACAAACAATGAAGCAACCGCCTGGTGCAGATGAAATCGTGCCGCTAGGCAACGTGCGCATTGCCATCGAAAGACTCGCGACGAACGATGTCCGGGTTGCAATAGCGACCACGGACGACCGCGACCTAACCGAAACGGCATTACAACATTTACAAATCGAACAACACTTTGAATTAGTTAAATGCGGTGATGATGATGGACCGCTAAAACCATCGCCTGAGGTCATCAACGATCTTGCGCAACACTTTGGAGTTTCGAATCAACGCACTGCAATGGTCGGCGATATCCCCAGCGATCTCACCATGGCGCGGGAAGCGAATTGTGGATGTCTTATTGGCATTCGCAATGGCGCCGGCGACAACGATACACTTGCCGCTGTGGCTGATATAGTTATCGATTCAATCGATGAAATAATGATCGCGTAGCCTAAAATCCGTTACTCCATATGATCGTCTGTCGTAGGTAATATCAGAACTCACCGGTCTGAATTTGACCATTTGCTCGATATCTATTTGAGCGTTAGCAGCTAAAACAAAAATCAGCGATGAGTTAATGTCCAATACGCGATTGATGCGGTTCTAATTTCACTACATCCTTGCAGGCTTGAAATGAGTATGCAACAACCGCCATGACGAGTAACCTTAATCTTTCGTTGACCCTTTTATGCCGAGCTTTTCGCACTCGCTGAGACTTTCCATTTCCATAGCCAAATCAGATTCTTCTCGTCCGATTTCTCTCGCAATGTTCGCGAGTGACGTTCCATTTAGGATCCGACGTAACTCGCGTTCATCATAGTCGTTCATTAGCACCGAGTTCAGTGCTCCTCTAACAGCGCCCAGAGCGTATAACACAGATTCGTACACCTTAACGTCGAGTTTTAGAGTGTCCATGAATTTTTCCCAAAAATACTAACTGTGAATAGACAGCATATTGAATAACAATGCATCGTCAAGTGTTCCGAACACGAAAATTGTCGGTGCTTTCATTGCTTACTGGAACAGTACGCTCAGTTCTACCGACTTTAGCGAGCTTAATTTTGATTTAGTGAAATAATCTGAAATAGGCCGACTTCAAACAGTCGAATTTCAAACAAATTGTGTGTTATCTATCGATATAGAAGCGACACGGAAAGTTAACCGACTGGGTCTCACCCACCTTTTAACGGAGGCATTAACGATAGCTCATCGCCATCGACCAAAACACGACTCGAGCGCTGATCTTTTGTAATGATTTCGCCGTTGACACCGGTCAGGTAATTTCGATCCATGGGCATACCCAGATGTTGCATTACATCGATTGGCGTAGCACCCTCTCCTATTTCTACTTCACCGCGATTAGTAGCGCTGCCGGGTGGTAAATACTCGCCCAACAGCCCACCGGTTTTCAATTTTATTATCACACGAACGTATTCAGGAAATACCTAATCTTCCCAATGTATCGTCGGTCGGCACACCTTCGGTATCCCAGCCGCGCAGATCGTAATACTCCGGCAACATGACATCGAGCTGACACACTTTTCCTTTCGCTGTGCCACTCGGCGCTGGCGTTTCGAGTAAACGTTTAGGTAAGGTATCGTCGGCCTTGGTAAAACCTGCCTTGAGATTAAACATGCGTTCGAGGTTCCAGATACGCTCGCCGCACTTGGCAATTTCATCTTCGCTCCAGTCATAATCGCAGGCAGCATTGAGCTGCACGCGGAATTCTTCCATGCCCCACGCTGCGGTGGTAAACAAACATAATCCGGTTGAATCGATAACCGACGTTCTATCCTGTGAATCCTTGCAAGGCTGCGCCTTGCCCTGTCCGGTTTGATCCTCCATGTCTTCGGCGAAGGTGTCGTGTTTTAAGTGACAAGCACCGCGATTAGATGTGGCGTAACCAAGCCCCATTCCTTGCAATGCACGTGAATCGTAACCGGCGAATTCCTGCCCTTTAACACCCATAAAAAATTCGGGATGCCCGTACTTTTCTGTTAGGCGCTTTGAACCAAGACCAAGTTCGACACCAAAACCTTCTTGTTTGCCGGTTTTTTCCGCCATCACTGTAAGCGCTTCGGCATTACCAAATTTCAATTCAATGCCATCGGTTTGCTCCTTAGTCAACGCGCCGTTTTCGTATAATTCCATTGCCGCGGCCAGGGTGACACCGAATGAAATCGGATCCATGCCATGTTCGTTCATCATGTAACCGGCGAAAGTCAATGCATCGATATCGTCAACACCGACAACCGGTCCGAAGGCATAGGCGGTTTCGTACTCCAAACCACCGGATGCATGCCAATACTCTTTTCGATTAACGATAGAAAAATGTTCTTCATCGATATGGGCAATACGGCCACAGGCGATAGTGCAACCAAAACAGGCTTTGTTTGTGAGTAAATTAACATGGCCATTCGCTTTAGGCGTTTTCATCGCAGCCGGGTTGATATTTTCCGTCCCATCAAACTGCACCTCATTGAAGTTATTCGTCGGCAAACCACCAAATTCCTGCATGGAATCAATCATGGCGTTAGTGCCCTGCTCAGCTAACTCCCTGCGGCCATCGGTATCCCACAACGCCGCCTTGGTTTCTTTGACTACTTGCATGAATGTCTTCGGATCATTTACTTTTACGCCGACGGTGCCACGTACGGCAATCGCTTTTAAGTTTTTTGAACCCATGACCGCACCCACGCCGGAGCGTCCGGCCGCACGGTGTAAATCGTTTACCACACAGGCGTAGTAAACACCACGTTCACCCGCCACACCGATAGAAGCCACTTTAGTTTGTGGGTCGTTATGAATCTGTTTTAGCTTCTCTTCCGTGCGCCATACCGTCGTACCCCATAAGTCGTCAGCGGACAATATTTCGACTTTGTCGTCGATGATGTGCAAATAAACCGGTGCGTCCGCTTTGCCTTCGAGAATGAGCAGATCGTAGCCCGCATACTTTAGTTCAGCGCCAAACTTGCCGCCGGAATTGGAACATGCAATAGCACCGGTTAGCGGCCCTTTGGTTACAACTGCGTAACGTCCGCTGGTTGAGGCCATCGTCCCTGTCAACGGGCCGGTCGCGAAGATCAACATATTGTCAGGCCCCATCGGATCCGCACCGGGATCCATACCCTCCATCAAGTATTTTGTCGCCAGACCGCGCTCACCAATATAGTCATGCGCCCATTCCATGTTTAAAGGTTCAACCTGACTGGTGCGATCCGTCAGATTCACGCGTAATACTTTCTTTTGCCAACTCATAATGGTTACTCCAGAATTCTATTGTGTATGTGCTACTAGCAAGTTATTTAACTCAAGCCAATTAACTATGTGCCTGCACCGCCGATTCGCTCATGCGATTAAGCCCTTTCCAATTCGCATCGACATAGGTAATCGCACCGGTCGGGCAAGCCTCTGCGCACTGTGGGTCACCCCCGCATAAATCACACTTAATCACTTTGCCGGTATCTGTGTTGTAATTGATCGTGCCAAAAGGACAAGCGATGGTGCATACCTTACAACCGACGCATAAATCGTCGTTTACATCTTTCGCACCGGTTTCGTGACTAATTGTAATTGCATCAACCGGACAAGCGTGCAGACACCATGCCTCGTCGCATTGTGTGCAGGTATAGGGTATGGCGCGCTTGCCGTGTTCGAATTCAAATACTTTTATACGCGACTTGGCGGGATTAAATACGCCATCGTGTTCAAACGAGCACGCCATCTCGCATTGCAGGCAACTGGTACATTTATCGGGTTCAATGAGTAGTGATTTTAACATCCTCTCGCCTCACGGGTTTAATTTGTTGGTATTAACAAAGGTGCAAAAACTAACCAGTATTGTGCCAGACAAGTACCCGTGCGGGAATCGTCAAGGCAACATTCAAGTGCTTATCTTGTCATTATTTTTCGAGAGCGAAAATCTCCTTTTTCTTATCGTCCCACTCGACCTTGCTCAATACATCAATAACGTAGCGTTGAATCAGCTTGTCCAGCGCACCACTGCGTTTTTCGTGAAACTGCACTAACTCGCCCGCTCCGGGATACGCCGACAAGTCCTCACGCTGCACAATCACCTCGTTTATCGAATCCTTGCCTGTGGTCGATAATACGGTCAGCAGCTTCGCTCCACCGTGGGTGATACCACGCAAGCCATAAAATTCCGTGTCAATACTTGTCTTGGCCAACTATTTCTCCACAACTATAAAGTGGGTGTAAACGAATCCATTTTTACTATGATAACTGCATAATTTGTATTTTTTAACACAATCTCAGTGATTCAAAATAATCGTATACCGAAAATTCGTGACGCCACGGGAACAAGGGATTCAGCAAGCGTCGAAATTCCAACCGGAGTGCGCTATGATTAATTTAAGGCATGTAAGTCGTTACTGCGCCCGTTAAAGCCAAACACAAAAAATAAACCAGGAGAAAAAATGAAAATAGAAACCAAAGCCGTTCATTCCGGATACGAACCCGATCCCACCACCAAAGCAGTGGCCGTTCCGATTTACCAAACAACCGCGTACGCTTTCGACGATACGCAGCATGGTGCCGACCTTTTCGATTTAAAGGTCGAAGGTAATATTTACACGCGTATTATGAATCCAACCAATGGCGTGCTGGAACAACGCCTGGCTGACATGGAAGGTGGCATCGGTGGACTGGCACTGGCATCCGGACAAGCGGCCACCACTTACGCCATAATCACGATTGCTGAAGCAGGCGATAACATCATCAGCATGTCGACGTTATATGGCGGCACTTATAATTTATTTGCGCATACCCTGCCGCAGCTTGGAATCAAAACACGTTTCGCCGATCCGGAAAAACTGGACGATATGGCTGCGTTGATGGATGACAAAACCAAGGCTGTATTCTGCGAGTCTATCGGTAACCCGGCGGGCAATGTGCTCGACCTGGAAAAAATCGCCCAGATCGCCCACGCCCATGGCGTTCCGGTCATCGTCGACAACACCGTACCCTCGCCCTACTTGTGCCGACCTTTCGAGTGGGGATGCGATATTGTTGTGCACTCGCTGACCAAATACGTTGGCGGCCACGGCACCATTATCGGCGGAATTATTGTCGATTCCGGCAAATTCGATTGGGTCGCCAACAAAGACAGGTTTAAACGACTAAATGAACCCGATGTTTCGTATCACGGCGTGGTCTACACCGAAGCCCTGGGACCAGCAGCGTATATTGGCCGTGCACGGGTTGTGCCGTTGCGTAACATGGGCGCCGCCATCGCGCCAATGAATGCATTTTTAGCGCTGCAAGGTCTTGAAACCCTGCCTTTGCGTATGGATCGTATTTGCGACAACGCGGCAACTGTCGCGCAACATCTACAAAATCACGCACAAGTAAATTGGGTACGCTATGCAGGTCTTGACGACAGCCCGTATAAAGGTCTATTAGATAAATACATGGGTGGTCGCGGCTCCGGTGTACTGAGTTTCGGTATTGAAGGCGGTATCGAAGCAGGCACAAAATTTATCGATGCGCTGCAATTGATTACGCGTCTGGTTAATATTGGTGATGCCAAGTCACTTGCCTGCCATCCTGCAACTACAACGCATCGTCAATTGACACCGGAAGAACTTGCATCATCCGGCGTTTCCGAGGACTTGGTGCGTCTATCTATCGGCATTGAACATATTGACGATATTCTGGCGGATATTGATCAGGCACTGGCGGCTGCGAAGTAGCCCGACTCGAAGAGGGCATGATCGACCAACGATCATGCCCACAGTTTCGTTATTGTTTAGACAACAGCAGATTTAGTTTCTTGATTCTGGGAACGTAACGCTTCAACCAACTGCGAAGAATCTAATCAAATACTCAAAGTGAGTGACGTCTCGCCAATCCCTTCCAGTTCGGAAGTCACATTGTCGCCCGCTTTGATGAGACACGGCTTGCCACAAACACCCGTAGTGACAAATTCACCTGCATGTAGCGTTATATCGAGAGAACTCAGTTGATTGACCAACCAGCTCAGTGCGATGTCCGGCCCACCCAATACATCTTTACCCGCACCTTCCACGACGGTTTCGCCGTCAATAGTGAGTTTCGTATTGCATGATTTTAAATCCAAATCACGCCAACCATTGTTTAGTGCATCGCCCAACACGAAATAACGCGCACAGGCGAAGTCCGCGATCAACGACGGGCCGCCTGCAACAGTAAAATCCTGAAAACGCGAATCCGGCAATTCGATAGCCGGGTGTACCGTTTGCACCGCGTTCATCACTTCATCGACGGTATATTCTTGTGGCCGCGGAAGCAAATCCTGTCCCATGGTAAAGGCAAATTCGGCCTCCGCCACCGCCATATTATTATTGCCAAAAGGTAAAGTGACACCGCTATCAAAGCAACGCGAGCGCAACAAGCGCCCCGCCAACGGATGAGTAACGGAAATGTGTTTTTGCCCTGCCTGCCCGGTGGCGGCGATTTTCCATCCGACCAGTTGATCACCCGATATTTCAAATAGCTTCTGCTGAATGACGTAACCATCGTTCACGGTTTGCGGCCGACAGGATTCCGGCAATGACTCGAAAAACGTATCGGTTTGTATATGTTGCCAAAGTGCCTCAGCCGCTTGTAGCAGTTGTGCATCGATCATGTTTCTTATTCCCGGCAACTATGACGATTCAGCGTTCTCGACTGCTTCGGTTGAAATCAATGTCCACTCGACCAAATCTTTCATGACTTTGCCTAAAGCCGAATCGAATACCTTGATAATGGACAGCATTTCGGTATTGCCATTAACCTTGAACACCTGTTCGAAATTGCGCGAGGCAACAATGATTTGGCGTGGTTGTTTAATAATTTTCGCGTTTATTCTCACACGCACGGATGGCGCTGATTCCGTGCCATTAAAATACTCCGCCTGAAATTCCCGCAACTCCGTTTTTAAACTGTAATCAGCACGCAAACCAATCGCCTCGCGACCCACCGCGGTAATCGTACCGCTGTTTTCAAAACTTTCCACCAGCAATGTTTGTATCATTTTAGGCGCGCGCTCCGTCCAACGCGCATCGGCAAAATATTTTACCTCAGTTGGATTTGGATGCAAGGCTATGGAACTGGTATCCAACCCACCCCCGGCCACGGGTTCTTCAATGACTAATTGCCACTTCACCTCAGGCAGGTCGGCATTAAAAGTACTTTTTGGCGTCAGATAAAATAAATCCGGCGCCGGACCGGAGGGTAAAATACTACCGCATCCACCGATCAATACCGATACAAGAAAAAGAATAGCAATTCGTTTCATCATCATCTCTAGCTATTGTGCCTGAAATTCAGAACGCTTTTTATCCAATAGAAACCGGGCGCCCTCCTCTTCAATACGTTCGGATAATCGCGATAGATTAGCCACCAGTAAACGTGTTTCATTTAAAAATCGAACAAAATCCGGCAACCCTTCATTGGTGAATTGACGCAAGGTATCACGATTTTCATCAAACACGCCTGTCGCCGTTGTCGCGAAAGTGCTGACCGATTGCGATGCCGCGCGCAAATCGGCAACCAACCGCTTTGCATCCTTCGCTAACAACTCATCGACATTGTTCAGCGTACCGCCTGCCTGCTCAAACAAGGTATTAGCCTTGTCACCGAGTTCGCGTAATCCTGTAGCGGCCAATGCCACCTCCTCCCCGGCGTGGTCAAAACTATCCAGCGCATCGCCCAGTTGATCGGCTCTTGAACCCAGAGTCGAGGTAATAGCATGCGCATCATCCAGCATACTTTTAATGGTTGCGCGATTCTCGTCATTAATCAAATCATTAACCCGTTCCAATAACGAGTTTGCTTTAGCTATCATCTGTGGCGCACCACTGAACAAAGCCTCTATATTGGAAGGCTTGGATGGTATGACGGTGCGCTGTTCAGGCGTTCCACCCTCAATTACGACGCTGTCCGCAGTAGCACCCGAGATGTCGATATAGGCAATTCCGGTGATACCTTGCAGTTCTAATGTCGCGATATCACCTTCACGCAGCGGAACAGCATGATCGATCTCGACTGTCACCCCGGCTTTATCCGGGCGTTCAGGGTCAATGGCAATATTGGCGATGGAACCTACCTTGATACCGCGATAACGCACATCGCCACCGATGGCCAGCCCCGCCACGGAGCCTTCGAAAAAAACATCGTAATAATCATACACGCGATTGATGTCGCCACGCATTAGCCAAATGACAAAAGAAAATGTCGCCGCAACCCCGGCTAATACAAACAGACCGATCAGAAAATAATTGCCCTTGGTTTCCATAGTCAGTATTCTGCTTTAACTCATGTGTGATACGGCGCGCGCACGCGGACCGCGAAAATATTCACGCACCCACGGATGTTCGTAGTTCAACATCTGCTGCATGTCTCCTGTCACTAATACCCTGCGATCCGCCAACACCGCAATACGATCACAAATCGCATGCAAACTGTCCAGATCATGCGTGACCATGAATACAGTCAGACTAAGGTTTTGTTGCAAGGTCTTTATTAACTCATCAAATTCGTGTGCCCCAATCGGATCCAGACCGGAAGTCGGCTCGTCTAAAAATAATAACTCAGGATCCAACGCCAGAGCGCGTGCTAACCCAGCGCGTTTTCGCATACCACCGGACAATTCCGATGGGTATTTCGGCCCCGCATCCGCCGGCAAACCTACCATGGCCAATTTTAGTGCGGCCAGTTCGTCCATCAGCGATTGCGGCAATGATAAGTGTTCGCGCATTGGCACCTGAATATTTTGCGCCACCGTGAGCGAGCTAAACAACGCCCCAGCCTGGAATAATACTCCCCAACGTTGTTTCAAAGCCGCTGACTCTTTACGTGACAATGCATTGGTATCGAGACCAAAAACACAGATATTACCTTGTTGCGGGGTAATCAGACCGACAATAGTTCGCAATAAAACGGATTTACCCGTACCCGAAGCACCGACTATTCCCAACACCTCACCACTGAGCACATCGAGATCCAGTTGATCATGTACTACCTGCGAGCCAAACGCGTTGCGAATACCACGCGCTTCTATGATGTTAGCGATTTGTTTTTGCTTGCTACTCATATGCCAATGACACTGAAGAATATCGAAAACAACGCATCCGCCACGATAACCAGAAATATCGATTCCACCACTGCACGCGTGGTGTGCCGACCAACAGATTCTGCGCCACCTTTTACCTGCATGCCTTCATAACAACCTACCAGACCGATCAGCAGTGCGAACACCGGCGCCTTGATTATGCCTACCCAAAAGCTCTTGATACTCACAACCTCCGGCAAGCGTTCGAGGAATACCCCTGGCCCAATATCCACGGACACCCAGGCCATTAACAAGCCGCCTAATAGACCCATAAGATCCGCAAAAAAGGTCAGTAACGGCAATGTTATCACCAACGCCAACACGCGCGGTGTTACCAATACCTCCATCGGGTCCATACCAAGAACACGCATGGCATCGATTTCCTCATTCAACTTCATCGATCCGAGCTCCGCTGTAAACGCACTGCCCGAACGACCGGCAACGATGATGGCAGTCAACAAAACAGCTAATTCACGCAGCACACCAATAGCCACCAAATCCACAACATAAATAGGCGCACCCAACTCGCGCAATTGCAGCGCTGCCTGGTAAGCCAACACCACGCCAATTAAAAATGAGATTAACCCGGCGATAGGCAAGGCGTCGAACCCCGTCTTCTCCATGTGTACGACTAGCGAGATCAATCGAAAGCGACGTGGCTTAAAGAATACGCGCACCCAAACGGTAACAAGATGACCGAGAAAACTTATAAACCCGGCGGCGACACCAAATGCCTCGGCAACCGCTTCGCCGATTTGTTCCATCAATCGCACGAATAAATTTTTAACGGGCGGTGCGATATCGCACGGCGTGTAGTCGTAAGCCACCTGGCGCAACATGGAATCATGTTCCGTACTTGTACCAATCAGCTTTACATCCACACCCGTATCAGTCAATCGCGAGCGCCAGCGATGCAGCAACCATGCGCCTGCCGTATCCAAACGGCCGAGATTTGTCGCGTCGATGGATACCAAAGTGTTTGACATTCGGATCTTACTGAGCAACCGATCGATGGTCTTGGCATTTTTTATCAGCCAATCTCCATTTACTTCTGCGATTGTTGTATCAGCGCTTTGGGTTACACGTAGAAATGCGGTGTCCGCGGCACTGCGTTTAGCGCTCATAGATCATAATAGATGTGGCAAAATTGAAGACTATATTAACAACTCTTATCCTGAGTTGCTTTAAAGGTATATCAGCTTATGCCCAAAGCTTCTTTTTTACGTGCAGCCCAGGCCTGAATTATGCGGTCGGCAATCATGGCGATAATCGCCATGCCGAACCCGGCCACCAAGCCCATTAATTATATCCGCCGCGCCCAGTGCTATATACACGGCCTGGCCTAACCCTTTGATGCCGACCAAAGCTGCAATCACCAGCATGGCGAGGCCAAACGTGATGGTTTGATTTAAGCCGGGCATGATTTCCAGAATCGCCAATGGTAATTTTACTTTCCACAAGATTTGCATACGCGTGCAACCCATGGAACGTGCAGCCTCAACAACTTCATGCTAAACATTGCATAATCCGTGCTCTGTGTAACGAATAGCAGGCACGATGGCATAGGCGATAATTGCTAAAAATGCAGTGAAATCACCGACCTGGAAAAATATCAATACCGGAATTAACAATACGAACAAAGGCATGGTTTGTAAGGTGTCATTGATGGGCCG
>Ga0224508_10000848_pt1 | contig 28365 bp, 33 predicted proteins | sample SF_Jan12_sed_USG_4_FD_170157 | JGI IMG/M metagenome (GOLD analysis project Ga0224508, IMG submission 170157) | Sediment microbial communities from San Francisco Bay, California, United States - SF_Jan12_sed_USGS_21 | ecosystem: Environmental > Aquatic > Marine > Sediment | place: USA...
GCAGGTCCCTTGTCTGCAGGTCTCTTGTCTGCAGGACCCTTGTCTGCAGGACCCTTGTCTGCAGGACCCTTGTCTGCAGGACCCTTGTCTGCAGGACCCTTGTCTGCAGGACCCTTGTCTGCAGTTGAAGGAGTGGCAGATGGTAAAGGATCAAAAATAGAATCAAATCCTGCAAATGAATCTGTTTCTGCATTATTATCAACTTCAGGTAGATATGAAGAAGGTTTTTTTTCAGGTGAAATGAGAGGTTTGTTTTCATCTCCATCCACACTACCATTCATTAGAATACCAAACACATATTCTAACGCTGCAAAAAGAAAAAACTTTTCTTCGATAGGACCTGGTTTTTTATTTTCAACGGCCTCTAAATTGCTAGCCCCTGGCACTCCAAGTGCAATTACTGGACTAGTAAAATCATTGAATCCAGAAATTAAAACTTGGCATTTAGCAAATTGGGAAAATAAAGAATGTCTTATGTGATTTACAGGTATAAAATTATTTTTGGAATCAGCTTTACCATTTTTATCAGCTGTAAATGGAACGTCAACTTCACCGGCCCAGTGATCAAGATCAAAATGTCCTCGAGTTTCAGGTACAAGTCCATTTACTTTAATCCTCCAATCCAGGTTTCCTTCATCATCATATTGCAAATAACAAAACCCAGTTATTTCTTGTCCAGGAAATTGTTCATATTTTTGAACTAGAGGAATCTTTTCAGACGATGCAGCATATGCAAGATTCGATTCTATGATTGTAATAATACCTAAAAAAAATACCATTACAACCAAAACCATGGTTGCTTTCGGTTTCAATAACTAAATTAACACAAATTAATTGTTAAAAGGGTGTGTGTCTCATTTGTTTCTGACAAATATGACGTGGCTGATTTTAGAATAATTTTGGACGGCAAATGAGAATCATAATGTTCTAGATTTCATCCAACTGCACTATTACCCTCTATGAAGGATGAAAGTTTTAGAAAAGTCAATCTATAAAATTTTTTGCTTAAATTTCTAAACACAAGCAGCGGTTTTAGTAATTGTTTTGAATCATAATTGGGATGAAGATAAAATCTTGAAATTATTATTGGCGGTTTATTTTTTCAATTGTTTGCATTATTTTGGGTAAATCAAATGGTTTGTAAAGAACTTCAGATGCCTTATTTTCTAAAAATTGTCCTCTGTTGGCAAAATGATTTCCTGTAACCATAATTACATGAGTTTTGGGATAAATTTTTTTTATGTCTTTTAGTGCTTCTTCTCCGCCTAGCTCTGGCATTTCTACATCAAGAAATACAAACTCGGGTTTTTTTTCCTTGACTAACCTAATTGCATCGCGTCCATTATAGCCAATTCCGATAATTTTAATCTGATGTAATTCCAGTAAATCTGAAAATATCTTAGCTAAATCTTGATCATCATCTACAATGATTGCAGTAGGAATAGCCATAATCAACTCCGGGTTACCTCATAAATTGGATACGAATACTTCAATCCAATTGAAAATCCTTTTTTCTGAGAGTATCGATAATCTTTGATCTCTTTTACATTTTGGTATAGATCTCCTCCTATTACAACCCCATTACGTTGAGCAAGATGGTTAATCTTGGCACACATGTTCACAGGAGGTCCAATTAAATCAGGAGATAATGAATTACTAGACTTCATGATCACCACTTTGCCATAGTCAAGACTAACTCTGTAATCCAAACCAGGTAGCCTTTTTTCCCTCAAATTTTCACAAATAGCATCATGTTCCTCAATTAGCGATTGGCTGCTTTCTATGCAACGCATAAAACCGAATTTTGTATCTTTTGAGGTTTCTGGAAAATAAAACAAAAGACTATCTCCTTGATTTTTTATTACCCTTCCTCCAAACCTAGGCAAAATTTTTGCCATAGAGTTTAGGAAGATTTCATAGTATTGACACCATTCAATTTCGTTCATCTCAGATGAAATTTTTGTAGAATTTACCATATCCACGAGTCCTATGCAATAATTTTTTGCCAATCCTGAAAAGGCCACCATGTAGTCAGGATTATCCATTTTTTTTGGACTTTCACAGTCTTCTCTAAAAGATTGTTTTTCCAAGTTTAATTGGCCGTTGTTTCTTTGAATTATCATTTCTTTTGTTCTCCCAAAAACATATTGGAAGATTTGAGTAATATCTGGTCTTAAGCTTCTATAAGAAATCATAAGCTAAATTGTAGAGTAATCATTTAGTTCTCATTTGTTTCAATTAATCTGTTGATTGAAACAGACTATTCTAATCGGATCACTTGCCTTGGTTGTGGTTTCAAAAACGCAATTGTTTTTCATGAACCTAAATATGATGGCCTAAGAGGGTTTTGTGCTAAATGCCAAATCAATTGGCCTGAATCATGATAAGGCAGAATCTAAATTTCTCATAATACTTTAGTTTCAAGACAGAATTTAGATTAGAATCAGAGATTATTTTTCGCTAAATGGTTTTCTTGTGCTTGTATAGAGCATATATCATAAAGATGTTTGACACAAGCCATAATGTATTTACTGGATGAATAATGGTAAATTCTTCGATTTCTTCAAGATAATAATACCACACATCGGCAAATGAATATAAAAAGATACCAATCACTAACATAAACCAAGCAATGCCAAGTACACTATGACGGAATACCGTTAACCCTAAAATTGCAAGTGAAAGAATAGCTGCCGATGCAGATACATAAAGAATTCCCATATAGTATACCATTGGATCATACTCTAACGTTTCAATTGTATACAATCCAAATGCTGCAATAAAAGCAATTGCTAATACTGGAACTGCAATTTTTGGACCAATACCCAAATCTTTTTTGAAATATTTGATGTTTTTTACAAGATGATATCCAGTGAAAAAGTAAAAAGCGATGAAAAATGCATCAGCTATGGAGGGGTAAGGATCCTCATCTAACACAAATAGGTAGTAATTGTATACCGAGTCTCCAACAAATAAAATAATGAATCCTATAGCCAAAGCCAAATAGGTTTTCCCAAAAACTGGTGAACCCTTGTAACGTCTGTATACAAATAGGGCTGTAATTCCAACAGCAAGAGAACTAAGACCGTATGAAAAATCAGCAAAAGAGGTTTCTTCTTCATCAACAAATTCGCTTATGTAGATTTGATAAACAATGGCTATAACTGCAATAATTATCAAGGCTTTGATTCCAATTCGACTTTGAGCGCTTCCCTTGGTTGATTGGCTCATAATAATTCAGGAGGATTTTGAGTTAAAAGGGTTGGTACAGTTATGCTTTTATCAAAATAATACATGCTCAAAATATGGTGGAGCCAAAAGAATACTGGGCACAAAAAGCTGAAGAACTCAAAAAAGATGGGAAATTTGAAGAGGCCATAAAAATGTTAGATAAAGTTCAGGAGGCAAAAAGGGAAGAAAAAGAAGATGACTTTTGGTACAAAAAAGCTATTCATTATTGTGAAGTTGGAGAATATGAACAAGCCAAAGATGCATTGGATAAAGATTTAGATAAAAATCAAAAAAGTTATGATTCATTTTTTCTTATGGGAAAAATTTTCTACAAATTAAAAAAATATGAAGAATCATTAGAATGCTACAATAAAGCCTCAGAAGAATATAGCAGTAAGCATTTGCGAAACAGCAATAAAATCCAGCAAATGAAAAATGTTCATAAATTTGAAGAAGCCGTAAAATATTCAGACCTAGTTTATCAGCAAAAAGAGATCGATCAAGAGTACTGGTATCAAAAAGGAATGGTATTATTCAAGTTGGAGAAATTTAATGAAGCATCATCATGTTTTGAGACTATTTTGGAAACAAATCCAAATAACCCAAAAATTCTATATGAATTGGCCAAATCAGAATTATTTGCAGGAAGTAAACAAAAGGCTCTAGAGATTTTGGAAGAATCTTGTACTCTTGATCCCCAAATCAAGGATAAATTAAGAATGGATATTGACTTTAGAAAAATAGCTGAAGAAAAGGAATTTCAAACTATCACAGGATTGTAAGACAAGATTAGCAAAAAAAGATAAATCTACCATTCCAATCGAATCATATCTTTAATTCTGATTCCCTGAGTTTTTTCCCATTTAGTATTGGTAAACATCCCTGTTGTTGTTTTAGACAGAGGCTCAATCATGTTTTTACTAGCATTTTCATTTTCAATATAAAATAATTTTGGGGAGGGACTAACGTTTGAAAAATGACTAAAATTCAATTCAAAATTAGATGTGTCAATTAAAAAAAAGTTTTCGAAATTATTTTGAACTAGTTTTGAATTATAAACAATTTTCAGCATTCTTCCAGACTCTCCCCTAAAAACAGGTTTAGTTAGTTTTATGACAATTTTTTTTGAATATGGAGTAGAGTCTACCATTTTAGAAATTCGAATCTCTTTTTCATGTTCATCAAAGACCTTCAAATTATGGTATAGAAACTCTTCTTGGCGATTAGCAATAATTCCAACTACAATTTCATATATTGGTTCAGAAGAGTGATTTGAAAAATAATAATATCTTTCGAAACGGGCAAAATCATCTTTATCTTTAAGAATAATATTAAAAATCATCTTATCACAATTAGAATTTATTTCTGCACCTGAAACTTTGTTTGTGATTTTGATTTTTTCTTTTGGTACAGTGGAATTTCCGAATCCTTCTCCAAAAGCTGAATAGACTAACAAATTATCACCATGCTTAATTCCAAAATTATGTAATGGATGAAGAATTTTTTCGTAATCTTTTGAAACCTCAATTAGATCATTTGCCAGATCATTGCTAACCAAAATATGATTTGTATCACCCATATCCATTATCCTTCTTGCAAGAATTGCTCCTGGACCCCACAGGTTTATGTTTCCATAAACGTCAGCGACCACGAAAACATGACCAATATGACAGCCTATCCTCGTTTCAATTTTTTCAACACTGGTTGCTTTTTGATTATAATCTGCTATTTTTTCATGGAATTCTTCAGATAGTTTAATCGGTTGTTCTAATCCATTCTTGAATCCAATTAACATGCCATCACCTGTTGGCAAAATTAAAACATCGTCTTTTGAACTACTTTGAAATGTTTTACAGTTGTAGATTTTTTCATTTAATATCTTGATTTTTGTCTTTTGGGTTTCTGTAGAGAGTGTAGGATTTGATAATCCAACTATGTCAACAAAGAAAAATGCCGCATAAATCAAGTCGTCAGATGGTTGAAAAGTCATATGTAATTTCTATAAAAAATCCATTTATTAGATTTTAGTTAAAATCCTAACTTCCGTTTAATTTTGATTCCTGAAAACTGGTAGAGTGTTTCCAACAGTGTTCAAAATAGTCCAGACACCATTCATGAAACTGGGGATCATCACTGTAGAACATTTCACTCATGTCAGGTTCTCCATTTGAACTAGGAAATAAGACACAGGATTCTTTTTCATTCAAAAGTACAACAAATGAAACATGCTTTGTCATTTTCCTTACTAACAAATCTTCTTTGATAAATTTATTAAAATTTTTAATTTTAAAAATCTTTTTTCGTTCTTCAGGAATTATAGCATTTTCTGCAAACACCGTATGAATTTTTATTTTTTTATTTAGTTTTTCCTCTACAATATCTATAACATCCTTAGAGTAAGGAACTTCTGTTAAAATATTGAAAATATACTGGTTTGCGTTATTGTGAATTTCTTTCCATTTCTCTAAAACTCTTACAAAGCCCTTGATGCGTTTTTGTTCATAAAGTTCTCCCAACCTATGCTGGAATTTAATTGGTAAATCTCCAAAACCATGATTTTCAAAATATTTTTTATTTTCTGAAACAAAAATAATTGAAGGAATCTGAGAGCAGATGGTTTTGCCAAATATGGTTAAATTATAAGTTCCATCAACATTCTTTAAAATCAAACCTGCCTTTTGTAATCTTTTGAAATTTCTATGGACCTCAGTAATAGTTGCCTCTAATTCCTTTGCCAAGGCGGAGATTGACCAGTTCTTTTCATTTAGATGTAAAATAATACTTAATCTCTGTTCACTGCCTATTTCAAAAAATTCAGATGCCAGCTTTTCAATTGAAAATTTCATATTATTTCTTTTAGGATTATTTATCTAAATTTTGCCTTAGCCTTGGACGCACATTAGGCACGATCGACAATAAGGTGGAAACAAGTTTGAAAATTCACAATTATCCACGATATTTGTTTCATGGAAAGGAGGATCAGAATACGCAAATTTGCAATGCAGCTTAGTAGTATACAATGTTGTATATTAGATCTTTTGTAATTTTATTGGATTTTTAATTTATGAGTATAATAGTAACTCAAAACCTAGTTAAAAGAAAAACGCCCATAGCCCATGGCTGCAAATACCCAATTTGCAGTACTTGCAAATCTTCTATTGATGATCTTACGTACAGATTTTTAATCGTGAAAAACAAAAACATGAAACATGAATTATTATCGTTTCATTACTTTTTTCCTTGTTGGGATATTTATTACATTTGTCAGAATTTAATAGAGTATGAAATTATCAAGGCTGGATTTAGTTGTGATGCATCAATTAAAAAAAATCCAAAAGCATTACGCAATTTAAGAAGGAATGATGATCTTTGGGATCTAAATAAAGAAATGGTGAATTATGAAAGAGTTATTTGAATGTAAAAATTGTGGAGAGTGTTTTGCTTCCGAAAAAATTGAAAAACATGTAAAAGAAATGCATTTTTGGAACTAAACGATCATCTAGGATATAGAGACTTTTTTATGTACATAGGGCAAAACAATTCACAAAAATATTTTCTTCACTTGAATTTTAAATAAGAAAAATATAGCAGATAAAAAAATAGTTCTTATCAAAAGCAAATTACCAAATTTATAGACATCATTTTGAATCTAAAATCTCATTAAAGATGCCATCGGAGATTGTAATTTAATAAGTAGGTAGAATAATTTGAAAAAGTGCATCAAACAGAAGCAAGAAAAATTCTAAAAGACGCCCCCATAATGTGGAGGCGAATAAATTCAATTGGAATAATACTTGATTGTAATTCGACATATGCTGCTAAATTAGGTTATGCCAAATTAGAGATTATCGGGAAAACAATTTTTGAGCATGTACCCAAAGAATCTTGGAGTGAAATGAATGAGTCCTTGCAAAAGTGGTTTGAGACAGGAGAAGTGACTGACAGAAAAATTACCTTCCAGAAACAAGATAAAAGCACATTTCCAGCTTTACTTCATGCTTCAAGCCTATATGATGAAAAAAATAATCTTCTTGGAAGCAATACTGTGATTTTTGATCTTTCAGAAATGGATGATAAAAAAATACAAGAATATGAAGAGTTTTTCAAAAATGCCAAAGCAAAATTAGATGAAATAAATAAAGAAAATCAACAGCTAGATGAAAATGCCAAGTCAGAGTATGAGGGATTAAAGAAGATGTTTGATCTTCTTTTGGCTACAAATCTAAAAGAATTAAAAAATTTGTCATAACTATGAATTAATGTTAGGAATTTTTTTCTTGTATTGATTTTTGAAGTTCTTCAAATGCCGTTTGAACTTCAGTTACGGCAGTGCCGTCCTCAAGTGTGCTGACATCGCCGATTGTATCGTTATTTGCAATAGACTTTAGTAACCTTCGCATAATTTTACCGCTGCGGGTTTTAGGTAATTTTGAAACAAAATAGATTTGTTTGGGGGTAGCAATTGGACCAATGTCGTTTCTGATTTTTTCATATATTTCCCGTTCTAAAATTTCAGAGTCTTTTTTTACATTTTCCGTTAGAACCGCAAACGCAATAATCACTTCGCCTTTAACTGCATCAGGGATTCCACATACAGCAGATTCAGCGACATCATTATGAGATACTATGCAACTTTCAAGCTCGGCAGTTCCAATTCTATGTCCTGCAACTTTAAGGACATCGTCTGCCCTACCCAAAAGCCAAAAGTATCCATCTTCGTCAATTTTTGCATAATCGCCTGAATAGTAATAGTTTTGAAATTTTGACCAATATGCGCTCTTGTATTTTTCATCATCTTCCCACAAGCCCAAAAGCATTCCAGGCCAGGGATTTTTTATTATCAAAAATCCTTTAGTGTTTGGTGGCACGTCTTTTCCCTCCTCGTTTACAACAGAAATATTCACGCCTGGAATTGGCCTTGTTCCCGAGCCGGGTTTGAGAGGAATGGTCTCAATTCCCGGTAAAGACGAAATCATCATTCCTCCAGTTTCTGTTTGCCACCAGGTATCAATTATTGGACATTTTTCTTTTCCAATTATTGTAAAGTACCATTTCCAAACCTCAGGGTTAATCGGCTCTCCAACTGTTCCTAGCAGTCGAAGGGTTGAAAGATCAAAGGAGTTTGGAACATCGTTTCCAAATTTCATAAACATTCTCAGAGCAGTGGGCGTTGTGTAAAAAATAGTGACTTTGTGTTTTTGAATAATTTCCCACATCCTTGATGAGTCTGGATAATCAGGTGCACCTTCATACATTATCTCAGTAGCACCATGTAAAAGTGGGCCGTAAACAACATAGCTATGACCTGTTACCCAACCAATGTCAGCGGTACAAAAAAAGACATCAGAATCTTTAATATCAAAAGCCCATCCAAATGTGGAATTCAAATGGGTGAGGTAACCACCTGTTCCATGCAAAACACCTTTAGGTTTTCCAGTGGTTCCCGAAGTATACAAAATGAATAAAGGGTGAAGGCTATCCAATTTTTCAGCTTCACAGTCATTTGGGATATCTCTCATCAGTTCATTCCAAAGTTTATCCTTGTCAGTTAATGAAATGTTCTCCTTTGTTCTTTCATATACAATTACATTTTTTACAAAATCAAAATTCTGAATTGCCTCATCTACTACCTCTTTTAGCTTTACTATCTTTCCTCGCCTATATCCCCCATCAGAGGTAATCACAATTTTAGATTTTGAATCCTCGATTCGTCCTCTCAGGGAAGCAGAACTAAAACCAGAAAACACCACAGTATGGGTTGCTCCAATCCGGGCACATGCCAGCATCGAAATCGGAAGTTCTGGAATCATCGGAAGATAGATTGTAACTCTGTCTCCTTTGGAAACGCCTAAAGATTTGAGAACATTTGCAAATTTTTTTACCTCTACCCACAAATCATTGTAAGTTAAAATTCTTGATTCACCTGATTCGGCCTCCCAGATTATCGCAGGTTTTTCGGCCCTGTTCTTTTGGTGAATGTCCAATGTATTGTAGGAAGCATTAATCATACCACCCTCAAACCATTTGGCAAATGGAGGATTCCATTCCAACGGTTTATCCCAAGAAGAAAACCAGAAGAGTTTCTTTGCCTGTTCTTCCCAAAATGTCGTAAAATCAGACTCGGATCGTTTTCTTATTTCAGGATTGTTGTTTCCCAATCCAATGTTAAAACCCCCAGGCATCAATAATCCCATAGATAATCAAGTTTCTAAATGTTATTTCGATTCAAATTATTTCATTTTGGAAAATTAATTAAACACGCCATTTCCAATCTACCCTATGGCAAAAAGTATTAGCTGCGCCGATGTAGGAGCAGATTGCAATTGGTCAGCAAGTGCAGAAACAGAAGAGGAACTAATGGAAAAGATTGCAGGCCATGCCAAAGAAGAGCATGCAGGCATGGAAATCACCCCAGAACTTGTTGCAAAAATAAAATCACACATAAAAGAAATCTAATAGTTTAGATCCACTCCTTTTTTTTGATACCTCCTCAAAAGTGGAGGTACCTAAACCATGTTAACTAGTTTATGTGAGCTTGGCTTGTTCCAGCTAACACCGTGAGATGTCTCCGACTCAATAATCCGTAAATGTAAAAATAATATTAAAAAAACTAGGCCAAAGAAGGATCACTTAACACTAAACTCTTTTTGTTCACCCAAAATTACAAATTCTCAGCTTAAAAATTAGGATATCAGCTTAGCATAACATATGTAAAATATTACCTTATGAATTGTAATGACAGGCATAAATTTCATCGATACGATTGTGGTTCGCCAAAACCTCGAGAGAGGAACGGCATCTGCGGATAAACCAGTGTTACCAGCCGAGTTTATGGGCAAAGAGAATTCAAAATCAAATGAAGATCGCCTAAAGCTTGCAGGGGATTTGTGGATTATGAGTGCAAAGGGAACATCAAAGATCAAGTTATCTGAGATGCACAAAGAAAAGACAGTAGATCTTAAAGGGCACTACATAACAACTGGTAAAGGAACAAGTAGGATTAAGATTTAATCCTATTTTCAATTTTTATATTATTTTTAATGTAAACTCGACTTAAAGCTCTTTTGCCTCTGATCGCCAAGTAAATTGACTAGTCGTACTTATGCACTGGAAAAAAAGTTTCAAACTATGCTATCAGATAAAGAAAAAGAGGCGCAAATTGCAGAGTATTTTCTAAAGTCTTTTGAAGAAAAAAGCCCCCTTGATTATGATATTTTAGATTCAATGTTTTATGAGTTAAAACAAGAGACTGGGCAAAATATAAAAAATAATACTTAGAATTTAACAGTAATATAATATCTAAAATGATTCTTGCATATTAGATTGATTTGGATTTTGACCAAAGCAAGTCAAATAACAGTTTTTTTGAGTAAATCATTGCATCTGAATTGGTCCACATTGCAGTGATGTTTTCTTTTCCAGAATCAGAGTTTTTCATAAAAAATAAAATCTCTTCATTATCCTTGACTACAAAGCAAAGTTCTCCTTTTGCAGAACTAGGAATTTTTTTGACTTTTGTTTTATCAACCTCATCAAAAACATAGAGTGTTCTTGCAGAAGAGTTGGTTAGAATCTGGAGCTCAATTTCAGATTTATCCAGAGGTTCTAAAAAGTTTGCATGATAAAATTTCAGGAAATCTTTTTCATTTCCGATGATTTGAAAATCTTTCTTTGTGTTTATTATCATATCATTAATTTTACCATAGATTTGATTTTCTCCTTGCAGCATTTGGAATTTATCATCTTTGGCCACATCAGGTTCATTATGAAAATTAGGAATAGAATCCCAAATTTTAGTTAGTTCTTGTTCTTGAATTTCAAGTTTCTTGACACGTTCTTTTTCGGTATCTACCATGGATTTGATTGCATTGGACAACGGTAAGGCGGCAAATTTGATTGGATGCTGGAATGTAGCAGACACAACTCCCTTGTTTTGTAGGGTTGTGAGAAGATGATATGTTTCAGTTCGTGGTAGTTTTAATGCCCGACAAACCTCGGGAGCGGTTTTTGAACCATATTTTCCTAAGAAAATGTACACCTTGCCCTGATTTGTAGTTAAACCAAATTTGGAGAATTGAACTTGTAATTGATCCAAAGATTGTTTGTGTTCATACGAACTTGAATCCGGGTCGTTTTCAAATATTGTTGTTTGTTGCGTTTCAGTCATTTTTTCTCTGAGGAACTTCTGATCCAGCGGTACGATTTATGGTGATCAAGTCAACAAGATCTGATCGATCTGATCGAATTTCTGATCGATTTGTTCCTAAAATAAAAATCACATCTCAAAATAGAGAATTTTATGCCTAGAAAAATATCCAATATTGGCAAATATTGGGCATCTTGGCTAAAAATCAAGATTTTATTTGATCCTAATTTTTGGAAAAATTCCTTCTTTTGAGCCAATTTTGATCATTAAAATTTTTTCGAGTCTAAACTTATCCCTAATTAAAAAATCTAGAAAGGTAAAAAAAGTGTAGCACCCAAGAGCCAAAAAATTAAAGAAAAAATATTAAAAAAATTATTGTGCTTCCATTCTGGCAAGCCAATCGTTATCGTCAGTATTGTCTTTTGAAGTCTCTGGTGTCACCTGTTGAGGTGGATCTGGAAATGTTGTTGCAGCTTCAGCTTGTACTGGAGCTTCTGGAACTGGTGGTAATGCCTCAGCTTCACTTGGTGAGTCAAAAGTTGAGGAGATTGGCTCGTTTATAGGTGCCTCTGGAAGTATGGTCTGAACGTTTTGTGGTTGTTCAGAATTGTCCAGATATGATACGGCTGAATCCTGTATGTTTTGTGGTGTTGGCGCTGCTGCACTTTGTGCTTCAACATTAAGATCTGTGATTCTTTTTTGCACATTTGAGATTTCTGCTGTTTCGTGAGTGATATGCTCAATCAGGGAATTGGTGCATGCCTTCACGGTCTCAAATGTTGTTGCAGAAATTTCATCACTCTTGTGTTGTAACTTTGCATCAAATACCAACATTTTTGCGGATTTTAATTGTTCATCTAACTCTGCTAATCTTCCTTCAAGTTTTGCTTTGATTTGACTTTCTGTTTCATCTAGCGATACAAGTTTAGACTTGTATTTTTCATGAATGATTTCTGCATCTTCTTTCATGTCATCGTTGTCAGAAACAATATCTATCAAAGCCTTGAGACGACGTAGAGTAAGCTGTTTTTCACGAATTAGTCTCTGAGAATCTAATCTCCATTTTGGAATGAAAATAACAACATCGCCTTGACTTACAAGTTGATCAAATTGGATTTGCTGTAATCCTTGAGAACCGCAGTCAACACCCACTGTTTGGATGCTTCCGTCGATGTCTGTCATTGTTCCAATGACTTTACCCATGAATGTACCGTACATGTCTTTGACGTTTTTACCGATTATATCGATATCGTCTTGGGGCATGTTTAGAATTGAGAGATTTGTATAACCTTCAAAGTGTTAGAAAGGTTACCCGATTTGGTAAGATTTTTTTTACAAACTAAAAATTAGGCAGAACTTAGAAATTTTAAAATTGAAAGCCAAAAACTACCAAATATGATTCAAAGAGAAGAGCTAGAACAAATATTGAACTTTGTCTCAAAACGGTGGTATGATATTTCAAAAGATCCGGAAAACAAAGCCATGCAGACTTTGCCAAGTAATTTTTGGATGAATTCAATTGGCGGGAAAGCTGGAAAAGGGAGATGGGTAACTATGTTGATGTATACTGAAAATGAAGCAGATGCAGAAGTTTTCAAAGACGTCTTGTTAAAATGGCAAGCAAAAGGGATGCAAGGAAATCAATCACCCGATCTAATTCAAATCGGCAAAAAGAAATAGACTATTAATATTTGACAATATTTACAAACATGTTGTCAGAGTTTTCACCCAAAGAAAAAAAAATTCTATCTAATCATTTTTCAAATTCTGATGAAGATGTGTTTGCAATCATTACCCCAAAACAAGTTGATCGTGGAGCTCTGATGTCTCGTTATAGTCGAACCGATAAAAGCATGAGACGGATATTTTTGGAGGAATTTTTAAAAAATAAAAACCGCGGAGAGGAATTTTACAACCGAGTCCTTTTAGAATACGGCGATGACTCAGTTGCAGAATTAGGAGAGGCGCAAATTGCAGTAGAAGGGTTATCAAATATAGCTGTTAAAAAAATTGAAGACAGAAGAATCGGTCTTTCTTATTTAGAGAAATCCTCAAGATATGTTGCATGGAATAAAAAAGTTAATGGATCTTATCGATTTTACAAAGATCCTGACTTGATGAAATCAAGGTTTGCAGATTTGTATTTAGATACATGTAATTTTTCTTTTGATGTTTATTCAAAAAATATCGAACCTATGATAAAATATGTTAGAGAGAAATATCCTATTGAAAAATACTCTTTTAAAGATTCTCAAGACGGGAAAGAAAAATTATTTTCTAAACTAAAACAAGAAAATGATATCAAATCAGCAAATATGATTTACAGAGGTTCTACAAAAGCCAAAGCCCTGGATATTCTCAGAGGATTGTTACCTGCCTCAACCCTAACCAATGTAGGCATAACTGGAAATGGTCGTGCCTTTGAATATCTACTAACCATTCTTGCAGCCTCAGATCTTTCAGAAGAGCAAGAGTTAAGCCTAAAAATCAAAAAAGAGTTAGACTCGACAATCCAGTCCTTCGTACGGAGGGCAAATGACAAATACGGAAAGTCCTTCCAGGATTATTTGAAACAAGTTAAAAAAACTACCAAATCAATTGTTAAAAAAGAAATTAAATCAAAAAAGATTTCAGGGGTCGTAACAAAACTAGTAGATTGGGAATCTGAAAAAATTGCCATGGATAAAATAATTACAGGTATAATGTATGAACAATCTCCAAGTACGTCTTATCAAAATATTTTTTCCCAAGTCAGAAAACTTTCTAAGGAAAAGAAAGTCAAAATTATTAAAGATTTTACAAATTTAAGACATAATCGACGACACAGACCAAGTAGAGCCTTTGAAAGTATTTACTATACTTTTGATTTGTTAAATAATTTTGGAATGTTTAGAGATTTTCATAGACATCGGGCATTAACCCTTGAACGCCAATTGCTTACAACTGATCATGGATTCAACACTCCTAATGAAATCAAAATTTTAGGGATTGATAAAGAATACAAAGAATGTATGGATAAAACTAAAACAACATTTGATAAAATTAGGATAAAAAATCCAGAGCAAGGCCAATATGTTGTAAATTTTGCTTACAACTACCCCTACTTTATGAAATTTAATCTAAGAGAAGCATGTCATTTAATAGAATTAAGGACTGTTCCGCAAGGACATGTAGATTATAGAAGAGTTGCGCAACAAATGTACCAGCAAATAAACAAGGTTCATCCCAACCTGAGTAAAATAATGAAATTTGTAGATCTTAAAGAATATGATTTAGAACGATTTGAATCTGAAAAGAGAACAGAAGAAAAAAGAAAAAAATTGAAAAATTGAAAATATTCTAATAGGATTATAGAGAAAGTAGATCATGAAAGATAAAATTGTAAAAAACCCTGAGGAGTGGAAGGAACAACTTACACCTGAGCAATATGATATTTGTATCAATAAAGGAACAGAACCACCATTTTCTGGAAAATATTGTGACAGCAAGGAAAAGGGAACTTACAATTGTGTTTGTTGTGGAGAGCCATTATTCAATTCAAACACCAAATTTGATTCAGGGTCTGGATGGCCAAGCTTTTGGGATCCTGTTTCGGATGAAAAAATAGAATACATTTCAGATACATCCCTTGGAATGGTGCGTACCGAAGTCAACTGCAACAAGTGTGGCGCTCATTTAGGACACGTATTTGATGACGGACCAAAACCCAGTAACCTTCGATATTGTATTAATTCAGTTTCACTCTCCCTTCAAAAAGAAGAATAATCCATCTGGTAACAGAAATGTCAAAAGATTAAAAATTTGTGGTGTTTAAGAAGAAATTTTAGAAAATTACCTTTATCAAATTTTTCTACAGAGCAGAAATCCCAATTTCTCCATTTCTGATTTTTACTAGCTTATCAATGTTATATGTAAACAACACACCATCCCCTTTTTCACCAGTACTTGCAGTCTTTTGGATGGTCTCAATAATTTTTTGTTCGTTTTCATCTGAGCAAAGAATTTCAATTTTTGCTTTTGGAATAAAATCACTTGTCTTGTTTCTCCACCCATCGTGAGCCTTATGAATTCCGGTGATTTGTACTTGATATGATGAAAAAGTTGGAACTCCCACCAGTGCCAGAGAGTCTTGAATTTCATGTAAAGAGGAACTTCTAATAATTGCTTCAATCTTCATCATAAAGTACCTATGGTCATCAAGTGATAAAACTTGTTCTTAATTTCATATGTTCATTAGATAATTTTTAAGGGTTGAAAAAAGAAATTTTGGAGAAATTTATGTGAATTTTCACATTATTCTTTAAATTTTAGGCTGGATTTTAATCAAAATTATAGAAATTTTGACCAAGAATATTTATGAAACCATAATGTTGATTTTCCCTATGACACCTAGCCATATGATAAATTTGGACGAAATAAATTTCACAATTCACAAAAAGAGATTCAAAGACATGAATAATACGTTCAAAAATGTCATATTTGGAAGGAAGGAAAGATTTTGAGAATAATACTTTGCGGTTTTGGCGTGGTAGGTCAAAGCCTAGTTAAATTATTTGGATCACGATCAGAGGATCTATATGCCAAATACGGTTTGAAGCCAAGAGTTGTGGGGGTATTTGATAGCAAAGGCAGCGCCATAGACCCTTCAGGACTTGATCTTGAAAAACTTGTAGAGACAAAAAAGAAATTTGGCACTGTGAAAAATTATTCTAAAACAAAAAACGATTGGTCCGGACTTGATATTATAAAAAATCTAGAGGCAGAGGTTCTAATTGAAACGACTGCAAGTAATTACAAAGATGCAGAGCCTGGAATGACACACATTACAACTGCAATGAAAAAAGGGATGCATATAATTTCAGTGAACAAAGGCCCCTTAGCCCTAGCTTTTCCATCTTTGTTGGAATTGGCAACTTATAATCAAGTGATGTTAAAATTTAGCGGAACAGTAGGTGGTGGAACACCAATTTTAGATTATGCAAAAGATAGTCTAAGGGGAGAAAGGATTACATCCTTTGCAGGAATTTTAAATGGAACCACAAATTACATTTTGACTAATATGTCCAATGGATTGTCATTTGATTCGGCATTAAAAGATGCTCAACATAAAGGATATGTCGAAGCTGATGAATCCCTTGATTTGGATGGTCTTGACGCTGCTGCAAAATTAGTAATTCTTGCAAACTGGATAATGGGAATGAAAGTAACCATGCCTGATATCAAGTGTACGGGTATACGAAAGGTAACAACTGAAGACATCAAAAAGGCTTCCAAGAAAAATTGTGCAATCAAGCTAATAGCTTCATGTAACAGAGAGTTAGAGGTTGCCCCCAAGGAAGTTTCCGTGGAGGATCCTTTATGTGTGAATGGAACCCTCAATGCGATTGCGTTTACCTCAGAACATTCTGGAACTCAAACCATTATCGGAAAAGGAGCTGGAGGAATGGAGACTGCAAGTTCAATTCTACGAGACTTGTTGGACATAAGACAAGAGACTTCTAGAAATTGAAATCTAATTTAATTTCAAAAAGCGAAACATCTTCTGTATTAAAAACAGTTTCAGAGCAATGGGGCATGGAATTTCCAAAAATAAAAAACCTCAAAGTCCATGAAATTTCAGACGAGGCACAAATTATAGCAGGAAACGGAATCAAAATTTTAAAAATTAACGATGAATACGTTCCTTTTTTATCTGAAACTCAAACACTGGAAAAGTTTCCATATGTTATGGTGGATATGGGGGCTGTAAAATTCATGTGCAAAGGTGCCAATGTCATGAGGCCAGGAATTAAAAAATATTCCGAGTTTCAAAAAGACAGCGTCATATGCATAATTGAGGAATCTCATCATAAATTTTTGGCAGTAGGAAAAACTCTGGTTTCCAGTGAAGAAATGGAAACAATGGAAAAAGGCGAAGTGATAAAAAACCTACATTATATTTCTGATAAATTTTGGGAGATAGGAAAAACTCTTGGTTCTTGATCATCTCGATGTTTATTGTAATTTTAGATAGTTTGAAAAAACAATCATTAGGGAGAAGGCAAGGAGTGAATCTTCTATGGAGTTTCCACAATTTTGATAGTTTCCTGCCAACGCAGACTCATTTTAGAGATAATATACTAGTTTTTCCACAGAATCATTCTAGAAAATAATTTAATTTTAATTAATTTTATACTCAGTACCTTTTATTTACAAAAGATTTTTTTTATAAATTTAGATGAAAAAAACTTTGAAAGTCCTTCTTGTATTAATTCCTGTTGTAATTGGTTTTGCTTTCTTTGTATCGGATTATTTCAAGGAATCTGAAAAAGAAGTATTCTATAAAATTGGGTTATCAGGAATCAAAAAGCAATACAATGTGGGTGATGAACTGGCATTTTCATTATTTGTGAATGGGTATGGTAGTGATTGCGGATCATATGAGATACAAGTAAAAAAAGACAATAATCAGATTGATGGCAAATCTGTAGATATTGATTGCACTGAAGCAATAAGCAAAGATTTTGAAGTTATCAATCTTGATGTGATAGCCTTAGAATTAGTTTTGAGCGAACCTGGATCATACGTTGCAACTGGCAAGTTCTCAAATAGCAAGGGAGAAAGATTCCAATATGAAAAAACCTTTTCAGTGAGTTAAATTATTTTTTGGAAAATCAGGTTTGTGTTTGAATAGTTCTAGAAAATCTTGTCGAATCCTTATGCAGTAATTTTCTCAGAGGTTTCTTTGATGCCATCTCTGGTTATTACCATGATATCTACTCCATCACCACTAGCAGAATCTCTAAGTGATGCTGAACGCACTGCTTTTTTGGCCAAATCTACCGCTTCATCTTCACTCATATTTTCTTTGAATTGTGGATCCAAGACACCTAAAGCCATTTCAGCTCCTGTTCCTACTGCAGCGTATTCATCAGGCAGAACTGAACCAAGTGGATCTAAAGTATACAAAACAGGTTTGTCAACTACACCGGCAACTATTACTTGAGTCAATAAAGGAAAATATCGTCTCTCATACATCATATTTGACATCATTTTAGCTACTGAATTTGGAGGAACATCTCTTTTTAGCTCCATTTTTCGAATTTTAGCCAAGGCAGCTATCTGTAATGACAAAATCTGCATGTCAGCCACAAGTCCAGCACAAGTTGCACCCACTTTGGGAGTGATCTCAAAAGTCTTTTTGGTAGATTTGCTTACAAGAAAATTTCCAAATGCGATCCTTTTTTCGCTTGCCAAAACTACACCGCCATCAAAGGCAATCCCAACTGCAGTTGCACCGGGCATATACATGGACATAAATCAAATACTTTGGTGGCATAATAAAGGGCTTTCTCCCAATTATGAGGTCATGGAACTAGACTTTGCCAAATTTATCCATTATAAGACAAATGCATTTCGTGGTCTTTTTTAATAGATCAACCCTCGCAAATTCATTTGGTGAATGTATTCGAGAAAACATGTACGTGCTCCCAATTGAGATGCATGGTGCATTAAGAGAATCAGCAAAAGAATGCATCGGGCCGGTCCCAGGATTTGAGACATTCAGAATAGAGGTTCCAAAGGATTCATCAGCTGCTTCCTTTACCTGAGATACAAACGGATCAGATGAATCGGTTCTAGCAGCTGCCTCCCCATGGAATACCTTTATGTCAATATCAGAGTACCCTTTTGTTTTGAGATGTTGTTTTAATCTTTGAACTTGTTTTTTAGGATCCATTTGAGGGACCAATCTAAAGTCTATCTTTACAAGAGCGTTACCTGGAAGAACAGTTTTTGCCCCATCCCCGGTGTATCCGGAAACAAATCCTGCAATGTTACACGTCGCGCCGCCAACTAGTGCCTTTTTGGCCTCAAGGCCCTTCTTGTTTCCCACAAATGATTTTATTCCAAATTCTTTTTTAAAGAAATTCTCATCAAATGGCTCTTTGGAAATAATCTCTAAGTCTTTTTTCGAGAAAGGTTTCACATCACGATACCAATCCTTTATCAGAATTTTTCCATCTGAATTTCTGAGAGTATTTACAGCTTCAATTAATCGCCATGCAGGATTTTTAATTAATACAGCCAAACTAGAATGGGCATCACGGATAGATTCTTTGACTGACAACTCTACAAAGAGCAATCCCTTCATTCCAAGACCAATTATTGGTCTGTTTTTAGAATCAACATATCCAAATTCCCAGATCACCCCATCACATGCAAATTTCTTTGTGTATTTTTTGAGATACTGCTCAATGTGAGCACTTCCTGTCTCTTCCTCTCCTTCTATTACAAATTTGATATTGCAAGGAACATCTCCAGTCGTTTTCAGATATGCCTCTACGGCCTTGATTCGTGTGACTAGTTCTCCTTTATCATCAGTTGAGCCTCTTCCAAAAATCTTGTTTCCTTTTAGTATTCCACTAAAGGGAGGATCATCCCACAAGTCAAAGGGTTCTGCAGGTTGCACATCATAGTGGTTGTAAAACATCAAAGTTTTTGAATTGTTTTTCTTTGATTTTACCTCACCGTAAACGAGTGGTGCCACACCTTTTTTTAGCCGTAAAATCTCAGAGGGAATTCCCGAATTGGTTAGAATTTTCTTAACAAGCTTTGCACAGTCTTCAATCCCTTCATTTTGTGCCGATACACTTGGTTGGCGAATTAGGGTTTGTAAATCAGAAATTAGATTATCCATATTAGAGTCTACATGTTTGAGTGGGTCCAATTTAATCACACAGTTTTATCAAACGGCTTCATGACGTTTGGAATCTCACCTAAGAGATCCATCGAAGTCATGTGCAATCCTAATTTCTTTTGAACCGCCATTCCAGCTAGACCATTAATGAAAGTAGCTGCTGCTGCAGACTCTAAGGGGTTTCGATTTTTTGCAAGCATTCCCGCAGTTAGCCCAGAAAGAACATCACCTGTTCCGCCTACTGTCATTGCAGGAATTTTTTTTGTATAAAGAAAAGTCTTTTTGCCATTTGATATTACATCAGTTGCACCTTTCAATAGAACTGTAACTCCGTACTCTTTTGCATTTTTTTCTACAAGTGAAATTCTTTCTTTTTTTGAATTGGAGGGAATATCTCCAAACAATCTCTTAAACTCTCCAGCATGCGGGGTTACAACTACATTTTTGTCTGGCAAGAGAGGAAGCACTTCTGGAATTAAGGCACTTGCGTCAAGGGACAATCTGACATCTCTATCCAAAAGAGATTTTACCAAAACTAGTAATGCGTTTTTTTCTTGAATGGCCAATCCCATACCTATTGTTGCAGAATCTAGATTTCTAGGAATTGCCCCAAGTAATTTGTTTACAGCCCCCCTAGTTAATTTCTGATCAACTAAAGGAATGACAATAAGATTAGGAGATATTGAACGTGTTGCAGAGACATTAGTTTTGGGAACAGATGTGTATACAAGGTCAGTTCCGCATCGTAGGGCTGCAATTGAGGACAGGATTGGCGCGCCATGATAGATGTAACTACCTCCTACCACCAGAACTATCCCATTATCGCCTTTTCGAGAAGTGGATTTTCTGGCAGGAATGAACTTTTTGATAATTGGTGAGGAAAGTTGCTGTGAGGCCAATACTATAGGAGTGGATTTTAGAGGAATAAATCTTGTTTTTTATTTTGATTTTGAGGTTTTGGCTTTTTTTGTTTTAGGTGTGGGCTTTTTGGTAATTTTTGGAGTCTTTTTTGTTGTCGTTTTTTTGGCCTCTGTTTTTGATTTTAATTTTTTACTTGATTTTCTATCAAAAAATGCCTTTCGTGCAAAACACAGGTAAGTAGTGTGCCCTATACCTTGAAAAGAGTGTCTGGTTTTTCCTTCTCTTGCATCAATGGTTCTTAGTATGTGTTCAGTTGACTCAATGTCGGTAAATTCATTTTCAACTAGCGCCATTGTTAGTTTTTCTAATTGATTCATCGTAGGACAGATGGCAAAAACAGCTCCACTTCCTTTTAGCATTTGACGAACTTGAGGAATTACAGTCCAAGGATCACCCAGATCAATTAAAGCAACATCTGCATCAGTTACTGGAACTTTTTTTACGGTTTTGATATCTAAATTTTCTTGGGTGACATATTTTTCCATTCCACATTTTTTTAAATTCTTGGCAGCTATTTTCATAAAATTCTCATCTACATCAAATGTGTAAACATGACCCCTAGGCTTTACGATACTTGCAACAAAGGATGTCAATGATGCACTTCCTGTGCCAATCTCTACGATTTTCTGGTTATTTTGAATCCCTGCTCTTGCTACAATATATCCAAGATCTTTTGGATAGACAATCTGTGTTCCATGTTGAATCTTCATTACGTAATCATACATTGTAGGTTTTAGAAGGTAAACATACTTGTCTTTGTTTGTAACCAGTTTAGAACCGTATTCTTTTCCTATTGCATCTGCATGTTTGATAATTCCAATATGTGTATGAAGTGATTCTTTTCTTGAAACCTTTGCAAGCCATTTTTTTGTTGGATTAAAGTAAAATAATACCGGAGAATTCTGCTTGATTAGTTCCATGTGATTCACCTAAAAATTTTAGATAATAACCTACTGTTCAATTACAAGGGACAGAATAACAGCATTGAACCAATTTGTAATGAATTGATAAGGAATTATAGAAAATAGGATTTGGTCTTTTGAGAAACATGTCTAAATAATACAGATATGGATAAATAATTGACATGTCTTTAATAGGTCGACCTAATGCCAACGGGTCAATCTGAGCGTGATGAAAGGATATTTGAGCGTGAGAGAGCAATGTTAGAAGAGATTCAAAAAAATCCCAACTTACATCACAATGCACTGATAAAATTGCTAGTCCCAAAATTTATGGCCAAAACAACTTTTGAAAAAACAAAAAATCAATTAATAGAGAAGGATGTTCTAATGGTAAATCAAAAGGGAAATAAAAAGTTCTATAGCATTTCTGAGAATTATCAAAAAAAATATCTCCAGCAAATTGAAAGAATAACTCATGAAAATTATCAATATTTGCAACATCAAATAAAAAGGATAAAAGAAAATCATTATCACAAAGATGTAAAGGAAAAAGTCGTGATCTACGTACAACTGTTTAAAGAATTACTTCACACAGATAACGGATTTACATTTTTAGATTCTGTTAAGAACTCTAAAAAAACTTTGTATAAAGACGAACATCTTTCAATTCAGGAAATGATTTCTGAAAGTTTTGAAATAATTATCAACGATAAAGATTATGAATTAATTTATCCAATGGTTATAAAAAATATTGGACTAAACATTTCAATAAATTCTCAAAGATGATATTTTTGTAAAATTTATTTGTAATAAATTAATTGTTACAATTTTTATGGTGTAGGATTTTGTTTTGTAACATAATTTTTATTACAAAATTATAATTTGTCGGCATTTTTTTTTATTATCCAATATAATTTTTTTATTGTAATAAATTTTTTAATACAATTTTTTTTGTTGTAATATTTTTTTTTGATATGTAAAACTTTCTGATAACAAGTACGTATCGTTAATAATAGCTTGTTCATTTGAACGAACAATGAACAATAACGACAACAAAAAGTTCTTAGGCATTATGGGTTTTGCCGCAATTGCAGCTATCCTAACTTTGGGAATGGTTGCAGTTAGTATGCAATCTCAACTTGCCGACGCAGCAGCAGCAAATAAAGGAGGCTTTGCAACAAATCAGGTACAACCTATCTTTGATGCAACCCCAACAGACGTTCCAGCTGAACCAACCCTAATTGCTTGGTATCATTTCAAATCAAGCAATTACAATGACTGGGGAGCAAACTTTATAGCTGAATGTGCTACTGCAAATCATATACAAGGAAAAGGAAAGATGTCAGACTTTGAAGGAGCCAGAACTGGCGTTCAAGTATTCTTTACTCACGAATTACCTAATGGAACCGAAAACGTAGTTCACATTGACGGTACAGAAGAAGAATATGATTCAACAGATGTCCCATCTGAGGCAACATGGAATATGTGTTCCCAAACCTTTGAAATCAAGACTCAACTTAATGCTTTGATTGAAGAAGTAGATGTTGACTATGATGGAGATGGAATAGTAGATGATACTAAGTTGCAATTTGTATGTGATGAATTCTTAGAAGACGGTGTAACTCCAAACCCAGATTGGGACTCTACAGTATGCCAACAATATGTTGAGCTATTCTTAGAAACTGCCGGAACACACCCAGCAAAAGCATTCCTTGCAAATGTCCCACACGGAGAAAATGCCGTTAAGGTATATGCAATCTTTGATGCAGAATCACAAGAATTAGAAGCAGATAGAACTTCAGTTGCAATTGGAAAGAGAATGTTGGATCTTTATCCAGTACTCTCAGACAATAGCAACCCATAGAAAAAATAACTTTTTTCCCTCTTTTTTTATTTTAAAATTAATAGGAAAATTTCGATTATTTACATGAATATCAAAAATTTTTGCCCAACATAGATTTGTAAAATTTGAAAGTAATATTGAAAAAAATGAGCATAAAACAAAAAATCCAAGATTGACGATGGTTTGATAAACAAATTAACACCCAATAATGCGATTTTTCTGACTTCGATATTAAACTGGATTTTAGGACAATCTAATCTAATTGAGCTCAGAAATACCCCACATATCCACCTCAGATGCCGTCTTACGCATAAACAGGCTAATTGAAACAAAACAAGGCGATGAGGGAAGACTACGATATATCGCAGAATATCTCCAAAAGGGAAAACGGCTGTTTCGTTCCGACCAAATTTACCTAAACAAGAAGATTGAAGCTGATGTAATACCTGCTCCAATTAAAAAATCAACAGAGCCAGATGACAAGATAAAAGATACAAAACGTCTAATTGCTTTGAATTTTGGGGATTCAGGAAGACTGAGACACATTCTACATACACTGCAAAATAAAAAAATGCTTTACCATAGTGACGAACTTTATCTACAAAGTAAAACAGAGCAATTCAACAAGTTTGCAGAAGGGAAAAGATTAAAGAGAACAATACAGACAAAAATTCCTTCACCACCCCACCCAGAAATACCAGATGAAGAATTTTACAAGCCAGTTCCAGAAACGTTTGAAGAAGAAAAACATGTCATTCATCCACCTCAAGATGTACCAGAGCAGCTACAAGAAATTGAAAATGCAGTACTAGATTCCGAACCAAAAGAATCATCAGATTTATTTGATCTTTTAGATGACACTCCAAAAGTAAACATAGAAATCGAAAAAGAACGTGAGAAAATAAGCAAATTAAAGCTAGACCAAGATCAATTAAAAGTCCAAAAAGATGAGTTGTCTCAGTTAATTGCATATCGTCAAGAGTACGAGATTACAATCAATAGAGAAAAGGAAATTTTAGAAAGAGAGATAAAAATTGAGCAAGATAAAGTCAAGGACAAAGACAAACTTGTTGAAGAACTAATCAAGAACCAATCAAAACTAATTCAAACAAAGACAGAAAGAGAAGTACTAGTTGAACAAATTGCAATAGACAAAGCAAAGTCAGAGGCAGAACTAAAGAAAAAACAAGATGAACTCGAAGAGCTCAAAAAAGAATACGAAGCACTTCAAAAAGAAATAAAAATCAAAAAGCAAAACATTGACGATCAGATCGAAAAAGAAAATAAAAAAATCGACAAATTAAAAGACGATTTAGATGATTTTTAGGAATCCCAAATCAGAGCAGAAATTTGTAAAATTAGGCACGATTCTCCCTAAAAGTATACAAAAATTGTTTGACCAGATCGGTGCCAAAACAGATAGAGTCTTTTAATAAACACACAAACCTCATTTCATTTATGATAAGAGCAGTGGTAGTTGATGATGACAAAGAGACTGTTGCTCTATTTGCAGAGATTTTGCAAAGCAATGACATCCAAGTTGTAGGAAAAGGATACAATGGTCAAGAGGCAGCATTCCTATACCAGAAACTAAAACCTGATGTTATCTTTTTAGATGTAATCATGCCAGTATACGATGGCATATACGGGATAACCAAGATAAGAGAGATGAACCCTGATGCCGTAGTAATTATTACAACAAATCAAATGACAATCAATGCGCAGATTGCTCTAAACAAACTGCGGCCATCAGCTGTAATCAAAGAGCCAATTGATGTAAATGAAATAATAAAAACAGTAAGCCAATTGTGCGCACCATCACTTGATTCAGAAAACAAAATGAAGAAGGCAATGGTCACACTTGCACTAAAAAACACACTCTTAGAGTTAGGAATTCAAGAATACGACAAGATAGTTTCTTTGCTCCATAAAGATTACAGCTGCACATTAGAGGATTGCTATGAAAATCCAGAATACCTAAGAAATATCTTAAAAGATCTCTTTGGGGACTCGTATCCAGATATTTTGAATTCGCTTACCGAAAACATGAAGGATATTTTGTCGCAACCATCAGTCAAGGACTTTTTGCAAGTTCTAAGCACATAATTTTGTAGAATTTTATTTCTGCTCGTTAATCAATAAATAGAGTGTCAAAGTGGGTAGCTCATGTCAAATATGAAATGTGTATCATGTGGAATTAGCTTCTTCTCCCCAATGGGTTCAGACAAGTGCTCCAGATGTGCAGATAAATCTTCACCTGAACATGCAGGTCATGATTCTTGTGGATGTGGCCATAGCCACTAGATAATTTTTTTATTATTTTTTGAAAGAATTTAAAAGGTTTTTTCAAAAAAACTCACATTTTTCATCAAAAATGTTGTCTGTTCAATCATGGCCGAAATCGAATATTTTGTCAATTTTTTAAGAAAAAATTTAATTATTTAACCGATCCAAATCAGATCGAATCGGGTATCTGAAATGTTGGAAATTAATCCAGATCGTTTTGGCGCATTGTTCAAAGAATCTGCACTAAAAGGATTTGAGAAAAATGAAGTCGTACATTATGACAAAACTTTGGAAATTAACCCAAAGGATTTTGAAGAATTATTTAACGTCGGTGTTGGATTAGGGAAATTAAAAAAAACTGATCAAGCCATAGCATGTTATGATAAGGCTTTAGAAATTAATCCCAATCATGTGAATACACTATTCAACAAGGGTGCAGAGTTAGCCAGACTTGGAAAACAGGAGGATGCCATGATATGTTACGACAAGATATTGGAGATTAATCCTAATCATGTGAATACACTATGTAACAAAGGGGTTGCACTGACAAAACTTGGAAGGCTAGATGAGGCCATGTTAAGTTACGACAAGGTGTTGGGAATCAATCCCAATCATGTAAACACGTTATCTAACAAAGGAGCTGTTCTTTGTTTTCTTGAAAAATATGAAGAGGGCATAACATATTTTGACAAGGTATTGGAGATTAATCCAGAACATGTGGATGTAAAAAATAACAAAGAACTAGCACTAGTTAAACTCGATCAAAAACAAAATCAAACTTTTTTAAAAGTAAAAATCTAGAATACAAATTCTGACTAGTATTGCCGATTATGAGCGTGAAAATCCTGTATTCAGAGAAACAGTGAAGATTGTAATTACTCCAATGATTTCCAGTCTCTCAATTCTAAATTATGTAGATATGGAAACAGAAGCAGAAGTATTAGGGTATGGAATTAGTTTAATTCTTCTAAATATTTCAATGTATGTGGGAGTTCCAGTACTAGCAATTGTTGGGATAAAAAAAGATTTTAAATTAATTTTAATTCATTAAAATAAAAAAATTACTTTGTCAAACCAATAGGAAAATCTTTGATCCCTTGACTGGTTTAAGTTTGTCTTTGAGTAATTTAAAAAACAATTTTGAATTTATCTGCACAGGTTTATCAATGGTATGATTTTATACAAAAACGGTTTGCACGCCAACAGCCAGAAAGGCATCCAAATGAAAGTTTGGACCTTTCTGGTTACATTCGATTAGGCGCATCAATACCCAGTAAATTCAAGGCCTTCTCTATTGTTATCTTAAAGGAAGAAACTAGGCACAAACGTGACTTTTCAAGGTCGTCATCATCCAGAGCTAGCACTTTGACGTTTTCGTAAAACGAGTTAAAGGCCACTGCCAAGTCATGACAGTACCTAGAAATCACTTTAGGAGAAAGATTTCTTGCAGCATCTCTTACCTGTAAATCAAACAGACCAATCATCCTAATCAGGTAAAGCTCATTTTTGTCAGTCATCAGCGAAAAATCAACATCAATTGATGGGGTTTGGCCAGATTTTTCAATTATCCGGGCAGCCCTTGCATGGGTGTATTGTATGTACGGTGCAGTGTCCCCCTCCAAGCTAAGCGATTTGCTCAAGTCAAACGTAATTATTTTGTCAAGATCTTGTTTTATCATTTCATAGCGTAGTGTTCCAACTGAAATTTGGTGTGCAGTATGTTCAATTTCAGATGAATCCATTTCAGGGTGTCGTTTTGCAGTCTCTTCTCGAGTTTTATATTTCAGCAAATCATAAACAGAATCTGCATTAACATAAAGTCCTTTTCTGCCAGACATTTGGGTTTGCTTTCCTTCTGTATCAAGACCAAGTGTTTTTGCAGTATCAGAACTAAGTGTGACTGATTCGTATCCCAGGTGAACATATGCATCAGATACAGACTTGAATTTGGCCATTAAGGTTGTGATTATTTTTTGCAATCTAGCTTGGCGGGAATCAATTACTGTGATTACTTTGTCCCCAGCAAAGTTTTGTTTTGGTTCACTTGAATCAGACAGCGTTGTTTGCCAGAGCGTGCGATTACCTGTTTGCACTTTTTTGTATTTTTTATAATTAAATGAATCCTCAAGCAACCCTAGCTTCCATGCAGCATATGGAATGTCTTTTGCAATGTATGTTGCAGTCCCATTACTTCTAACTATAACCTTGTCTTCCTCTTTTCCCTCTCCTCGAATAACCCAGCATCCAGAGTTTTTCCCTTCCTTTTCAAACTCTATTAGATTCATCTCTTTTAGTTTCTCAAAGATTTTTCTCCATAGACCAGAGCGAATTATTTGTGATTCATAGTTTAGACAGTCAT
>Ga0224508_10000849_pt1 | contig 28352 bp, 28 predicted proteins | sample SF_Jan12_sed_USG_4_FD_170157 | JGI IMG/M metagenome (GOLD analysis project Ga0224508, IMG submission 170157) | Sediment microbial communities from San Francisco Bay, California, United States - SF_Jan12_sed_USGS_21 | ecosystem: Environmental > Aquatic > Marine > Sediment | place: USA...
ACGTCAATAACCTGGAAAAGGGTTATGAAGTGATACCCATTGCCGACTGGGCCGGCGTAGGTGAAGGCCCAAAGCGCGTGGTGCAGCCTGAGTACAACAAGGCTGGCGATGAGGTGTGGTTCTCGGTGTGGAATGGACAGAAACAACAGTCGGCGCTTGTAATCGTGGACGACAAGACACGCAAGCTAAAGCATGTCATCAAAGACAAGCGGCTTGTGACGCCGACCGGGAAGTTCAACGTCTACAACACGCAAAACGATATCTACTAGAGCCAGCGCGCCTCCCTGGGTGGGGTCACCTCCGCCCAGGGGCAGCGCTACCACTTGACAAGACAAGGCCCATTTACGGGAGAGCTGCGCGGTGAGTTGTAGAGGGAGCGTATATCTAGTCGGTGCCGGTCCCGGCGATCCAGATCTGTTGACCGTCAAGGCTCAGCGGCTTTTGCGACAGGCAGATGTCGTTGTGTACGATCGGCTGGTATCGGCTGAGATCCTTGGCCTCATTTCGCATGGAATCGCACGCATCTGTGTCGGCAAGGGCCCGGGAAACCACTCCCTTAGGCAGCAGGAGATCAACCATCTACTAGTCCGGCTCGCGCACAGCAGACGTTGCATCGTTCGACTAAAAGGTGGCGACCCGTTTGTTTTTGGCCGCGGCAGCGAAGAGGCTCAATACTTAAGAAGCCAGGGTATTGAGTTTGAGGTGGTCCCCGGCATAACGGCAGCAACGGCGTGCGCCGCCTACGCCGGTATACCGCTAACCCATCGTGGCTTATCAAGAGGGGTACATTTCGTTACTGGCCACCGTCGCAATAATGAGCCCTTGGATCTCGATTGGTCAAAGCTGGCCGATCCCGAACAGACACTCGTGGTATACATGGGCCTCGCCACCGTCGCCGAGATTTGTCGTGAACTGCGTGCGGCTGGGCTTAGTAGTCACACACCCGCGGCTGCGATTGAAAACGGTACTACTTGTGATCAACGACGCTGTCTGGGTACGTTGGCTGACCTGCCCCATATGACAACGTCATTCAATATGAAACCACCGGTGCTGCTCGTCATTGGTCAAGTAGTAAAACTGGCACAGCAATTGGATTGGTTTATAACTAAGCATCGCGCGGTTTTCTCAGCTGAGGTGGCGGGGGCCAGCGAATGATGGCCCGAGGCGCAGCTACAATTCTGCTCGTGCTCATCAGCACGGCCGTTTACGCAGACATTACACCATCACGCCAGCGTGAGCTGGTTCACCTAGTTCAACACAATTGCGGTTCTTGCCATGGTTTGACTCTGCAAGGGGGCTTGGGACCACCACTGACACCAACGGCACTGGTGAAGAAATCTCCAGCGACATTGCGGACAGTGATTCTGGACGGACTCCTAGGTACACCTATGCCGCCGTGGCGACCGTTTCTCAGCGAGACAGAAGCTACCTGGTTGGTCGATATGTTAAAGCAAGGTAAGTTTGATGCTAACTAAGTACTATTTTCAGAACTTCCGTTGGCGTCTCGTTCTGGGTTTCGTTGCGACGCTCATAGTGAGCAGCTGTGTTACACCACGCGGGACCGGCGACCTCGGCATCGTGGTTGAACGTGCGGCTGGGCGCATTGTTGTGGTCGAAACGACTGGCCGTACGCCCGTCGCTAGGATTGCCGGAATTGGTGATCTATCTCACGCCTCAGTCGTCTATTCTCGCGACCAACGCTATGCGTATGTATTTGGACGTGACGGTGGCCTATCAAAGATCGACCTATTGAAAAAGCGCCTAGTCAAACGCTTGGTGCAAGCGGGTAATAGCATCGGCGGCGCCATCTCTCAGGACGGGCGGCTAGTCGCGGTATCCAACTATAAGCCCGGCGGTGTGAGGATCTTCGATGCTCATAGCCTCGAACTGGTGGCGGATATTCCAGCCAATTACGGTACGAACGGGCAACAATCCAAAGTGGTAGGGCTGGTAGACGCTCCCAACCAACGTTTCGTATTCGCACTCTATGATGCAAACGAAATTTGGGTTGCCGATATGTCAGAACCGCGCCGGCCAGCGATACGCAAATTCAAAAACACGGGCAAACAACCCTACGACGCGCTGATTACACCAGATGGTCGTTATTACATCGCCGGCTTGTTCGGCGAGGACGGGCTTGCCCTGGTGGATCTGTGGAATCTCGACGCCGGCGTGAAGCGCATTCTCGATGGTTACGGTCGTGGTCAACGCAAGCTGCCGGTTTACAAGATGCCGCATCTCGAAGGTTGGGCCGCCGCCGACGATCTCCTGTTTATTCCTGCCGTCGGCCAACACCAAGTACTCGTTATCGACAAGCATGACTGGAACGAGTTTGCTCGTATTCCAGTACATGGGCAGCCGGTGTTTGTCATGGCACGCCCCGATGGGCGACAAGTGTGGGTCAACTTTGCTTACCCTCGTAATGACACGGTGCAGGTGATTGACGTCGCGACACGTGAAATCATCAAGACCCTAACGCCTGGCAAGGCAGTCTTGCATATGGAGTTTACGCCCCGTGGCGAGCAAGTATGGATCTCAGCACGTGACTCCGACCGAGTTAACGTCTACGACACCAATACATTTGCCATGCTTAGCTCATTACCAGCGGACAAGCCAAGCGGTATCTTCTTCAGCGCGAGGGCGCACAAGATCGGACTATAGTCTTTCTCATGAACAATACCCTAAGCGAACTAGACAAGAGATTGTTAAACGATTTTCAGCGAGATTTTCCGCTGTCGAACACACCCTTCGCTGACCTAGCGCTGGAGCTGGGCATAAGTCAGCAAGAAGTCATTGAGAAATTACGTTCTCTGGCGGAACGCGGCGCTGTCAGCCGTATAGGTGCTGTTTTACGACCAAAACAAATGGGGGCTAGCACGCTAGCAGCTATGGCAGTGCCGAAGTCGCAACTCGATCAGGTAGCAAGGCTGGTCAATGGCTATCCCCATGTAAACCACAACTATGAGCGCGAGCACCGCTATAACCTTTGGTTCGTGGTAACCGCCGGGGATGAAGACGAGCTGCAGTACACATTACAGGATATCGAGCAACATAGCGGTATACCGGTACTCTCGTTACCCATGTTGGACGACTATCACATTGACCTCGGATTTGAACTGCAATGGGATTAGAAAACACAAACGGATACGATTTGTCGTTAGATGAGCGCGACTGTCGGCTAATTGCAGCACTTCAGAACGGACTGCCGCTCGTACCTCACCCCTATGCCGCCATCGGGGCGTCAGCGGGTATGAACGAGGCTGAGGTGATAGCGCGACTCCACCGTATGCTGGAAAGCGGCGTTGTAAAGCGTTTTGGCGTTGTTGTGCGCCACCATGAGCTAGGCTATCGTGCGAATGCCATGGTGGTCTGGGATGTGCCCGATGAGAGGGCAACAGAGCTTGGCCAACGCGTTGCGAGTCACGACTTTGTCACCCTTTGTTATCGTCGGGCACGGTGTCTACCCGACTGGCCCTACAATCTGTATTGCATGATTCATGGCCGCGATCGCAACCTGGTACACAACAAAGTCAGTTACCTGATCAAGGCCTGTGATCTTCAAGCACTACGTCATGAGGTCCTTTTTAGTCTCCAACGATTCAAACAACGCGGTGCCCGCTACGTACGCCCAGCGGCGGAGACAGCGAATCTCGGGCCCGCGGTGGGAGGCTAGACGATGGATGCCTTAGACCGCGCCATTATTAACGCCTTGCAAGACGGCTTTCCCATCAGTGAGCGGCCATTCGCCGAGGCGGCAGCGACGTTGGACATATCAGAAGGAGTATTAATTGATCGTATAGAAAGTCTGCTTGACACCGGTGTGCTCTCGCGTTTCGGCCCCATGTATCATGCCGAGCGTCTAGGTGGCGGCCTGAGCCTGGCCGTCATGAAACTAGCCAAGGGCGATTTTGATCAAGTGGCCGAGATCGTTAACGCCTTTCCCGAAGTAGCACACAACTATGCACGCGACCATGAATTTAATATGTGGTTTGTGCTAGCCACCGAGACGACGCAGCGTATTTCTGAGGTTATCGACCAGATCGAGCAAGAAACTGGTTACCGCGTGTACAACATGCCTAAACTGGCAGAGTACTTTGTAGGTTTAAGGTTTGAGGCATGATCGACGCAAGTGCTGCATCGTCCACCCAGTACGAGTCGTTACTCGACAAGACAGCCATCGATCGCATCGATCGCCGCATCATCGCTGCTACCCAGACCGGTCTACCATTAGCCACCCGGCCTTACCATTTGGTCGCAGCTCGAGTCGGGATCGAGCCCAATGAAGTTATGGTTTTCCTTCGTCGCATGCAAGAGCTTGGCATAATTCGGCGTATCGGCGTTATACCTAATCATTATGCGCTCGGCTATCGTGCCAACGGCATGTCCGTTTGGGATGTGCCCGACGAAAAAGCCGACGAGCTTGGCCACAAGGTCGGTCACCTTGACTTTGTCAGCCATTGCTATCGCCGGCCGCGGCATCTTCCCGACTGGCCCTACAATCTGTTTGCAATGGTGCATGGACGCAGCCGCGAACAGGTGCAAGATAAAATTGCGCAGATCGCGCTTTTGCTGGGCGAATCGATTCGTGGTCACACCGTACTCTATAGTACCCGAATCCTCAAGAAGACCGGGCTGCGCTTAACATAATAAGCCGTCAATCGTAAACAACAAATGATGCCATGTTCAGGATAAGTCAATATATGCGCGAATTGGCCCACCCAACTGCAATTGGGCCCAAGCGAAATCCACTCGGCCCGGTCGTAATCTGGAACCTGATTCGTCGCTGTAATCTTACATGCAAGCACTGCTACTCCATTTCGGCAGACCGAGACTTCCCGGGCGAGCTTTCCACCAGCGAGGTTTTTGGCGTAATGGATGACTTGAAGGCCTTTGGTGTTCCGGTGTTGATCCTCTCTGGTGGCGAGCCACTATTGCGCCCAGACATCTTTGACATATCTCACCGCGCCAAGGATATGGGCTTCTATGTAGCACTCTCTACTAACGGCACCCTGATCGACGAGAAAAATATCGATTCCATCACGGCTGTCGGCTACGCCTACGTCGGGATCAGCATCGATGGCATGCGCGAGACCCATGATAATTTCCGCCGAAAGCACGGTGCCTTCGATGCATCCATGAAGGGCATACACCTGTGTCAGGACCGCAGTATTAAAGTGGGCATGCGCTTTACCATGACTCAGGACAATGCCCACGAACTGCCGCAGCTTCTACAGCTCATGGAAGACGAAGACATCGACAAGTTCTACCTATCGCACCTTAACTACGCCGGCCGTGGCAACATTAATCGCGCACACGATGCAATTCTAGACACGACCCGCTCGGCCATGGACCTGTTGTTGGACACTTGCTGGCGCCATGAAGTGGAGAACCGACCAAAGGAATTCGTCACCGGCAACAATGATGCCGACGGCGTCTATTTGCTGTTCTGGGTAAAGCGGCATTTCCCGGATCGGGTCGATCATATGCGCGCTAAATTGGCGCAATGGGGCGGTAATTCTTCGGGTGTGAACATCGCTAACATTGACAATCTGGGCAATGTACATCCCGATACCTTCTGGTGGCACTACAACCTAGGTAATGTGCGTACGCGGGCATTTTCGGAGATCTGGCGCGATGTATCCGATCCCCTGATGGCCGGCCTAAAAGCAAAACCGCGTAAGGTCAAAGGCCGTTGTGGAGAATGTTCCTACTTTGACATCTGTGGTGGCAACACACGGGTGCGTGCTTATCAGTTAACCGGTGACCCATGGGCGGAAGACCCCGCGTGCTATCTAAGCGACGATGAAATCGGCGCCCGCAAGTCACGCCCACGACTTAGCGTAACAGCCTACACGCGCCAGCGCTCAGCCAATAGCTTGTAGGGCGTCAACCAATATGCGGCTGCTAACATGCACTGCATCACTGCTCGCCTTCGTAGGCGCGATGCATGTGAGCCTAAGCAATGTCGTCGCCTCGAGTGATACGGCAGCAGCACTTTACCAACAACATTGTGCATCGTGTCACGGCGCCGATCGCTTAGGTCAGCTCGGACCTGCGCTATTACCACAAAATTTGTCGCGCTTGCGCAAACAGAACTCTTCAGCCATCATCGAAAATGGCCGCACCGCCACACAGATGCCGGGGTTTGGTGACAAGCTGTCCACCACACAAATCGATCTGCTGACCGACCTCATATACACACCGCTTGCCCACACGCCGCAGTGGGGTATCACTGACCTCCGTGATTCCCATATCGTTCATCACAAAATCGGAGACCTTTCGAGAGAACCCGTATTTGAGGCAGACCCATTGAATCTCTTCATCGTCGTTGAGGCTGGTGACCACCATGTCACTATCTTAGACGGCAATATGTTCGAATCTATTCACCGCTTCCCCACACGTTTCGCGCTTCATGGCGGTCCGAAATTTTCGCCCGATGGACGTTTTGTCTATTTCGCTTCACGTGACGGTTGGATAAGTAAGTTCGACATCTACAATCTCAAGTTGATCGCTGAAATCCGTGCCGGTATTAACACACGCAACCTCGCCATATCTAGCGATGGGCGCTACGTTATGGTTGCCAATTACTTGCCCCACACACTGGTAGTTCTGGACGCGGTCGATCTGTCACCGATCAAATCGATCGCTGTGCAAGACGATGAAGGAAATAGCTCGCGCGTGAGCGCGGTGTATGATGCGGCGCCACGGGGAAGCTTTGTCGCCGCCCTAAGAGATATCCCTGAGGTATGGGAGATTCCCTATGATGAGAATGCCGAACCAATCTATCCTGGATTGGTGCATGACTTTCGCATGGGCGAAGCGTTGGCAGCTAAGGGGCCGTTCCCGATCCGGCGCATCCGCGTTGATGACTACTTAGATGATTTCTTTTTCGACCCACCCTATTGGCACTTGATCGGCGCAGCGCGAAACGGCAAAAACGGCCAAGTAGTGAGTCTACTCGTCGGGCGCAAGATTGCTGAGGTAGAATTACCCGGGTTGCCACATCTTGGCTCCGGTATTACGTGGAATTACCAGGGGAGGCCGGTATTGGCAACCCCTAATCTGCGAGAGGGGGTCATCAGTGTTATTGACATGAAGTCGTGGCAAACGATTAAGCGCATCGATACCCTTGGGCCCGGATTTTTTATGCGCAGCCACGAGAATACCCCCTACGCCTGGGTCGATGTGTTCTTTGGTCCCCATAAAGACGTCATCCACGTGATCGACAAACGGAACCTTGAGATCGTCAAGACGCTGCGTCCGGCTCCTGGCAAGACCGCCGCCCACGTCGAGTTCACGCGTGATGGGCGCTATGCGCTTGTGAGTATTTGGGATATCGATGGCGCAATCGTCGTATACGATGCCACAACGCTCGAAGAGATAAAGCGCATCCCGATGAAAAAGCCCTCTGGAAAGTACAATGTGTACAACAAGATCACACGGTCCGCTGGCACCAGCCACTGAAGATTGAGCTGTAACACGCGGTTTTGCCCCTAGATATCGCCTCAACTGGCCGCTGGAGCGCCGATGGTGTCCTCGCTTATTGATTTATATCAAATGACATCGCCCTGATATTGCTAAGATCGTTTTGTACACTTTCTTCAACCGTAGAAGGAGGGGACGATGTTGAACAAGCGGGATCGCAAAGAACTTAAGAAGGGCATTGCAAATGCGGCCAACTTGGGCGATAGCGCGCCCGTCAACGTCTTTGGTGCAGGAAGCAAATTCACGCTGGACCACGTGTATCAACTCCTGGATACCATGGATCGGTCCGACGAAGAGATAAAGCGGTTAAGAGTTTTAGTCGAAAAGCTATATAAGATAGTAAGTCTAGGTACGATGATAGAATGCGATCACCGTTGTCTCACGAAGGAAAGTCAGAATTCACTCCTTGGGTTATTGGATGAAGCAGAAGCTGTTCTCAAGATAAAGAGACCGAAGTCATTGACTGCTAAACGAGGTAGCAAAGGCGGGCAGATATATTGACCAAGGATGAACGCGAAAAGATAAGGGCGTCCCTCGTAGAAATAACGAGGCATCGTGACAGCAGTCGATCTCCGGTGCCGGTAGCGGGCGATCAAAAGGGATTAACGTCACACCAAATCTGGCAACTGCTAAATGCGGTAGACAGTATGGAGGCCGAGAACTCGCACCTGCGGACTCTGATCAGAAAACTATACAAGGTCGTGAATCTAGCAACACTTACTAAGTGTGATCACCAGTGTTTCACGGCGGAGACCAAGAACAACCTGTTTTCCCTGCTCGCTGAAGCCCATGCTGCAACTGCACCGAGAAAGGATGCCGCGGCAAAGGTAGTTCGAAACCTCTACAGCTAATGTTTTCGTAATACGGCCCGCTGGTGAATTCTATTTCACCGCAATACAGGTGCATTTGGCGAGCTGGATCAGCTTATGCGAGACACTCCCCATTAGCATGCCTTTGAGGTCGCTGAGGCCACGGCTGCCAACTACCACCAGGTCAGCGTTTTCACGGTCCGCACAAGCGAGGATCCGCTGGGCTGGATCACCATCCTCGATGACTTTCCGGATATCTTTTACACCGTGGTCACGCGCTACTTGCTTAGCCGTTTCGAGCATATGGTCACCCAAGGCCTCAAATACTCGATACGAAGCGTCACTAGCCTGCGCCCCGGTACCCATGGCAGTCACCAGCCCGCCCGCAATGTGGGCAACTTGCGGGTATTGTGGTTGGCGTGACTCAATGAGATGCTCTGCCTCAAGCATTTTCTGTACAGACTCCGGAACACGGCCATGTTGCAACACATGCACCAACACCAATTTAGCGCCGTATTTTGCCGCTAATTCACTCGCGAGCTCGACAGCCTTAGTGCCATGATCCGAGCCATCGGTCGCTGTCAAGATCTTTTTGAACATCACACACCTCCTGCTTGATTTCTAATATAATTGAACCACATCAAGTAGGCATGCTACCTTGACCTGCGTCAAAAGTTCTTGCTTTCGAGCTGACGATCTAGCCTCAAGCGTGGCTTAACTATCTCTTGGGTCGCCTCAGTTGTCTGCCGCCGGATGCGGTTGCTCAATCATTACCACAGCTCCTCCAGTGTCTTTAGTACATCGCGGCGACTGATTTGACCGACGAGCCGGTCGTTTGACATGACTGGGAATCGCCGATGTGGACGCTTCAAGAAGATCTTAGCCACTTTCACAATGTCGGGGGTGTTTGGACTCGAACATAGACAGCTTTATCGCACACGAACACGAGTCCCGTCATCGATCGAATGACCTGGGTGGGCAACCACCATCTCGCTCACGCTAAGCCCGGATAAGATCTCGGCCGCCAGACCATTGCGCCGGCCCACAGCGACCGATTGGCGCCGCGCTTTGCGGCCTTTTATCACCAGAACCGCCCACCCCTCTGCGTGCCGGGAGAGAGCGCTGGCAGGTACCTGCAGAACGTCTTTGCCTTCCCACAGAATAAAGCTTGCTTCCACCCGGTAGCCATCGCCGAGCGGCTCCCATGCTTCTGGCTGTGAGGTGATATCGGCAATTACTAGCACCCGTTGTTCTTCAACCCCTAGCGCGGATATCTTCGTAAATCCCACTGGTTCGACAACTCTTACGCGACCTGTCAGCGGTGCGCTACCGCCCCAGTGTTTGAACAGCACGCGCGTCCCCGCCTTTATGCGCACAGCGTCGGCCGACAAGACATCGATTTCGACCTCCAACGCCCGCGGGTCACCAATCTCAAGAAGGGCGTGGCCCGCTTCTACGACGCCCTCACTTTCGCGGTGAATCTTTAGCACGTGACCGTTGACGGGCGCGGAAATCGCAACCTTCTCGGCCGGCTTACCGGTGTGCCGGGCGGCCGAATGTCGCAGCGTGGTACGGGCGGCTTCCAATTCGAAGCGCGCGACTTGGACGGCAAACTTCGATGAGCGACGGTTTGCCTTCATCTGCTGGGCTCTAGAAACTGCTTGATCGAGTTCTTCCCGCGAAGCATTGTCCGCTTCATACAGCAGTCGCACGCGCTCAAGCTCTGCCGCTGCGTAGTTTGCTTCAGCCTCCGCCGCCTTCCCCGTCTGCTCCGCCGCCAGCAACGACGCTTGCGCCGCCGCCACGCGTGCTTGCGCCTCGGCCCGGCTGCGCGGATCGAGGACGGTTGAGGGTAACGGTTCAAGTTCAACCAGAACCTGTCCGCGCATGACTGAGTCGCCGATATCTAATTCAACCCTACGGGCGAAACCCGCTACTGGCGTGGAGATAACGAACCGATCGATGACTCGCGTCTTGCCCTCCTCCTCTACCGTGACCGTGAGCGGCCCTCTCGTAACCTGCACCGCGTCGATCAGAATCGGTTTCGGCCAGAAACCATAACCAATGGCCAACACCACCAACACCAGGAGGACAATCAGTCCGAACCGTCTAGCCCGATTCATTATGGTCACTCCTTCGTCTTTAAGACTGCAACTAAATCTAGATGATCTAAATGGCGCCGGACCATCAATCCTGAGATACAGGCCGATAGCAACACGACCGTCGCCGCGAATGCATACGTACTCGGTTCTAATATGAGCGGAACACGATATAAATCGGTCTGCAGACCACTGGCGATATAGGCGCATAGGCCAAGACCGATCACAAGTCCAAAGGGAATGGCTACAAGTGTGAGTGCGCCAAGCTCACCCAGCAGAATGTAAGAAATCTCGGCGCGCGTAAATCCTAACACCCGCAGGCTCGCTAATTCTCTACTCCGCTCTGACACAGCGATTCTTGCGCTATTGTAGACAACACCAAAGGCTATGGTGCCAGCTAGCAGCGTATTGACGAACGTAAATATCAATAAGGTGTCGCCAAAGCTATCAAAAAGATTCCTGATGGCATTTTCGCGGGCAACGGTACCCGCCACACGCGGCGTTTTTTTCAACGCCGTGTAGATCTCGGACTCGTACCGTATATCTGCACTCAAGTGGACGCCTGAAATCGCATTACCTTCGTGCATAAGACGATTGAGCGCGGATCGTTCCATATACGCGGATAGGCCGACGTATTCCTTGACGAGAGCTACCACCGGTACCTCCCGTACCGGCCGGCGTCCTTCCAGCACTTCAACGGTTAGTAAGTCCCCTGGGCGAATACCCAACATCTTGCTGAGATGCTTGGTCAGTATTACGCCGGCCGGCGGTAGTTCGATAGGTTTGAGTTCGGCATCTAATAATCGCTGAAGAACACCATCGGGCTCGATACCTTGGATAGACGTACGATAGCTGCGATGACCGAATCTCAGCCGCGCCGGTACGACGCGGAATGCTTCGGCGTGCTCCACGCCCTGCAGGCTCTGCAATTCATAAAGGCCTCGGCCTGAGGTCGGTTCGACGAAAGTGACCGTAAGATCTTGTCGTTGTGCCAGCTCGAACTGCACATCCACCATGTATTCAATGGCATCTTCCTGGAAACGGCCGACCATCATGATGGCGCACGCGAACGCAATACCCGCCACCGACAGCAGGGATTTCACGGGCCGGCGTTCAAGGTGACGCGCGATCATCCGAGTCGGTTGCGAAAACATCCGTTGCAGACCCAGCCGCTCAATGAGTGTTTGGCGGTATCCCGCTGGTGGCTCGGGACGCATCGCTTCCGCCGGCGGAAGTAGAATCGCTTTCCGGACAGCATTCGACGTACCGAATACGGCCGCGAGCACACTCACAACCACCGCTGCCATGACCACGCCAGGCTGCAGCTCGTACTTGAGAAACGGGAAGCGGTAAAACTGCATATAAATCTCACTCAACCCTGTCCCCAGCCAAACACCAACCCCGAGCCCGCCCACTACCCCGACAAGTACGACTACGATTATCAGCTTCTGATAGTGTAGGCCGACATCGAGATTGCTATAACCAAACGCCTTTAGGGCAGCGATCTGCTCACGTTGTGTGCTGATCAGTCGGGTGGCCGCCACATTCAACAGAAACGCCGCCACACCCAGAAAGATGATCGGAAAAATAGTGGCCATTTGCCCAAGCTGCTTAAAGTCCTCGCTTAGGTAACGATGGGAGATTTGGTCTTCTCGTTCATATGCACCGAGGCCGCCGTAAGGCTCTAACAAGTCATCGAGTCGATCGATAACATCCTCAGGCTGAGATCCTGCAAAAAGTGTCAGCACCACATCGTTGAAGGCATCTTCCATGTCATAAGCAGTGCCCAGCGGCTTGCGTGCCATCCACATGATGCCATAGTGCTTGAAGTCGGGGGACAGGTCTCCGGGACCTAATTGGTAGATGTACTCGGGAGACAGTACAATGCCAACGATCGTCAGCGCTTTGCGTCGCCCATTGATGATTGCGTGTAGTGAGTCGCCGAGTTTAAGGCCGTGCGCTTGGGCAAAGGCCTCTGTCAACACGACTTCCCGGTCGCGCGTCGAATCTACAAGACGGCCCTGGCGTAGGTAGAGCCTGTTCAAGATCGATTCACCCTCGTCAGGTATGGACAGCACCTGCCCTCGAACGGGATCCGAGAAACCCTCAATATCCAAGTTGACTTGCGTAACCACCCGCGTCTCGACCTTGTCGACGCCTGGGATCTCCGCAATCCGCGCGCGCAGCGCCTCAGGTGCACGCTTCAAGGACACAAACACATCGGCAAAACGATAGTCCTGATAAAAGGTCGCTTGCGTCAACTGCAACGAGTGCAATGTGCTTAGTGACATAATGAAGGTTGCGACCCCACTCACGATCACGAGCGCTATCGCGATAGCTTGACCTCTCATGTGCCACAAATCGCGCAGGAGTTTGCGATCGAGTGTCTTCATTGGGCTACCAGTGCAATTGCTGCGGCGACTTCTTTTGCTTGTTTCTGTGTTGCTCGGCCAGGAGACCGTCACTAAGCTGCATGACGCGATCGGCCATGTCGGCAATGCCGGCATTATGGGTAATAACCGCAGTTGTCGTCCCTAGATCGCGGTTGACGCGTTCTATCGCTTCCAACACGACAATACCGGTGGTGGAATCCAGTGCACCTGTCGGCTCATCACACAACAACACCGTGGGATTCTTCGCTATGGCGCGGGCAATGGCGACACGCTGTTGCTCCCCGCCCGAAAGTTGGGCTGGAAAGTGATCGAGTCGATCATTCAAGCCAACGATTGCCAGCGCGTCTTCTGGCCGCATCGGTTTCTTTGCGATCTCTGTTACTACCGCCACGTTCTCGCAGGCGGTGAGACTTGGGATCAGGTTGTAGAACTGGAACACGAAGCCAACATGGTAACGCCGGTATTCTGTGAGCTCTCTGTCCGTCGATCGCGTGAGATCGTGGTCGCGATAAATGACCTTGCCATCCGTCGGTATGTCTAATCCACCCAAGATATTCAGCAACGTTGACTTGCCGCTGCCAGAGGGGCCTAGCAGCACGACGAGCTCGCCCGCGTAAAGCTCCATGTCCACGCCACGCAGCGCGTGCACTTGCACTTCGCCCATGTCGTAGACCTTGGTCAAACCAAGGGTTTGAAATACTATGTTGCCCGAATCTGTGGAGGTGTGCATGAAGCAACCGCCGAGTTAAGGCAGAAGGTTTCGAATATGACAGAACATCACAATTTCGAATTGAAACTGATAGGCCTTATACGCGAGCGAGGCACAATTCCGTGTATCTGTATCGCTGCTAGATAGTTATTCGGCTTGCGAGGCAAGCCAATCATAGAGCGTGCGATGTTCCTCTGCCACAATCTCCCCGAAGACAGGGTCTTCCTGCTTTTTCAGGGCCGCACCGATCTCCAGCCAATCGTCATCAACCAAGGCTTGGTGGGCCCGCGGGAAGACCTGGCCCTCTTCCTTACTCATATGTGTTCGCAGTAGTGAAATATAGCCCACGCCCTGGGCCTCCACCGCCTCGCGCGAAACCATTGTTGTTTCATTCTCGATACGACGGAGCGACTCCAGGAATTGGGCACTCTTATCGGCAAGCGCCTGATGTTCTGCCGTTAGCCGGTCAACTTCCGCACCAGTATCCGGATCACGGTTCTTAAGTTTTTCAAATATTAGGTCTTCCGTTGGGTGGTGTACTAAATCAGGATAGTTCACCATGTAACGCATAGCGTCTAACATAAGTGCATAATCCGGCGTCTCCTCATTATGAAACATTTCTATTTCCCGCTCTAGGAGGTCAAGTAACTTTGAAATGTTTATATGGTCTGTATGGAGCTGCCGAATAATGTCGGACATGGTCCCTCCTCTGGTAATGCTGTGCGCGGCGCACATCCCTCTACACTATGCATTCCAAAAAAAAGAGCGGCGGCCAAACCGCCCGGACGCGCCGCTCGCGGCGCAAAGGTGGTTCCTGAAGTGTATAACTTTGCCTAAAACAAGCGCGCTCGCCTTGATATAGATCAAGTGTCTAGGGCTAGGCGTATCAGCCGACGAGCCCGATCGACATCAAGGACGGTCGGCCTTATGTGGCCAGTTTATGACCTAAATCAATATTCCAGTTTAGCAACGACTGTAGATTATGTTCATCCTTTCGATCAAGGGCATAGTTATGGAATCCACATTAACAGATCAAGAGATAGCCGAACTACGCCAGGAACTGCGAGAGCGCGCGCAGACCCTGAAGTCTCAGGTGCAAAAAGAGCTGCTAGCTAACGGAACCGAGCAGTATATAGAGCTAGCGGGACGGGTGCATGATAGCGGCGACGAGTCCGTTGCGGATCTGCTCACGGAAGTAAACCTAGCCATCCTAGATCGACACGTCAGAGAAATGTGGGACATCGACGCTGCCGTCAAGCGCATGACTGACGGTGTCTATGGGAACTGTATCGACTGCAACAATCCCGTGCCTTATGGACGTCTACAGGCCTACCCAACTGCCAAGCGTTGCATCGCTTGTCAGACTCGCTACGAAAGGCGTTACGCCCAACCCAAGCGTCCCGGATTGTAAGAACGCGGTTGGTAGCGATCAGTGGTTAGTGAGTAACCACGCCTGGTAGCCTGCAAACATCACTAGTAGCAAGGCGGCCTCTACCCGATTGACGCGACCTGGCCTGCGAAAGCCGTACGCCATCACAAACAACACGACGGCAAGCCCAATCATCGCAGGATAATCACGCGTCATAACGCCTGCCACGAGTGGGCCAGGCTGCACCACAGCAGCAATCCCTAGGACCGCCAGCAGGTTAAACATGTTTGAACCGATAATGTTACCGATAGCGATGTCGTGCTCCTTCTTTAGGGCGCTGGCTACTGTGGCAGCGAGCTCCGGTAGGCTGGTGCCAACCGCCACCAAAGTAAGCCCGATCACGAGATCACTGATACCAAACGTGTGTGCGATGTCCACCGCACCTAAGACCACCATCTGTGAGCTTACTAATAGCACGACAAGGCTCAGGGCCAACCAGCTGCTGACCCGTACCGTAGAGAGATCACCGGGAATCCTTTCGGTGAATTCAACCGCAAGTGCATCATCAGGTCTCGACGTCGTACCGACAGCGACTAGTCCATATGTAACGGCCGCGAGCCCGGCCAAGAAAAGAAGACCCTCCCATCGCGCCAGGTGGTCATCCAAGGTCAACGCTAGCACGAACAACATCACAGCCATCATCATCGGAAATTCGCGCCGTAGCGTCTCCGACTTGACAACAAGCGGTGTCAAAATAGCGGCGCTCCCTACAACTAGACTCATGTTGGCGATATTGGAACCGATAGCGTTGCCGATCGCTAATCCTACGCTCCCCTGCCATGCGGCGAGCCCTGAAACCATGATCTCCGGTGTGGATGTACCAAGACCTACCACTGTCAAACCCACAATCATGGGGGCAACACCAAGGTTACGGGCCAAGGCCGCGGCATTATCGACGAAACGGTCCGCCGCCCAACACAAAAGTAGCAGACCAGTCAGTACCATACCGATTGCCAACAGCATGAGCGTAAGCTTACCTCCTTCGATCGAAAAAAAGAGACTATAGGTGAATGACTGATACAAAGCACGCGACAGCGGATGTCGAACTCAAGCGAAGCTTGTCGTTGCCACTGATCACGTTTTACGGGTTAGGGACTATCATTGGTGCCGGTATTTATGTCTTGATCGGCGAAGTCGCAGGAAAGGCCGGCATATACGCCCCGTTTGCCTTCCTGTTAGCAGCCATTGTCGCTGCGTTTAGCGCATTTTCCTACGCGGAGTTGTCTGCCCGCTTTCCTCTAAGCGCTGGGGAAGCCGTATATGTGAAGCAAGCATTCGACCGACGATGGCTCACGATCGCAACTGGGTGGTCGGTGGTACTGATCGGCACGGTTTCGGCCGCGACCCTCGCCAATGGTTTCATTGGCTACCTAGGGCTTTTTGTGCGTCTACCGGATTGGCTAGCAATTAGCCTGCTCGTAGTTGGCTTGGGGTTGCTTGCGGCGTGGGGAATTAGTCAATCGGTTTGGGTGGCGACAGTCATCACCGTTTTAGAGTTGCTCGGCTTGCTAATCGTATTGTTCGTCGCCCGAGACGCCTTGACCGCCCTACCGCAACGTTGGCTCGAGCTCATACCGCCGCCAACGGCCGAGGTCTGGAGCGGCATTGCCCTAGGAGGCTTTTTGGCGTTCTATGCCTTTATCGGCTTCGAAGACATGGTCAATGTGGCAGAAGAGGTCAAAAATCCTCGGCGTAACTTGCCGCTGGCGATCATCCTAGCGCTCTGTGTTAGCACCGTTCTTTATATGTTGGTGGCGCTCACCGCCGTACTGGCGCTACCGATAGAAACGCTCTCGCAGAGCACTGCCCCGCTCGCAACCGTTATCGAATACCATAACCAAGGGTCGCCGGTTAGTATCGGCCTGATCAGTCTGGTGGCGGTGATTAACGGGGCTTTGATCCAGATCATTATGGCGTCACGCGTTATGTACGGCATGGCACGACAAAACGTCGCTCCACGATTCTTCGGCAACGTCAATCCCTTCACGAGAACGCCTGTGCGGGCGACTATGTCCACGACCCTCGCCGTGCTCGTCTTGGCGCTCTGGTTGCCGCTCGTGACGCTGGCTCAGATCACTAGTTTTATTACGCTTGCGGTCTTTGCTTTGATCAACCTTGCCTTGTGGCGACTAAAGATGCTTACCCCGCATCCCGCTGGCGTGGTCCGATATCCTCTGTGGGTCCCAGTCATCGGTTTCATGCTTTGCCTGAGTCTCATGATTACGCAGTTAATGAGTCACATCTAGGCGTCCCTAGAACACACCGCCGCCTTAATTTCGACAGGCATCGAAGCCCTGGTCTACACCCTTTTTGATTTAGGCCAACACACCGCAACCGTCAACGTGATTATGTAGCACCAATTATGACTACAGACAGGAACAAAGGTTACATGACCAAGGCGGTAGTCTGTCTCGCGGTCTTGGCTGCCGTAGGCAGCGTTACCGTGAATGCTGCACCGATTTCGATAGTCGAAGAACTACAGGTGCCGGTCTGGCTGGAGCGTGAGCAGCAACGCATGCCGCTTCGAGCGAGCATGCAGTTGAAGGAATTTGATACCTTAAAAACTGGCGAGACAGGCCGTATTGTCGCTCTAATCGCCGATGGAAGTTTACTTGCGGTCGGTGAACGCACCCGCATATCAATTGAAAGGCTAAGCGCAACAATAGAGGCAACGACTATTACTTTCCAAGCCTTCTTGGGCGTCGCCAAAGGATCATTCCATTATATCGCCGACGATACGGTGCGCACCACACAGCGCGACGTTGGCCTACGTATCAACGCCACTATCATCGACGTTCGGCAACCCGCCGATTTCCGTGGTCAATCCAATGTCGAGACAGAACTCGTGTGCCTGATCGATGGAACCATCACGATAGAGCATCTAGCTATCAACAGCTTTGTTATGAACAAGCCGCGTACTGTTTTTGTTGCCCCTAAGAGCGACACCCCGACGGCGGTGACGACGGCAGATTCGGAATTGTTAAGGGCTTGGACCAACGCTACCAAACTCATCGCTGAGCGTAGCATCACGGTTCCCGATGGCAGCTGGATCGTGCAACTCGCTGCCACAAATGACGAACGTGCTGCCAACATCTTAGCCCGGCGTCTATGGCAGGCCGGTTACGCCGCGAGCATTAAAAGCGTCGACTCAGATGATCGGACGTTTTACCGCCCAACTGTCAACCGTTTTGATTCCGAGCTGGAAGCCAGGGGGTTCGCTTCACGCATCAAAGGTCAATTTGTCGTAACCAGTCCGTGGGTCACACGCTCAACTGTAGAATCGCGCCCTCATCAATAGCAGTAGCTCCGATATCTGTGCCCACCGGACTTAATGGGCCATGAGTACGGGCACCGTCATGTGCTCGAGCAGATGACGGGTAGCACCGCCAAGCACGAACTCGCGAACCCTCGAGTGCCCGTAAGCACCCATAACAATGAGATCAGCACCCTTATCAGCAGCGCGCGATAGCAGCATCTCGCCCACTGAGCTGTCATGGGCCTCTAGATGAGTGGCTTTGGCGTCCACGCCGTGCCGGACTAAATGCTGGCAAATATCGGCGCTCGGTATTTCGCCCTCCCCGGCTATATATCCGGGTGGATTGATCGCCAATAAATCTACCGTCTGCGCCTGCTTAAGCAATGGCAGCGCGTCATTTACTGCGCGCACCGACTCGCGGCTTGCATTCCAGGCTACGAGCACATGGTCGCCTACCGTATCAGAGGCACCAGCAGAGGGAATCACCAGAACTGGGCGGCCGCAATCTAGAATCACATATTCAGTCAGACTGCCGGCTAGGGCCAGCGGATCTGTGTCGTCCTTCTGTCCGACCACGACAAGATCCACATAGCGCCCCTGTCGCTCCAACGTAGGAACTGGTTTGGCCTCTATGAAACGCCATTCGGACGAGAGATCGGCCTTGTCCGTAGCGGCAATGAAGGCTTCTTTCGCTTTGGCGGCCCGCGCGCGCGCTGCTTCTTTCTGTTCCACCAGTATCTCGTCCGGAATACGGACCTCGGCAAACACAGGAATTTCCACAGGCGGCATTACGTAGAGACCAACCAAGTGGGCATTGTGCATCTGCGCCAGACGAATAGCCACAGCGACGCGAGCCGTACCCGCCTCACTGTCATCTACGTGCACGAGCAGATCTTTAAGCGCCATACCCTTGCTCCAGTTTAATTAAGTAATAATTTTAATAGGTTTAGCCCCGTGAGACCTTGATTTGGGTCAACAAGCAGGTGCACGGTTGTCTTTGACCTATGTCAAATGGACCGGGAAAAGAAGCGCTAAACTAGCAACCCAGAGATGCTTCCGCGTAACTTGAAACCAGAAATAACCGCTAGTCCCAGCGCCTTGATCCATTCGCTGCAGGAGCCAAGCGTCTATGATCATGAGGTTAAAGATCTGGCGATAGTCGAGACTCACATCTCATGGGTTGTTCTGACGGGCCCTTACGCATACAAGATTAAGAAACCGGTCAATTTAGGGTTCCTCGATTTTTCGACACTTGATAAACGCCACTACTACTGCAAGGAAGAACTCAGATTAAACAGGCGCCTCGCACCACTTACCTATGTTGATGTAGTCACCATTACTGGTACGCCACAAGCACCCGTGCTGAACGGTACTGGACCTCCGCTCGAGTATGCCGTGCAGATGGTCCAATTCCCTCAGCGCGCCCAATTGGATCGCGTGTTGGCACGCCATGCCCTGACAAATAAGCATATCTACCGACTAGCGCAGAAGGTCGCTGCATTCCATAACACAATCGATACCGCTGACAAGAACGCACCATACGGCACGCCGGATCGAGTACATGACCAGGTAATGCAAAACTTTTCTCAGATCTCATCTAGGCTCGGTCGTAAGATAGATATCGATCGATTGGACGAACTTAGAAACTGGACTGAGACAGAATATAACCAGCGGTTAGATATGCTAAGACAGCGTAAACACAGCGGGTTTATTCGAGAATGCCATGGCGACATGCATCTACGGAATATTGCTCTTGTGGGAGACGAGTTGCTGATATTCGACTGCATCGAGTTCAGCGATGACCTGCGTTGGATTGACACCATGAGCGAAGTCGCGTTTATAGTGATGGATTTGGAAGACAGGCACGCACCCGACCTCGCCCGACAATTCCTCAACGCGTATCTCGAGTTCACTGGCGACTACGCTGGCCTCACTGTGCTTCGTTACTACCTTGGCTATCGGGCCATGGTACGGGCCATGGTAAGCATAATCCGATCCGAGCAGACCGGTCTCACCAACGAAGAGAAAGAGCGGGCCCTTGCTAACTACGGCGACTATATCGCCCTTGCGCTGCGCTATGCCACTGTGTCGCGACCTGCGCTGATCATTACTCACGGACTCTCCGGCTCTGGTAAAACCACGGTTGCGCAGTCTTTGCTAGAAAACCAGTCGATGATACGTCTGCGCTCTGACATCGAAAGAAAACGCCTCCGCGGCTTGTCGCCCGATGCCCGCTCTGGTTCGACGCTAGGGAGCGGCCTGTATAGACCTGAGGCCAGTCAAGAAACGTACGCGCACCTCGCGGCGCTCAGTGGCACGTTATTGGCATCGGGGTTTACCGTGGTCGTGGACGCCGCCTTCCTGAAACGGGCAGAGCGATATGCCTTCCGGGCCCTAGCCGAGCGGTTAGGCGTTCCCTTTGTCATACTCGATTGTCAGGCCTCGGAAGAGACCCTACTGAATCGCGTCTCGACCCGAGAGCGTCAAGGCCACGACGCTTCCGAGGCAAATGCGGCTGTGCTAACATATCAGCTTGCAACCCACGAGCCACTGACGAGTCAAGAGAAGGCGCTCACTCTAACGATTGAGACTACGCATCCGGTGGATGGAGCACAGATTGCGCGTGCCTTGCATCAACAGCTACCGCTCTCGTCAAGTGCCGATTACGGCTAAGGCTAGAACGTTGTGTGCAAAAGCAAAACGCCCTTTATCTAACCAATACAACCACACATCGTGACTTATTTAGTAGGTCGGGCAGTGTTTTTCTTTGCGCCAGCGGATGATCGGCGGCAACTAGCAACACTTGGGCCCGTTCTTGTCGAACAATATCGATAAGACTTGCTGCGCGCCTATCCACCGAACGGAAGCGCGCTTGACGACCTTGCTCGCGTAGCCAGTCGCGACTCTGTGCGCGTAGACGATTACTGCCTTGAGAATCCTGGTCGCATATTGCAACAATCAAATCTTGCTCGTTTTCGCCGGCCAAGCGCGCTGCTGTCGCGAGTGACCGAACCGCCCCCTCGGAACCGTCGAACAGCACTACCACCCGTCGCCCCAGACTGACTCCACGCTCGAGCAAAACGACTGTGCAACTCGCCTCGGCGGCGGCGTGTGCCGTAGACCCAAGCCCGGCACGCCGGCTGGGTGACCGGCCAATCCGCCCTAAGACGAGCATGTCTGCTTCTTCGGCGGTGGCTAACACCTCTGTCGCGACGTGACCGCGCGCGACCCGGAAAGACCAGCGCACATTGGTCGTCTCCGCCGCGTTTGCGAGGGCCCGCTCGAGCTCAGCCGCTTGCATGCGTAATGCCCGTTCCAATCGCGAAAGATCCAAAGCACGTGCACTGCGTGATGCATAAACAACTTCTCGTGCCACGGGCAATTCAGCGAGCCGCAATAGATTGATGTCCTCGACGAACAGACCGAGTAGCTCTGCTTGTAAATCGGCGGCAAGCTTGCTTGCTGCCTGCAAGGCAGCCAGGCTATCGTCAGAGGCATCCAACGCAACGACAATGCGACGAGTATCGGAAGCGGTCATTGCTATGACCCTTCCTTCGCCTTCGCACCCTCTGCAAATTTCTGCTGAAGTTGGGCCAACGCCGCCAGACGATGCTCCACTCGCTGATTAATGCTTCCCTCTGGGAAATTTCCGTTCCGATCTCGTTCACCGGCGGGCACCCCGGTAAGTAGTGACATGACTTGGTCAATAGTCTCCACAGCATAAACGTGGAACTTACCAGCTGCCGCCATCTCGACGATATCTTGTCGTAACATTAAGTGTTTGACGTTCGCAGCCGGTATGAGCACCCCCTGATCACCGGCCAGGCACCTCGCCTTGCAAACATCAAAGAAGCCTTCAATCTTTTCGTTTACGCCACCGATCGCTTGTACCTGTCCGTGCTGATTGACGGAACCTGTTACGGCCAGCGATTGTTTGATAGGGACATCGGCAAGGGCCGAAAGCAGCGCACACAACTCTGCCACGGAGGCGCTATCTCCCTCAACCATGCCGTATGTTTGCTCGAAGACCAGGCTAGCCGACAAAGACAGCGGTTGCTCTTTCGAATAGCGCGCTGCCATAAAGTTGGAGAGAATCAATACGCCTTTGGAGTGGACCGCCCCACCCAGCTCGACCTCACGTTCGATATCAATTACCTCGCCTTTACCCAGGCGCGTGGTGGCCGTAATGCGCGAAGGCTGGCCAAAAGTAAAATCTCCCAGTTCGATTACCGAAAGTCCATTCACCTGGCCAGTCTTCTCTCCGTCGGTGTCGATGAGGATCGTACCCCGTTGGATCTCCTCATGCAGCCGCTCCCGCACCCGATCCGCGCGCCGGATCTGGCTGCCTATGGCTTGCTGCACATCGGCGGCTTTAACGACATTGCGCCCCGCTTCACCGGCCCAATAGTCCGCCTCCCGCAGCAAGTCACTCACACTGCGCATGTGGGTAGACAACTTCTCGGCGTCGCCGACAAGACGCGCACTGTGGTCGATTACGCGCGCTACGGCGGTGCGGTCCAATGGCCGCAGCCCCTCCTTGCCAGCCATGGTGCCGATTAAGCGGGCGTAGAGTTGATTGTTCTCTGTACTACGCTCGATACGCTCCTCGAAATCGGCCGCCACCTTGAACAGATCTTTAAACTCGGGATCGAACGTGCATAGCAAATGATACAGCACGCGATCGCCGATCAGCACCACCTTTACGCTCAGGGGAATCGGTTCAGGTTCCAGGGAAACGGTGCTTAATACACCAAGCATTTGGCCTAACGATTCAATTACGATCCTGTGCGAATGCAACACCCGTTTGAGACCCTCCCAGGCGTAAGGCTGCATCAGCACCTTGCGTGTGTCGAGCACCAGATAGCCGCCATTGGCGCGGTGTAGAGCCCCACACTTAACCAACGTAAAGTCAGTCAATAAGGCGCCAAATTGTGCCTTGTGTTCTACGCGGCCGATTAGATTTGGATAAGACGGATTGTCCTCATAAATAACGGGTGCACCCTGTACACCCTCTTGATCGACTACGACGTTAACCCGGTAGCGGACAAAGGACAGTGTCTCATGGGGAACGAACGCTATTGGCATTCCTTCTTCCGGCTTACGAAAGTCATCGACGTTTTCAACAACGTCACGTTGAACCGCATCTAAATACACTAGGACATCGGCGTGCTTGGCGTATGTTTTCTTCAGTTCATCGATCAAATGTCCGACTACCGACATCGTAAATTTCTTCTGCACCTCCTTTTGCTTTTGCCGCCGCTCTTTATGCAAGCGGGGGATCTGCTCAAGAAACCTGGCCAGTTGCGCTTGCAGCCGGGCTACGGTTTCTTCCTTGTCTTTCCGTTCGTCCTTAGACAGCTTCTCAAACTGTTCGGCGGATATCACCTCACCCTTGTACGTGGGTGCAACTGCAAATCCTTGTGGCGTGTGCAGAATGGCCATCTCTTCCTGTCCCGCCTGCTTTTGTATCTCCGCGAACACCTGTTCCTGCCGTTCTTTCAGCTCTTCCTCTATCTCCTGCATCTGCGTGCGGTATTCGTCGCCTTCGAAGACGGCAGGAATCGTTGTACGGAGATCCCCTACCAACGATTCCATATCGCGACGTAGCTTGGATCCCCAACCAACCGGGAGGCGTAACGCAGTGGGCTTTTGTGGGTCCTTGAAATTATTGACATAACACCAATCATCGGCGGTCGGCTGTCGACGGGCCTCTTTCTCCAGAACTTGTCGAATCACCGAATGCTTGCCAAGCCCAGCCGGGCCCAGTGCATAGAGGTTGTAACCTTCCCGTTTTATCCCCACTCCGAAGTGCACCGCCTCCAGCGCCCGTGTCTGGCCAATGATCTGCGTTAGCTCTTCAAGTTCCGTGGTGGTCCTGAAAGTAAATTGATTGGGATCGCACTCCGGTCGTAACACCCTAGTGTCCAATGCTTTCATCTCTTTCATGATCTAACGGTCCGATGTCCTGATGGTGCTGGCATTCGAGAGTGCCATCTTCAGATCGCTTCCCTTCGGTTTCGATGCCGTTCCATTCGGCACCCTCCGCGTTAAGCGACAATCTTAAGTTTGCCAAAAGCGGATAAACGGTCTCGAACGATGCCATAATCATCATCGTTGAGACCGCCTTGCGCGTCCGGGTGACCCTATCGGGGTGTCGCGCGTTTCGCCAAAGATCTCGCTTTATCGACAGCTACCGTGCCACCGCCCATTTTTTCAGGTCTCGATCTCAACCGAGTGACGCTTGGATTTCTCTGCCTTGGGTAAGGTCAACTCCAGCAGTCCATTCTTGAATTTCGCCTTGGCCTTGGCGCCGTTCACGGCGGCGGGCAACGTCACCGTACGAGCAAACTCGCCCTGGGTAATTTCGCAGCGGTAATAATCTGCTTTTTCCTCTCTCTCTTCGCGCTTGGTAACACCCTTAATAGTGACCGTACTGTCAGAGATCGAGACGTCCAGATCGTTTTTCTCCACCCCGGGGAGCTCGGCCCACACCACAACCTCGTCCTCGCGGTCGATGACATCGACATGTGGCAACTTACCCTCGAACCGTGCAGCGAGATCGCGCCATAACGGGCGCTCCCACTCGAACGGCCAGCGTCGTGGCACAATACCTTCGAATACTCGTTCCATTTCCTCGAACGGGCGTAATACCGACGCCCTTTTCTTGATCTCCTTTGGCTGCTCTTCCTTTTCGACTTTCTCAGTGGTTTCCATTGCCATAGTTGGCCTCCTTTCAATGTAGTATTGACGAAATAACGCTACTCCTATTTCTTTATCCGTGCTTTGACGCCGATCAAGAATTCGACGTCAAAATCGTCACGCCGTTGGTCTGGGTTTTGTGGACGAAGCTAGTAGGCGTTTTCGTGCCTGCTTCGGGCGCACCCTTGCAACGCAAAAAATAGCGTGGCAAGGAGTCACGCCTAAATCAACACTAGGAGGAGAACATTTCGTTGGTCTCCGTTAGGCCAGAATTTCTCGGGGGACCGATTCCGCCAGTCCGCCGCGCCTATGGCGAGGCAGGCTTCTATCCAATGAGATAAGCTAACGCTAAAAGGTGACAAGTACCGGAAACCTAGACGATTTCTGCGGTTGGGTGTTCATTCTGGCCAACCCACCCGACCGAATGGTCATAGCTCGTCAGCGTCTCCAGAATACCCTTATAATATTTTGTTCTTTCGTATACTGATACTCGAGCTCTCCCTCGTAGGCATGTCTTAGTGCGTCGCCAATGCTGCGGGCCAGGTGCATATCCGTCGTTGTGATTAGAACCTCCTCATCCATGTTCTGGACATCCATGATTCGCTTCAGCGGATGTTCGGCTTTTTCCCTGGCCTCCACGTTATGTGCCAAACCCAGCACTTCCTTGTGATGATCTAGCGTGAACTTACCGGTGAGGGTCACGTAACCAGCGGGATATCGATCATGCACACGACGGCAGGCGGGACACAAGCTTTCATGAGCCCCGGCTGGCTTAGCTGCCCAGCTCCACCGACCTTGGTGGTACACGGCATCACATTCAGGACACGCTGTGGGTTCCGGCAGTTTTCGTTTGGATTTGTAGGTGTCATGGTTGCGTTCTCGAAGCAAGCGGTCGCTTCGGGACGAGGTTTTGAATCGCTTTTTCATAGCCATCTCATCGCAATGCTTTGAGGACATATATGCAACAAAATAGCGGACCTTTCATTGACTCAAATCAACTGTTGCGTGGCTATTAGGCGCCTGGGTCGGGATGCCGCAAATGCCGAAGGCGCGGACGCCATCGTTATGGGAAGTCGTGGTAAGTGACCTTGAAGGGCTGGTGATAGGTCGCGTAGCCCATAAAGTTGCTCAGTTAGCGGACTGTACTGTGATCACCGTAAGATTCGGTTAGCGAAGCTTTGTTAGACCTCTATTTGCTTTCCGTCGGTGGTAACTGAGAAATAAATTTTAGCGCATGGGGTGCTGGCACGCCGAGATTAGATCCACCAAATTCCGTTAATATCGCCGCGTTGATGGCAACCACACGACCACTCAGATCCATCACCGGGCCACCGCTGCCGCCAATAGCGGTTTCAGCATCGTAGGCAATCACCTCTTTCGACACCTGGCTGACAATTCCACGGCTGGCCAGCGGCTTTATGTAGCCCGCTTCAGAAAGGCGTTGCGCAACGAGCCAAAAGCTCACATCGCCATCGGGGGTAATCGCCGTGAGAAACTCGGGGCTGGTTCTCGCAACCAGCCCTTGCACACCCGCCGGATACCCCAGCACCAGAATCTCCTCGCCAGGGCGAGGTGCCTCGGGATCGAGTTCTAGCGCGACGAACTCTCTGAGTTTGTCAGTCGCCTTTAATATTGCCAAATCCGCCTCGTCACTTGCACGCAGAAGCTCAACCGCAATCGGATCCTTTATACCGGGCACAAACGCTAACAGGCGTTGGATAACGGGTGTTAGCCCACGCTCTTTGGCAATTTCCGTACGCGGGTCGTCAAGCCAGGGTTGTGCCACGTGCCTATTGGTCAAAAGGAGGCCTTCTGCCGAAATGAAAAATGCAGTCCCTGTAAAGGTCAGCTCCACGACTTTATCTTTGTCCTCCAAAGTAAATAGAACCAAGCCCTCCGGAGACTCGACATAGCGCAGCGATCGCCCGGTCTGGGGCTCAATGAATCCGAACGCGCCTTGAATAAGGACGACGGAAGAGCTGGCAGCCGCTATCACCTGAGCGGCAACCTCGGAACGGGCTTCCAGCATTTCCAAACGTTCGATGGTGGCGGCGAGACGAGTCTCCACCGCCGCCTGCAGCGCCAGCAGCTCTTCTCGAGTCATGGTCTGGGCCCCGGTGCGCTCCAGCATCTCGGCAATACCTTCGATGCGCACGCCCTCTAGCGCCATGCGTTTTTGCAGACGCAGATTCTGGACAACAAGCAGTACTACGCTGATAACCAGTACGGTGAGAAGAACGAGCACCCAAATGCGGAACCACAGCGATGTTTGTGTCGCCAGATCTCGCACGATATTGGCTGCAAACTGGGTGGCCTTACCCAATCGGGTGCGACCATCGGCGCGTGCGCCGTTAAAAGAATCGGCAACCGCGTCTGCGACGGACTTCCTCCGCGTCGCGCCGGGTGGATACAAACGATAGCGAACGACCGGCCCGGCTTGGCCAATTTCCAGTAGATCGCCCGACCGCAGCACCCGGCTTACGTCTACATGCTCACCGTTCACCCACACGTTGCGTTCAGGCGTGGCCGCTATCTCATAGGTATCACCGGCTCGATGCAGGGTTGCATGAAATTCCTGTGCATTCTCGTCATCGGGGAGTAGGAATCGAACGTCTGCGTCGGGACCCTTGACGACACGCAGGGTCTTTTGATCGAGCGTTTCGGTTTGTCGGCGCCGGCGGCCAGACAGGAACACCACAACCGGCACCTGATCGGGAGCAACAGATTCACGTTCAGCGTCGGGCACGAACGGTGGATCCTCGGCTGTATAATTATTCGACCTCTTCGACTATAACCAAGTATACCGCTAGCCCAGAGGAAGGTCTCTTGAGGCTATCGATCCGGATAGGTGGGTCAACGAATCGATACGTTCATCTACAGAGCAGGCGTCGATCTAAATCACTCACCTAAAAATGCCGCGAAAGCAGAGACACACAAATAATTGACTTCGGATTATTACTTCTCCTCCTGCCCTTGTTCTTCCAGCCCCCCTTCTTCCTCTTCATCCCGTTCCTCTGTGTCGCCCTTTTCCTGCAGAGGTTCGTCCCAATCGCCCTTTGTCATGCCTGTGTCTGTATAGCCCAAATCGTCTAATTCGATGTCATCCATGGGCCCGGTCCAGTCTTCCGGTGGCTCGATCATCTCTATTTCCAATTCATTCCATGTATCCAAATCAAGCTCCTCCAGATCTCCGTCAAAGTGCTGGATTTCGACCGTATCCTCCGCCTCATCCACCATCACAACCTGGAACTGATAACCCTTGTCGAGACGTTTGTACCAGCGATTGATGATCGGCCTATCCTCTATTGGCATGATAAGCCTCCTTCGTTATTTACCCCTCCGTTCGTTTGCCTTGTTTGCAGACCTTGCAGCTGTGGTGCGATACACGTGCATACTCAACCCGGATAACACGAACCCTTGCGCACCCAAACCCCGCGCTCCTCACAGCGCAATAATTCATTGCCGCTGCAAAT
>Ga0224508_10000850_pt1 | contig 28326 bp, 33 predicted proteins | sample SF_Jan12_sed_USG_4_FD_170157 | JGI IMG/M metagenome (GOLD analysis project Ga0224508, IMG submission 170157) | Sediment microbial communities from San Francisco Bay, California, United States - SF_Jan12_sed_USGS_21 | ecosystem: Environmental > Aquatic > Marine > Sediment | place: USA...
AGCCGTAATCGCCTCTCTGTCCGCCCTGCATGCGTCGCGGACCTGCAGCGTGTCGTTCAAAGTGGCCCTCCCGGTGCCAGACAGGCGCGTTGCAAACCTACAAAAGACTCGCAGTCGCCGCGACAATCAATACAATAGCCCGGCGCATACTGAAGCGCGCTATGGGGCAAACGGATGCTGTCGGTTTGGTATACTGAATACCAAAATAACACAACCAACAACGACTCTTGCGCATACTCGCTTTTCTAACCTCGCTGGTGGCCCTGTGGCTGTTGCTGTCGGGTTTTTTCACTCCCCTCCAACTCAGCTTCGGTGCCATGTCGTGCGCGTTCACACTGTGGCTCACCGTGCGGCTGGGGCTGCTGCGCCACGACTATCTGCGCCTGCGCGTCTCGGTGCGCTCACCGGGCTACGTCGTCTGGCTCGCCTGGGAAATCGTTAAGTCGAATCTGCATGTCGCGCGCGTCATCCTGTCACCCCGCATGCCCCTGCAAAGGCAGGTCGTGCGCTTGCATCCCACCCAGCGGTCCGGGCTGGGCATCGCTATCTACGCCAATTCTATTACCCTCACCCCGGGCACTCTGACCATGGACGCCGACGACGGCGTCCTGGAAGTGCATGCGTTGACCACACCGGTCGCGGACGATCTGCGCAGCGGGGAGATGGACCGCCGTGTCACCCGCCTCGAGGGCAACTGAACGTGTTCGCGACGGCGGCGGTAGCGTTACTGGCGGTGATGGCGATGGCGTTGCTGCGCGCGCTTGCCGGTCCGTCGCTTTACGACCGCATCCTGGCTATCAACGGGCTCGGTACCTCGACCGTGCTGCTGATCGCGGTGCTCGGTTTCGTCGCCGGCCGACCGGACTTTCTCGACATCGCGCTGTTGTATGCGCTGATCAATTTTATCGGCACCCTGGCAGTATTGAAGTTTTTTCGACACGGCGACCTGGGCCATGAAGGCGACGAGGAAACGTTGTGAGCAACGTGCTCGACATCCTCAGCTGGGCAGCCATCGTGGGCGGGAGTTTTTTCGCCCTGGTTGGCGGTATCGGGTTGCTCAGATTGCCGGATTTTTTCAGCCGCGTGCACGCTGTGGGCATCCAGGACACGCTGGCAACGGGCCTGATCATCTTCGGGCTGCTGCTGCAGACCGATGAATGGCTGGTCGCTGTGAAGCTCGGGCTGGTTTTCATCGTCGTGCTGTTCACCGGCCCTACCGCCACGCATGCCCTTGCCCGCGCCGCGTTGCATGCCGGGTTCAGACCCCCTTTGGACAGCGAGACAAAGACATCGAACAACTGATCGACATCGTGTTGCTCACGCTGCTCGCCACTACCGCGATCGGGTTGGTGCTGCTGCGCAGCCTGTTTGCGGCCGTGATGCTGACCGGCATGTACAGTCTGCTGACCGCCAGTCTGTTCGTGTTGCTGGATGCCGTCGACGTAGCGTTTACCGAGGCCGCCGTGGGCGCCGGAATCACCACAGTGCTGATGCTGGGAACGCTCTCGTTGCTGCGAGTCATGCCGGAGCACACTGAACCGCGGCACGGCCGGTTGCTGCCGCTCGCCGTCGTGTGCCTGACCGGCGCCGCCCTGGTCTATGCCACATTCGACATGCCGCGTTTCGGCGACCCGCAAGCCCCCGCCCAGCAACACGTAGCGCCACGCTACATCGAGCAGTCAGCCGCGGAAGTCGGCTTGCCGAATATCGTCACCTCGGTGCTGGCAAGCTACCGGGGCTACGATACGCTCGGCGAAGTCGCGGTTATTTTCACCGCGGGCATCGGTGTGATGTTACTGCTGGGCGCACGCCGCAAAGAATAAGCACCATGCGCCGCAGCCCCATCGTCAAGGAAATGTCCGATCTGCTGATTCCGGCCATCGTGCTGTTCGGCCTGTATGTCCAGTTCCATGGTGATTTCGGACCCGGCGGCGGATTCCAGGCCGGCGTGATCGTAGCGGCCGGCGTGATCCTCTACGCGCTGGTGTATGGTCTCCCGCGGACGCAACGTCTGCTGCCGCCAAACGCCGTGCGGATACTGACCTCGCTCGGCCTGCTGCTGTACGCGGGTGTGGGATTTGCGACGATAATTCTGGGCAGCGAGTATCTGAACTACGACGCGCTCCACGCCGACAAAATACGTGCCCAGCACATCGGTATTATTTTGATCGAGTTCGGCGTCGGAACCACCGTCGCCGCGGTAATGATCAGTTTTTTTTATGCGTTCGCCGGACGCGGGCGTTCATGAACCTGCTCGGGCTGTACAACTACTGGATCGTCATCGTGCTGATGATGGTCGGGTTTTATCTGGTAATCGCGCGTTCCAACCTGCTACGCAAAGTAATCGGTTTGAACATTTTCCAGACATCGGTATTCCTGCTGTTCATCTCGATCGGCAAAATCAGCGGCGGCAGCGCACCGATTCTCAAAGACGGCGTCGAGATTTACTCCAATCCACTGCCGCACGTACTGATTCTGACCGCCATCGTGGTGGGCGTAGCGACCACCGCACTGGCACTGGCACTGATCGTGCGGATACGTGAGGCATACGCGACCGTCGACGAGGACGAGATCCACGTGCAGGACGAAGAAGCGTGATCGAAGCGCATCTGCCCGTGCTGCAGGTCGTGGTGCCCTTGATCCTGGCGCCGGCGTGCGTGCTCTGCAAAGACGTGCCGGCCTGGCTGATGGCGCTGCTGGGCAGCGCCTGGAGTCTGCTGTGCGCGGCGCTGCTGCTTGCCGCGGTGCTGCATCACGGTCCGCTGGACTATGCCATCGGCGGCTGGCCGCCCCCCTGGGGCATCGCCTATCGCATCGATACCGTCAACGCTTTCGTGCTGCTGCTGGTCAGCGTGATCGCTACCGCGGTCGTAATCTACGCCCGGCGCAGCGTGGCGAGCGAAATCGCCGCCGGGCAGCACAGTCTGTTCTACAGCGCCTACCTGCTCTGCCTTACCGGATTACTGGGCATCACCGCCACCGGCGACGCCTTCAACCTGTTCGTGTTCCTGGAGATATCGTCACTGTCGTCCTACGCGCTGATCGCCATGGGCAGTGACCGTCGCGCACTGACCGCCAGCTTTCAGTACCTGATCATGGGCACCATCGGCGCGACGTTCATACTGATCGGTGTAGGGCTGTCGTACATGATGACGGGCACGCTCAACATGGCCGATCTGGCGGCGCGCATTCCGACGGTCAGCGACACCACGACCATGCGTGCGGCGTTTGCGTTTCTCACGGTCGGCATCAGCCTGAAAATTGCGCTGCTGCCGCTGCACCTGTGGCTGCCCAACGCGTACGCCTACGCACCCTCGGTGGTCACGGCGCTGCTCGCGGCAACGGCGACGAAAGTGGCGGTCTACGTCCTGCTGCGTTTCTTATTCACCGTATTCGGCGCGTCCTTCTCCTTCGCCACCATGAATCTCGATATCGTGCTGGTGCCGCTGTCGTTGGCGGCAATCGCCGCGGCCTCGCTGGTAGCGATCTTTCAGAGCAACGTGAAGCGCATGCTTGCTTATTCGAGCGTCGCCCAGATCGGTTACATGACGCTCGGCATCAGCCTCTCCAACGTCACCGGCCTGACTGCCACCATCGTGCACCTGTTCAACCACGCGTTGATGAAAGGCGCGCTGTTTCTGGCACTCGGTTGCGTGATGTACCGTATCGGCTCGGTGCACATCACGCAGTTTGCGGGGCTGGGCCGCGAGATGCCGTGGACCATGGCCGCCTTCGTCGCTGGTGGGCTGAGCCTGATCGGCGTGCCGCTGACCGTCGGCTTCATCAGCAAGTGGCTGCTGATCCTCGCCGCGCTGGAAAACGGCTGGTGGCCTGTCGCCGTGCTGATTGTTGCCGCCTCGCTGCTGGCGGTGGTGTACGTCTGGCGCGTGGTGGAACAGGCCTATTTCAAGCCGCCACCGGGCGAGGCCACTCGCGGTGAGGCACCGTTGTCGCTGCTGCTGCCGACCTGGGCGCTGGTGGCAGCGAACGTCTATTTCGGGCTTGACACGTCACTGACCGCAGACGTTGCCGGCATTGCGGCCCGTGAGTTGCTGGGCGGTGGTCCATGAGCACGCCGTTGCTGGCCGGTCTCGGAATTCTCATACCGTTGCTCGGGGCGCTGGGCGTAGCGCTCACCGGCCGACGGCCCGACCTGCGCGAGGCGGTGTCGCTGGCCGCGGCCACCGCCATGGCCTTCACGGTCGCCGCGCTGTTCCCCGAGGTGCTGGCCGGCGGGCGACCGCAACTGCAACTGCTGGAATTGCTTCCCGGGCTGTCGTTGACCCTGATCGTGGAGCCGCTGGGGTTGCTGTTCGCCATGATCGCCTCAGCCCTGTGGATCCTCACCACCGTCTATTCAATCGGTTACATGCGGGGCAACAACGAAGCGCATCAGACGCGCTTCTACGTCTGTTTCGCCGTCGCGCTGGCCGCCACCTGCGGGATCGCGTTCGCCGGCAACCTGCTGACGTTGTTCGTTTTCTACGAAGCGTTGACACTCACCACCTACCCGCTGGTCACGCACAAAGGCGACGCAGACGCCAGGGCGGGCGGGCGCCTGTACCTCGGCATACTGCTCGGTACCTCGATCGGCATCCTGCTGGTGGCGATCATCGCCACCTGGGCCGTCGCCGGCAGCATCGAATTTCGCGACGGCGGTATCCTGGCCGGCCGGGCTGACCCGTTCGTCGCCTCGCTGCTGTTCGCTTTGTACATGTTCGGCATCGGCAAGGCGGCGCTCATGCCGTTTCACCGCTGGCTGCCCGCGGCGATGGTGGCGCCCACCCCGGTGAGCGCCCTGCTGCACGCCGTCGCCGTCGTGAAAGCCGGCGTGTTCGCGGTGTTGAAAATCACCATCTACGTGTTCGGCATCGATTTCCTGGATGCCACCGGCGCCTCGGATTTCATCATGTGGGTGGCCGCTTTCACGCTGCTGGCCGCTTCGGTGGTTGCTCTGCGTAAAGACAACCTCAAGGCGCGCCTGGCTTATTCGACCGTGAGCCAGCTGGCGTACGTGGTGCTCGGAGCGACGCTCGCCACCGCCATGGGCGTGATGGGCGGCTCGCTGCAGATCGCCATGCACGCGGTCGGCAAGATCACCTTGTTCTTCTGCGCCGGCGCTATCTACACTGCCGCACGTAAAACCGAAATCAGCACCATGGACGGGCTGGGGCGGGTCATGCCGTTCACCTTCACGGCGTTTCTGATCGCCTCGCTCAGCATCATCGGGCTGCCGCCGCTGGGCGGCGCCTGGTCCAAGTGGTACCTGATGGTCGGCGCGGCCGACGCCGGGGAGACGCTGATGATCGGCGTGCTGATGCTGAGCTCGTTGTTGAACGTCGCGTATCTGCTGCCACTGCCCGCGCGCGGTTTCTTCCGGCCGCCGCCCGAAGCCGCCGGCGAATCGATGCCGCCGGGCGCCGAGACTTCGGCTATCCGGACCGCGCGCATTCGCGAAGCGCCGCTCGCCTGCGTAGGCCCTCTGTGCATCACCGCACTCGGCTGCCTGCTGATGTTTTTCTACGGCGATGCCGTGTTCACCCTGATGGCGCCGGTTATCGAGGCGTCAACCTTCACCGCGAGGCTTACTCCTTGAACGACGAACAGGACAAAACCCGTCGCTACTGGTTGGACGACAGACGCAACATCGATCGCTTGGTGTATCTGCTCTATGGCGCGTGCGCGTTTCTACTGATCGCCGACTTTCTGTACGTCAAGAAGGTGCACTTCGCATTCGAGAACTGGATCGGCTTCTACGGCTGGTACGGCTTCTGCGCCTACGTCTTCATCGTGCTGAGCGCCAAGCTCTGGCGCCGGGTGGTGAAACGCGACGAGGACTACTATGAACGCGACACGGACTAGGCAGGACACTTAACATGCTGGGTACGTTCAACCCGGCATTCGTGCTGATTCTCGGCGCGCTGCTGGTGCCGATGCTGCAGGGACGGCCGCGTGAGCTGTTCATGCTCGCGCTGCCCGTCGTGGGCCTGATGCAGCTCATCACGCTGCCGAACGGCGATTACGGCCACTGGCACGTGTTCGAGTACACGCTAACGACATTGCGCATCGACAGCCTGAGCTTCTGTTTCGGCGTGGTGTTTTTCATTGCCGCCTTCCTCGGTGTGCTGTATGCGTTGCACGTGCGTGACACCCTGCAGCACGTCGCGGCGCTGATTTACGCGGGCGCCGCACTGGGCGCGACTTTCGCCGGCGATCTGATCACGCTGTTCATATACTGGGAGTTGACAGCGATCTCGTCGGTGTTTCTGATCTGGGCGCGCAGGACAGAGCGAGCTTACCGCAGCGGTGTGCGCTATCTGGTGATCCAGGTGGGCTCGGGCGTGATCCTGCTCGCCGGCGTGATCCTGCATGCGCACGAGACCGGGTCCATTACCTTCGAGAACTTCGGCCTCAACAGTTTCGCGACCGGACTGATTTTCATCGCCTTCGGTATCAAGTGCGCATTCCCGTTTCTGCACAACTGGCTGCAGGACGCTTATCCCGAAGCTACCGTCAGCGGCACCGTAATCCTGTCTGCATTCACCACCAAGCTCGCCGTGTATGCGCTCGCGCGGGGCTTCGCCGGGACCGAGATGCTGATCTACATCGGTGCCACCATGACGGCGTTTCCGATTTTCTTCGCGGTCATCGAAAACGACATGCGCCGTGTGCTGTCGTACAGCCTGAACAATCAGCTCGGCTTCATGGTCGCCGGCATCGGCGTGGGCACCGAGCTGGCGATCAATGGCACGGTGGCGCACGCATTCTGCCACATCATCTACAAGGCGCTGCTGTTCATGGCGATGGGTGCCGTGCTGTTTCGGGTCGGTACAATCAAAGCGTCCGAGCTCGGCGGCCTGTATAAATCCATGCCCTGGACGGCGGGCTTCTGCATCGTCGGTTCGATGTCTATCTCTGCGTTCCCGCTGCTCAGCGGCTTCGTTTCCAAATCACTGATTCTGACGGCAGTTGCGGCCGAGCATTACTGGGGTGTGTGGCTGGTGCTGCTGTTCGCGTCGGCCGGCGTGCTGGACCACTCGGGAATCAAGATACCGTTCTTCACTTTCTTTGCTCACGACAGCGGCAAACGCTGCGCCGAGGCGCCTGGCAACATGTTGTGGGCAATGGGGCTGGCGGCGTTTCTCTGTATCGGGCTGGGCGTGTACCCGGCGCCGTTGTATGCGATCCTGCCCTACGCCGTAGACTATGCGCCGTATACCGCTACCCATGTGATCACGCAGTTGCAACTGCTGCTGTTCTCCGCGATGGCGTTCGCGATCCTCTACCGACGCGGCATCTATCCGCCGGAGATTCCTGGGCTCAATCTCGACTTCGACTGGGTTTACCGCTGGCTGGGCAGGCGCATGGCGGCGGCCATACGGGTTGCCGTGAGTGGCGCCGACGGCGCTGTACGACGCGGCGCGCAACGCTATTGCCGGCGTGCGCTTGCGGGTTTGTTCCGTCACCATGGCCCTCACGGCGTGCTCGCGCGTACCTGGCCAACGGGTAGCATGGTGTTGTGGGTCGCCGTGCTGCTCGGGATGTATCTGGTTTTCTACTATCTCCGATGATCGCGGGAATCATCGTACTGATGTTGCTGGCGATTTATGCGCCGCAGATGTGGGTGCGATTCGTCATGCGCCGTTACTCGCGGGAAATCCCCGGCATGCCGGGTAACGGCGGAGACTTCGCGCGATTTCTAATCGATGAGCTCGAACTCAACGGGGTACGTGTCGAAGTTTCCGATGAACGCGGCGACCACTACGATCCACAAGCACGCATGGTGCGTCTCAGCCAGACAAACCACGACGGTAAATCCTTGACCGCCGTGGCAGTTGCCGCGCACGAAGTCGGCCATGCGCTGCAGGACAAGGAAGGCTACCACTGGATACGCCTGCGCACGCGGCTGTACCCGAAAATCCGCACCATGGAACGCATGGCGGTGATGGCACTCGGCGCCATGCCCATCGTCACGGGAATGCTGCGCGCGCCGACAGTCGCCGTGATTATGGTTGTCGCGGGGCTGACGCTGTTTTTTGCGCGCGTCGGGTTTCATGTGATGACGCTCCCGCTCGAGTGGAACGCGAGTTTTGCCAAAGCTCTGCCGATCATCGAAAACGGACAATACGTTGCGCCCGGTGAGCACGCCGCGGTGAAAACCGTTTTGCGAGCCGCAGCGCTCACCTACGTCGCCTCGGCGCTGGCCGATATACTGAGTTTCTGGCGCTGGCTGCTGATTTTTCGCGGCCGCTGGATCTAGGGGTTCCAATCTGCGGTCCGGTGCTGATTGAAATCGTGAAACTGAAGGATCCTATAACTCACCAGTTGCTGCTGATGCGCCACGCCAAATCCAGCTGGGATACCGGCGCGCCGACCGATTTCGAGCGGCCGCTGGCAAAGCGGGGACGCAAAGCCGCGGTGCGGATCGGCGGGTGGCTCAAGGCTCGAGCGCTGATACCGGATCAAATCATCAGCTCGCCGGCCGAGCGTGCCCGGCAGACGACCCTGGCGGTGGCGGATGTGCTGGAAATCGACGCAGGGCAGCTTCGCTGGGAGCCGAAAATCTACGATGCTTCGCGGGCTCAGATACTTTCGCTGATCAGGGCGTGCGCGGAGCCGCTGCAACGCGTGATGCTGGTGGGGCACAATCCGGGGTTCGAGGAACTTCTCGAGTGGCTGTGCGCCGGTCAGACACCGGCACCCAGAGACGGCAAGCTGATGCCTACTGCCGCGGTGGCCATGCTCGAGCTCGAATCAGACTGGCGCGAGGTGACACGGGCCAGCGCATCACTGATCAATCTGGTGCGTCCCCGGGACCTGAAATAGGTTCTACCAGGACGAATAAGGGCGGGTGGCCAGCGCCGCGTTCGTGTAACGAGCGTCTCCCGACACTTCCGCACCCAGCCAGTCGGGACGGTCGAACGCCTGATCGACGTCTGTGAGTTCCAGTTCGGCAAGCACCAGCCCACGGTTTGCGCCGTCGAATTCGTCGACCTCCCAGACTTCGCCGTCGTGTGCCACGAAATGACGTGTTTTACTCAAGCGCCGCCCGGCACAAAGCGTGTCCAGAATCTCGCGCGCGTCCGCCAGCGGGATCGCATATTCATATTCCTGGCGCCGGATGTCCAGGGTAGTGTTCTTAATATTCAGCAGCGCTCGTTCACCCTCCAGGCGCACGCGCACCGTGCAGTTTTCGTTCACCGTCAGATAACCCTGCTGGTAGTACGCCGAGCGCTGGACAAGGGCACGCCACGCGTCGCTGCGAACCAGGAATTTTCGTTCGATCTCTTCAGCCATGATCAGTCAGACGCCTGGCGACTTCCGACCACAACCCGCGGTACGCAAGCCCGCCCTGGCTGCGGCGCGCGAACACCTCGACAGGTGCCCGTATGACGCCCATCCGTTCGATATCGCTTGAATAAGGAATGAAGTGCCGCATTAAACCTTGCCGCTGCGTTGCCAACTGTTTCATGACTTCACGGTGCAGTTGGCGCCGCACGTCCACCATCGAGAAGAAAACCCACAGCCGCAATCCGCGCAACTTGGGATGGCGGACGAACTCCGTGAGCTGATCCAGCGTACGCAGCGACAAGGTACTGGGTATCAACGGCGACAGCACCAGGTCGGCAGCCCGCAGTATGTTTTCGACTACCAGCGTCAAACCAGGTGGCGAATCTATGAAGACGTAGTCGTAGCGATCCGCCACCGATTCGAGCAGCCGCCGCACCTGCTGCTTGCGCCGGGTACGCGCGTCGAACAGCAGGTCGAGCTTACGGTTGGAAAAATCGGCCGGCAGCAGATCCAGATTATCGTAATCGCTCTGCTTGACGTAGCGCATGATGTCGCGGCCGAACAAGGCTTTCGGGCCACCGGCCAGTTTCGCCTTGATTCTCAGATTGAAGCTTGCGGCACCCTGCGGATCCAGATCCCACAATAAAGTGTGGTTGCCGCCTTGCGCGCACATGTACGCCAGATTGACAGCGGAAGCTGTTTTGCCCACGCCGCCCTTGATGCTGTACAGCGCGATAACCTTCATCACGCGACTTTGATCTGCGTCTGTGCGAACAAGCGCTCAAACAAGCGTGCCGTCGACCTGGTATCGAAACTCTGGAACCGCCTGTGAAAGTCCTGGCGGGCCGCGGTGCCCCGATCGGTGGCCTGCTGAATAAGCGCACCGAGGGCGAGCACGGTATCGGGTTGATCCCAAGCCGTCTGATGCGCGATGTTATACAAAGTCTCGATCTGCACAGAGCAGTCCTGAAAATCACCGAGGTTTTCCTGCAGGCGCCTCAGCCGTCTTGTCAAGTGCCCGGCGTTCCCGGCGGTTTGCAGCGGGGTGAAAAACTCGAGCATGTAACGGAGTTTCTTGCACGATATTCGCAGATCGTGCAAAGCCTGCGGCGGTGAACTGTCGTTTATGCACCGGCCTTGTTTGAGTACCCGCCGCCAGATGCGCAACGTGTGCTCACGCGCGACCGGCACGACCGTTTGACCCGCGGCGCCACCTCGATGCCGAGTGCCGGGCTCCGCCAGAAAACAGCGCCAGTCTTCAACCAGGGAGTGATAACGCTCACCGCGTAAATGTTTCAGTATCCGGCGGCGCTCGCGGATGCGCTGGCCCCGCAGATAGTCGTTAAATCCTTGCAATCCATCATGCAGTTCAACCGGCACCGATGCACGAAGCTCGTCAAAGTGGAGCAGGAAGACATCGAGATCGCGCAGCGGCCCGGTTACCTGTCCCAGCCAGGCAAATTCGCTGCTGAAACGGGTTATCGATTCCGTTTTATACACGCCACGAATCTGACCCAGCGCCGAGCGGGTACGGCGCACGGCAACTCGAAAATCATGCAGAAACTCGGTATCGATATCCTGCACGATACCGGCTTCATTGCTCACCATGACATCGACCAGCCGAGTGCAGATGGCACTCATCCACTGCAGTGCCGTTGCCGACGGCGGCAACCTGATGTGCGGTTTGACGGCATGCTCATCAAGGGTTTGCCCGAGAACTTCCATCGTCCTGTGCAACACCGCGCATTCCCGTTGCGTGGTGTTGGTAGCACTGGCGATCCGTGCCGCGGCAATCCGCAACTCCGCCGTGTATCCACGCAAGCCAAGCAACCGAATCGCCGTAAATTCGCTGTTAGCTTCGGCGGCGTCCGGCGCCTGGTACTGTCCGACCCGACAGTGCACCACCGTCTTTTGATCGTCGTTCAGGAGTTTGATTTCACTCACCCGGACGGGCAACTGAGCTTGCGCAATCAAAGCCCGTAAACCAACCACGCCGCGCAGGTCGCGTTCTTCCTGCAAACCCCCGAGTTCGTGGAGGTGACGCAGTCTTCCTGTGACTGGAATGCTCACGTGGTCGCCGGTGCGCCTGTTGTAGCAGCCCACCACGCCCCGCCGACCGCGGGTCGCTTCCTCCAGCACCCAGCCCGCGCGATACAATCGCCAATCGAACGTGTCATGGAAGCGGAGCGTTGCGCTGTATTCGGGCCCGCGAGCGGCCGCGAACTGGCCGGTGAAAAACTTCTCCACCTCTGAAGTGGGAACGTTGCCGGGCAGGATAAACTCCACCGTATCGTTCAACAGCTTTCCTTTCCCATCGCCACTCCCGAATCGTTGTGGTTGTGTGGTGCAGGTGAATTCTAGCGCAATTGAGTCGTGCCCCAGCATGCGACCTTTTATTGGACACCGCTGTCTACCGGTCAATCTGTTCGCACGGCAACTCTACGACGATCTCCACACCCGAGCCGTCCCCGGCATTGCGCGCGCTTACCGTACCTTCGTGCAATTGAACGATGATGCGCACAATGTGCAGGCCGAACCCCAGGTGTGGCCCGTCGCCCTTGCCTTCGCGCAGTGTCACCATGGGATCGAAAAGGCGCGACTGCATCGCGTCGGGCAGCAGCAGACCCTCGTTCTTCACGCGCAACACCAGGTTGTTCCTGTGCCGCGCCAGTTGCACCTCCACCAATCCGGCAGCAGGAGTGAAGTCGGCGGCGTTGTCGATCAGTTTGTCCAGCATCTGTACGATCAACTCGGGCACACCGGAAGTTGTGTAAGACTGTTCGGGCTGTGTGCACACGAATTCGATGCGGCACTTCGGGTAAACATCGCGATAGGCGGGCACCACTTCGCGCAGCAGCGCATGCAGATCGAATGACTGTCGATCGCCACCCTGCAGTGCCTGTTCCACGCGACTGGCTTCACTCATCGCACTGAGGATCGCGCGCAATCGCGCAGCGCCCTGTTGCGCGCGATCCGCATAGACGGCCGGACGTCCCTCCAGCGACTCGCTTTGCAGATTCTCCAGAGAAGACGATACAACTGCGAGCGGCGTGCGCAGTTCGTGCGAAAGATTGCTCGCCAGCTTGCGCAGGTACTCCGTGTATTCGCGCACTTGCCTCAGCAACCGGCCGTAGCCGCGCGAGAGTTCCCCGATTTCGTCCGCCGCCGAGGATTCGGGGAAGCTCCCGGTGATCGTACCGTCCTCGCCGATCGCGCCTTCGACACTGTTGCGCAGACGCCGGATGCGCCACGATAGAAAGCTCGAATACACCAGCAGACCACCGGCCACGACAATCGCGGCGAAAAATGTCAGTAACACCAGGCGGGTCATTGCCAGACCGGTTACCGCGGCAACCAGGTCGCTGCGTTGCTCGACCAGCAGCACACCCGCCGCCTCGCCGGCGCGTGTCAGCGGCATCGCCGCCGCCACCACCGAATCCGCAAATCGGCGTGGCTTGAACCAGGCGGTGACGACATCCCGCTCGGCCAGCGCGGCATCGACCAGCCCACCTTCCAGCAGCCGACCGCGCGCGAATGAAAACGGCGCATCGCGCACTTCTTCGCTTTCCAGTACGGCGCGCACCAGCCGCTGTGCGATGGCGCCGGTCACGCCGCGCACGGTCATGTCCGCTGACAGTGCTGGCGTGGAGCGTTCCACATCGGCGATCACCCAGCGCTGCGCGTCGATGACTCGCACCCGCGTACCGGTGGCAATGAATTCGCGCAGACGGTTGGCAAGTTCTTCCCTGGGGTCGCGTACGGCCGTGCCGCGTTGCGCAGCAAAGTTTTCCGCCGTGCCCCACCAGCGTGGCGGGCTATCCACATCGCTGTCGATCCAGAAAATCGCCAGCTGCTCGACGGTCGATCGCTCCGGAATGCTTATCTCGACGCGGAATCCGTCAACGAACGGTTGCCACCCCGCCTGTAAGGCCGGTTCCCGTGCGCCCAGTTTGCGGCCGTCCAGTGCGCGCGCCACGACGGTGCCCGGGGCGCTGGTCAGGAACATGTAGTCGCGCCACTCGCCGTCACGCTGCAGCCGCAACAGCACGCGGTCGCCATTGGGCAAACTGCGCGCCGGATTGAAGTAGCGCAGCGAGTCGTCCTGCCCTTCTAGCAGCAAAAACAAATCTCCGTCACGCGAGCCGGCGACCAGTCGCAGGGGCACCGCGCCGGTCGCGGCGCTGCCGCTGTCGCGCCGGTTACCGCTGAACACAACCGGTTGCGACCACTCGGCAAGCTGCTGCCAGTCCGAAACGTAGCCATCGAGAATCACCGGCCGATCGATGCGGTGAGCGAACAACGTACGCTCCGAACTTGCGTACGGGCGCAGGTATTGGGACGACAATAATGCGATCGCCCGCGTGGTGGTCAGCAATGCGGTACGCTGTGCCTGGCGCAACGCCTGCTCCATCTCCTGCACGTACTGGTACGCGGCCCAGGGCAAAACCAGGACCAGCAGACTGACCAGCAGCAGTTGGCGGCGTAACGACATTGCTCGAATTCATGAACCTGCAACAGCGAAGGCGCGAAGGGGATTATTGCATCTGCTCGGGGCGCCATCGATAACCGGCGCCGTAGGCTGTCTGAATAGCGTTGAAACCGGGATCTATGTCGACAAATTTCCTGCGCAGACGTTTTACGTGGGAGGTAACCGTATTGTCGTCGAACACCACGTTGGCGGCGTCCATCAACTGCTGGCGGCTTTTCACGTGGCCCGGATGGCGCGCCAGCGAGTGTATCATCCAGAACTCGGTGAGCGTCAACTCCAGCGGCTGGCCCTGCCAGGTGGCCGTCAGTCTGTCCAGATCCAGGGTCAGATCGCCACGCACGATCAGCTGTGCATCCCCGGCATCTTCCTCAAACGCCTGCACACGCCGGAACAATGCCACCACGCGCGCAACCAGCTGCTGCAGGCTGATGTCCTTGGTCAGGTAGTCGTCCGCACCCAGACGCAGTCCCGATACAACGTCCAGCTCCGTGTCGCGCGCGGTGAGAAAAATGATCGGCACCCGATTGGACATCGCCCGCAACTCCCGGCACAAGTCGAACCCTCCTTCCGGTTCATCGCCGAGACCGATATCGATCACCACCAGCTCGGGCAGGCGTTCCCGGAACGCGGCCAGCGCGGCCAGGCGGTCGGTGTACAGACTCACGTCGTATCCCTGACGTGCCAGCGCATCGCGATAGTTCTCGCGGATCGCGTATTCGTCCTCGACTATGGCAATTCGGCGTCGCATGTCACTTCCCGTCGCTGTTGCAGCTGTATTGTATGTAGCACCGGTATCCCGCTGAAGGGCGGCGGCGCACAAATCATGATTCACCACAATTGCTTCGCGATTGGTCAGCACGCGCCCATCGCAGCGCTCCGCGCCCCGGCTACAAAGCCTCAATGCAAGGCCAGCCCTGGGAGACGCCATGAAACGAAACACCGCACACACCACCCGCATGCGCGCGGGAATCACCCACGATCTGAATCGAGAGTTCTTGCGCGCTTACCCGGAGCTCGCCCACCGTATCAATAGCGCACGGACACCATCGCAACCGCCCGAGAAACCTGAGTTGTGGCAACGCCTGTTGCGCAACGTACTGCTGATCGCAGCGTTGCTGATACTGGTATGGCTCGCCCCGCGCAGCACGATCGGCGCACCCGCCCCCGACGTGCAGGCAGGCACGCTGTTCCTGCAGGGCGCCAAAACCCAGCGCGCTCTGCTGCTCAACACCGACGTCGCCATCCGGGCGGCCGGCATCCAGGCGCAAGTCACCGTAAGACAGTCGTTCGTCAACACCAGCGATCTGTATCGTGAAGGCCTTTACACGTTTCCGCTGCCGGAACGAACCGCGGTCAATGCATTGACAGTGCGTGTTGGCGAACGCGTGATCAACGGCGAAATACGTCTGCGCGAGCAAGCCCGCACGACTTACGAGGCTGCCAAACGCGACGGCAAACAGGCCAGCCTGCTGGAGCAGCAGCGGCCCAATTTGTTTACCCTGGCCGTGGCCAACATCGCACCCGGTGAGCTCGTGCGCGTGGAAATCCGCTACCTCCAGCGCCTGCGCGTCAGCAACGGCGAGTATGAGCTGCGCTTTCCCCTCACACTGACCCCGCGGTTCAATCCGCCCGTCGATGAGCCACGCACGGTGGCCGACATGCAACCGGTCGCAACTCCGATGGTGGCCACCGCAATGAGTACCCAGCGCGCCCAAATCAGCGCCCGCATCGACGCCGGCGCGCCATTGCAGCAGCTGACGTCGGAGTTCCATCCCATCGATTCAAACGCATTGCCTGACGACGCGTACCAGTTGACGTTGCGCGACGGGGAAATACCCACCGACCGAGACTTCGTGCTGCGCTGGATACCACTGGCGGGAACGCTGCCCGAAAGCGCCCTGTTTCGCGAGGTACGCGACGATGGCACCTATGCTTTGCTGATGGTGACACCACCGGCGGCCGATGCGCACGCGCCACTGGCACGGGAGACGATATTCGTGCTGGACGTGTCGGGTTCCATGGCCGGTGCGTCGCTGGTACAGGCGCTAGCGGCATTGAATAGCGCGCTGCAGAACCTGCGCGACACGGACTATTTCAACATCATTACTTTCAGCTCGAGCACCCGGGCGTTATTTCCCGCTGCGGTCCCTGCGCACCCGCAAAGCATTGCGCATGCGCAGCAGCTGATCGGACAGCTGCAAGCCGACGGCGGAACAGTCATGGCACCGGCACTCGCCATGGCGCTGGCCGGCAATCCGCCACTGCAGACGATTCGCCAGATCGTCTTCATAACCGATGGTGCGGTGAGCAACGAGCGCGAACTGCTGCAACTCATCGAAAACGATCTGGGCGCCGCGCGTTTGTTCATGGTCGGCATCGGCAGCGCACCCAACGGGCACTTCATGCGTGAATCGGCGCGTGCCGGGCGCGGTACGTTCACCTACATCGGCGACCTCGCGCAGGTACGGGCAAAAATGTCTACGCTGCTGCACAAACTGCAGCGGCCGGTGATGTCGAACGTACGCATCACCTGGCCGCCCGACAGCGGCATCGAAGCATTGCCGGCGCGCCTGCCCGATCTCTACGCCGGCGAACCGCTGATGGTGAGTGCGCGTGCAGACATGCTTACCGGCAGCGTACTGATAAGTGGTGATCTTGCTGGCCTGCCCTGGTCCCGGACGCTGAGTCTTGACGAGCACCGCGACGCGGACGGTATCGCCACACTGTGGGCACGCGACAAGATTCATCATCTTGACTATGCTGAGCGTACGCTGGATGAGCCTTCGCGCCGCGATATAATCGTAAATCTCGCACTGGCGCACCGCCTGGTAACCAGGCATACCAGTTTCGTGGCCGTGGAAGAATTCCCCAGCCGTCCGCAGAACGCCGGTTTCGCTTCCGCTGCCATTGCCAACACGATGCCGCGCGGTAATACGATGCTGGCATTTCCGGCCGGCGCCACCGACGCGCGGGGGCATGTTGCCGTCGGTTTGTTACTGTTGCTGATCGGCGTCTACCTGCGACGGGCCCACTGGCTACGGCACCTAGCATCATGAACTGGCAGCGATTGCGCGTTGTCGCGCTGTGGACGCTGCTCGCTGGGTCGCTGTGGCAATTCGGGGGCGCTGCTTTCATTCACGCCAAGGCTGTTCTCGCCCAGACACTGCTACGCGACGCCTGGGTGCGGACACTGCACGGTGCCCGGCAGGTTCAGCCATGGCCCTGGGCGGACACCTGGCCGGTGGCACGCCTGCGCGCACCGCAGCACGCACAGGACCTGGTCGTGCTGGCCGGCGCGAGCGGGCGCACCCTCGCGTTTGCTCCCGGACACCTGCTCGGCAGCGCAACGCTGGAGCAATCCGGCCGCACGGTTATCGCCGGGCACCGTGACACGCACTTCGCCTTTCTGCGCGAGATCCAGCCCGGCGACGAATTGCAGCTGCAAGATTACCGCGGTATTACGCATCACTTCAGGGTCAACGACACGCGCATCGTCGACAGCCTGTCCACGCAGCTGACGCTGGACGGTGCCAAGGAACTGGTGCTGGTGACCTGCTACCCGTTCGACGCAATACGTGCCGGCGGTCCGTTGCGTTTTCTCGTTTTTGCCGCACCGTTCGAAAAACGCGCGCAGCACAATTCGCCACAGTTCGGTTATCACCGATCCCCAATTCGTGCGGCGGCACGCAAGTATTCCCGCTTCTAATGACTGCACCCAGGGCCAACGCCTTGCGTACTTGTACCACGCGTCGTGCGGTCACGGCGCCCTTATCGAGAGGATTAATTGATGAAATCTATCAGCAGTTTAGCCATCGCATCGGTGTTCGCGCTGTCTTGCGCACAAGCGATCAGCGCACCCAGCGCCGACGAAGTGCGAAATGTATTGAGTTACTACTACGGCGGCAGCGAAAGTACGCCAGTACTGGTCGAATTCAAACTGTGTGAAGACGTGCACCGCGAGGGCTTCGACAAACACAATTGCAAGAACGAAATCGACCAGCACAGTCTCGAGGTCGGCGAGAGCGTGTACGCATGGATGAATTTCATCGTGCCGCGCGAGGAACGCGGCGAGATTCTCATGCAGTTGAAACACAACGGCGTAATCCGCGGTGCTCGCAAGGCCAACGTGCACGGCGCCATTCGCTATCGCACCTGGCGCAAGGTGCAGTTCAGTCGCGCCGGCGAGTGGGAAATCCCGATTCTGTACGACAACACGCTCGACATCAGCGAAATCGATACCGTGACGCTGACGGTCAACGACCCGCTGGTCACTCAGGTATTTCCAGACGCCGAACAGGAATAGACACCCGCGACTCCTCCCCTCCGCTGCTTCCTCCTCCCGCGAGGGAGGAGGCGTTTTCGCAGATCAACCGCCCGTCTGATCTCTGATCGATGCCGTTGGAATGTCTCGACTCCAACTTGCCTTGCTGGCGTGGGCACCGTGTGACAATTTGTTTCGTAACGGTTTTTTCGCTTTTTGCACCGTTTACGCTTAAAATTCGCAACAGCTTCGGCCTGCTCGCGCAGGCGCTCGGCGTTACTGGAGATTATTGGAACGCACCCGATGCCCATGTTGATACTACGTCTGGACGTAACGGGGCGGCCGCTGGATTGGATCTCGCGGCGCACCGCCGCACTGATGTACGTACGCGGACAGGTTGCGTGGGAAGCTGGCGAGCAGACTTTCCGCATGCTCGGCGGCACTGCCCGCAGCACCGGGCAACGCTCGTTTCTGGATATCAACAGTATTATCGCCGGGCGCGGAATTGCGCTGCTGGGTTCATGGGACGAATCCACGCCGGCGCTCACCAACGACGGATTGTTCTCCCGCGATAACTACCTCTGCATGTATTGCGGCGGCAAATTTCCCGCCAGTATGTTGACCCGCGATCATGTATTACCGCGCTCGCGCGGTGGCGACGACGACTGGGAAAACGTGGTCACCGCTTGCAAACCCTGCAACGCCCGTAAAGACAACATGACGATCAAGGAAGCAGAGAAATTCGATATCCGCCTGCTCGCGGTTCCCTACCGCCCGAATCTCGCGGAAGGACTGATCCTGCAGAACCGCAACATTCTCGCCGATCAGATGGAATTTCTGAGCATGCGCGGCGCCACGCAGCGCAGCCAGTTGGACTGAAACCCGCGCTGCCGCCGGCAGGTCCCTGCAAATCATTCCGGTGGAACTTCCCGGCGGCCCCGTGCTGCTTTCGTTCTTGCGGCTGTCTTCTTGCTCGCCTCATCCTTCCAGGAAAAGGACCGGAGGTGAGGGTCTTGCTCCCCTCTCCCCCAGAAAAAGGGGTCGGGGGTGAGGGTCTGCACGCAGCTACACGGAAAAATCGCGAACCCGGTTATCGCCATACATCATGCGTATCGTTTCTATGCCCTTGATACGGCGTGCATTGTTGCGCAGCAACTCCAGCATGCGCATAACCAGCATATTCTGTGCAAATTTTCCGTGCGCCGAATAATCCTGCTCCACAGCGATATGAATCACCACCAGACGCTCGAGCGCTACGCGCGAGTAAACCAGCACACCGACCAGCGTATCGCCATCCAGCGCGAACAGCGTCTGCACGTCTTCGAGCTTTTCCACCCTGACTCGTAACCGCCCTCGTTCGGTATACACGCTGGGCGCGCCGAACGTTTCAACCGAATCCACGATGGCCGCCATGGCAGTCTGCTGGCCTGGGTTGAAGAACATCAGTCGTTCCAGCTCGTCGCCGTATTCCGGCTGCAACGTCGAGGTGTACCGCAACATTCAATCGCCGTCCGCTTCACCGAACGTTTCGGCGCTGTAACGCGCCACGGTCACGGTGTCCGACCAGTGATCCGACGCCAGCCCGGCTTTGTTTTTCAGCTCACGCAGGAAGTCTGCGGGTTCGGGTATCAACTTCCAGACCGAAGGTAGAAACGTGCCGCATTTGCCCTCATCCTGCAGTACCAGTCCGTCCTTGCCGGGGTGTAATTGCTGCAACAGGTGTTGTTCGCTGTCGAACGTCAATGTCTCGCGCGCCGACAACACCGAAAGCGAAACAGTCACACCGAGAAGTTCCTCGGCGCGCAACGGGGAAAAACGTGGATCTTTGAAAGCGGCGGCGTAGGCGTTGCGTACAACGCTGTTCGCCAACGCCTCGTGGGCCTCCAGCTGACCAATGCAGCCACGCAGATTGCGTCCGCACTTCAGCGTGACGAAACTGCTGCGCAGCGACTGCAGTGCCGGGGAATAGTCGGAAAGAGCGATAGTGGGCGTGTCACCGGCGCGCAACCCGAACTCGATGGCGTAGCGGGCGAGTTCGAGAAGTGCCTGGCGATCGGACGCTTGATACATAACAGGGCCTGGCCTGACGCTGCGTCTTATAGATAACGAAGTATAAACCGAACCGCAGTTGGATCTGAAAGCCAGGCAGCAGCGTGTGGTATTTAGACGCGGATGTCGAGCAGGCGGCCCAGGGATTGTGACTCTGCCTGCAGGGCTTTTATCGATGCGGCGCTCGCCAGTTCGCCGGCGCGCAGACGCAGCAGGGCGGCAGCAGTATCAGTTGCCGATGATTTCCCACGGGCGTACAGGCCAGCCAGATCCCTTGCGCCGGCATCGATTTCGCTCAAACCGCGCCTGATGCCGGTCACCACCGGGTCGAGCCGCATGCCGGGTCCTGCGCTCACACCGGCTCGGCGCTGGTCACTCGATTGCGGCCACCCTCCTTGGACTTATACAAAGCCTGGTCGGCGCGTTCCAGCAGTTCCTGAATGGATTCTCCTTCGCGCATTTGCGCAACACCGGCCGAAAGCGTCAGATTGTCGATCGTCTCGCCGCCGTTCGCGCGCCAAATGCGTGCCCGTTCGATTGCCTTGCGGATGTTTTCCGCGACCGAGAGCGCACCTGCCACCGGCGTATCGGGAAGCAGAACGACGAATTCTTCTCCACCGAAACGTGCCGCCGCATCCTTGCCCTTGACCGTTTTGCGCAGCACCTCGGCGACCAGCTTGATGACACGGTCGCCGAACAGGTGACCGTAAGTATCGTTGACGCGTTTGAAACGATCGATATCCAGCATCACCAGGCAACTCCTGTGATCGTCTTCGCCGGCATCACTGAGGATGTCGTCCACCGCTGCGTCGAAGCCCGAGCGATTCAGCAGCCCGGTCAACGCATCGGTCACCGCCTCGCGGCGGGCCGATTGCAACTGCTCGCGCAACGCTTTTGCTTCCTGGGCATGGTGATCGAGCGCCGCCTGCAGTTTGGTGTTCGACGATTGCATCGCTTCGGTGTGCTTTATCAACTCCTGCACCATCGACGCCACGCTGACCGGGTCCGACTGAATCTTCTCGCCGCACTCGCTGAGCGATTCGCCAAATCGCGAAGCCTCCTGATCGGCTTCGCTGACCGAGACCTCCAGCGACTGCACAATCGCCAGAATGTCGTTCTGCAGCTTTTCCAGCCGGCTGGCATTGGCCGGCATAACGTGCGACTTGAACAACTGCTCGCTGATCTCGCTGTCGAGCTTGCTGCCGCTGCCCAGCTGCTTGTCGATAGCCGATTTCAGATCCGGATTGTTACCAGAGACATACTCGTACAACACCGCATAGTTGATCGGATTCGCGCCCAGGTGATGCTCGGCGATCATCGGCAATGTCAGGCGCAGGTATTCGGCGCTGGTCTGAGGAGACTCTTCGTAACGCATCGCTGGCATGTCACTGGCACCCCTGTGCAAACTTAACGAATCGCCGGAGAATAGCGGCACTGAGGGCCGGATCTTTAGCCGTGTTCACAGGCGGCCGGGTATCAGCTACCCGGCGGCATCGTCGTTCTTGCGAAAGCGCTCGGCAACGTCGGCGCCCAGTTTCTCGGCGCGTTCCTTGAAACGTTTCAACAGCATCCGCGCCCAGGCGAATTCGAGCGCCAGAATCCCCAGGCCGATAGGGATCACCACGACCGCGGGGCCTGGCGTGAAAAACATTATCGTGCCAATCAATACCACCGTGATGCCGATGACGAAAACCACCAGCCGGCGGAGTTGGCGAAACGCAACCCGCAGGGTCTCCGCCACCACCGAGGGGCGAGCGGCGTGGCCATTGCGGTCGCGTTCCCTTGGCGCTTCGTTCATTGCCAGCGGAACGCCGAAAGACTCAGCACCTCGAAGGTTATTCGCCTGTGCACGCACTCACCGGCAGGGTCGCGCGCCGCGCCCAGCGCGAAAAACAACGGCAGCAGGTGCTCGTCGCTGGGGTGGTTCCAGACGGCGCCCGGCGCGCGCGCGCGATACGCCAGCAGTTCCTGCGTCGCCCCACGCGTGACCTGTTCGGTCAACCAGCCCTCAAAGTCCGCAGCGAGAGTGTGCGCCGGGGCGTCGGGCTGCTGAAAATTCACGGCGGCCAGGTTGTGGGTGGTGCCGCCGCTGCCCAGCAGCAGACATCCCCGGGCGGCGAACTCCCGCAACGCTGCGCCCACCGCGTACTGATGAGCCGGACCTCCGCTGGGTACTACCGACACACAGACGACCGGGACGTTGGCCTGCGGATACATCCACTTGAGCGGTACCCAGACGCCGTGATCCAGCCCGCGCCGGCTGTCGCGGCCGGCGTCGATTCCGGCACCTTGGAGCGCGTCGCAGACCCTCGCTGCCAACGCTGGATCGCCCGGCGAGGGGTATTCGCAGGCGTTGAGCCGCGCGCCGAATCCACTGAAATCATGCATGGTCGCCGGTTGCCCGCCACTGCTCACCGACGTCGTTCCGGTGGCCCAGTGTGCCGACATGCAGATGACCGCCTCGGGTTGCGGAATTTGTTCGCCCAGGTCTTGCAGGAAACGCGTGGTCTCGTCTTCCGCCAGCGCCATGGTTGGCGCACCGTGTGACACAAACAGCGTCGGTAATCGCGCCTGCATCGATTCTCCTCGTGTACGCTGCGCAATGGTACTGCATCGCCCCGGCAGCGGCGACTAACCATCGCGAATGTGTTACAAAAGATTAACGTTTCACTGAACGGTGACAGGCAGGGAACGATGCCGCATACGACGCACGTGCTGGGTTGGCGCGAATGGGTAGGTCTGCCGGAGCTCGGCATAGATAGATTAAAGTGCAAGGTCGACACCGGTGCGCGCAGTTCAGCGTTGCACGCGTACTTTGTCGAGCCCTTCAGCGAAAACGGCCGTGCCCGCGTCCGGTTTGGCATTCACCCGCTGCAACGGCGCAGTAAACCGGAGATCGTCTGCGTGGCCGATGTGCTGGACGAACGTATGGTGAGCGATTCCGGCGGACATCGGGAGAATCGCATCGTTATCGCGACACCGATAGTGCTCGGCGCCAGCTCGTGGGCCGTGGAAATCACCCTGACCGACCGTGATACCATGCGCTTCAGAATGCTGCTCGGGCGCACTGCCATCAACTGCCGCTACGTCGTCGACCCAAGCGCATCTTACCTCGCCGGTAAACCGCAGCTGAGCAATACGTCGTCATGAGAATAGCGATTCTGTCGCGTAATCCGAAACTGTATTCGACCCGCCGCCTGGTGGAGGCCTGCGAGGCGCGTGACCATGAGGTCAAGGTTCTCAACACGTTGAAGTGTTACATGGACATCGCCTCGCACCGTCCCAGCATTCACTACAACGGCGTGGAGTTGGAACCGTTCAACGCCGTTATTCCGCGCATCGGTGCGTCAGTGACGTTTTACGGTGCTGCGGTATTGCGGCAATTCGAGATGATGGGTGCCTATCCGCTCAATGAATCGGTGGCGATTACCCGTTCGCGCGACAAGTTGCGCTCTCTGCAGATTCTCGCCCGCGCCGGCATCGGCTTGCCGTTGACCGGATTTGCCAACAGGCCGGACGATACCAAGGATCTGATCCGCCTGGTTGGCGGTGCGCCGCTGGTGGTGAAAATGCTCGAAGGCACGCAAGGCAAAGGCGTGGTGCTGGCGGAAACGCAGAAAGCGGCGGAAAGCCTTATCGACGCATTCAAGGGTCTGCACGCACATTTCCTGGTGCAGGAATACATCAAGGAAGCCGGCGGCGCGGATGTTCGCTGCTTCGTGATTGGTGGAAAGGTCGTCGCGGCGATGAAACGCCAGGCACCCGTCGGTGAATTCCGCTCCAATCTGCATCGCGGCGGTACCGCCTCTTTGATCAAGCTCACGCCGGAGGAGCGCTCCACCGCTACCCGGGCGGCCAAGAAAATGGGTTTGAACGTAGCCGGTGTGGATCTGCTGCGCTCCAATCACGGATCGGTGGTCATGGAAGTGAACTCCTCGCCGGGTCTGGAAGGTATCGAATCCGCTACCGGTAAAGACGTCGCCGGCCTGATCGTGAAATTCATCGAAGAGAACGCCAAGAGCAACCGCACGAGGACTCGTGGCAAAGGCTAGCGCCAGCCCGCATGTTGCACTGAGCCGCGCGACCGTGAACGAACCTTTGACAATCAACGGCACGACTATCCGACCGGGTCAGCGGCTGACGCTGGACATCCCGCTGCCGCAGCTCTATACACATACACCGATGACCATGCCCGCACATGTGGTGTGCGGCAAACGCGATGGCCCGCGACTGTTCGTGTGCGCCGCCCTGCACGGGGACGAGCTGAATGGTGTGGAAATCATCCGCCGCGTGCTGCAACTGCGTGCACTGCAGCGGCTTCGCGGCACGCTGGTCGCCATTCCGATGGTCAACGTCTACGGAGTGATTCATCATTCACGTTACCTGCCCGACCGACGCGATCTGAATCGCTCGTTTCCGGGCTCCGAACGCGGCTCGCTTGCGTCGCGGCTCGCCGAACTGTTCATGAGCGAAATCGTGGCTAACTGCACGCACGGCATCGATCTGCATACCGGCGCGGGTCATCGTGCCAACCTGCCGCAGGTTCGCGGCAACCTGGAGGATGCGCAAACCGCGAGCCTGGCAAAATTATTCGGCGTTCCGGTGCTGATCAATTCGCGCATCCGTGACGGTTCGTTGCGCGAGGCTGCTGCCGAATGCGGCATACCCATGCTGGTGTACGAAGCCGGCGAAGCGCTGCGTTTCGACGAGCTGAGCATCCGCCCGGGTGTGCAGGGTATCGTTAACGTGATGCGCGCGCTGGGCATGCTGCAGCGCTCGCGGCGAAAAACGCCACCGCGCGAACCTTTCATTGCCAACAGCAGTTCGTGGGTTCGCGCGCCACAAAGCGGCATCCTGCGTACCGTCGTGGGTCTGGGCGCGCGCGTAAGCCCACAAGACCACCTGGGCGTGGTCGCCGACCCGTTCGGGGAAGAGGAGAGCGAAGTGCGTGCGCAGTCCGGCGGGATTGTCATCGGGCGCACCAATCTCCCGCTGGTGCACGAGGGCGAAGCCGTGTACCACATCGCACGCTTCGACGATACACACGAGGTTGCCGAGCAGGTCGAAGCATTTCAGAGCAGTCACGAAGAGGCGCTGGAAGCCGACACCGAACCGGGGATCGTTTGAAAGAAACCCCCTCTCACACCCGGCCTTCTCCCAGAGGGAGAGGGGCAGATCAGATCACTCCTCGGTGTTGTAGCGGCTCGCCATACCGGTTGCACTGCGCAGGCGCGCCTCCCTGCGTTCCACGCGGTCCTGGCGCCGTCGCGCGCGGCGTACCTGATAGATCCGCGTCAACTTCAGACTCCAGCGGTACCCGAGCCACGCGCCGAGAATCGTCCAGGGTACGCAACCGACGAACAACGGAATCCCGAACACCTCGAACAGGTTGACGATATAGATCCACACGGTATGGAAAGCGCCGGCATCGACGGGCAGCGATTGGTGGAAACGGTCGGCGAACGTCGCGTAACCGCGCAGCTCGTCCCAGCGGCCGAGCATCACGCGGCCGGTGACGATGTAGGCGTAGTAAACGAACGGCGCGGTAACCGCATTTGTCACCCACGTCCAGGCGAGCGCCACAATGAGATTGAAGTCGAAGCGACTGTGCAACGCACGCAACCCTATCCACAGCACCCCGACGATGGCCATCTGAATACCGACCGTCGGGGTCAACGCCACCAGCATCCCTATAAACACACCCCGCGCGGTGTACTCCGGGGGGTGCGGGCTGCGGAACAGCGGTATCAGCAGACGCCGCCGAAAGATGGCCTGCATACGTCGCAGTTGCCGCCTGAGCATATCGTGTTATGTCTCGTCGGCCTGCGGCATCAACGCCTCAGCGGCGCCGTGCCCGCCGTGCCGCCGTGCGCAGCCGCAACGCATTCAGCTTGATGAATCCCTCCGCATCTTTCTGATCGTAAGCGCCGTGGTCTTCCTCGAACGTGACGATGCTCTCGTCGAACAGACTGTCGCGTTCGGAACGGCGCCCTACCACCGTGACGTTGCCTTTGTAGAGTTTCAGGCGCACCTCACCGTTCACGGGTTCCTGCGAACTGTCGATGAGCGCCTGCAACATCTCGCGCTCAGGCGAGAACCAGTACCCGTTGTACACCAGTTTCGCATAACGCGGCATGATCTCGTCTTTCAAATGAGTGGCTTCGCGGTCCAGGGTAATTGACTCCATCGCCCGGTGAGCTCGTAACATCACGGTGCCCGCCGGCGTTTCGTAACAGCCCCGCGACTTCATGCCGACGTAGCGGTTCTCGACAATGTCCAACCGCCCGACCCCGTTGGCGCCCGCCAGCGTGTTCAGCCTTGCCATCACCTGCGCAGGTGTCAGCGACTCGCCGTCCAGCGCAACGATATCACCCCGAACGAACGTCAACGTGGTATAGGTCGGCACATCGGGTGCTTGTTCCGGCGCCACCGACCATCGCCACATGTCGTCGGACGGCTCGCTCCACGGGTCTTCCAGCTCACCGCCCTCGTACGAAATGTGCAGCAGATTGGCGTCCATCGAGTACGGCGAGCGGTTGCCGCGTTTCTGTTCCACCGCGATGTCGTGCTCGGCCGCGTAGGCCAGCAGGCGCTCGCGCGAACTCAGATCCCACTCGCGCCAGGGGGCGATAATACGGACATCGGGATTCAGCGCATAGGCACCGAGTTCGAAGCGGACCTGGTCGTTGCCCTTGCCGGTCGCTCCGTGCGATACCGCGTCGGCACCGGTTTGCGCGGCAATCTCGACCAGCCGCTTGGCGATCAGCGGCCGCGCGATCGAGGTGCCGAGCAGATACTCGCCCTCGTAAACAGCGTTGGCGCGGAACATGGGAAACACGAAATCGCGCGCGAATTCCTCACGCAGATCCTCGATGAATATCTCTGTCACACCGAGCGCCTGCGCCTTGGCTCGCGCCGGCTCCACCTCTTCGCCCTGGCCTATATCGGCCGTGAAGGTAACCAATTCGCAGCGGTATTGCTCCTGCAGCCATTTGAGGATCACCGAGGTATCAAGACCGCCGGAATAGGCAAGTACCACTTTGCTGATCGCCGCCATCGGATTCTCCGCCGTGCCGTCCAGGGTGGACGAGAATTAGGTAAAACTATTAATTCTACACTAGCACCGACCCCATTTCGGGGCGTAAAGAAGCCATCCTATCGGCCGACAACATCGCAACATGACCCTGCGGTGATCCATGGCGGAACTGACCCGAGCGACACTGGAAATTCTGATCGTCGAGCCCTCCGAAACCCAGGCGAAGATCATCACTCGTGCATTGCACAAAGCCGGCGTTCGGCATGTATGCGAAGCACGCAGCGGCCGCCAGGCACTGGAAGAGATGCAGTACGCGATACCGGACATGATGGTCAGTGCACTGCATCTGCCCGACATGACCGCCAGCGAACTGGTGCAGAAGGTGCAGGCCATGCCGACACCGGAGCGGGTTGCGTTTGTGTTGATCTCCAGCGAGACGCGGTTGCGCTACCTCGAACCCATCCGCCAGGCGGGTGCGGTAGCGGTACTGGGCAAACCGTTTGCCACCCAGGAACTTGACCTCGCGCTGGATGCCGCCCTCGATCTCGCCGATCGCGCGCGGTTGGCGCTGCCCGACTGCGAGCTGCATCGCCACAACGTGTTGATTGTCGATGACATGGACCTGGCGCGCAGATACATCCGCCGCGTCCTGCAGGCTCTCGGTTTCGAGCACTTCAGCGAAGCCGCCAACGGGCGCGTGGCGATGGAGGCGATGAACCGCCAGCAGTTCGATCTCATCGTCACCGACTACAACATGCCGGAAATGGACGGCTGCGAACTGGTGCAGTCGATTCGCGAGCGCGATGCGACGATCCCGATCCTGATGGTGACCAGTGAAAACGATGACAGCCGGTTGAGCGCAGTCGAGCAGGCGGGAGTATCGGCGATCTGCGACAAACCGTTCGCGCCCGCGCACGTCAAAGCTCTCGTACAGCGCGTGCTGCAGGCAGCCTAGCCTGCATATCGGCAAGTCCCAGAATTACCTGGATCCCCCTCATCCCAATCCTTCTCCCCCGGGGGAGACCTTTGCATATTCCCTCTCCCTTGAGGGAGAGGGCTAGGGTGAGGGTGGTAAGCGCTTGATTTGACTCCCCCTCACCCTGACCCTCTCCCCCAGGGAGAGAGGGGATGACTAATTTTACAAAAGGTCTCCCTCTCCCTCCTCTGGGAGAGGCCCAGGGGTGAGGGTTCTTCAAGCGA
>Ga0224508_10000851_pt1 | contig 28324 bp, 18 predicted proteins | sample SF_Jan12_sed_USG_4_FD_170157 | JGI IMG/M metagenome (GOLD analysis project Ga0224508, IMG submission 170157) | Sediment microbial communities from San Francisco Bay, California, United States - SF_Jan12_sed_USGS_21 | ecosystem: Environmental > Aquatic > Marine > Sediment | place: USA...
CGATCTACTGTCTATTCGCGGGACGTTGGGTCGTCGCTTTCCACCGCGGCATGAGCTTTCTTCCCGATCTTGGGATCATCCGGGAGCTGTTCCGTTTCGGCCTGCCGGCCGGCGTTCAGGGCGTCGCGATGAACGTCGGCGGCGTGCTTCTTCTCCGGTTCATCGGGTCGCTCGAGGCGAGTGGGGAGGCCCAGGCGGCCTACGCGATCGGCTATACCGAGCTCTTTTCCCTCGTCACGTGGACCTCGGTGGGTCTCATGGGTGCCGCGGCCGCGGTCGCGGGGCAGAACCTCGGCGCCGGCCAACCCGATCGCTCGCTACAGGGGGTCCGGGTGGCCTCACGCATCGGGCTCTCGGTGGCCACGTTCATCGGCATCCTGTTCCTGGCGATGCCGCGCCTTCTGCTCAACGCATTCGGGATGGACGATCCCGCCGTCGTCGAGATCGGCGTCCAGTTGCTGGCCTATCTGGCCGTATCCGGCCTCTTCATCACGGTCGCGTTGACGTACACCGGCGGGCTTCAGGGGACGGGTGACACCCGCAGCCCGCTCTACATCTCCATCGTCTCGCAGCTGATCATCCCGCTCGGGATGTGCTGGATCATCCAGCGAGTGTCGACTCTCGAGGCGCACCACATCTGGATGGCGATCGTGCTGGGGCACGTGACGCGGAGCGTTCTCAGCGTCTTTCGGTTCCGGCAGGGAGACTGGCGCGACATTCAGGTGGATATCGGCTGATGCGGCCCTTCGACGCGTTTAAGCAGAACGTCGCGAATAGCTGACGAGCCGACTCAGTGATCCGCGCGCGTCGAGGAGCGGGCGGGGTGGGTCATCAGGGCACCCGGGATGGTGCTGAGCCATTCCATTGTCTGTTCCGCGGGTCCCCCCGGCCGCTTGCGGGCCCGGAGCCGTTCGAGAGCGATCAACTCGTTGAGCCCATCGATCTCGGTCTGCATCGACCGACGCACGGCGTTGATGAGGGATTTCCCATAGGCGAGGCCGACCAACATGCCGACCGCGAATGTCGCACCCGTTACCAGAAGAATCGGAAGCATTGTACGGCCATGGCGCGCATGCCTGAACCGGCACCTGCATACATCCTCCCGTGCGCGCGTGGACGTGAACCATGGTCCTGGGCGCGCGATTCCGCCAGACCGGGCGGGTGCGACGGCCGACGAGCCTCCCGCATCAGGGACGCAGGCCTCGCCCACTCACCTGGCGCTCCCGCATCGGGAGGTCGATCCGCGATGGGCGCGAGACGTCACGGTGGACGGTCAATACCGGCACCGACCCGTCCCTCGGGTATCGCAGGAACGTGCCGTCGTCCGCGCCCGCTATCGCCACGCGGATTCGGTGGCCCTCCAGAATCAGGGCCGACGTCGCCCACAGGTCGAACTCGATCTCGGCCACCTGGCCCGGCACGAGGGGGTGTGCGTCGGCGCGTAGCTCGCTTCGGTGTGGTCCGTACTTTCGGTACAGCGGGGGGTCATCCGTGACCCTGCGGGTGATCGCGCGGAGCTGCCCTTCGGTCAGATACGCCACCGTCCCGTCGGGGGCGACATCCTCCAGGTAGACGATGAACGCGCCGTCGGTCTCGGTCGACGCGACGTGCAGGGTCACGACGGGATGTCCCGTGATCTCGACGTCGGCGGCCATCGGGGCGCTCGTGTAGGTGAGCAGCTTCGCGTCTTCCTGCGCTCGATCGCCGTAGATCACGTCGCCGGCACCGCCGTTCGTCGCCCACCGGTTCTGGCTGCCCGTCGTCGCGGTGAAATCGACCGTGTACGAGTCCGAAGCGTCGGGCGAGGACGGCCATTCTTCGACGAGCCGCCCTTCCGACCCGAAGAACCAGCTCCGCGTCTCGAAACCGTCGGGTGGCCAGACGTCGGTCCGGGTCCACTCGCCAGCGCCCATGGTGTAGTAGTTGATCTCGGTCGGCGTGACCCCGGTGCCGTCCTCCTTCAAGTGCGCGTCGAAGAACTCCACCAGGCCAGCGAACTGCTCCGCGGCGTCTGGCGAGACCGGGGTGTCGACGGGGAGGAAAGGGTCCGTGTCGTTCCCCGCGCCGTGGTCCCAGGCACCGATGTAGACCTGCTGCGGATTGTCGATCGTGTTGTAGCGTCCGAGCGTACCGTTCACGGTCGCGGCGTCCTGCCAGCCGACCCGGATGAACATCGCGGCCCCCGACGCCTCGATCTGCGGCAGGTGGCCGGACGGGCTCCGCCGGTGCCCCACGTTCGTCTCTCCGAACGGGCCGAACGGATCGTCGCGGAACGAGTATTCGAGCGCCGACTCGAACGGCACCGTGTTCGCGGCATGCTCGGCCACCGCCTGTATCAGGAGCAGGCCGGAGGTGTCCGCGTCGACCGGTTTCACGCCCGTCACGATGTCCAGCAGATCGTTGCACTCATCGTCCGTCGCGTCCGCGAGCCCGCAGATGTCGTTCTGATCCATCATCGCCACCGAGCGGGACCATCCCTCCAGAAACCCGATGTCCAGGACGCCGCCCGGAAAGACCAGGTGGCCGAAGTTGTCAAAGTCGTTGAAGAGCGGGGCGACGGCCTTCACCGCCGGGTGGTTGTTGACGGTCAGCATCTCCGCGGTGTTTCCGGCGTAGGAGACGCCGTACGCACCCACGCGTCCGTTCGACCATGGCTGCGCGATGATCCAGTCCACGATCTCCCCGTAGTCCCGGACCTCCTCCTCCGCGAGCTCGAAACGCCGCTCGCCGAAGCTCGCCCCGCTCCCCCGCGCGTCGACGATGACGAGCGCGTACCCGGCGTCGTTGAACCGGCCCGCTTCGGCGTAGTTCGACACCTGTTCGAGAGGCGCGTCCACCCGAGCCTGGGCGCGCCAGTACCGCGTCGCGCGCATGACGGTCGGCAACCGCTGTCGCCGCTCGAGTCCCTCGGGCAGCCACACGTCGATCGCGATCCGGACTCCGTCGCGCATCTCCACGTAGAGCGCCTGATTCCGTTTCATGGGAGCGGCCTCGCCGGCCCGCGGTGGCGCCTCCTCCCCACCACAGGCTGCCACCAGGGTGGCGACGAGCACGCCGATCACGGCGTTCAGACCGCTCGTTCGATGTCGCTTCTGCATCGACTCGCTCCTTACGGATCCGGCGTTGGCCACCGTAGTCTCGCTCCTGCGGGTCCTCGACGGGTGCCGTAAACTCCACTCTCGGCCCGTGTCGCGTCGACCCTCTCTCGCCCTCACCCGGAGGACCCGCTTGTCGGACGCCAGGACGGTTCGTGAAGCACTCGCCGGCGACGACGACGCGATCGCCTTCGCAGCGCCCGATCGCGACGCCCTCACGTATGCGGGACTGCGCGATCTCGTGGAGTCCACGGCCGAAGCACTCAACTCCAGGGGAATCGGTCGGGGCGACCGGGTGGCCATCGTGCTTCCCAACGGTCCCGAGATGGCCTCCGCGTTCGTGTCGATCGCTTCCGCCGCGACGACCGCGCCCCTCAATCCGGCGTACCGCGAGGCAGAGTACGACTTCTACCTGGCCGACCTGGGCGCGAAGGCGCTCGTCGTGCTCGAAGGCTCGGATTCAGAGGCGGTGACGTGCGCGGCCCGCCTCGGGATCCCGGTGCTCGAGCTCAGGATCCCCGCTGGCGCCCCGGCGGGTCGCTTCGAGCTCACCGGGGACGGGACGACGGGCGCGGCGGACGGCGGGTGGGCGACGGCCGACGATGTCGCGCTCGTCCTCCACACGTCCGGCACAACCTCGCGACCGAAGATCGTTCCGCTCGCGCATCGGAACGTGTGCGCCTCCGCGGCCAACATCCGGGCTACGCTGGGGCTCGGCGCGGACGACCGGTGCATGAACGTCATGCCGTTGTTCCACATTCACGGTCTCATGGCGGCGACGCTCGCGCCGCTCGGCGCCGGTGCATCGATCTACTGCACCCCGGGGTTCAACGCGCTTCGCTTCTTCTCCTGGCTCGACGACGCCCGGCCGACGTACTACACGGCGGTCCCGACGATGCACCAGGCCATTTTGACGCGGGCGGAGCGCAACCGCGACGTGATCGAGCGCGCGGCACTCCGCTTCATCCGGTCCTCCTCGTCCTCGCTTCCGCCGCAGGTGATGGCCGAGCTCGAGTCGGTATTCGGCGCCCCGGTGGTCGAGGCATACGCCATGACCGAGGCGTCCCACCAGATGACGTGCAATCCGCTCCCGCCGGGCGAGCGGAAGCCCGGTACGGTCGGGCCGGCAGCCGGTCCGGACGTCGCGATCATGAACGAGGCAGGGGCTCTCCTCGAGGCCGGTGAGGTCGGCGAGATCGTCATCCGCGGGCCGAACGTGACCGACGGGTATGAGAACAACCCGACGGCGAACGCCGAAGCCTTCACCTCGGGCTGGTTCCGGACCGGTGACCAGGGGGTGATGGACGCGGAAGGCTACGTCACGATCACCGGGCGGCTGAAGGAGATCATCAACCGCGGCGGCGAGAAGATCTCTCCCAGAGAAGTCGATGACGCCCTCATGGACCACCCGGCGATCCAGCAGATCGTGACGTTCGCGGTGCCGCACGAGCGTCTCGGTGAGGAGGTCGCGGCCGCGTGTGTCCTCCGCGATGGGGCCGAGGCGACGCCCGAGGAGATCCGCGAGTTCGCGGGGGCGTGCCTCGCGAGCTTCAAGGTGCCGAAGACCGTGCTGATCCTTGACGAGATCCCGAAGGGGCCCACCGGCAAGCTGCGGCGGATCGGGATGGCCGAGCAGCTGGGTCTGGCGTGAGGATCTGCATCTACGGCGCCGGAGCCATCGGCGGGTATCTGGGAGTGCAGCTGTCTCTCGCTGGCGAAGACGTTTCCCTCGTCGCACGCGGACCGCACCTCGAGGCGATGAAATCGAACGGCCTGAGGCTCCGCATCGGCGAGGAGGAGCGGGTCGCGCGCCCGATCTGCACGGACGACCCCTCGACGCTCGGACCGCAGGACTACGTGCTCGTCACCCTCAAGGCACACTCGGTCCCCAGCGTCGTGGACGCCATGCAGCCGCTTCTGGGGCCGCAGACCGCCGTGGTCACGGCGTCGAACGGGGTGCCGTGGTGGTACTTCTACGGTCTCGAGGGAGAGTGGGAGAACCACCGCCTCGAAACCGTCGACCCGGGTGGCGCGCAGTGGGACGGGATCGGCCCCGAGCGGGCGATCGGCTGCGTGGTCTATCCGGCGACGGTCGTCGAGGAGCCCGGTGTCATCCGCCACGAGTACGGAAACCGGTTCACGCTCGGAGAGCCCACAGACGACAGGACCGACCGGGTGACTCGGCTGAGCGAAGCGCTCCAGAAGGCCGATCTCAAGGCGCCGATCAAGACCATTCGGGACGAGATCTGGCTCAAGCTCTGGGGCAACCTCGCGTTCAACCCGATCAGCGCGCTCACGGGCGAGACGCTCGACGTGGTCGCGACCGAGCCGGGGACGAGGGGCGTGGCCCGGGCCATGATGGAAGAGGCCAAGGAGATCGCCGAGGCGCTGGGGGCGAGGTTCCGCGTGTCAATCGAGCGCCGGATCGACGGCGCCGCCGGAGTGGGAGCGCACCGCACATCCATGCTCCAGGATCTCGATCTGGGCCGCCCGATGGAAATCGACGCTCTGGTCGCGGCGGTGCAGGAGCTGGGGCGTCTCGTCGGAGTCGAAACCCCGACGATCGACACGGTGCTCGCCCTCGTTCAGCAGCGAGCCCGGGTCGCTGGCCTGTACTGAGGGCCTACCCCCCGAAGAGTGCGATCCCGAAGACACGTGCCGCGATCAGAATCCCGGTGAGTCCCGTGAACACGAACAGGCTGAACCCACCGAACCAGCGATCGAAGCGCGACGGATAGAAGACCCGGTCCTCCTTCGGGATGACCCGGAGGCAGTAGTACAGGTTCAGGTAGTAGATGACGGGTGCGACGAACGCCGCGAGGGCCGACGCCACCAGGACCAGGAACACGGGGCGCGGCACGAAGGCGATGAAGACGACCGACGCGATCAACGAGTAGAACATCGTCATCCGGTAGATGTTGTACTCGGAGTACCAGACGCGGACATGGTCGCGAGTCGACAGATCGCGTCGTGCGACACCCTTCAGACGCGCCGTGCCGCGAAACAGGTTCCGACAGCAAGCGCCCACGATTCTCGGCCACCCGTCGAAGTAGTTGAAGGCGGTCGAGAACGTGGCCGCGAGAGCTCCGACGACGAAGACCCCCATCATCCAGGGTCCCACGCTCAGCGTGAACATGCCGGCGATCTCGCCCATCACCTGCGTGCCGGACACCTCGCTGGGGTAGAGCCACATCGCGGCGAGCAGCAGGAAGATCGCGGCGAGCACGAACGAGATCACGTGACCCGCGCGGAAGTCCCAGAGCCCGATCCGGAACCAGCGGCGGCAATACTCCTTCGCGTGGGGTGAGAGCTTCGAGACGTCGATCGTGAGATCGTCCAGGTCTCCCTCGAACGGATCGAACGGCGTTGCCAATCCTGCCCTCTCGAGACGCGGACGGACTTTGCTCATCCCTGCCCGCTTGGCTTTTCCCCACTCGGACGCCTGCAGCGAAACGTCGATCCCCGTGGGGAGCAGCCCGAGGAACGACGCGATGACGAGCCAGGATCCGTCGGGGAAGTCGACCAGGAAGAAATGCCCCATCTCGGCCAGAGGCGCGGGCTGCACCAGGTAGACCGCGAGCGTCGAGGCCACGAGCACCCCCGCCAGAAACTTCGCGGATCCTTCGATGACCGCGTAGCGGCCCCGCAGGATCACGATGACGGACAGGAGGCCGAGAGCCAGCGCGTAGATCTCGAGGGACAGTCCGAGACCGAGCTCCTCCGAGAACAGGTAGTACAGGACAGCGGCCGCCGCGATCAGGCGCCCGGCCTGTCCGATCGCGCACTGGATGATCGTCGTGACCAGGACGTACCATAGCGGCCACTTCCTCCACGCCGTCGAATATGCTTCGAGCAGGCTCTTTCCGGTCGCGTTGGTAAACCGGAAGGCCATCTCGAAGCCGTAGTACTTGAAGATGTAGGCGACCGGTAGACACCAGAGCAGCGCGTACGCGAACCGACCACCGGCCGTCGGAGCGGTGACGAGGTGGCTGGTCCCGATCCCGGTCATCATCAGGATCATTCCGGGCCCGAAGTGAGCGAGGAGGTCGCGAGGCCGGAGCGACGGGAGCTCGAAGGTCTCGAGCTCGGCAAGCGCTTCGGGATACACCGGAGGCGTCGCGTCGGGCGGGCTCGTCTGGGCCATTCGGTGACTCCGGCGGCTTCGAGGGATGGAGCAACGTCTTGAGGCCGTGCGAAACGAGCAAGACGCTGGTAGCGTCCGGAACCGCCACCACCACCCGAGGTCACCATGTCCAGACGCTTCCTCCCCGCCCTGTTCCTATCGGCCGTCGTCGCGGCGTGTGGCCGCGCTACGCCCGACAATCCGGCCGACTTGATTCTCCTCAACGGCAACGTGCACACGATGGACGAAGCGCGACCGACGGCCGAGGCGATCGCGATCCGTGGCGAGCACATCGTGGCGGTCGGCTCGAACGGGGACGCGACCGCCCTCCAGGGCACCGACACCCGGGTGATCGACCTCGGTGGAGCGTTCGTTTCGCCCGGATTCAACGACGGGCACGTCCACGTCGAGGGCACCGGAGCCCTGATCGTCGGCGTGAACCTGCTGGACGTGCACGAGCCGGTGGCCTTCGCCGAGCGGATCGAGGGGGCGGCCGGCCGGCTGCCCGAGCGGAGCTGGATCACCCGGGGCGACTGGGGCGCCTACGAGCAGTGGGAGGCCGGATCCACGGGGCGCGAGGGGGACGCCAGCGGGCAGGCCGAAGGGCCCTTCACACCTCACCGGGACCTCATCGACGCGACGACCTCGAATCACCCGGTCCTGGTGAACCGCTTCGATCGCTCGATGTTTCTCGCCAACAGCCTCGCCCTCGAGCTGGCCGGGATCGACGAGTCGACCGCGGTACCCGCCGGCGGGACGATCGGGCGCGACGCTGACGGGCGACTCACCGGGATCCTGACCGGGTCCGCGGTGGCGCTCGTGCGCGGCGCCATGACGGCAAAGTCATTCGAGCAGAGGCTGACCGAGGTCCGGGCGGTGCTGCAGGAAGCTCGCGAAGGGGGCGTCACGACCATCCAGGACATCACCTCGTCGGAACAGCTTCGTGCCTACCAGGAGCTCAAACGACGCGGGGAGCTGACCGCCCGCATCAACATCCGACCCTCGCTCGACAACGTGACGCACACCGGGGGCCTCGGGATCTCGCGGGGGTTTGGCGACGACTGGCTTCGGTTCATCGGCTACAAGGCGTGGGTGGACGGCATCATGGGTGGGTCGAGCGCGATGTTCTATGAGCAGTACGACCACGCCCCCGGGAACTTCGGCATCGTCCGTCAGATCATGCTGCCCGAAGGGGTCGAAGGCCTGGCGCTGTCGCTCGGCCGCGACCAGAGCTACACGGAGTTCCCGAAGGGCAATCTCCAGATCCTCATCGAGGAATCGATCGCGACCGGGATCCCGCCCCACGTGCACGCGATCGGCGACAAAGCGGTGAGCATCCTCCTCGACGTGTTCGACACCGTGCTGGCGGAGAACGAGATGATCGACTCGGATCACCGGTGGCGAATGATCCATGCTCAGGTGGTGGATCAGGACGACTTCGACCGCTTCGGAGAACTCAACCTCGTCGCGGAGGTGAATCCGTATCACATCTCCGACGACATGCGCTGGATGGAGGAGCGAATCGGGAGCGAGCGTTCGCGAGGCGCCTACGCGTTTCGGGACCTGAAGGACGCCGGAGCGGTCCTCGTGTTCGGGAGCGACAGTCCGGGGACGAATGCGGCTCGATACTTCCTGAGCCCGATCTACGGGCTATACGCGGCCGTCAGCCGACAGACCCTGGGTGGCGAACCCGCCGACGGGTGGTTTCCCGAGCAGCGCCTGACGATCGAGGAGGCGATGGAAGCCTACACGAAGAACCCGGCGTGGGCTTCGTTCGAGGAAGACCTCAAGGGCACGCTCGAGCCGGGGAAGCTGGCCGACATCGCGGTCTTCGATACCGACCTGATGGTGGCCGGACGCGAAGACCCCGCTCGCCTGCTCGATGCGAAGGTCCTCTATACGATCGTGGGCGGCGAAGTGGTGCACGAAGGCGGGCTCTAGAAGGCGCTTCCGGCTCGGCACCCGTCCGTCAGGCGGTGCCGGCCGGTGACCCCGCCGGACCGCGGTCGGCGCGCGTGAGGAAGACGGCGGCGACCACGTCAGCCGTCACGTTCCCCACCGTGATGAACATGTCGACGACCAGGTCGAGCGCGATGAGGATCCCGATCCCTTCGATGGGCAGACCGAGCGACATGTAGACGGGCGTCATGACGAGCAGCCCACCGCTCGGGATCCCCGGGGAGTAGAAGCTCAGCAGCCCGATCGCGCCCGCGATCGCGACGTACTCGGCCGGCCCGAGTTGAATCCCGTACAGCATCGCCACGAAGTACGTGCCTGTCGTGCGACCGATCGGCGAGGACCACTTGAAGACCGAGACCGCCACCGGAAGCACCATCCCCGAGACCTGAGATCGGAGCTTGAGCTGTTCGACGGCCGCGAACATCGCCGGAAGCGATGCGAGAGACGAGCGAGTGCTGAACCCCACTGCCTGGACCGGGCCGAGAGCCCGCGCGAGGTCGCGAAGACCGATGCGACCGAACGCCACGGCGATCGGGTAGAGCCCTGCGGTGGCGAGCAGTATCAGTCCGCAGGCGACGACGACGGCGTACCCCATCGCCCCCGCGGCCGTCGCCCCCATCCGCGCGGCCAACGGCAGCATCAGCGCGAAGACCCCGATCGGCGCCAACGCCAGGACCCACTCGATCACGACGAACATCGCGTCTCTGATCGATCTGAAGAACCCGACGAGCGCGTCGCGGCTTTCGGTCGGGATCCGCCGCGCCGCGAACGCGAAGATCGCCGTGAACACGATCAGCGGCAGCATCGCGCCGTCCACCGCGGCGGCCAGTGGGTTGGACGGCACGAGGCCGACCAGCCAGTCCCGGAACGGTGGGAGGCCGACTTCGGTCACGGCCGCCGAGGCGGTCGTCTCCCTGAGCGCCTGCGCCGTCGCGGGATCTATCTGGATGAGGCCGAGCAGGGGCGGCGCCAGCACGACCGTGAACGCACACCCGACCGCTACCATCACCCCGAACAGAGCCATCGTCCTGGCTCCGAGGCTCGCTACGCCGTCGCTTCCTTCGCCGGCGATCGTCACCATCAGGAGCGACACGACCAACGGGACCACGGTCATGCGGATCGCGTTGACCCAGATGGAGCCGATCGGTTCCACGATGGCCGGGATCCACGTAACGAACGCGGCGTCGCCCTGGTACAGCGACAGGGCGATGCCGATCAACAGGCCGAGCACGAGCCCGATCAGCACACGCGTGGTGAAGGACATGCCTCGAAGCTACGTGCTCATGCGAGGCGCGTGATACCTTCCCCACATGACAGTCGACATCGCCGTCGTTCTGGGCATCCTCGTTGCCGCCATGATCCTGTTCGTCACCGAACGAGTCCGGGTGGACGTGGTCGCGCTCATGGTGATGATCTCGCTGGCGCTGACGGGCATCCTGACGCCCGAGCAGGCGGTCTCGGGATTCAGTAATCCCGCTGTCATCACGGTCTGGGCCGTCTTCATCCTGAGCGGAGGACTCTCCCGGACCGGCGTCGCGGGGATGCTGGGGAAACAGGTGCTCCGCGTGGCCGGGGCCAGCGAGATCCGACTGATCATGGTGATCATGCTCGTCGCCGCCTTCCTCTCGGCGTTCATGAACAATGTCGGGGTCGCGGCCCTTTTGCTCCCCGTCGTGATGGACGTGGCGCGCCGCACGAACACCCCTCCGTCGAAGCTGCTGATTCCCCTGGCGTTCAGCTCGCTACTCGGCGGACTCACCACTCTGATCGGCACCCCTCCGAACATCCTGGTCGCGGCGGCCCTGACGGGTTCCGGCTTCGAGACGTTCGCCCTGTTCGACTTCACGCCCGTCGGCACGGCGGTAGTCGCCGCCGGCATTCTCTACATGGCGCTGGTCGGGCGCCGGCTTCTTCCATCGCGGGACCCGGTTCGCGACGCCCGCGCCGGACGGGACGATGTCGAGCTCGACGAAGTCTACGGTCTGCGGGAGCGGTTGTTCGCCCTCGACGTGCAGCCCGATTCGCCGCTCGTGGGGAAGAGCCTGGGCGAGACCCGGGTGGAGGGCGCCCTGGGGCTCCACGTGATGGGGATCATCCGGGACGACCGGACCGATCTGGCTCCCTCCCCCGACTTCCTCCTTGCCGCCGGCGACCGACTCGTCGTCCAGGGACCGGACGACTCGTTGAGGGAGATCGGGGCACGCGAGTATCTCGCACTCGAGACGGAGGAGGTGCCGCTCGAGGAACTGATCTCCGACGAGGTCCGTCTGGCCGAGGTGCACATATCCGAGGGCTCCGAGGTGATCGGGCGGACCCTGCGCGGCCTCGACTTCCGGCACCGGTTCGGCGGGTGCCTCGTGCTCTCGGTCTGGCGGGACGGCGCCCCGCTGCGGACCCATCTCGCGACGACCCGTCTGACCCAGGGCGACATCCTGCTCGTCCACGGATACAACGAGATGCTCGACCGGATCGGCGAATCGGCAGACTTCGAGGTCTCTCCGATCTTCGACCCACTGGTATACGAGATCGAGGGGCGCCTGATGTACTGCCGCGTGCCCGAGGACTCGCCCCTCGTGGGGCAGACGCTCTCGGAGAGCCGGCTCGGCGACGTCTTCAGTCTCGGGATCATGGGGATCGAACGGGGAGGGACCAAGGAGCTGATCCCGCTGCCCGAACACCGGCTGGAGGCGGGCGATCGCCTGCTCGTGAAGGGACGACCCGAAGACCTCGACACCGTCGAGGGACTCTGGGGGCTGCCCGTGGACACCAGCACGACGCGCGACTTCGCGGACCTCGAATCCGACGACGTCTGCCTCGCCGAACTGGTGCTTTCGCCTCGATCGACTGTCGCCGGGCGGACGCTCGTGGACGTCCGTTTTCGTGACCGCTTCGGGATGAACGTGGTGGCGGTGATGCGGGGCGGGACCGTGTATCGCGACCTCCGCTACTTCCCGCTCCGCTTCGGGGACGCGCTGCTGATCCACGGCCCGCGGGGCAAGCTCGAGCTGCTAGCGGACGATCCCGACTTCCTGATCATCACGGGGGAGGTCGAGGAAGTGCCGCTCACCCGGAGGGCGCCCCTGTCCGCACTCCTGATGGCGGGCGTCGTGGGCTCGGTCATCGCCGGCTGGGTCCCGATCTACATCGCGGCCGTCACTGGCGCCGTGCTCATGGTGCTCACGCGATGTCTGACCATGGACGAAGCGTATCGGGCGATCGAGTGGCAGGCCGTGTTCCTGATCGCCGGCATGCTGCCGCTGGGACTCGCGCTCGGCGAGACGGGGGCCGCCGACCTGCTCACGCGCGGCGTCGTCGGGACCGTCGGGGGCCTCGGCCCGATCGCGGTGGTGGCCGCCCTCTACATCCTCAGCGCCATGTGCGCCCAGGTGATGCCCACCGCGGCCGTGGCCATCCTGGTGGCGCCGATCGCGTTGAACACCGCTGCCGATCTGGGGCTTTCCCCGCACGCGCTGATGATGACGGTGGCGTTGTCGGCCTCCGCCAGCTTCATGAGCCCGGTCGCGCACCCGGCCAACGTCCTCATCATGGGCCCCGGCGGGTACCGGTTCACGGACTACATCAAGGTCGGGCTGCCGCTGACGATCATCTGCCTGCTCGTAACGGTTCTCCTCCTGCCGATCTTCTGGCCGCTCACGCCCTGAGCCGGGTCTGGCCGGCACCCTCCGGATAACCCAGCTTTCACACCCCACTGTGGAAGCCCGCGCGCGCGCCTTACGAATCGTAGTGTCCGCGCATGGCCTGACGACCTGGAGGTATCCATGCGTTCCGCTGTACGTTCCGCATTCGCGCCGGCCCTCGTCGCTCTTTTCGTCTGCGCCGCCCCCGTGGTCGCGCAGAACGGCGCCCCCAAGAGCCTCTCCCTCGACATGTACATGGATCTGGAGCGGGTCTCGAACCCGCAGATCTCGCCCGACGGGAGTCAGGTGATCTACACGCGCGGCTGGATCGACAAGATCAACGACCGCTGGCGCTCGACCCTCTGGATCATGAACTCCGACGGCAGCCGCAAGCGCGAGCTGGTCGACGGGTCCGGCGCGATCTGGTCGCCCGACGGGACGCGAATCGCCTATACGGCCGACGGCGACCCGGAGGGATCGCAGATCTTCGTGAGATGGATGGACGCCGAGGGCGCGGCGACACAGGTCACGCGGCTCGAGAGCTCTCCGGGAGGGCTGCGCTGGGCGCCGGACGGGACGCAGATCGCCTTCTCGATGCTCGTCGAGGACGCCGAGAGCTGGACGGTCGACATGCCCGGGCGGCCGGACGGGGCCGAGTGGACGCAGGGCCCGAAGATCGTCACGCGGATGGACTATCGACAGGATCGCCGCGGGTTCATCGACCAGGGTCACACCCACATCTTCGTCGTCCCCGCGGATGGCGGAACGCCACGACAGCTCACGAACGGCTCGTGGAACCACCGCGGCGCCGAGTGGACCCCCGATGGAGCGGAGATCTTCTTCTCCTCGCTCCGCGAAGAGGACGCCGAATACAACTGGCGAGAGTCCGAGATCTACGCGGTCGACGTCGCGTCGGGCTCGATTCGGCAGGTGACCACCCGGCGAGGTCCGGACGGCGGCGCGTATCCGTCACCGGACGGCAGCCTGATCGCCTATTCCGGCCAGGACTGGAATGACGACACGTACCGGAACTCTCACATTTACGTGATGAACCCGGACGGATCGGGAGTTCGGCAGATCTCCGGCGACTTCGACCGGGGCCTGCGGGGAAGCCCGCAGCTTCGGTGGGCGCCCGACGGGAGCGGCGTGTACTTCAACGTCAGTCGCGAGGGAACGCGGAATCTCCACTTCGCGTCGTTCAATGGGGGGGTCACCGAGGTGACCACCGGTAATCACCTGCTGACTCTGTCTTCGTTCACGAACGGTGGTCGTGCCGTCGGCCTCCGGTCCGACCCGCACGAGCCCGGGGACATCGTCGGCTTCGATCTCGACGAGGCGGCGGGCGTCTCGCAGCTGACTCACGTGAACGACGATCTGCTCACGGGCCTCACGCTCGGCGAGGTGGAGGAGATCTGGTACAAGTCCGTCGACGATTGGGACATCCAGGGCTGGATCGTCAAGCCGCCGGACTTCGACCCCTCGAAGAAATACCCCCTCATGCTCTCGATCCACGGCGGACCGCACGGCATGTACGGTGTCGGCTTCAACTACGGGTGGCAGGAGCATGCCGCGAACGGGTACGTGGTGCTGTACACCAACCCGCGCGGCAGCGCCGGATATGGCACCGACTTCGGCAACGCGATCAAGAACGCGTATCCGTCCAAGGATTTCGACGACCTGATGGCCGGCGTCGACGAAGTGGTCGGGCGCGGCTACATCGACGAGAGCAACATGTTCGTCTACGGGTGTTCCGGCGGCGGCGTGCTCACCTCGTGGGTCGTAGGGCACACCGATCGGTTCACGGCCGCGTCGGCCAACTGTCCCGTAACGAACTGGCTGTCCTTCGTCGGCACCACGGACGGTCCCGGCTGGTACCGGAACTTCGAGCACTTCCCCTGGGACGATCCCACCGAGCACCTGCAACGCTCCCCGCTCATGTACGTAGGGAACGTGACGACACCCACGATGCTCATGACGGGAGAGAACGATCTCCGGACACCGATGCCGCAGACCGAAGAGTACTACCAGGCACTCAAGATGGAGCGAGTGCCGACTGCCATGCTCCGGTTCCAGAACGAATGGCACGGTACGAGCAGCACGCCGTCCAACTTCCTCCGGACGCAGCTGTATCTGCGAAGCTGGTTCGAGCGCTGGGGCACGCATGACGATCAACCGCGTCGAACGGTCTCGCAGGGCGGTTAGCCCGTTGAGGTCCTTCGCGATCGCGACACTGATGATCGGGGGCGTCGCCATGGCGGCGTCCCCGATCGTCGCACAGGGCATCAGGTCGACCGCGCATTACGTGGAGACCCGAGACGGGACGCGGATCGCCGTAGACATCAACCTGCCCGTGGGACGGGAGGGATCCCGGTACCCTGCTCTGTTCGAACTCACCCGCTATGGCCGTTCGCACGAGCATCCGACAACCGGTGAGAAGATCCCCTCGCTCGGACCGCTCGACCGGTTCTTCCTCGACAACGGGTACGCGGTGGTCAAGGTCGATGCGCGCGGCAGCGGGGCTTCGTTCGGTTCACGGTCGGTCGAATACGGGCCGGATGAGGTCCGTGACGCGTACGATGTCGTCGAGTGGGCCGTCGGCCAGCCGTGGTCAGACGGCAATGTCGGTGCCTACGGAACGTCGTATTCTGGCACGACCGCCGAGCTCCTCGCGGCCGTAGGGCACCCCGCGGTCAAGGCCGTGATCCCGGGCTGGTCGGACTTCGATACCTACGTGAGTCCGGTCAGGCCCTACGGCATGCTCGCGAGCTCGTTCATGAGGCTCTGGGGGAGCTTCGTCGGGTGGATGGACGAGAACAACGTGGAGCGTCTGGGCCGGAGTATCCGACGTGCGGACGAGGACGCCGACGGATCGCTCCTGGCGGCCGCGCTCGGCGAGCACGAGGCGAACGCCGACGTCTTCGAGACGGTGGTCGGAAGCGAGTTTCGCGACGACGCCGTCGGCGAGGGACACACGTGGGATGCCCTCGCTCCGATCTATTGGAAGGACGAGATCGAGGCGTCCGGCGTGCCCATGCTGGTGCTGACCAGCTGGCTCGACGCCGGGACCGCGGACGGAACCCTCCTCCGGTTTCGGCACTTCGATAACCCCCAGAGCGTCGTGCTGATGGCCACGAACCACGGGGGTGGCGCCGCGGCGAGCCCGTTCCGGGTGTCAGACACGCCTGTCGCACCCACCCCGTCCACGGACGAGCAGGCGAACCTGCGTCTGCAGTTCTTCGATCATCACCTCAAGGGCGCGGACAACGGGGTCGACCAGTGGGCTCCTCTCCGCTACTGGATGCTCGGAGAGGAAGCCTTCCGTGAAAGCGACGTCTGGCCGCCCCACGGTGTTCGCACCAGAACGCTCCACTTCAGGGCCGGCGGATCGCTCGCGGGGGAGCCCGGTACCGTCGACACGGATGACTACGCCGTGGACCCGGCCGTCTCGACAGGGTCGAACAACCGGTGGATGACGCAGATGGGCGAGCCGGTGTTGCGGCTGGACGATCGGGCCGCGATGGATGCCCGAATGCTCACGTACACGACGGCTCCAATGTCCGAGCCGGTAGATCTCGCGGGTACCCCGGTCGTCAGGCTGAGGCTCGCCACCGACCGATCCGATGGCGCGGTGTTCGTCTATCTGGAGGACGTGGCTCCTGACGGCCGCAGCCGCTACCTCACCGAGGGCGGGCTCCGACTCGTCCACCGGAAGACCGTCGAGAATCCGCATTTCGACGAAGGCGTCCCCTACCATTCGTTCGCCCGCGTCGACGCTCAGCCGGTAACGCCCGGCGAGATGATGGAGGTGGACTTTCAGCTCTGGCCCATCGCCGCCGTCATCGCCGAAGGTCACCGGCTCCGGGTCGCCATCGCGGGCGCGGACGCGAACACGTTCGACCTGCTACCCGCCGACGGAGCCACGACGCTCGGGGTCTCCCGCGGTGGCGATGACGGCTCTCGGATCGAGCTTCCGGTCGTCGAGCGCTGACGACCCCCCCTCCGGTGCCGGAGGGGGGATCAACATCTCGCGTCAGTGGGACGGATACCCGGGGTCGGCCTTCACCTCGGCGATCTGATCCAGGTGACGCCACACGTGCGACGTCAGGAGCAGGACCCATTGGTGGCCGTCGATGGCCCCGAACGCCGGATGCTCGCCCGTGTACGCCCGCAGATCGATGTCCGTGGACTTCACGAGCTCCATCACGCCGGTCCGCGAGTCCTTGAACGCCTTGAGCATCTCCTCGCGGCTATCGTAGTTGTCCATCGGCGTCACCGACTCGGGTGCCTGGAAACGCTGGCTCCGGTCCTGAAGACCTTCGCGAATCATCGCGTCGATCTCGGCGCGCCCTTCGCGCCAGGTGTCGACCTTGTCGCCAGATCCCAGCCCGGCGAGCAGCCCACCGATGAGCTCTTCGGTCAACGCCAGATGTTCCGTCACCTGCTGGACCGACCACTGATCGGCCGTTTGTTGAAAGGTCCACTGAGCCTCAGACAGGCCGTCGATGCTGGTCATGAGATCTTTCGCGCTCGCCTCGAGGGCATCGAGCAGCGTCTCGCGCTCCTCCGCGGTCCACGATTGGGCGGCCACGACGCCCGGCAGCGCGCCGAGAAGAATCCCGCCGATCACGGCAAGCGTCGCGAGTCGAGCGATCCTGTTCAGTTCTGTCCTCATGGTTCCTTCCCGGCGAATGGTCGGTCAGCGAACCCGCCGTCGACGACGGACACGTATCGGGTTCGACCGGACTCAGTTTAGACGCCGACACCGTCGTCGTCATTTCCTGAAGGCGCCTGCCTGACGTCTTGCGGCCCCCGACCAGGGGGACGGAGGTTGATCGCTGTGGTCATCGTTCGTCCGCAGGCTCCTCCCGGAGGTCCATGATGGTAACGTTGCCGAAGGCTACTTCCGTTTTCCGTCTTCCCTCGCTCTTCGCCGTCCTCCTGCTGGCCGGGACGCTCGCCGCTCCGGCTCGGGCGCAGAGTGTATCCGAGATGGCGGCCGAGGCCGCCTCCAGCCTCGAATTCCGCGAAATCGGGCCGGCGATCATGGGCGGACGGGTGGCGGACCTCGCGGTCGTCGAGAGCGACCCGAGGATCTTCTATGTCGGGCTCGGGGCGGGCGGTGTCTGGAAGACCGAGAACGATGGCATGACCTGGGACCCCATCTTCGACGATCAGCCAACCGCGTCGATCGGGGCGGTCTCCGTCGCCCCCTCGAACCCGAACGTGGTCTGGGTGGGGACGGGCGAGCCTCAGAACCGACAGTCCTCCCCCTGGGGCATCGGGGTGTTCAGGTCGACCGACGCCGGCCGAACCTGGACCCACATGGGGCTCGAGGACACGCGTCACATCGCGCGCATCAAGATCGACCCGCGGAACCCCGACGTCGTGTTCGTCGGTGCCGTCGGACACCTTTGGGGACCGAACGCAGAGCGAGGCGTCTTCCGCACGACCGATGGCGGTCAGAGCTGGGAAAACGTCCTCTACATCGATGAGCACACTGGCGTCATCGACCTCGTCATGGACCACAACGATCCGAACACGCTCTTCGCTGCCACCTACCAGAGGCAGCGCACCGGTTTCGGTTTCGCGGCCGGAGGCGGCGGATCCGGGATCTGGCGCACGACGGACGGCGGCGACACCTGGACCCGGCTCGAGAACGGGCTGCCGGAGGGCGAGCTCGGACGGATCGGGCTGGACGTGTACCGGCGCGATGGAAACCTCGTTTATGCCGTAGTCGAAGCGCCCGAAGGCCGGGGCGTCTACCGGTCGACGGATCGCGGCCAGACGTGGGAGATGATGAGCGATCGGAACCCGCGGCCGATGTACTTTTCGCTCATTCGCATCGACCCGAACAACCCGGACCGGATCTATCTCGGGGGCGTGCAGGAGTCTGCGTCAGACGATGGCGGACGGACGTGGTGGCCCGGCAACTCGACCGACCAGATCCACTCCGATCACCATGCGTTGTGGATCAATCCGCACGACTCGAACCATCTGATCGACGGGAACGACGGGGGTCTCGCGTTCTCACGCGATGGCTCGAAGACCTGGCGGGCCATCACGAACATGGCGATCGGCCAGTTCTACGAGATCGGCGTCGACATGAGCGAGCCCTACAAGGTCTGTGGCGGCCTGCAGGACAACGGGAACTGGTGCGCGCCGCACCGGACGCAGTCGACCTGGGGGCCGCGCAACCGCGAATGGACGCACATGTGGTTCGGGGACGGTTTCTACAACAAGCCGGATCCGACCGACCCGAACATCATGTATTCGGAATCGCAGGGTGGGAACATGGCGCGGGTCGACGTGGCGACTCGTGAGTCACAGTCCCTCCGCCCCGTCCCCCGCCCCACCGGCGACGAGGCGGAGGACGATGAGCCGCGGCGGTATCGGTTCAACTGGAACTCGCCGATCCACATCTCGAGCCATGACCCGGCCACGGTCTATCTGGGCGGCAACCACCTGATGCGGACCCGCGACCGCGGCACGACGTGGGAAGAGGCGAGTCCGGATCTCACCAGGGCGATCGATCGCGACACCATGCCGATCATGGGTCGCGTCGTGACGGACGAAACGTTGTCGAGAAACGATGGGATCTCGACCTACGGCAACATCACCGCGTTCGGCGAGTCCAGGCACGACCCGAATACGCTGTACGTGGGGACCGACGACGGGAATCTACAGATCACCCGTGACGGCGGGTCGACGTGGACCAACGCGATCGACCGCTTCCCCGGGGTCCCGCCTCGCACGTACGTGAGCCGAATCGAACCGTCCTACGCCCTCGACGGCCGGGTCTACGTCACGTTCGACGGTCACCGGAACGACGACTACGCCGCATACGCGTTCGTGAGCGACGACCACGGTGACAGCTGGCGGTCGATCACGAACGGCCTCCCGGACGGCTGGTCGGTCAACGTGATTCGGGAAGATCCGAAGAACCCGAACCTGCTCTTCATCGGAAACGAGGTCGGCGTGTTCATGTCCGTCGACGCGGGTGCGAGCTGGGCGTCCTTCAACAACAATCTGCCCACCGTCGCGGTCGACGACATCGTGATTCACTCCCGCGACAACGACCTCGTGATCGGCACGCACGGCCGGAGCATCTGGATCCTCGACGACATCACCCCGCTCCAGGAGCTGTCGGGTCAGATGCTGGCGCAGGACGCGCACCTCTTCGGATCCCGGAGGGGAACCATGTGGTCGATGGGGATGGACTGGCCCTTCCAGCCCGCCGTCTTCGTGGCGGACAACCCGGCCGTGGGCGTGCCAATCAGGTATTTCCTGCGAGAGCCGCTCGACGCCTCAGCGACGGTAACGACCGACGAGATGGATTCGGCCGACAACCTGGTCGCGGCCGGTCCGAACGCGGGCGACGGGGCGAACGGAGACGTCGCGCGACCCGCCGCGGAAGGGCTCACGCTCGAGATCCTCGATTCTTCCGGCGCGGTGATCCGGACGCTCGAACCGAGCAACGAGACCGGCATCCAGGAGGTCGTTTGGGATTTCCGCATCGAGCCGGCTTTCGAAGCGGAGGGTGGCGGGGGCGGCGGTTTCCGCGGGGGCGCCCCTCCGGGCGCGGGCCCCCGAGTGCTCCCTGGCACGTACACGGCACGACTGACCGTCGGTGAGCAGTCCCAGACCCGTGACCTCGAAGTCCGGCTGGACCCCAGGCGGGACGCGTCTCGCGCGGATCTCATGGCGCGTCAGGATGCGCTCATGGAGATCTACCAGCTACAGAAGCCGATGCGTGAGGCCGGACAGCGTCTTCAGGCCATGACGGAGCGGGTCAACAGTGTGAAGCAGGCGATCGGCGATTCGGAGCTGGATGAGGACGGCCGGTCGGCGCTCGAGGAGGCCGCGGACGAGCTACTCGAAGAGCTGCGTGAGGCGGGCCGTGAGCTCGGCCGCGCCAGCCAGGCGGGCCGGGCGGGCGCCATGCAGAACTGGTCGGGCGCTCCGACGACAGATCAGCTGTGGATGATCGAGAGCACGTGGGAGGCGCTTCCGGACGCGGTCGCACGAATCAACGAGCTGCTGACGGACCGGATGCCCGCGTTCGAGGATCGGATCACCGCAGCGGGTCTGCGGCCCGCCGTCGGCGACCCGATCGAGGTGCCGCGGAAGCCCTGAGACGAGTTCGTCGGTCCGGTCCGTACAGGCGAGGGCCGGACCGACGAGAACACCGGCTGGATTCTGGCCGCCTAGGGCACCGACTTCGCGATGGAGTCGATCCTGGCGTTGATCGCGTCGCCCTTGTCCTGAGCACGCAGCGCCGCCCCGACCCCAGAGGCGTGGGGCAGTGCCGACTGAGCGATCAGGCTGTCGCGCTCTCGATCCGTGCGCTGCGGGACCTCCGACTCCGTTCCGCCACACGCCGTCGACCACAGAGCGCTCACGATGACGAGCGCTCCCGTCTGCGCTACCCGTCCGATCCACCGTTTCATGTCCACCTGACCTCCTCCGCCACCCCCAAGCTCAGGGCCCGCATGGGCGCGATCGGTGCAAGTCCCGAACCGCGAGGGGCGTCGCGGGTAGGTGTGCGTATCGGGCGGGTTGCCGCGTCATTATTGGGGAAGCGGCCGTGGCCCCGGGGCCGACCGATGCCGGGGCATGACGCGCCTCGCGAATCCGGCAAGGAAAACGCGATGATCCACATTCGAAAAGTCGCCGCTGTCCTGGCTCTCCTGTCACTTGGCGGGCTGATCGTCACGACGGTCGAGACCGGGCTATCGGGCCCGGATCGATTCGCGTCGGCGATGCGGCTGCTCCTGGTTCCGATCGTCCTTACCGCGATCGGCCTCATCCGGGAAGTCGCGTGGGCCCGCTGGGTGGCGCTCGGTGCCGCGGTCGCCGTCCTGCCGTGGTCCGGCGTACTGGTGGCGACGCCTCAGATCGCGGTCGGCGCGCCGGAGGTGGCGCTGACCGCCTCGATCACGTTGCTCGTGGCTCTGAGCGGACGTTCCATGGCCGAGCGGTTCGAGGGAGCCACGGCTCGATCGGACCTGAGCCCGCGCCGCGTAGCCCTACTCGGCTGGACGGTCGCCTGTAACGTCGCATCGATTCTGGTGCTCTACCTGTTCGTGAGCGCCTACGACTATCGCGTCGGCTGGCACGTGGCGGTCACCGGGGGTCTGATGCTCGGGCTGATCGTGAGCGTCGTCGCCCTGACGCGGGGGAAGACGGCCGGGATCCTCGGGGTCGCCGTTTCCTGTCTGCTGCTCGTGCCGGTCGGCGCGGCATTCATCGCGGAAGAGGCGGCTCACACGGGCGAGGCGATGCTCCTCGTCGGCGCGTTCCTGCCAGGCATCATCACGGCGGCCGCGTGCGTGTCGGTGTTCGGGGGTCCGATGTGGAAGATCCTGCGCGGCTGAGCCTCAGGGCTCGAGCAGATCTGGTTCAAGGGCCTCCCGACGTTCCGCTCGCTCCAGTGCGAGGTCGGCCCGGGCGATCTCCAACTCCGCGACCCACGCCGACTCGCTCCTCTTCCGTCACAGTCCCCCTGCCTGAGAGCTCGGGCGTCCCGGAGATCGAGATCCAGACAGGGACCGCGAACGCGCGGCTCACGAGGGGATCAGTCCCTCCGGGGACCTCCGCTGGCCTTCATGTCGGCGCCCTCGGCGCCCGCTCCCCCGGCCGCGTCGCCGTCATTCGCGCCCGTGGCCGGGAGGGTGGGATACGTGATGCCGAGCTGCTCGAGGTACGAGTCGTACCTCGTCTCATCGTAGTAGAACGGCTCGAGGAGAGGTCGGAATTCCGCCATGATGCCGGCGTTCAGGTCGGTCGGTGGGGGATCCTCGGCAGTGATGAACGGGTGGTACGTCTGATTCGCGGTTTGCTCGGCGAAATACTCCTTCGCCTCTTCCACCAGCTCGGGGTTGAGGAAGAAGTCGAGCGCCGTGCGCGCCATCACCTTCGCCCCGGCCGTCGCGCCCTTGTGTGCGATCGGCGTCGCCATGGCGATCGCGCTCGACCAGTGATGTCCCTGCAGACCCTGAATATTCGACGGAAACCGCATGGTCACCGTCGGGACGGTCCAGCTGATGTCGCCGATATCGTCGGATCCGCCGCTCCGTCGGTTCTCCTGCGGCGCCCCGATCTCGTCCAGCTCCGTCGCGAGACCGGGAGTCGAGTCGTTTCCGACGACCAGCTGAACGGCGCGGGCCAGAGCCTGGTCTTCTTCGCTCCACTCCGGGAGTCCCACCTGTTCGACGTGCGTGTACATCCGCTCCGCGATGACTTTGTTGAAGTGCCGCGGCCAGGCGGCGCCGCGAACGCGGTAGGTCATCTCCGTGTCGGTCATCAGCGCGGCGCCCTCCGCGATCTTCACCGCGATGTCATAGTTACGCTGGATGTCCTCGTAGTCCATCTCGCGGATGAAGTACCAGACAGATGCCACCTGCGGCACGACGTTCGGCTGATCGCCGCCCGTCGTGATCACGTAGTGCGATCGCTGGTTCGGGTGCAGGTGCTCGCGCCGGAAATTCCAGCCGATGTTCATCAACTCCACGGCGTCGAGCGAGCTCCGGCCACGCCAGGGCGCCCCGGCGCTGTGCGCGGCCTCGCCGGCGAAGCTGAACTCCACGGACACCAGACCCGTCCCGCTGGCCTGACCCCAGGTCACGCCGAGGTTGTTCCCCACGTGCGTGAACATGACCATGTCGATGTCGTCGAAATAGCCGTCCCGGACGAACCACGCCTTGCTGCCGAGCTGCTCCTCGGCGACCCCTGGCCACAGAACGAGCGTACCCTCGATCCCCTCGTCCTGCATGACTTTCTGAAGGGCCAGGGCCGCGGTCACGTTCACCGCCTGCCCGGAGTTATGTCCCTCCCCATGCCCGGGCGCGCCCTCGACCAGCGGCTCGTGCCACGCGACGCCGGGCTTCTGATTGGCCTTCGGGATGCCATCGATATCGCTGCCAAAGGAGATCACCGGCCCGCCGGAACCCCACCGGGCGAACCATGCGGTCGGGATCCCCGACGCGCCGCGTTCGACGTCCCACCCGTGCTCCTCGAGAATGTCCGTGATGTAGGCCGAAGTCTCGAGTTCCTGCTGCCCGAGCTCCGAGAAGGAGAAGATCTTGTCCACCATCACCTGGGTCAGCTTCTCCATCGAGGCGACTTCGGCCTCGACCCGGTCGAGGAGGTGATCCTGAGCCTGAGCGGGGCCCGCCAGGGCAAACGCCCCCACGGCGACGAGGAGCTTCGAATGGCGCATGGTCCTGCCTCGTTTTGGAGTCGGGTGTTCCGGCCGAATACCATGCACCGGCGCGAAGGAAGCCGAAAGACCCGGAACCCGGTTCTTTGGCGCCATACTTGCCTTTTCGGACGCCGGGTCAGGCCTCTCCCCGTGCGGAGGGGCGAACGGGAGGGGGATGATGGGGAATCTGCTTCAGTGGGGGGCAAAAAAACTGATCTTCGGCGCCTTCAGCGTCGTTGCGGCGCTCGTCTGGATGTCCTTTTCGGGCGGCGCTGGCGATCTGGAGGAGCTGGACCGCGTCCCCGCGGTGGCGTTCGGCGGCGGAGCTGGAGAGCTCACCGTCGACGTGAAGGTCAGCGAGCCTGCGAGCTTCTTTGCCTCGTTCTCGCAATACGATGAGTCCGATGATACGGAAGAGGCCAAGTACGTCGAAGAGCAGTTGGGCGCCGGCCAGCACCTCCGCACGGTCGACATCGGGCCGAACACGTACGTCTACTTCGAGATCGGTATCGAAGACCCGCCCGTCGGGGCCAGCATCGAATGGACCGTCTATCTCGACGGCGAGGAAGTTCTTCGGGAGACCGAACGGCTGGATCAACCGCTCGAGGACGGCTACGCCTTCTTCGTCCAGCTCGAGGCAGACGGCGTCGAACAGCTGCGCGACTGGGTCGAGTAGCCACCGGTGCGCCGGCCGACCGGCATCACTACCGGTCGGCCACCCCAACGGCGCTCACGGTCGGGTGACCGCTGCGGAACGTCAGCCGAGCAGTTCCTGGACGGCTGAGCGCTCTTCACGGAGTTCCGCCTCCGTCGCGCTCATGCGCTCACGGCTGAAGTCGTCGATCTCGAGCCCCTGAACGACCTCAACCACGCCACCCGCGCACGTGCAGGGCATGGAGTACACGAGGCCTTCATCGATGCCGTAGCTGCCGTCTGACGCGACGGCCATGCTCGTCCAGTTCCCCTCAGGGGTGCCGTGCACCCACGTCCGGACGTGGTCGATCGCGGCAGACGCAGCGGAAGCCGCGGAGGAAGCGCCGCGCGCCTGGATGATGGCGGCACCCCTCTTCTGCACCGTGGGGATGAACTCGTCGCGGTACCAGGTCTCGTCGACCAGAGTCGGCGCCGCAGCGCCGTCCACCGTGCAGTCGCTGATGTCGGGGTACTGCGTGGCCGAATGGTTGCCCCAGATGGTCATCCGGCGAATCGCGGTCGAATGCGCCCCGGTCTTCTCGGCCAGCTGGCTGATCGCGCGGTTGTGATCGAGTCGCGTCATGGCCGTGAACTGAAGGCGATCCAGATCCGGAGCGTGCGACGCCGCGATCATGCAATTCGTGTTGGCGGGGTTCCCCACCACCAGCACCCGAACGTCGTTCGACGCGTGGGCGTTGAGAGCCCGGCCCTGCGGCCCGAAGATGCGGCCGTTGTCGGCGAGGAGGTCGCCCCGCTCCATGCCCGGGCCGCGCGGCTTGGCACCGACGAGCAGCGCGAAGTCCGTACCCTGGAACCCCTCGTTCGGATCGGCCGTCATCTCGACGCCGTGGAGTAGCGGAAAGGCGCAATCGTTGAGCTCCATGGCGACGCCCTTCAGCGCGTCGAGCGCCGGCGGAATCTCTATCAACTGGAGGATGATGGGGCGGTCCGGCCCGAGCATGTCTCCGGACGCGATCCTGAACGCGAGTTGGTACCCGATGTTTCCTGCGGCCCCCGTGATGGCGACTCTTGCTGGCGTAGTCATATCGTCAGTTTGCCTCTGACTGCGTAGGTTCAGGGTGCAGCGACTTCGAGGGCGGGAAAACTCTCAGGGGCGCGGACGGAAGTCTAGGGGCGTGGGCGGTCGAGGAGTGAGCCGCAGCGGTCGTGAGCCACGTATTTCGAGATGTCCGTCGGACCCGGCGCCCGGCGGTAGATCCCCGTTTTCGGAGCCTAGCCAATGCGCAGCCTCTCTTCGCGGCGGAAGTGCGTCCTCGCCGCGGTCCCACTCCTCCTCTGGGTCACCCCGGGGAACGGCGCCGCCCAGCAGGACTCGCGGGCGGTCCAGCCGGAGATCCGTGCCTTACTGAACACCAGCCTGCCGGACGACGTCGGCGCGCACGACGGCGCGACCCAGTACATGATGATCGACGTCTTCGATATCACGCTTTCCGGCCCCGGCTCCGGGGGCGACGGGGCGCTCGGCCTGTCTTCGCCGCCCGCTGGAGGGTCCTGGTATCTGACCAACGACGAAGCGGGGAATGCTCTGGTGGTCTCGGGTCCCCACCCTGACGCGGCGGCAGCTCCTGTCCTTGCCGGCCGCGGGACCGGCCGGTCAGGGCAAGAGGTCGGGGTCAAGGGATTTCTGCGCAGCCTGGGTGAGTCCACGGGCAAGGCCTTTCAGCTACAGATGAACTCTGACGGGCCAATTCGCTTCAACGGATCCGGCATCGTGGTGGAGCCGCTCGTGATCCGCGATCAGGCGCGGCTGGCCCTCGAGCAGGAGATCACGCAGCTCGCGGCCCGAAACCCCGTCACACGGGTTCTCAACGCCTATTGCCTCGAGTTCCTGAAGCAGCCGCCGTCCATGAACCAGGTGTTCCGGATCGCCGAGGAGCAGCTGCAGATCCAGTACGCGCCGGCGGCCAACATCCTCAAGGCCGGGCGGAAGCTGATCGAGGACGGCGTGTTCAAGGGGCACCCTCTGGACTACGTCCACTCGGTCAAACAATGGGCGCTCTGGGTCCACGAAGGAGAGTTCTCCTTCGAGCAGTTCTCGGATCGATTCCTGGCGCACGCGGAAGACAACTTCACGGTCGCGGGCCTCGCGTGGTCGGAGCAGATCGCCTCCCTCGTGGGGATGTCGCTCGAGGGGCGCTGGCAGCATATCGACCAGGTCCTTACGGAGGCGGGCACGCCACCGCTGAGATCCGGCGAGTCTCGTTAGAAATCGATCCGTGAGGCGCTCCCTGCTACTGGTCTTCGCCGGGGTTCTCTTCGTCTCGGCTCCCAGGGCGTTCGCGCAGGACGCCGGGGCATCCATCCGGGACACGACCGTTCTCGACTTGCTCAATCGCGGCAAGCCGCCGGTCCGAGCCGCCACTTCCCGAGTGGTCGGTCAGCCACTCGGCAGCCTGTCGCTGGTCGAGATCATGAACCAGGGGAAACCGAGCACCTCCTACTGGCCGAACATCGGGGCACCGAAGGAGCGCGGGAAGGCCGCGTTCTGGCTCTTCGGCGGGCCGACGGCCTCGGACTTCCCGCAGCTCGAATCCGTGGCCTGCGACCAGCTGGCCATCGTCTCCTGCTCGGTGGACCGCTTCAGCTTCGGGCCCCGCGCCGGGGTCCTGTGGTGGCCGTGGTGGCGACGACCGTTCGGCTTCGGTGTGAGCGGCGGCAAGTCCAGCGTCTCCGTCACCCAACAGTGGGAGGAGGTCCCGTTCCCGGAGACCGTCGTCACCGAGCTGGATGTCTATACGGCGACTGCGTTCTTCGACGCCTGGCACAGCTTCAATCGTCAGACCCGGATCATCGGGACCGTCGGGCTGGTCTGGGCCTGGAACCGCGCGCGCATCACCGAGTTCTTTCCCGGCGACACGATCGTGACCCACCGGAACGACGACGGTGGCCGCTGGACGATCGGGGCGTCGCTGGAGCGAGACATCACGCGCGACACCCGGATTCGCTTCGAGTACCGGTTCATCGACGGCGAGGCCGGGGACGCCGACCGTCAGCACCAGTTCGGCATCCTGTTCGGCTGGGCCCCGGGCGGCCACGTTCCGACGCGGGAGCCCGCCCCACCCCCGATCACGAGATACGCCGAGCCACCTCCGATCGGACCGGACGGACGGGAGCCGCGGCCGATCTCTCGACCGCCGATCATCTTCCCAGTGGGCGACCCTGAGGTCGGGGGACCGCCGGACGACGGTACGTTGCCTCCGCCGCCGACTGACTCCGACGACGACGGCGTCCCTGATGACGTCGACCAGTGCCCGAGAACGCCACCTGGACGAACCGTCGACGAACGGGGCTGCGAACCGGGTGAGCCCCCGCCGCCTACGTCGGCTGACTCCGACGACGACGGCGTTCCCGATGACGTCGACCGGTGCCCGAGAACGCCACCTGGACGAACCGTCGACGAACGGGGCTGCGAACCGGGTGAGCCCCCGCCGCCTACGTCGGCTGACTCCGACGACGACGGCGTTCCCGATGACGTCGACCGGTGCCCGAGCACCCCACCCGGACGAACCGTCGACGAACGGGGCTGCGAACCGGGTGAGCCCCCACCGCCGCCGTCGACTGACTCCGACGACGACGGCGTCCCCGATGACGTCGA